>Ga0075428_100002908_pt1 | contig 18641 bp, 11 predicted proteins | sample RhiMetdeltSRZDD2_FD_75291 | JGI IMG/M metagenome (GOLD analysis project Ga0075428, IMG submission 75291) | Populus rhizosphere microbial communities from Tennessee, USA - Rhizosphere MetaG P. deltoides SRZDD2 | ecosystem: Host-associated > Plants > Roots > Rhizosphere > Soil | place: USA... | reverse complement strand
GACGTCGAGATGGTCTGGAAGGACCCCGACGTCGCGCAGTCCATTCTGGTGCGCGACCTCAAGCCGTTCGGCGACGCCATTCCGAAGGAGAAGAGCGACGGCTACTTCGATCTCGGAGCGGATGTGATCTGGAAAAAGAAAGGCGGGAAAAAGCGCGCCGACGAGTTTCTGAGAAAGCACGCGGACAGCACGATCATCGTCAGAGCGAAGGCGGTCACGACCTCGGGAGAAGAATTTCCGATGGAGTCCACGGTGAAGCTCGCCGACATCGCCGATTACCTCAAAGAAATGGGAAATCCCTGCGAAAGGACGAGTGACGGATGCGTTTGAGAACGTTGCGGTTTCTGCTGCTTCTCGCCGTGGTGTTCGCGACGATGCTCGCTCATGCCGCCGAGTGCGTCGGCAGGAATCCGAGCGCGCGAACGCTCCTGATCGTGTTCGGCTGCGATCGCGTGAAGTCGTCGAACGTGCATTGGTTCATGCCGAAGGGCCAGTACGGCGATCAATTCGCCGCCACGCATCAGACCGAGCTCACTGCGCCGTCCGCGCTTCGTCCGATCAAGCCCGCGGACATTCCGATGGCGTTCGAGGGAGGCGGCGATTGTGTTGCCGGCGAGGCGATCACGCTTCACGGCGAGTGCATCGCCCGCTACGACCTCCCGTGCGCGGCAAAACAATTCGAGTTGTCCGTCGACGTCGATGTTCCGCCGCAGCAGGGCTCGTTCACCTACTCCGTGAGCCGCGCCATCCGTCGGAAGAATGCGCCGTCGCGTTGCGATGTGAAACCGACCGACGCCGCGACGATCTACTCCGACTCCGAACACGTCACGGTCTCGGTATTCCTCAACACGTCCGAGGTCATGCCCGTGCTCAAGCACGGCGAGAGGATTCCGTTTTATCGCAGCGTGCTGCGCCTCGACGAGATCGCCGACCGGAAAGTCGAGACGTGGGACCCGAAAGGCGCGCCGCAGGTGGCGGACAAAGTGCGACGCGCGCCTTCGGACAATGCGCTCTGGCTCGCCAGCCGGACCGCGACCGTCGCCGCGAAGGTGACCATCGAAGTCAAGAGAGTGCAATGATCCGCACACTGGCCGCGGTCTTCGCGCTGCTCCTCGTGGTTCCGGCGCTCGCGCAGGAGATGACGATCTTCGACGTGAACGATTTCGTCGATCCTCGCGTCCTCGGCACGGCCGCCGCGTCGAACGGAAACTTCAAGTGCCCCTGCGTGCAGTTTCTGATCGCGCGTGCGATCGGCGGGTGGGATCACGACTTTCTGAACGTCACCATGCCCACGAACGTCGACGTCGGCTTCGCGCATCTGGCGACGAGCTTCTATCGCGGCTCGTGGCAGGTGAATGCAAAGGCCACGGTTCTTCGCGACGTTCATCGTTCGGATGTGTTCTCGAGAGGCACCGTTCCGCAGCAGACATTCACGCTGCAGCTGGGTCATTACCGCGAGGTTTCTCTCGACGAGGACGAGAAAACCGTGCGGCGCCTGCAGTTCACCTGGCGCATCAACCGTCATCTGGAGTCGCAGCGAGTGACCGATCCGATTGGCGAGTCTCCGGTCATCTCGCCGGCGCCGCAGCCTCCTCCTTCCGAAAGCGACGCTCCGGAAGATTTGCTGGGCCACGAGTTCGGCATTGAATACGACACGCACGTGCGCACGCTCGTCGGCTCGATTGCCTACACGCTGCTCGCGCCCGAGGATCGCAGACGAAGCGGATTCTCGGACAGACCGAGCCGCGTCGCGATGGTGTACCGGCTCGACGCGTACCAGCTTTGGCGTTTTCGCATCGAACCGACCCTTGCGGCCGTGATGCTGGGACACGGCGCGAAGATCGAGAGCCATCTGACCATTCAGCCGAGCGTGCGCGTCGCGTTGCCGCTGGCATTCAAGACGAGTCTCAACGCGCGCGTCGCGCCGACGTTCCAGCGTTTCGGAGGCTGGCAGCGGTATTACGAAGTCGCGCTCTTCGTCGACCGGCCTATTTTTGCGAAAACGTGGTGAGGCTCCAACGCCGCGTGCCTGAACTTTCCGTCCGTCTTCACTCCTGGCCTGCACGATATAGTGTGCCGGGCCTCTGCTAAACTTGCTGCATTCTCCACTTCCTTACTTCTTCGTAAAAGGAGATCCGCGGAAAGGAGTTTGTATGCGATCAGTCCTCTTTGGCGCGGCGCTTCTCTTCTGCATCTTCGCGCTTCCTGCGGCAGCGTGCGAGGAGTGCAACGAGTACCTCAATCCACAGTCACAGTTTTGGTGCTGGGAGTGTCGGAGTGCCAACTGTGGCTACTACGGGTGTGAGGTCAGACAGTATTCGATGTGGGGCGATGCCTGCATCATCGACGAGCGCAACGCGGGCTGCTACGAAGATGGTTACTTCGAAGGTCCAGGATGCGGGGGCACGTGCACCGAAGGCGATTGTGAGCTCCATCCTGTCGAGCACCGCCTCGAGGAAGAGTGGCGCCTTGCAAGCGTTACTGTGCAACCAAAGCGCGCGACGCCGCGCATGGCGAGCTAGAGCCCATGCGACGATGGCTCGCGCTTCTTTGGTGCGTACTTGCTGCACAAGTGCTTGCGGCCGACGCCGGGCGTCTTTGTATTGAAGGAATGGAGTGCTACGCGTCCGCCTGCGGGGAGCGGATTGCCCCTGTCACGCAAGCGCGTGCGTTCGCATTCAGCACCGGTCGTGTCCATCACTTCGGCGTCCTGAAGCCCGATGACACAACGCTGCCCTGCATTAGTGACGGGCGCATTGAATTGCGCCTTTCGCCGCGCAAGCTAGCGCCAGAGAGCACGGCCCACATCGGCGTCCGCAACGATGCCGGAATGTCATGGAGCATCACGGTTGCAGGACGAGCATTGCGGGAAACAGTGCACCTCACGCTGCCCAAAGGGGCGCACGTCTTGACGTTGGAGACGCCACATTTCTGCCGTTTCCAGCAGTCCATCGACGTCCGCAATAGCCCCGTCGTCGTCGGTGTCGTCCTGACACCAGTACCCGTTATCAGCGGCACCGTCGTGGAGCGAATGACGGGCGCCGCCCTCGGCGGCGCGCGCGTGGAAACAGACACCGGGACGGAGACCTTCGCTGATCAGGCGGGCCGGTACGCTCTGGAGGTCGAGCCGGAGCAATGGCCAGCGCGCCTGACAGCGCGGGCTGCGGGGTATTGCGACATGACGATGAGCGTTCCGCCGGCACGAGCCGCCGTTGATCTCGACCCGATCGCGTTGAGCCGTGGCGGTCGCGTCGTAGTCGACTTGCGCCAGCGTGAGCCCGGCCACGTCGTTGACATTGCGCTGCTGCCGATTACGCGCGGCAACCTGCCGGAGAAAACGCCAACGAAAACGCTCAGCGTTGCCAAGGAACAACGCGGAGGATCCTTCGCTTTTGATGACGTCGCCCCTGGCCGTTACCTCGTGCTCGCCCGCGGCGATGGGGGGTGCGAACGTTTCGGGACGGTCGTAACGATCGAGGCAGCGCAGGAGGCACAAGCGAGCCTCACCATCAACCCGTACGACCTGAACGTCCGGGTCGAGTTCGACAGCAACCCGCTTGGTGATGCTCGCGTCGAACTCGGGCATGCCGAAGCATTCTGGGATGGCGCGTTCGAAACGGACGCCGATGGCCGGGCGACGATTCGTATGTGGCAAGGAGGCACCGCGTTTACGAAAGTATTTGCCAAAGGCTTGCTGCCCTTTGGCGACCGGCGAGCGATTCCCGATGCAGATAGCGCAGAGTGGCTCCTGGAAGTGCCCGTACGGGAGGTTGTCGGTCAGGTGATCGATGCCAAGAGTGGTACGCCGATTCCCAACGCGGAGCTTGCGCTGCAGATGAAAAGCGACGGCGTCGGGATGCTCTCGGTACGTGCGCAGAGCGACCAGGATGGGTATTTTCGCTTGGTTCCCGTTGCTTCAGGACTGCACACGCTGCGCGCTGCCGCCAAGGAGCGCTTTCCTGCCACCGTTCAGTACACGTTTCCCGAATCCGAGAAGAGCCGCAAGGTCACAATGCGACTTGAAGCGTCGCGCGCCGTGCAGTTGACCGTCACTGATGAGCGCGGCGCGCCGCTTGTCGGTGCACGGGTGCTCGAGTTTGACGATCTCGTTGATCGCCATATCGGGGGGTACACCGACGCAGCCGGCGCGTTCCCGATCTTAGTCTCTGAAGGACAAGCGATCGAGGCGTACGTGGTGCCTCGGGACGGATCATTTGGCGTTGTGCAAGCGAAGTCGGGCATGGAGAACGCCCACCTGCGCGTTCCTGACGGCGCGTGCCGGATCGTGCTCCACGCCGTCTCCGATGCCGGCGCGCCGATTCCCAACGTACACGTCGCGATCCGTTACAACGGTCGAGTGCTCCCTCCCGAGATTATCCGTGCCTTTGGCGCAATGTTTGGTGCGCGTTACAAGTCCGATAAGGACGGCACAATCGTGTTTGATCATATGCCTGCCGGATTCTATGAGTTTTGGCCCGTGGGTTCTGTTGCGGAGCTCCGTGCCGTTGCTGGGGGCCTTGGACCCCAAGCGCCCATCAAGATGGCGGTAACGCCTGGCGTCAATCAGGCAACGTTGACGTTTTCGGCAGCACCGCGCTGAGTACTGTGTGTTAGAACCCTCCGCTCCACCGCAGCGACACGCGCACCGTCCTCCCCACATCGGGATACGCATACGCCGCGAGGTCGCCGGTGATCGAGGTCAACGCGTAGCCGAGTCCTGCGTTCGTGGCGTCGAGGGCATTGAGGATGTCGATGCGCAGCGCCGCCGGGCCGAGATCCTTTTGCACGCGCAACGACAAAGACCGCGTGTCCGGTGCGGCGATCGTCTCGCCGTCGTCGTACCAGCGGCCGGCGTTCCACGCGTAGAACAGCGTCGACGTGAAGCCGCGCGGGAGTTGCGCGATGAGCATTGCCGTCGCGGAGTGCTCGGGGACGTTCTTGAGTTGCGCGTGCGCGTCGTCGTCGAGGGAGAAGACACGCGACCATGCGTACGTCACGCGCGGTGTCACGCGCGCGGGTGGCGCTTCGAACATCAGCTCGACGCCGCGATGCTCGCTGCGGGCGATGTTGCCGTAGCGAAACGTACGCGGATCGAAGTCGATCTCGTTGGTGACGCGGGTGAGGTACGCGTCGATCGACCAGCGTCCGAAGCGCTCGCGGCGCGAGGCGCCGGTTTCGAGGCTGCGTGCGCGCTGCGGCTCGAGGTCGGGATTCGAGATCGTGAACGTGTCGCCGAAGAGACTCAGCGGACGGACGTCGTAGAGCTGCTCGAGCGTCGGCGCCTTGAAGCCGCGGCCTGCGCTCGCGTACATCGAGGTTAGGCCGAAATTCGTGACGATGCCCACGCGCGGCGACCATGCGGTTGCATCATCGATGGAATCGAAACGCAGGCTGCCGACGAGTAGCGTGCGCGCGGACAGATGCAGGCGCCGCGTGGCCCAGGCGCCGATCGCCTCGCGATTCTCGTTCGCATGCGACTCCGCAGTGCCCCAATCCGCGTCGAAGCGCTGCGTGGCCGCGTCCAAGCCGGCGCGCCAGGTTTCGCCGGAGAGTTGTCCCGACGCGGCGATCTCGCCGGAGTCGAGCTCGCGCGTCGCCGTGTCGGCGAACGGCGGGAGCACGAGAATCGTTCGCGTGGTGTCACTCGTCTTCGACGTTGCGTGCAGCGACGCGCTCCAGCGCACGCCGTTCGCGGAAAGCGCGAGCTGTCCGCGCGTGGTGTCGTCGCGATCATCGGCGAACGTTGATTCCGACGCATCGCTGTCGATCGCGGCGAGCGGCAGCGGACCGGGATCGTCGCGGTCATTCGTGCGCCAGTCGGCGGCGGCGGAAAACAACGACGAGCGCCACTGCACGCGCGCGCCGCGGCGTCCGGCCGCGGAGTGATCGCGCTGGCCGTCGCTCTCGCGCCAGTCGAGAAACGCCGCGAGCTCGCCGTTGCGCGCGGGCACGAAGGCGCTCGCGGCGATGTCCGTCGAGCCGAAGTTGCCGTACGTGAACGTCGCCGACGCCGCCTGCGCATCGTGACGGCGCGTGAACATCTGCACGATGCCGCCGAGGGCGGCGTCGCCGTAGAGAGGGGAGGCGAGACCGCGCACGACTTCCACGCGCTCGATCTCCTCGGCGCGGATCTGCTGCCACGGCGCGAGATTCGATTCCGCGTCGGCGAGCGGAATGCCGTCGATGCGAAGTTGCACGTGATCGACTTCGCCGCCGCCGTAGAAACCGCGCAGCGTGATCGTCGCGGGCGTGGTGTCGCTCGCGGAGAACATCGTGACGCCCGGCACGAGCGACAACACCTCGGCCGCACTCGTCCCCGGCATCGCCTGCAGCGTCACCGGATCGATCGTCGTGATCGCGCAGACCGTTTCCTCGAGCGGCGTTTCGCCGCGCTCGGCGGTGACCACGATCTGCTGGCTGAACTGCGCGGAAAGGAGCAGCGCAAGAAAGATGGAGTGCATCTACTTCGGAGTGACGGAGGGAGGCGTTTCCCTACCTTGGGGAAATCAGAAATCAGAAATCAGAAGGCAGAAGGCAGAAGGCAGAAAGAAAACCAGAAACCAGAAACCAGAAACCAGAAGAAGCAAAAATCAGAAAAGCAGCCACTCGGCGGAGCCTTCTGGTTTCTGGTTTCTGGTTTCTGGTTTTCTGCCTCTGCCTTCTGCCTTCATAATCCCTCCCATGCTCGTCCGATGGTCCGCTCTCGCGATCGCGATCGCTGCGACTCTGCTCGTGATGTTCTTCGCGGCGTCGAGCGCGGGTGTCGCGCTGCTGCAGGATCCGACGCCGTATCTTCGTGGGAGCGCGCGTCCGGCCGCTGCGCTGTTAGGCGTGGCGCTGCTCGTCGCGGATGTGTTTCTGCCGGTGCCTTCGAGCCTGGTGATGGTCGCGCACGGCGCATTTTTCGGAGTGGCAGGCGGCGCGCTGTTGTCGCTCGTCGGTTCGGTTGCGGCGGCGCTCACTGGGTTCGCAGTCGGACGCGCGGGCAACCGCGCGATCCGGCGGCTCGTTACGCCCGCCGAACACGCGCGCGCGGGCGCACTGCTCGAGCGATGGGGCGTCGTCGCGATCGCAGTGACGCGTCCCGTGCCGATTCTCGCGGAGACCGTCGCGATTCTCGCGGGCTCGTCTCCGCTGACGTGGAGACAAACCGCGATCGCCTCCGCAGCAGGATCGATCGTGCCGTCGATCGTGTATGCATGGGCAGGAGCACACGCGAAGGAAGCGGGGAATCACGCGGTGATCTTCGGCGGCGTGCTCGCGGTGACGGCGGTGTTGTTGTGGATCGGCGGCGCGTTCAAACCGCGTCCGTCAAATCCCAACCAAACCGCGTCTTGAGGAATCTGCGCAGCGGGCGTGAGCGCTCGCGGCCCCAGTCCCACGCTCTCTTCATGCGTGGGTGGGTCTGGATGAAGAGCTCCGCCGCGCGCTTGCCGCGAATTTCCTTCTTGCGCATTTTCTGCAGCGTCTGATCGAGCTCCGCGTAGAACTCCTGGTCGCCGCGGAAGTACATGTTCTTGAGCCAGCACAGTCCGTCGGTGACGCACGGCTGTTTGATGACCTCGAAGCGCGATTCGGAGTACGGCACTTTGTGCTTCATGAGCAGCACTTCGCGCATCTCGTCGCGCATCTTCGTGAACGCAGGTCCTTTCCAGTGCTCGGCGAACGTGCGGCCGTCGTGAATGTTGCCGAGGGGCTTCACGGTGGGATTGAGGAGCAGACAGCACGGGCGGATGTCGCCGTTGCCGGTGATCGCCGCGGTGTACCAGGCGAAGAAGCATCCGCCGTTTTCCTGCTTGAACGACGGCGCCGTCGGATAGCTGTTGTGCTCGGGCGCGTCGACGCGCTGGCGCACGGCCTGGATCGTGTCGTTCCATCCGGCGACGGCGAAGTCGATCTGCAGCAGCCCGGCGTCGCGATCGCGGCGAAGGATCTCTTCGATGAGCGGCTCGGCGGCGTGGCGATCTTCGGATTCGAGCAGAACCGCGTGATCGATGCGATCGAGCGGGATCTCGAGCACCGCGTTGATGGCGATGCGATCCGGACCTAACGAGCGTCCGAGCTCGTACATCTCGACGAGACGATGGAAGTTCTGCTTGTCGATGAGGAACTGCACGACGATCGACGGATAGATCGAATCGCCGCGCACCGCGGCGAGATTGCGAATGTTCTCGAGCACCTTGTCGAACAGCGCAGGCTTGACCTGCATCATGCGCGCGTAATCGGCGGCTTCGACGGCGTTGAGCGAGAAGATCACCTCGCGCGCTTTGTTGGCGACGAGCCGCGTCGCGACGTCGGTGTTCAGCGCGACGCCGTTCGTGGTCAGATTGTCGATCACGACGTTGCGCGTCGCGAGATGATCCATGACCAGGAGCACGTCGCGATGAAACAGCGGATCGCCGCCGCCCGAGAGGCGCACCGATTTGAGGCCGGTCTCCGCGAGCTCGTCGATGAGATCGGTGAGCTTCGGGAGCGGGATCGATTCTTTCGTGCGCAGGTCCTGCTGATTGCAGAAGTAGCAGGCCACGTTGCAGCGATCCGTCAGGTCGAGCTCGGCGTGGACAGGGCCGCGCGTCGGGCGATTCGCGGCGATCGCCTCGATGATCTCGCGCTTGCGCTCGCGAGAGACTTCTGCCCAGCCGTGAGTTCCACGCATATCGGGAATCTTAGACAATAATGGCCGAACGATGGACCTGGTGACCTTATTCTCCGCGCTCGCCGATCGCACGCGGCTTCGCTTGTTGAACCTGCTTCGCAGCGGGGAGCTGTGCGTCTGCTATTTCGTCGAGATCCTCGAAGAGACCCAGCCGAAGATCTCGCGGCACCTGGCGTATCTGCGACGCGCGGGCGTCGTCACGGCGCGGCGCGATGGGAAGTGGATTCATTACAGCCTGGCGCGTCCCGAAGATCCGCACGCGGCGGCTGTTCTCGATGCGACGTTACATGCGATCGAGAACGAGCGTCAGATGAAACACGACCGGCTCGCGCTGTCGAGAGTCTGCTGCGGTCCGAAGCTGCCGGCGGCGCTGGAGCACGCGCCGCGGCCGGTGCTGAATACGAGCTCCTGACCCTGAAGCCCTCTCCCCGCCGTGCGGGGAGAGGGCTTCGAGCTCGTGATCAATTCGCTGGCTTGAACGTGGCCACCATGCCGATCCATTCGTTCGTCGATGTCGTTTGCGCGTAGTGTCCCCACGAGGCGGTCGTCGTGACGAACTTCTCGTGGAACGCCGTGGTCAGGTTCCACATGATGTTGCGGTCGTCGACTTCGGTGAATGCCCACCCGGCATTGGAGAACTCCGACTGCGACCTCGACGTCAGCGCGGTAATGACCAGCTCCTTCGGTTGCGTGGTCTGCGGCGTGTAGCCGGTGTCGACCCAGCCGTCCGAGGAGCTGTTGCCGTTGAACGCCGTCTTGTCGAGCGGCGAGACGGTCGCGACGCCGGTGTACTCGGCGAGCTGCAGGATCATGTCGCGCCACATGAATGAGCCGCCCGTGCCGATCGTCTCGCTGGTGCGTCCGCCCGGATTGTTCGGGTAGTAATAGATGGCCGTCTTGAGGTGCGACCACTCGTACGACACCGCGAGCTGCCATCCCGCGGGAAGCGTCCAGTTCGCGATCGGATAGGAGCTGTTCTCCGTCGAGATCACCAGGACCAGCAGATTGCCGGCCTGCGTCGGCTGCGTCCAGTTCGTGGTGATGCTGGTCTGCGAGTTCGCGACATTCGCCGCGAACTGACGCCGTGCCATCACCGCCTGACTCACTGTGACGGTGGCCGTGGCGCTATTGGCGACTCCGCCGTTGCATGCGCTCGTGACGCGCACCCAATACGACTTCGTCGCCGTCAGCGCCGGCGTCTGGAACGAGGTGGCGTTGAATCCGACCGGCTTCGTCGTCGTGCCGCTCGTCCCTTCGTACCACTGGTAGCTGAACGGACCGGTGCCCGATGCGACGACGCTGAGCGTTGCGGTCGTGTTGTACGCGATCGTCTGCGATGCCGGTTGCGTGGCGATGGCCGGCGGCGTGCAGACCGTGGCCGTTGCGGTGTTGCTCGCTACGTTGCCACAGGAGTTCGACACGCGCACCCAGTACGACTTCGTCACCATGAGCGCAGGAGTCGTGAACGAGCTGCTGTTGGTGCCGACCGGTGTGGCCGTATTGCCGCTCGTCCCTTCGTACCACTGATAACTCGTCGCGCCGCTCGCGCTGACGGTGAATGTTGTCGTTGTACCCCAATTGATCGCGCGCGACGTAGGCTGTGCGGTGATCGTCGGAAGCGGACACGTGACCGTGACCGTCTTGACCGTCGCCACGGTCTGGTAGATCGCATCCTGCACCGTTAGGCGGACCGAATACACACCCGTGGTCGCGTAAGAGTACGAGAACATCTTGCCCGCGGCGGCCTGGCCATTGCCGAGGAGCCACTGGTAGCTGACGATCCCGCGGTCGTCGGTCGACGAGCTCGCGTCGAACGTGCAGAGGAGATTCGTGCACGAGACCGTGAAATTCGCGACCGGCGGCGTGTCCTGCATGACGGTGATGTTGATGCGTCCCGTGCCATACGCGCCGCCGCCGCTGTCGGTGATGATGTAGTCGAAGGCGTCGGTGCCCACGAATTCACCATACGGACTGTATTCGATCGATCCATCGACGAGCTTCGCCGTCCCGTTTGTGGGCGCTCCGATCGAATACAGGCTGATGGTGTGGCCTTCGATGTCCGTGTCGTTCGCAATGACCTGCGCCTCGGTGATGGTCAGGGGCTGGTTCTTATAGACGCTGAACGAGTCATTGACCGCCACCGGCGAGTCGTTGACCGCGGACACGCCGATCTGCGCCATGACGCGCACCGACGCGCCGAACGGGTCGCCGACCGTGTAATAGAACGTATCCATGCCGTTCCAGTTGAGGTTGGATTTGTAACTGAACTGCTGAGAGTCGGGCGACACGAGGAATTGCCCGTGCTGCGGCTGCTCGACCGACACGATGTGCAGCTCGTCGCCGTCGGGATCGGTGTCGTTGCCGAGCACGTTCCATGCGGAATAGCCGACCCACGTGTCTTCCGGCGCCGCAAGAATCTCACTGTGCGGAATCGGCGCCTGATTCAACACAGCGACCGTCACGGTGGCGGTGGACGTTAGGCCCGTTCCATCGGACACCGTGTAAGTGAACGTGTCCGTGCCGGCGAAATCGTTGGCCGGGGTATACGTGACGGACTCGAAGTGGTTGTTGACGACCGATCCGCGCGCGGGCTGCGTCACCGATTGCACAGTGATTCGGTTCCAATCGGGGTCGTAGTCATTGGCGAGGACTCCGATCAATACAGGGGTGCGCGTTCGCGTTTCGGCGGAGTCGTTCTGAAGCACCGGCGCACGGCGAGCCGGAGTCACGGTCACTGTGACCGTCGCGGTCGATTCGAGACCTCCCGCGTCGCTGATCGTGTAGGTGAAGCTTTCCGTCCCGGCGTATCCGGCGGGAGCCATGTAGGTTGCGTACGAGCTGGTCTCGTCCCATGTGATCTGTCCGGCTGCCGGTTGTGTCGAGGAGACGACGCGAATCGGATCGCCGTCGGGATCGGAGTCGTTGCCGAGCACTGTGAGAACCGTGGTCGTGCCGGACTCCACGCTGTACGCATCATCGGCCGCAGATGGCGGCGCGCTGCTGTCCGTGACGAGAATCGCGACAGTGGCCTGCGCGGTGGCTCCTTTCTGATCGGTGATCTCGTAAACGAAGACATCGGGGCCACCGGCGTCGGGATTCGGCGTATAGGTGATCTCGCTGTCCGACGTGCGCCGCACTGTCCCGTAAGCCGGGTGTCTCACAATGGCCGTCGCCGTCAACTTCAACGGATCGCCGTCGGGATCGTGATCATTGGCCAGAACGTTGATGGTCGCATTGCGATTCATCGAGATGACCAATGCGTCATTGACCGCCGTCGGAGGACCGTTGGTCCCCGGCACCTGAATGGCGGCCCACGCACGGGCGCGGGCGCCGCGGGCGTCGACGATCTCGTATTCGAAGCTGTCGTTCCCTTCGAAGCGCGAGGGTGGGATGTAGACGAGCGTCGAGTAACTGATTCGCTGGACGATGCCGAATTTCGGAGCGACGATCACGGCGGGATCGGCGAGCCGGATCGGCTCTCCGTCGAGATCGAGATCGTTCGCCAAGACTTGAATGTGGATCGGCTCATCGACCGGACCGACGGCGAAATCGTTGGCGGCAATCGGAGCGGTATTCGTTTCGAGCTCCATTGCGAAGGCGCCGGCTGAATTTGCCACAGTGATATTGACCCAGGCGCGGGCGCGTCCGCCATGGCCGTCGCCGATCTCATAACGGAACCGGTCCGTGCCGTTGTATCCGGAAGTCGGCGTATAGCGAAGCGTGGTCGCCGAGAGTGTTGCGACGGTCCCGTGGACCGGAGCCTCGACGATGGGATTGGCGACCAATGTGATCGGATCGCCGTCCGGATCGATGTCGTTCGCGGTGACCGCGAGGCTCACCGCCGTTCCCGGTGTGGTGTACGCCGTGTCGTCGATTCCCATCGGCCGGCTGTTGCCGTCGGTCACACTCACGCGCACCCAAGCGCGCGCGCGTTTTCCGCGTCCGTCGCCGATCTCGTATTGGAAACTATCGATTCCGACGAAATTCGCGGCCGGTGTGTACGTAATGCTCGAGTCGGACGTTCTCGTGGCCGTGCCGTGGACCGGCGCGTAGGTGATCGGACTGGCGATGAGCGTAACGGGATCGCCGTCGGGATCGGAGTCGTTTGCGGTCACGTTGATGACGACCGCGGTCGACGGTCTCGTTGCCGCGGCATCATCCACCGCTTCGGGATTGTGATTCACGGCCGGCGTTCCGGAGATCGTGATATCGACCCAGGCGCGGGAGCGGGCACCATGTCCGTCGCCGATCTCGTATTGAAAGCGATCCGTTCCGGTGAAATTCGCGCGCGGCGAATAGGTGATGCTCGTTCCGGAGATCGTTACCGCCGTGCCGTTCGCGGGTGCGGCCACGACCCCGATGAGATTGAGCGGATCGCCATCGGGATCCGAGTCATTCGCCGTCACGGCGACGGTGACTGCGGTATTGGCGGTCGTTGCTGCGTCGTCATCGACGGCCACCGGCGGGCGATTCGTGTTGAGGACGGTGATGGTGACCGTCGCGCGGGCACGGCGGCCATTGCCGTCTCCGATCTCGTATTGGAACGAATCGGTTCCGGTGAACCCACTGTTCGGAACATACGAAATGCAGCTGTTCGAGACGCGCGTCGCGGTGCCGTGGAGCGGAGGGACCACAATCGGGGCGCTCACGAGCGTGACCGCATCGCCGTCGGGATCGGAATCGTTGTCGGTGACGCAGATGGTGACCGGCGTGTTGCTGTTCGTCGTCGCCGTGTCATTGTTCGCGACCGGGGCGCGGTTCCCGCTGCTGACGGTCACCGTGACCCAGGCGCGTGCGCGCCTGCCTTTGCCGTCGCCGATCTCGTATTGAAAACGATCCGTGCCCGCAAAACCCGCGTTAGGCGTGTAACTGACCGTCGATGCGGAGATGCGTTGCACTGTGCCGCCGACCGGCATGGTGACGAACGGCGAGGAGATGAGTGAGACCGGGTCGCCGTCCGGATCGCTGTCATTGGCGGTCACGTCGATGGTGATGTTGCTGTTGTCGTGCGTCGCGGCGAAATCGTCGACGGCAACCGGGTCGCGGTTCGTTCCGCTCACTTCGACCGTCACCCAGGCGCGATCGCGCAGACCGGCCGCGTCGGCGATCTCGTATTCGAACGAGTCGTTGCCGGCGTATCCGGCCGCGGGCGTGTAGCGGATGCTGGTATTGGAGACGCGTGTCGCGGTTCCATGCCGTGGCAGAGTCACGATCGGTTCCGCTGTGAGCGCGATCGCATCGCCATCCGGATCCGAATCGTTCGAAGTGACGTCGATCGTCGCGGCGACGCCGATGTTCGTCGCGGTGTTGTCGTTGCGCGCGCGGGGACGACGCTGCACCCCGCCCTGCACGGTCACGGTGACGGGCGACGACGAAGCGATGTTGCCGCAGGAATCCGTGGCCCTGGCCACGATCGTGTGCGCGCCATTCGTCGCGGTCGAAGTATCCCAGTTCGCTGCGAACGGCGCGTTATACGCGGCCGCAACGAGCGTCGAATCGACGAAATACTCGACCTTGGAGACGCGCACGTTGTCCGTGGCAACGACGCCCAGCGGGACGCGTCCGGTGACCGTTGCACCGCCGGTCGGTGCAATGAGCTGGACGGACGGGGACTGCGCATCGTTGCAGGTTGCCTGAACGTTGATCGTCATCGCCGAGAGCGCCGGCGTCGGATAGTCCTGGTTATTGTCGACGGCGAGAATCGAGAATTCGTGGGCGCCCGGACTGAGTCCGGCGAGGTTCAGTGTTCCGGCGAATCCTCCATTCGGATTGCACGTGCCCACAACGCCCAGGCACGATTCGGGCCGGTGAATTCCACTTTGATAGTTCGCGAGCGTGACCTGCTGTTTGTCGACGAAGAATCGGACGGATTGCACGCCCTGGGGATCGTTGACCCATCCGCTCACGGGAAGTGAGGACACCGCGGTCTGGCCGTGCCCCGGCGTATCGATCCAAAGGCGAGGACCGTGCAGAGTGACGGACTTCTGCGAACCGATGCACCGGTCGGTGCAGATGAGAGTTTCCGAACAATCGGGAATGCCGTCGCCGTTGAGATCTCGACTGCAATCCAGCGGTCCCGCCACGCAATCCGTCTCGCGCTCGCAATCGTCATCACCGGTCGGCGGTCCGAATAAGCAGTCGACCCACCACCAGCCGAAGTCGCAGTCGAAGTCCCACTCGGGCGGCGGTGGATATTCGATGATCGGAGGCTGCCATTCCGAGCCGCCTGGATAACAAACCTCGTTCGTCGCGATGCCCTTGGCCCGCGGCCCGACGAGGCAATTGCACGTGATGGCAATGTTGACGTTGTCGCGCCCGATCGTGAGGGCGCTCGGCGACACGGTGCATTGTTTGTTCTCATGCGGCGACGACACCGTGATGGCGACCTGAACGCCTTCGTTGAAGATCGCCGGCGACTCGAAATCCGTCTTGAACACACTCAACTGTACCGCGTAGGAAGGGAGGGGCGGACCTTGCGACGCGTCTCCGTCGTTGAGCCGGACTGTAATGGATTCCATTTGCTCGAGCCCGGTCACCGCTCCGGTGATGCGATAAGGGCCATCAGGACAATGGGGTGTATTGAGATGATCGCTTTTGCAGTTCTGCTGATCGGCCAGCCGGCAATATTCGTCCAGCAGCGTTGCATTGGGCTTCGGCATTGCGTTCATGATGCCGCGCACAGTGCGGCAGGCGCCGTCTGTACGGTCGTGACCGATGCCTAACGAGTGGCCGATCTCGTGGATGATGTTGTTGATGTTGTACTGGCCTCCCCAGTCGATCTGACCGTGGTCGCAGGGGATGTCGGGGGCGTTGGGAGGACATTTGCCATAAAGCGTGATGATGTTTCCGCCGTACGTCGCCGGCGTAATGGTGCCGTGCCGGCGCCCGGGAGGCGGCACATCATTGGGTTTGAAGACCACGCCGATTTCCCAGAAGTTGGCAGGGTCGCGAAAGCGCTCGTTGGAGAATCCGAGGCCCGGAATGTTGGTGAAGTTCGCACCCGGACATTTCTGGTTCCAGCCCTCCGTTGCCTGATTGAGCGCGGCCTGCAGTGCCGGCGGAAGCGTACTTCCCTGTTCGGGGTAGAGGGTGACGCCGGGGGTGCCTTCCTGGCGAAATCCGTAAAAGGACGACTCCAGCTCGAAGGGCTGGCCTTGGTCGTTCAGCGCCCATGTCGATGCACAACCGTATTGAGCGCTGGCGGGAAGCGCAAACAGCGCAAGGAGCAGGAGGAGAATCGGAAGGCGTTTCATTTCTGCACCTCCCGCAGTTCCCTCGCGAGCGCACGTGCGCGTTCCAACGTCATCGGCCGGAACGCATGGATGTGCCGATACGGTTGCGCCGTGATGACCTGTCCCTGCATCGGAAACAGATGCACGGCGCTCACAAGCCGGGGATCGTTCTCATAGGGAACGGCGTCGATCAGTAATCGCTCACCGGGGACCGGGTGGTGGAAGGTGCCGATGGTGCCGCACAAGCGAATGCCATCGATCTCGATCGCACCGTCGGCGAGGAGAAAGGCGCGCGTCGTGCCGGCTTCGAGAGCGCCGCTGACGCTCTCCTCCACGCGGACCCACACCAGCGTCGCTGGCTCATCGGTCCATGTGCTCCATCCCGGAACCGTGGCCAGAACCGAGGCGACGAACATCTGCTCGGAGCCGGCCATTACCTGCGGCAGCGTGCGGGCGCTCTCGTCGATCACCGGTCCCGGCGCTGCGTGAATATCGAAGGAACAACGCTCGTCGCCCATCTCCACCTGCCGGCGCCGGATGGCGATCCTCGCGCGCAATGCGCCGCGACTCACGTCCGAGAGCGGAAGCGTCTCGATGCTCTGAGCGAACGATCGCGCCGGAAGGAACAGGGCATCGCGCGACGCAGCGTCGCGCCAGATGATCTCGTTCGCGAAATCCTGCGCGAGCGCCGTCGCGCAAAGGGTCCAGAGGGCGAGGAAGAAAAGAATCCGCCGCATTCGGTTCATGAGCTCTCCTTTTTGTGTGGAGCGCATGAAATCGCGAATGCGATTTCGATTTCTTTCAGAAAATTGCGCTTTTGCCTACAGTCATGCGAGCGACTCGGACAGCGTGCGCAAGTGCGTGCGTGTCGCCATCCGCACTTCCTTCGGCGTCATGCCGAACTCGCTCTGGAAGGCGTCGGCGAAGTGGCTGTGGCTCGAGAAGCCGTGCTCGAGCGCGACGTCGGTGATGCTGGCCCCGGGATCGGTCAATTGTTCGAGTGCACCGCGCAGGCGCAGGCGCGTCAGATAGCGGTGCATGCCCAGGCCGGTGTGACGCGCGAAGAGGCGGCAGAGATGAAACGGGGAGAGGTCGAGCGCGCTCGCGACGTCGCCGAGGTGAATCGTGCGGCGAAAGTTTGCCGCCAGAAGCGCCTTCGCCTCCTCCACCGACTCCCGCGTCTGGCGGCGCGCGGATTTTTTCTCGCCGGCCCGCTCGTCGATCGCATGCGGTCGCAGCGCGTGTCCGGCGATGGCGAGCGCGGACTCTTCGACCTCGAGAGGATTCTCGATCGGACCATGCCGGAGGCGGTCGAAGAGCAGATGCTGCAGAAGGTAGGCGCGCGGGCAGGCCTCTTTCGTCACCACCGCCGGAAGCGCGCGGCGGATCGCGGGATCGCGCAGTTGGGGCGCGATGCCGTTCATGACGTCGGGCGGAAACGCGAGCGCGAAGCCGAACGCATTGCGGCCGAACGTGTTCTCCATCGTGTACGTCTCGCCGGCCTTGAGGAACATCGCGCGATTCGCGTCGATGACCATCCGCTCTTCGCGCGCATGAACCGTAAATGCACCGCATTGCGTGAAGGCGAGCACGTCGAGACGCGGCGCGGACTGCGCTCTCTCGCCGCGCGCGCCGATGACGCACTCCCACCGGCTGATCATGACGATCTCGGAACGAAAGAGTTGATGAAGGGTGATCCCGCCAATCGACGATCCTGCGGATCTGTGGCTCACGCGTTCCTCGCTTTGAATGGTTTGCTCCTATGACGTTGGAGCGCGCGCGATATTGCGATGTGTCAGGATCGCCACCCGTGCGTCGCGCAGGAATTGCGCGTTTCCGTCTGACCGGTCGGTCAGGATGCCTATTCGTAGCGCAGCGCGTCGATCGGATCGAGCCGCGATGCTTTGCGCGCGGGATAAAACCCGAAGAAGACGCCGATCGTCACCGACACCGCGAAGGCGACGCCGATCGCGGTGGGGCTGATGACCATCGGCCAGTTGGCGATCTTCGCGAAGGCGCGCGCGACGCCGACGCCTAACAACACGCCGATCAGGCCGCCGAAGAGCGAGAGCGTCACCGCTTCGAAGAGAAACTGCAGGAGCACGTGGCGTCCGCGTGCGCCGATGGCCATGCGGATGCCGATCTCGCGCGTGCGCTCGGTGACGCTGACGAGCATGATGTTCATGATGCCGATGCCGCCGACGACGAGCGACACGATCGCGATTCCGAGGAGCAGGTAGCGCATCATGTCGACCTGCTGCTGTTGCGCGCGGGCCATCTCTTCCTGCGAGCGCATCATGAAGTCGGCGTCACCGCCCGGCGGGATGCGGTGCCGCTGCTTGAGCAGCGCCTCGATCTGCTCCATCGCTTCTTCCACCTGATCGGCCGATGCGGCGGAGGCGATGATCATGCCGAAGCGGTTTTGTCCCATGAGCCGCTTCTGCACGGTCGTGTATGGCGCGACGATGATGTCGTCCTGATCGCCCATCATGTTGCCGCCCTTCCGCTCGAGCACCCCGACGACGCGGAACGGAACGTTCTTGATGCGAATTGTGGAATCGACGGCATCGCCGTTCGGGAAGAGATTCTCGGCGACGGTTGCGCCTAACACGGCGACCTTTGCGCCCGCGCGGATGTCGCCCTCGGTGAAAAACGAGCCGTCGCTGTTGTTCCACGCGCGGATCTGCGGCCAGTCGACGCCGACGCCGAGGACCTGCGTTCCCCAGTTGAGCTCCCCGGCGACGACCTGTCCG
>Ga0075428_100002907_pt1 | contig 18642 bp, 31 predicted proteins | sample RhiMetdeltSRZDD2_FD_75291 | JGI IMG/M metagenome (GOLD analysis project Ga0075428, IMG submission 75291) | Populus rhizosphere microbial communities from Tennessee, USA - Rhizosphere MetaG P. deltoides SRZDD2 | ecosystem: Host-associated > Plants > Roots > Rhizosphere > Soil | place: USA... | reverse complement strand
ACGGCAAAGATGGCAAGGCCCGTGGTTTTGCCCCCGCGCCGACCAGCGCGAATAACCCGTCGAGGCGCCGACGAGCGGAGAAAGCGCAGTTGCTCGGCATGCGGACATTTGAGCCGAATCGTGACCGGGAGGAGTCGGGCGGCTGGCTGGATGGCCGTCGCGGTCATGGGAGCGAACCATTGGAGGGCAGTTCCAGGACGGGCGGTGGCTCAGACAACGCGAGGGGCGCCGCCGGTGGATTCTCATAGACGACGCGCAACACCATGGCCTGGCCGTTCTCGCCGGTCTGTTCATGGCGCTCGACATAGCCACGGTCTTTGCCGATGGTCTTCAGGGCAAAGGCAATGCCCCAGGGTTCGCCGTTCTGGATGGACTGCCACAGTTTCAACTCAGCGGCATCCAGCATCATGCCACGCTGGGCATCCTTGGCCGCCTGGACGGAGGGATAGCGCTTACAGTAGTTCTGGATCGTATCGGGATCACAGCCAAGGCGCTGGGCGGCAATAAAAACCATGCCCTTCGTCTCCGTCAGGGCCTCGGCCACTTGTTTGGCGGTATACCGTTGATGCATAATCCGAAAATCCCGAAAGTTAAAGAATCCGCTGGGGTTGCTCCCCCGTTAAGAGGTGCCACCGTTCACACGCTATCGCAAGGTATTCAGTGCTCAGTTCACATCCATATACCACGCGCCCACGCTGTTCGGCCGCCAACAGACTCGGGGCACTCCCCAGGAACGGGTCCAGGATGACATCGCCCTCGGTCCCTAACGTCTCATAGACCCAGGCAGCGAGTGCTGCGGGTTTCTGCGTGGGATGCCAGCGCCGCTCATGCTCACTGGCCCGCAGCATACCGTTCCAGCGATGATGAAAGAGTCGGGCAGCTTTGGCTTGATTGGTCCAGGCCAGTTCACAGTCGGCAAAGTTGCCGGTGGTGTCTTTATCCCAGACCAGCCAGCAGGACGACGCGGGGAGATGATCGGCGTAATAGTTGCCGCCCCACCAGACATGCACGGCCTCCGGGTAGGCCGCAAGCAAGGCGGTGGACACGGCAATCGCGGTGGCGGGGGACTCGTCCCCAATGACCGGGGCGTATTTGCCTACGGCGACGATATGCGAGGCACCGACAGTGCCTCGCACCGGCTGCGACGCCTTGGAGCCAAAAGGCTTCGCGGCTCCGTCGGAGCCGCGGGCGGCTTTGTCCCATAGCTCAATGGGATAATGGCCCGTCAGGTCCTTGTGCCGCTGGCCGCCGCCGCCGTATCCGTTGGTGGCCACAATCGAGACACCATACGGCGGGTCCGCAAAGATCATGCGGGGCACCGCGCCGTCGAGGAGCCGTGTCCGTGTGTCCGCATCGAGGCAAGAGCCATGGACAATACGGTGCTGTCCAAGCGCCCACAGATCACCGTCCTGCACCGGCCAACGGTCCAGCACCTCCGCAAGGCGATCCCACGGCGCATCAGGTTCAACAACCGCTGTGTCAGCATCCGTGCCAGCGCCAAGCCCCTGTGCAGCCACCAACGCCGCCAGGGCCTCCGCATCATACCCCGTACCGAGCAGCGCCGCCGGGTCCTCGGCCGCGAGGCCCTGGAGGAGCGCCGCCAGCATCCGGTCGTCTTGCTCGCGCAGCCGCGCAATGTGGTTGTCGCCGACGAGAATCTGGAGGGCGCGCGGGTCGTCTGGCCCGTAGGGTTTACGCTCGGCGGGAACATGGGTATAGCCGACCTGGCGAGCAGCTTCCACCACGCCATGCCCGGCCAGAAGCGTGCCGTCCTGGGCAATGACGACGTTGCGGTAAATGCCGTGCTGCGTCAGCGAGGCTTTGAGGTGAGCAATCTCAGCGGGAGGATGGCTCCCATCATTGCGGGGATGCGGCTTGAGGTCAGCAATCGCCACGAGCGTGAGCGACTCGGGAGAGAGGTCCGTACGGAGCGGCGCCATGGCACTACACCGGCGCCGGGACCGGCAGCGGGCTCGTGGGCGCCGGCGTCGTGTCCTCGGGGAGCACCGTCACCGCCAGCCAGGGGCCGACGTCACTCATCGGCACAGGCGTTTTGAGCGTGGCCCCCAGGCGCGCCTCAAAGGCATCGCTACTCATCGTCGCGGCGTGCATGGTATCGCCCACAAAGCCTGGCGGGAGCTCAAACGTGAGCGGGACCGTACAGGCGGCACAGCGGACACGCACGAGGACTTGATAGCGCTGGCCCTGCGGGAGCATGGCCGTGGGGCGCGCTTGCACCTGGGCTTCAATGTTGCTGTGCGGACACGGGGGCTGCTCCGCCATCGACCGTCTCCTCGGGGAATAGGCGCACCGGGATCACGCCTCTCCGCTCCACTCTAGAAGAGAGAGAGAGTATGTGGCTATGGGGTGAGATGGACTGGCCGGGTTGCACAGCCAAGGGGGCGGTTGAGGCCTCCCCGCCACTGGGCGCCCAATCCGAACGCAACGTCAAAGCCGATGTACAGAATCGAATACGCCCTGCTAGTGTGATAGAAACGGCGGGGAGATGTCAAGCGGAAAAAGGTGAGAGATGGGGGTCATCCTTCCCGGGGATAGGCCAGAGACAGTCTTGAGCCATTGGGAAGCGTAATAAGACGGCCGTAGCCCAGGGTTTCCTTCCCCCGCTTATCGCGCATGTTGTCGGAATGCGTACCGATGGCGAGATGAGCAGCGTTACAACAGGGAGGAAAATCACACACGACATGCCGCACACAAAACGGGCGTGTTGGCGCCGGCAAGAGGAGACAGCCACGCGCCAACATATAGGCATAGCGGTGCACGGAAACAGACCGACGAAGCAGCGGATCAAAGAACGAACCATAGCGGTTGATGCTCCGCCACCGCTCCCATGGATCTGTTTCTGTGCCCCAGCGCTTCCACGGCCAACAACACCGCCGACAGGGCCAGCGATGATCACACCGCCAGACCTGCGACCAAAAACGTTGCTCAATCGCTGCCAGCGCCGTCATGTCACCAATTCCTCCTTCTTATCTGGCAGATCAATCCCAAGCAGATAATCTGCGCTCACCTGTAAGGCGCGCGCCAATGCCGCGACGGTATCAGCATAGACGGCTTTCGCTGTTCCCTTCTCAAGGCGGGATATCGTAATAACATTCAGGTCAGCCATATCCGCCAGCTTTTCCTGCGTCAAATCCTGTGCCCGCCGTACCTTGCGCACGCGCTCGCCAACAGGAGATTTCATCATGCACCATCCTTTCTTGCCTGAGTATACCGATATATAGGAGAAATCGCAAGATTTCTATGAAAGGGTGCTTGACACAAACTATGAAAGGGTGTAAGATTATATTCAGTTGGTTGGTTGATTGACAACGCGATGAGCGCGACAGAGTCAAGTACCTCATGTATGCCAGCACTTTGGAGACTGGGGAGGGAAAGACACGAGGCAGACGGCGCCCCCACCGGACGGGGGAAGACACCAAAGACCCCGTTAGGGTGCTGGTACCTCACAAGGGGAGGCAACGATAGATGAGTGGTGGAATGCTACCAAGGGCGCATATTCAAAAGTAGCGCGACCTGCACAGGGCAGGGAAAGCAGGAGACACCACAAGGAGACACCCCATGACGATGACCCAGTTTGACACCGACCTCCGCGCCCTGGCCGCGAAGGCCACGACCCGGTACCCCGGCGAGCAGGCCAGGATTGAGCGCGGGCTGCTCCTCGCGCTTAACGGCCATGTCGAGTTGCTGCCCAACGGCACGGCCACGGTGAGGAGCGGCAAGGATGCCGAGGTCGTCTACCGCCTGACCGGCGCACGCGGCTGTGACTGCCAGGACGCCCAGCGCCATGAAGGCGCCGTATGCAAGCACGCCTGGGCACGCGCCCTGGTGAAGAAGGCGGCACGCCCTCGGGTCGCCTACCGCGCCACCTACCATGGCGAGCCCGGCCAGGCGATCCGCGACGAACAGCTGCGCGTGTGGTTTCAGAGCGACGCCACCGATCAGATGACGCGCTTGTACGATGCCGACCAGCCCGACCTGCACCTCCATGGCCGGATGGACCTGGCGGCAGCGCAGAGCGTGGCCGATCTGGCCAACGCCACCTTGCAGGCCATCGCCCTGGGGCAGCGGGCTCCTGGCGGCCTCGCCTGCTAAGCACCACCGGGGGCCTCTGTGCCCCCTCACGACAAGGAGATGCCTATGAACCCCCTGGACCTGTTGATCCTCGCCGTGCTGGCGCTCGGCTACTTTTTCCCCGTCGTGGTGGCGGCCGGGCGTGACCATCCCCAGACGCTGGCCATTGGCATGCTGACCCTCTTGCTGGGCTGGACGGGCCTCGGCTGGATCGGCGCCCTGGTCTGGGCCTGTACGGCCATCCCGTCCGCGCACCACGGCTAACCTGTGAGGACCCCACATGCCACGACAATCGTATCCCCTGCTCGACATACAGCAAGCCCTGCTCGATGCCAGCCGCAATCTGGCGGATATCCTGGTGTATCTCGACCTCCTCGCCCACGACAGCGGCGGCACGTACCCGCCCGACGCCGACGTGCTCCGGAACAACGTCACCGCCGCACGAAAGCTCCTGCCGTACCTCCTGCCCAAAGGCGTCGCAGAAGCGATCGCCGCCGAACAGGCCGAGTACGATGCCTGTGAGCAGTACTGGACACGCGATGCCTAACCAGACAAGGAGGCACCTATGAGCAAGGACATCACCACATTGGACGTCCAGCGCACGCCCTGTGCGACGTGCATTTACCGCCCGGAGAGTCCGCTGGGCCTCGCGAGCCTGGAGGCAGCCATTGCTGATCCGCAGATGCCGGGCTTTTTTACCGGCTACCGCATCTGCCATCACAGCACCCGTGCGGTCTGTGCGGGCTTTTGGGCGCGACACAAGGATGCCTGTACCGTGGGACAACTGGCGCAACGGCTCGGGCTGGTGCGTTTTGTCCGCGACGATCGTTTTTCCACGAAGGAACCCCTATGACCCCACGTCTGCACGTCCTCACGACCACGGCCGCGTCCGATGGGAGCCGCCTGTGTCTGCTCCGAGAGCACGGCCGGTACCGGGTGGCACACGTCGCTGCGGACGGCCTTGTGACGCGCCTGCCGCAGCCGCCCACGGCGGACCTGGCGGAGGCGTATACACACCTGATTGCTGCCGTTCGCGTCCGCGCGAGGCAGCCCCACACCACGAAGGAGACCCGATGACCCGGACCACTCGAACGCTCGCCCTCGCCCTGAGTACGCTGCTCCTCGCCGCCACAACGACCCTGGCCGGGCCAAAGCGCCCACCCGCCACCGCCACCCCGCCGCTGGCGACGTATTTGACCCCCGCTGAGCAACTCTGCCAGCAGTACGGCAACGCAGCCTTGACGCTCGCCCGTTCCCGCGATAGCGGGATCAGCCGCTTCACGGCGCTGGCCATCGCCCGCCGCATTCAGGCCAGCAGCGGCATTCCGCCCATCTATTACACCATGTATGAAACGATCCTCACGCTCGTCTATGATTTCCCGACGCTCTCGCCCACCTGGATCCAGCAGCACCTGGAGCGCGAGTGCCTCAAAAGCGATCCGCCGCAGCCAGACGCCGCACGTCTGCGCTACTGAAGGAACGGCCAGGACCACGGGGGATGGCCCGCGTTTGGGCTTGTCCCCCAGCACCCTGCAGGCTAGGATGGCCCCGTCCCTGGCCTGCGACTCGAACCACCCGTGCGGTGAGAAAGGACACCCCCTATGCGCCAGCAGCACCGCTGGACCGAAGCCGATGCGATTGCCCACGCCCAGCGCCACGGGTTGGCGCTCGACCCGGCCCTCACCGTGCGCCCGCCGGACCTCCCCGACGACACGCCAGAAGGGACGTTGCTGGCGCGTGTCCGGCAGTGTGCCGCGAAGCTCTCGTACCTCACCTATCATACGCATGATTCGCGTAAATCTGAGGTGGGATTCCCTGATGTATGTTTGGCGAGGGCAGCAACGGCGACCAGCGCAGGCAGGTTGATCTTGGCTGAGTTAAAAACTCGGGACGGCAAAGTCAGTCGTGAACAGCATATCTGGCTTGATGTGCTTGCCCATACGATCCCGGGACTGGAAGTCTATGTCTGGCGACCTTCAGACTTCAATACTATCGTACAAATTCTCTCAAGAAAATGACAGGAATCCCCCATGCTCACCGACGACTGTTGGCTGTGTTGTACCCCGCCTGGCACCATGACGCGCAAGATTTGCGAGACGTGCTGCACCTGTGGCTTCGCCCTGTACGCGCACGGCTACGGCCACCCCCATGCGCTAAGCGTGGTAGGCTGTGCGGCCTTCCTGGCGGCGCTGCCGCTGCCACCGTACCCACAACCCGAGCCGGACGCGCAACCCGCGCTGTTCTGAGAGGAGAAAAAGAATGTCTGAACTCATGCCATTTGCTGTTCGGCAATTAGGCAGTGATACCGTGAATACCGTGAATGCGCGTGATCTCTATGGCTACCTGGAACTGACCAAGCCGTACGCCGATTGGATCAAAATGCAGCTTCGGCGCGCCCATCTCCTTGAAAATAGGGATTATGTAGTTTATCACCAGGAAGTGAAAAACCCCCAGGGAGGCCGCCCGGCTCACGAACATCATCTGACCTTTGACGCCGCGAAGCATATTGCTATGATGTCGAGTGCTACCAAAGGGCATGAGGTACGAGAGTGGTTTATCCAAAAAGAAAAGGAACTCGCCGCCACGAGGCACGGCGCCCTTGACCGCTTCCCCGAACTCCGCGCGATCGTCGAACTGGCGCAATCGACTGCCGAGGCACGCGTCCTCGCCGAAGAAGCCAAGGCTGAGGCGGCGCAGGCCACTGCCAATGCACAGCGGGCCTTAGAGTCCCAGCTTTTTTTGACCATTGCCGAATATGTCTATATCAATAAACTTCAAGCGCAGATCCCGGAATCGGCCTATAAAGCCTGTAGCGATCATCTGCGTGCGTACTGTCTCGATCACGGCATCCCGTTCCGCAAGGCGGCCGTGGGCGGGAAACGCTGGGAGGAGGAGTATAGCTTTCACACGAACGTCTACGCCGAAGCCTTACCAGGCTGGCTCAAACGTCGATTCTCGCAGGCCACGCTGCACATCATGCCGACAAGCTAGGAGCACCCCAAACTAGGCGCGCCGCTGGCGCCGTCTGAAGGAGCAACATGCATCAGCCACGGAAGGAACAGGGCGAAGTGCTTCAGGACACCTGGTCAAACTGTTATAATAGCAGTTGGGCCGGATTAATTTGTCCTGAAGCCTTCGCCCACTGAGGAACCCGGCCAAATTTTCCCGTACTTTGATCCAAACTATCTACCAGCACTGTCTCGAAGAGGGTTTTCTCCGCCCTGGCGACACCTGCGCCGATCCTTTCGGAGGCGTGGCATTAGGAGGATTAGATGCGGCACTCTCAGGAATACAATGGATTGGTATAGAGCTAGAGGCACGTTTTCATGCGATAGCACACGGCTTCGACTGTGGCGGCAGTGCGGCCAAGCACGAGGCGTGTAGCCAGCAAGGGGATCACGCGGCGCACCACGTCACCGGCAACCTGGAGTTGTGGAACAGGCGGTTCGGGCACCTACCGCAGTGGGTGGCGCCGACGCTCCTGCAAGGCGATTCGAGACGCCTGGGCGATGTGCTGCGGAAGCAGGTGGAGTGCGCAGTGAGTAGCCCGCCATTCCAGCAATCCCTCCAGGCCAGTGCGGGCATAGACCTTGCGAGACGCCGCCATGTCGCAGCCATGCTCGGCATACCACAGGCTGAAGTCACCCCTGTAGATATGGCAGAGCCAGCGCAAACGTCCTACGGCACCTCCCCCGGTCAGCTCGGCGCCCTGCCCCCCGGCTCGCTCGATGCGTGTCTCAGTAGTCCGCCATGGGCCGGAACAGCCGCGAGTGACTGGCATCTCGATTCCTCCCCTGAACGCTTTGCGAAGCTCTATGCCCTGTACCAAGCGCAGGGCGGAGGCATGACCGCTGAGCAATACCGTGCGGCCTGCCAGAAGCAACAAGGCGGCTACGGCACCGCCCCGGCGCAACTGGGGAACCTGCCGGCGGGGACGGTGGAGGCGGTCGTCGATGGTCTGATCTCGTCACCACCCTGGGACGACGGCGCACCGTCGCTTCCTCCAGAGCGCAAGAGAGAGACCAATCGCCGCAACGACCACGGCGGGCCTGGTCCCCAGTATCAGGCCATGGCGCAATTAGGCGAGCCTGACACGTTCTGGTCCGCAGCCGCCACCATAATAGCTCAAGTCGTGGCCCTCCTGAAGCCTAACGGCATCGCCTGCTGGGTCGTCAAAGCCTATGTGCGTGATGGGCAAATAGTTGATTTTCCAGGACAATGGAGAGCTTTATGCGAAAGCCTTGGCCTCGTCACGCTGCACGAGCACCACGCGCTCCTGGTCGAGGACCACGGCACGCAGGGCGGGTTGTTTGGTGAGGACACCACGCATAGGACGGAAAAAAAATCCTTTTTCCGCAGAATTTATGAGAAGGCTCATCCCGAAAATGCGATTAATCACGAGGTCATTTTTTGTATGCAGAAGCCGTCTTAAACGTGAATAAATCAATGCGTTATAGAGAAATATCGGTTACACTATGCGGGATATCTTGGATGTTCGCGCACCCAAGATACCCCTCACCATTTCAACCTATTCAGGAGGTTGCATGGCTAAGCCAAAGCCTACCACAGAAACACTCTCGTTATTCCCCTTACTCGACTCAACGCAACGTGCTTGTCTCGATTGTCGAAGACCTCTTAGTCGTAAAAGTAAAGGGCACTCAGTACGTTGTCAATCGTGTGCTGCCCGCGCTAGGTATGTCCAACGCCATGGCCATCCTCCAGAAATACGTATGGGCCACTGCGAAGTATGCAACAAAGAATGTATTGATTATGCCAGTAATCAGAAAAAGTCGAAGCACAACATCATGTTGTGTTCAAAAGAGTGTCGAGCCATATGGACAGGCATCCACAATTCTATTACTCATGGAGGAGATGGCATCCCAAGAACAAAGCAAGAGAAAGATCAAATCTATTATAGGAAAAACTCTGATCATATTCGCAAGCATCAGTTAGCTCTGTATGAGTTGAAACGCGAACAGATATTAACAGCAAGGCAGCAGAAAGATCGTGCATTAAAAGCAGAAGTCATTGAAGCCTACGGCGGCGAATGTGCCTGTTGTGGAGAAAAACATCTTGAGTTTCTGACTATTGACCATACGGACGGTTCAGGAGCTGAGCATAGAAGGCAAATGGGCAAGGGACGAAAGATTTATGCAGACCTTAAAAGCCAAGGCTTCCCAAAAGATCGGTATAGATGCCTCTGCCTCAATTGTAACATTGCGCTCGGCTTTTATGGCTATTGTCCGCATCAACCAGATGCCCGCCGATGGGTGGATCACCGCGCCAAGAACCCTGGCCGACCAAGGACTGTGGCGTAGCCCATCAGCCTAGCAAGGAGCCTCCCATGCACCACAGCCCCACCCCGCCTGTCCCCGCCGCCGACCCGCCGTGCTGCCCCTGGTGCGCGCTGGCCGACCTCCTCGCGCTGCTCATGGCGCACGGGCCATCGCTCCACGGCATGCCCCAGGTGCCAGAGGAGGGGGAGCCATGAGCCGCCCGGTCCGGCGGCGCACCCCCACGGCCAGGCGGCGGACCTATCGCGCCCTGCTGCGTGATCCGCGCTGGCAGCAGACGCGCCTGCGCATTTTCGCCCGCGATCGCTGGGCGTGCCAGGCGTGTGGGGCCACGACGAAGGAGCTCCAGGTGCATCATAAATGGTACCTCCCAGAAAGGATGCCATGGGAGGTACCCATGCACGCGCTCGTCACGCTCTGTGTCGACTGCCACCGGAAGCAACGCACAAGACGGTCCTGAAGGAGCCATGCCATGTCCCCGACCCAGCACCAGGCCCTCCCCGCCGCGCATCGGCGCCACCTGTGGTTGCCGGCTAGTACGACCACATTGACCCTCATGATGCCCAGTGGCGAGAGCTACGCCTTCCAGACGTGGCGCGATCCGGTGCGGCACCTCGTCTCGGATCACGTCATGTGTACGGGGGCACCGGAAGCGCATTGGATTCACCAACAGGTCCAGTCCGAAGCCTGGCTCCCACCGCCGCAGTAACACGCAACGGGGCTAAAGAGCCCCGTCACGATCCCCGGGTGCCACCAGCTGCTGGAACAAGACACGCTCGGGCATGACGTTCTCGCGCTTGGCTTTCTCGCGCAAGGCAATTTCCATCACAGCCGAATGGCTCAAACAGTGCAACTCGCTTAAGAGTTCCAGGAGCTCCTTCCCCACTTTCGAGAGCCGCACCGTGGTGTTGATGCGCTTCACCATATTTTCCCCTTGCTAACAGACTTCATTGTGGCTTAACATAGCGTTAAGTATGACACAAAATGAAGTGTCGTGCTAGGAGGTTTGCGTTTTCCGGCGCTCCTCGGTGAGCAAGCGCCGGATCATGGGCGAGAGCCGCTCGGGTTGATGTTTCGCCCACTCCAGTAACTCTGCGGGCAGGTGGATATGGGTATCGACCATCCCCCCCTGCTTCACCGGCCCAGGTTTCTTTGGCACACGCGCAGAAGGAGCCGTATCCATGGGATATAGAATAGCCATTAGTTGTCCCTCATGCAAGCTAGGGGTCGTCGCCACGTCCGCACCAGAGAGGATACACCTATGACCATAGCACCACCCCAGCCTGCCGTAACGTCTCCCATGCTCGAATGGGCGCTGTGGTATGCCGCCCTGGGGTGGCCAGTCTTTCCCTGTCGCGGGAAGCGACCCCTCACGGATCACGGCTTGCGCGAAGCCAGTACGGACCTGGAGCAGATCCGGCGATGGTGGACGCAGACGCCTCACGCCAATATTGCCACGGCGATGGATGAGGGACGCTGGGCGCTGGATGTCGACGCGAGCCATGACGGGCTGGGGACGCTCCACGACCTGGAGCAGACCTACAGCCCACTCCCACGGACCGTCACCAATCTCACAGGGAGCGGGGGCGGGAGTTGCCATTATTTGTGGACGGGCGAGGCGCACAACAAAGCCCATCTCGGCGACGGCCTCGATGTCCAGGGGCCAGGGTCCTATATTATCCTCCCTCCCAGCCGACATCCGACGACCCGCCAGCGCTACGTCTGGGAGTCGGACTTTGGCCCGGATGACCTGGAGGTGCAACCCGCCCCGGCCTGGCTGGCCGCCCTCGTGCATCCAAGCACGGCGAAGGCCGCCGCGATCCCCCTGTCTCCTGATGAGCCTATCCGTGAAGGACAGCGGGAAACAACCTTGCTGCGCCTTGCCGGCGCTATGCGCCGCGTGGGCACCCAGTTTGTGGCCATCCGAGCCGCGCTCGATGCCGAAAACGCCCGGTGTCAGCCACCACTGCCCGACAAAGACCTGGACCGCATCGCCAAGAGCGTCGAGCGCTATGCCCCAGCCGTCGAGAAGAATGGCCGGGGCCACCCCGGATGGCCAGGACAGGAGAAGACACCCAGCACGCCGCGCCCGCCGCGTGATCCCGAGAGTGCCGGCACGGACTGGTATCTGACCAAGGTCGCAAAATATACGAACAAACAAGGCATTGTTGAGGCCAATGACACCACGATTTGTGCGTTCTTACGGAACCACCCCTACTGGTACGGCAAACTGTGGTGGAATGCCCTCGCCAATCGCCCGATGGTGGACGATGAAGCCTTAGATGACCACAAGCTGACGCGCATTGGCGAGTATTTTGGCGAACACCACCATTTGCCCATCCGCACCACCGGCACAAAGCTGGCCAAATGTATTGCTGCCGTCTGTCAGGACCTGCAACGCGATCCGCTCCAGGAGTATCTCAGTCAGCTCCCAGGGTGGGATATGCGCCCCCGCCTGGAGACGTGGCTGTGCGACTGCGGTGGTGTCCGCAATACGGCGTACAGTCGCTTTCTCTCACGCATCCTGATCGTCTCCATGATCGCCCGGGCCTATGATCCTGGCTGTCTCTACCGCTACGTCGTGGTCTTGCAGGGACCCGAGGAGTTTCGCAAGAGCACGTTTGTCGCCAATATGGTGCCCGACCCGGCGTGGCAAGACACCATTACCGAGAGTTTTGACTCCAAGGACATGCCCGCCCTCATTTCGGCCCTGTGGGTGGCCGAACTCAGCGAGCTCGATAGCCTGTCGCGCACGGAAGAAACGCGGCTCAAATCCTTTCTCTCCAAGCGCAGTGATTCCTATGTCCCCAAGTGGGGACTCTTCCGGGTCTCCCCACCACGGCGCACCATTTTTATCGGCACGACCAATGAGCACGTCTGGCTGAAGAGCTCAACGGGCAATACGCGCTGGCTCCCCATCAAGATTCTGCATCCGATGGATGTGGAGGCGTTTGTCGCCATCCGGGAACAACTCTATGCCGAAGCCATCGTCTGGTACGGGGATCATCTGGCGGACTGGTGGAGTATGCCGCAGGAGGTGGAAGAGGAAGCGCGGGACGAGCGCGAAGAGCGGCGCGAGCAAAGCGTCTATGAAGGCACGCTCGCCCCCTGGCTGGACAAGGGACGCTTCCATGATGAGAAGTTGCTGCTGGCCAATATCCGACCAGGCAAAGACTACACGACCTGGGAGGAAATTGCGGTAGGGTACCTCAGAATGGAGACCCCGGAGCGCTGGAAAGATATCACCATGCAAAAGCAAGTGGCGACCGCGCTCAAAGCGCTGGGTTGGTATCAAACGGTGATCAAGGACGGCGACCGCCATAGCAAGCGGGTATGGAAACGTGAAGAGCCGATACCGTTCTAAACATTTGATTTTGAACGTGTCTACATTAAAAGTGCCTCATGTAGACACTCGTGTAGACACGTTTCGTGGCTCTATTACTACGCTTCCCCCCCTTGTCTACATCTTTCTACATGTCTACATAAAAAATAATACATATACATAGGAGAGTGTAGTAGTAGTAGGGGGGAGTAAAGAAATATACTAGGAAATAGGGAGACGTGTAGAAGTGTAGACGTGTAGACAAAGCTATAATTCATGTTTTATCAAATACTTATAGAGACTACACGTTTTTTTGAGGGGTACAAATAAAATCTTGTAACCATTTGAAATTTAAAGACTTGTCCTAAATAGGAAGTGTGGACATTTCCTGTAGACAAACGGCAGAAAAGAGGAGCACACTCGATGAGCCCAGCCCCCGACGAGCATCCCTGGTGTCCCACGCATGGCCCCTGCGGGACGGGCCGCTGCTGGCTCGTGCGCAGCCTGGCACTGCCCCGGCCGCGCCCCAAGCCCTCGCGCCTGGAGGTGACGTTTCGCCGCTTTGCGACCGGCATCGCCATGCGAGCGCCCGTGCCCATGCCACCGGCCGTCTACGATAGTGTGGTCGATCACCTCAGCCGCACGGATGTCACCGGCGCAACCCTGTGTTTCTCCGGTCCCCTGCGCGAGCAGGTCTTGGATCTGCTCATGGCCTGGCTCCGCACGTCCCGTCGTCCAGGCGACCAACTCACTCTGTTTTGAGGAGACACCGATGGCTGAGGAGACACCGATGGCTACCGAAGCGACCCTCTACCCCGCCTGGCTGACACCGGCGCAACGTGCTGTCTATATCGCGTGCGCCCATATCTCAAACCGCACGATGGCAGATGTGACGATCGCCGAATGCCGGGCCATCAATGCGGATGCCCACGTCGGCACGACCTACGCGCGCCTGAGCCACCTTGCCCTGACGGGTGACGTGCTGGGCACCCAGGCCGCCGCCCAGGCGTACAACGCCGCGCTGCGTGCCGCCCTGAAACGCGTAAGGGAGACACGCCGTGGATAGGGTCTACAAAGAACTCAGGCGCGAGGAGCCCCCCGCCATCCCCGACACGGCTGTGCGCGACTGCGTGCTGCGCCTGGCCCTCGTGTGTATGGCGCTCGACCCCACGAGCGCGCTGACGCCCGACCAGCGCGCCTGGGTAAAAGCGCTGCAGCAGCGCACGACGCCGTTTACTGAGGGCGAACGGACCCGGCTCAAGGCACCCATCCTCACCTGGGTCGGGGCGCGCATGCCGAGGTGCTTGGAGGTCGTGACAAAACAGTTTGTAGAGTGACAATGTAAAGACAAAAATCTGTTGCACGCACGCAAAAATGTAAATACAATGTAGCTATGAAACGCTTAATCAACTTCCGACTCTCTGATCAAACGCTGGCGGTCTTGGACACGCATGCCAAGATCCACGGGTTGACCCGTACCGGCATGCTCGAAATGATTGTGAACCTCTATGCCAGTAGAGCGATTGATGAAGCCTACTGGTCATTCACCACACATCCCGCTACACCCAAAGGAGCCCCCAATGAGCGAAACCGCCGTTAGTCGCAAGGCCGCGCTGCTGCCCGCCCCCGTGGTGAGCACCATGCGCGATCTCATGCCCGATGTCTACAAGCTGCTCCCGCCCGACATCACCAGTGAGCAATTCCGCGCCGCGTGCTGGCTGGAACTCACCGGCAACAAAGACGTGCCCGAGTGCGTCGTGGAGAGCATCCGGGATGTCATTATCTACGCCGCCAATTATGGACTCATGCCTGGCCGCGATTGCCACTTCATCAGCTACAAGCAAAAGAAATACCGGGGCCAGAAGGGCCTCCAATGTATCCCCAATTATTTTGGTATTCTGCGCACGCTGGACCGGACGGGCAAGGTGCGACGGGCCTTCGCACATGCCGTGCACGAGGGGGACGAATGGTCCTTTGATATGTTCCAGGACCGTCCCGTGCATCGCCCCGCCGTCACCTTGGGCAAGGCGCCAGGCCAGGAGCTGTTTTACTATGGGGCCGTCATGTTCAAGTCGGGCGACTGCGCCTTTGAAGTGGTATCGCTGGAGGACCTTGAGGCGATTCGCCGCCGCGCCCCAGGGCATGACAGTGGCCCCTGGGTCACCGATACGGTCATGATGAAGCGCAAAAGTGCCATCAAGCGGGTGGCGAAGTACGTGCAACTCACGCCCGACGTGCGCCAGTTCCTTGAGGCCGACGACGAGCGCGAGAAAGAGGACATCCCCCAGGCACGCCATCAGCAAAACGTGATTGATCTCTTTGGGGAGGGCAGCGACCCCACCGCCCACATCCCGGCGGCCGTCCCGCAATCCGTCCAACCCGACAACCCGCTCATCGTGCGCATTGAGGAGGTGCTGACGACGCGCGGCCTGGAGTATGACGCCCGGGCGGCCTGGTGGGAACGGATGGCGGCGACCTACCCCGACCTGGAGGAACCGACCACCCTGGCGATGGTCTATGCGGAGCTGGTCAGCGAGCATGCCCCTAGAAGCCACCAGGATGGCCCAGGAGCCACGAAGTCCCCAAGGGAAGGGGTGACGGACGTCAGAACACCACAAGCCCCCAGAGAGCCAGGCGAGGACATCGACTTCTTTTCTGAGTAGCTGGCAACGGCGGCTGAGACGTATCCATCAACGCACACTGAAGGAGCACGACCCATGCCCTGGACCAAACTTCCCGCGTGGACCGGGACTGTCCACCTTGGATGCCTGACGTGTACCCCGGTGCCGGACAATGCCCATCTCTGCCAACTCGACCGCATGCTGGCGGTGGGCTTTGGTGCGGTAACTGTCACCAAGAACGGCACGTGTCTCTACGACGAACAGGAGTGGGCGCACAGTCAGGGGCATCGCAACCCGCTGGCCATGACGGATGCCGAACTGGAGGCCGCCCTTGCCGTCGGCGGTGAGGACTTGGTGGAGTATCCAACACTCGCCACGTATGAGGCCCGCGCCGCCGCCGACCCGGATCATGATTGGCGCGTCTGCTTTTACGCCCCACTGCACGAAGAGGAGTACCAGCGCCAGGGCCCAGAGGCGTGGGTGCTCATCCGCAGTGGGGAGGGCTTCGCGTGAGCTGCACGACAAACGCGCGGTTGATGGACAGAGGAGCCAGTAGCCCTATGCCCTTGCCACACACCTATACGTGCCCCTGTGGCCGTCGCGCCATCTTCACCGGCCGCACTCTCCTTCGTCGCCGCTGGGGAACCATGGACTATGCGCCGTGGTTTCAGCACACCTGCGCTTGTGGCCGCGTCAACACCGTGCATGAGGGCGAGGCCCTTATGTCGATACCGGGCAGGACGCCCACACCTGCGAAGGAGCCCCAGGAGCCACGCCGCCGCGATGGAGCCCTGCATTTTTATGTGGCCGGCCGCTCAGCCTTTCCTGGAGTCTGGATGCTGCGCAGCCTGGGGCGCCTGCATTACTTCAATCCCTTTACCCGCACCTGGCGCGCGTGTCGGATCGGATGGGAGAGCAGCCGCTCACCGTGGACACCATCCTGTCCGCAGCAAGGAGGCCCCCATGCATCGCGCCCGTTTCTATGACGTTATTCGCCTGCCGCTCTTTAACGGGACTCTGACGCAGAGCCAGGTTGATGGCCTGGAATATCTCTTAGACTACGCCGAGCATCATGCGCCTGCTCTCGATCTGCGGCATGTCGCGTACATTCTGGCCACGACCCTGCACGAGACTGCCCGCACCATGCAGCCTATTGAAGAATATGGCAAGGGAGTAGGATACCCGTACGGTGTTCCTGATCCAGAGACGGGCGAAACGTACCATGGGAGGGGATTTGTACAAATTACCTGGAAAAATAACTATGCCTATCAGCAAGCGAAGCTCACGCTGCCCCTGCTCACAACCCCCGACCTCGCGCTCCAGGCCGACTGCGCCGCCCGCATCCTGGTCGAGGGCATGGCCGACGGAGACTTTACCGGGGTGAGCCTCGGGGACTATATCAACGACGTGCAGTGCGACTATGTGGAGGCCCGCCGCATCGTCAATGGCCTGGACTGTGCGGAGCAGATTGCGGGGTATGCCCAGGTCTTCCAGGAGGCACTCCTCCAGGCGACGTGCCCCTGCCTCTAACGGAAGAGGAGCACCGGATGAAGCACCCCACGACCCTGTGGCCCACCGCCACGGGGTTTGGCCTCAGCGATACGACGGCGGGCTGGGGACCGACCCGCCGCACGGGGGACTTCGGCACACTCTGCTTTGAGAGCGCAAGCCCCCACGCGGAGGAGGACCCCGCCATGCCGTGCTTCTGCCCCGCCATGTCCCCCATGCAGTACGCCCACAACCTTGCCCGCGCCCGCTATGCCACCCTGAGCCAGAACGGCTTGTGGGTGTATCTCTGCTGCGGCGACTGTGGCACACGCTACCGCGAGACCGTCCGTGTGTGGGAAACCGAGCTCCGACGCCGCGCTGAGGATGCCTGCGCGGAAACCGTGCCGCACGATCGCTTTTATCGCGCTACCATCTAACAGGACAATCCCACGCGGAAGGCGTATGCTAGCCCACGCGTGGACGTGTCTCATGGTGGATGATCCTACATACTCTGGAGGTCTCGTATGCGCATGCTCCTTCCCCTGCTTGTCGTCGGCTTCTTCCTTTCCCCTGCTCAGGCCCGTGTCTTTCCCTGCACGGCTGGCGACGCCGAGTGCATCAAAACGGCGATTGCCCGGAGTAATCTGCAGCCCGCCCGCGAGGACGTGATCGAGCTTGATGCCTCGACGTTTGTGTTTGATCGCCAGGACAACGGCGATGATCTCAACGGCTTTACCGCCACCCCCGTCATCGTCGGCAACCTCACCATCCGAGGTCAGGGCGTCTCCCAGACCACCCTGGCGCGGAGCGATGCCCTCGATACCCCCCTCTTTCGCCTCCTGCATATTGGCCCCTCGGGACGCGTCACGCTCGAAGGCCTGACCCTCCGGGGCGGGGCCGTCTCGCCCGTCTTCTTCAATCGCGGCGGGGGCGTGTTTAACCAGGGCGATCTGCTCCTCCAGGACGCCGAGTTGACCGAGAACGAAGCGTGGATTGGCGGTGGCATCCATAATGGCCTGACGGGGACGCTGCGGCTCGTGCAGTGTGCGATCACGGACAACACGGCGGACTTCGTGGGCGGCGCCGTGACCAGTCTGGGGCCCACCTTTATTGAGGGGTGCCTCATTGCCGACAACCTCGCGGAGTCCGGTGGCGGCCTCTCCTTTGATCCGGCCGCCGGCCGCATTCTCATCCGTAACTCCATTATCGCGGGCAACATTGCCTTTCGTAATGCTGGCGGGGGCGCGGAGGGGGTGGGCGAGCTCGATGTCGTGAACACGGTCTTTCTGGACAACGGCGCAGGCGTGCGGGGCGGGGCGCTCAACCTCGCGGGAGGGCAGCTGACGCTGCGGGCCGTCGCCGTGGTCGGCAACGCGGCGAACAACTTTGGCGGCGGCATCTTCGTGGAAGCCGGGACGGTCGAGGTGCGGCGCTCCACGATTACTCACAACCGCGTCGTCGTGGGTGGGGTTGGCGGCGGTATCCGCAACGTGGCTGGGACGGTCACCCTCCGTAACTCGGTCCTCGCGGACAATGAGGCGCCACTCGGGCCCGATTGTTTCGGCACGATTCAGGTGGCCGGGCGCACGCTGGTGGGTGATCCCTCGGCTTGCGAGGTGCAGGAGGCTCCGCTGGCGGTGGCGGAAGGGCGCGACCCCTCCCGCCCGGACAGCCTCGACTAGGAGGAGGACGAACTCGCGCTGTTGGTTTGGGACAGCGTGATCGTCTGGGAGATACTTCCTGGCCCGCTGAGACTTTGGGAATACGTGACGGACGACGACTGCGAATACGCCACGACCGCACCGCATTTGATGGTGGTCTTCAC
>Ga0075428_100002899_pt1 | contig 18666 bp, 19 predicted proteins | sample RhiMetdeltSRZDD2_FD_75291 | JGI IMG/M metagenome (GOLD analysis project Ga0075428, IMG submission 75291) | Populus rhizosphere microbial communities from Tennessee, USA - Rhizosphere MetaG P. deltoides SRZDD2 | ecosystem: Host-associated > Plants > Roots > Rhizosphere > Soil | place: USA... | reverse complement strand
ATACGGCGGTGCAGATACGGCGGTGCAGATACGGCGGTGCAGATACGGCGGTGCAGATACGGCGGTGCAGATACGGCGGTGCAGCCGCGTTACCTGGCCCGCTTCATATGAACCGCTTCATCTGGCCCGCTTCATCTGGCCCGCTTCATCTGTCAGGCCTTTTCGGGATCGACGCGCAGCGCCATCAGCACCCGCGTGTGCAGGTTGTAGGCGCCGACGAGCACGGTCAGCTCCACGGTCTCGCGCTCGCTGAAGTGCGCACGCAGCTCTTCGAACACGGGATCGGGGACCTCTATCTCGCGCGTCATCGCGTCCACGTAGGAAAGCACGGCCCGCTCGCGCCGCCCGAAGAGCGTGGAACGCGCCCAATCGGTCAGGGCGTCGCATTCGTCGGGCGTGACGCCGGCCGGGCCGGCGTAGCGGCGCCGGTGGATGCTGAGCACGTAGTCCACGCGGTTCAGGATCGCGACGCGCATGATGGTCAATTCGCGGACGCGGCCGTCCAGCAAGGTCTCGTTGCGCACCGCGTCGTTGAAGGGCAGCCAGGTCGCCGCGATCTGCGGACTGTGCAGCAGCGCCCGGTAGAAGTTGAGCAAACGCCCGCCGCGCGCGCCGCGTATCCTGCCGATCAGCTCGGCGAGCTCCGGATGCTCGGATTCCTCGATGTGGGAGACTCGGGACATGTTGAGTGATCAGTGACCAGTGTTGTGTGGGTTCAGGCGCGCCTCGCGAGCTCGGCCGCCTTGCCGGTATAGCCGGCGGGCGTCAGCGCGAGCAGGCGCTCCTTGTCAGCGTCGGGTATTGCAAGCCCTTCTATGAACGCGCGGACCGTATCCCGGTTGACGCCGTCCCGGCCGCGCGTCAGGTCCTTCAGCTGCTCGTAGCCGCCGGTGATGCCGTAGCGGCGCATGACGGTCTGTATGGGCTCGGCGAGCACTTCCCAGTTGTCGTCCAGGTCACCGGCGAGCCGCTTCCGGTCGGCCTGCAGCCGGGAGAGGCCGCGCAGGCAGGAATCGTAGCCGAGCAGCGTGTGACCGAGCGCGACGCCCAGGTTGCGCAGGACAGTCGAGTCGGTGAGATCGCGCTGCCAGCGCGACACCGGCAGCTTGTCGCTCATGTGCCGCAGCAGCGCGTTGGCGAGCCCGAGGTTGCCTTCCGAATTCTCGAAATCGATCGGGTTGACCTTGTGCGGCATGGTGGACGAGCCGACTTCGGCGCCCACCGTCTTCTGCCGGAAATAACCGAGCGCGATGTAGCCCCAGGCGTCGCGATCGAGATCGATCAGCACCGCGTTGACCCGCGCGTAGGCGTCGAGCAGCTCGGCGAGCGCGTCGTGGGGCTCGATCTGCGTCGTGTAGGCGTTGAACTCCAGCCCGAGGCCCTCCACGAACGACCGGGCGAGCCGCTCCCAATCCACCGCGGGGTAGGCGGCGAGATGCGCGTTGTAGTTGCCCACCGCGCCGTTCAGCTTTCCCAGCAGCGCGACCCTGGCGATGCCCGCGCGCCCGCGGGCGAGACGCTGCGCCACGTTGGCGAGCTCCTTGCCCATGGTCGTGGGCGTCGCAGCCTGTCCGTGGGTGCGCGCGAGCATCGCGGCATCGGCGAGCTCGTGCGCCATCCCGGTCAGACGCTCGATGAGGCGGTCGAGCGCGGGCAGCATCACGTCGTCGCGCGCGCGCTTCAGCATGAGGGCGTGTGCGAGGTTGTTGATGTCCTCGGAGGTGCAGGCGAAGTGGATGAATTCGGCCGCCTTCATGACCTCGCGGTTGTCCGCCAGCCGCTCGCGCATGAAGTACTCGACCGCCTTCACGTCGTGGTTGATCTTTCCCTCTATTTTCTTGACGGCCTGCCCGTCGGCTTCCGAGAACCCGCCGACCAAGGCGTCGAGCGCTCCCGCCGTCGCCGGCGAGAACGGGGCCACTTCGACGATCGCAGGCTCGCGCGCGAGCGCCTTCAGCCATTCGATCTCTACTGCAACGCGGTTCCTGATCAGCGCGAGCTCGCTGAACGCGTCGCGCAGGGGGGAGAGCTTGTCGTGGTAGCGGCCGTCGAGCGGAGAGAGCGCGGTTAGGGGCGAGAGCAGCATTGGAGATTTTGCGCCCGGGTTACGTTTCAAGAGTCCATGTCAAACGGCCGGTATGGACCTGGAAAATCTTATCACAGCAGCCGCTGCAGAGCGGCATCCGTGCGCGGTTCGCGGCGTCGGGGTTCGGCTACAATCGGCGGTAATGCGGCGCGTAAGCGAACCCGGGCGGATTGTCACAGTCGTTCTGCTGATCGGCGCGGCCGCGTGCTTGCCCGAGCAGGCTCCGGCGCAGGGTTGGAAGCCCGTAAAGAACGTCGAGTTGATCGTGCCCGGGGGCGCGGGCGGCGGGCAGGACTGACGAAAAATAGCGCGAAACCGAGCAAGACGCCCATGAACATCACGGAACGGCTTGCGGACTGGCTGTGTGCGCAGCGCTGGCAGGACATCCCGGAAACGGCGCGCCGCAAGGCGGTGGACGTCGTCTACGACTCGGTCGGTGCGATGATCGCCTGCTCGCAGCTCCCCGAAGTCGTCGCCATCGTCGGCTTTCTCCGGCGGATGGGAGGAACGGCGGAATGCACGATGATCGGCCACGCGGGGCTCACCAGCCTGGTGAACGCTGCCATGGCCAATGGCGCGATGGCGCACGGCGACGAGGCTGATCCGGTGCACCTGAAGTCGGTCGGCGGGCATGTCGCTGCGGGCCCGGTGCCCACCGCGCTCACGGTGGGCCAGTCGATCGGAGCCGGCGGAGCCGAGGTGTTGCGTGCCGTTGCGCTCGGTTACGAAGTCGGCGGCCGTTTGATGACCATCTTCTATCGCGAGCGCGACTACACTCAACGCCGGTTCTATCCCACGGCCGTGGTCGGTACGATCAGCTCCGCGGTGGCGGCGGGCGCGCTTCTCGGACTCGATCGATCACGGATGCAGATCGCGATGTGCCTGGCGGCGTACCAGGCGGCCGGCCCGGACAACATGACGAAGGACCCGGCGCACATGGGCAAGACGTTCCAGGTCGGCGCCGCCAACCGCAACGGCGTCACGGCGGCGCTCCTGGCTGCCGACGGCTGTCATGCGCCGCTCGACATACTCGACGGCTCGCACGGGCTGTTCGATGCCTACCTCGGCGCGCCCGAAGCAGGTGCGGGAATGCTGGACGATCTCGGCGCTTACTATTCGATCACCGACGTCATGCACAAACGCTACCCGGTTGGCAGCCCGAACCAGGCCTATCTCCAGGGCGTGTTCGGCCTGATGGAGAAGCACGCCGTCGCCCCGGGTGACATTGCCGCAGTCGAGGTCCAGATCCCGCAACGCGGGCTGAAGCGTGTGCCCACCACGCGCCACGCGTCGATCTCCGCGCTGACCGTCTGTGCCATTGCGGCAGCCCACGGCAAGCTCGATTTCTATCGCCTTCACGATCCGGCGGGAGCGATGGACGATGCTGCGCGCGACATGCAGCAGCGCGTCAGCTTCGTCGGCCGCGAGGACTGGACGGACCTGCAGGCGGGACATCGCGCCGTCGTGACGATACGCACTCGCGGCGGGCACGTGTTGACCGAAGAGGTCCGGCACCGGCCGATGACCGGCGACGAGCTCGACCGGAAGTTCGACGGGCTGGTCGAGCCCCGCTTCGGCAAGGAGAAAAGCGCCCGGGTTTCCCGCCTGCTGAAGGGCCTGGAAACGGGCGGCGTTAGCCCGCTGATGGCGGAACTGGCGGGCGGCTGATGTGAAGACGCCGCGCCGTGTCCGGTTCGTGCTTCTGGCCGGCGCGCTGGTCCTGTGCCCGTGCATCGCCGCCGCCCAGCCTGCCTGGAAGCCGGAGAAGCCCGTCGAGCTGATCGCGCCTTCCGCACCCGGCGGCGGCACCGACAAGACCGCGCGCCTGATGCAGAAGCTCTGGCAGGACAAGCGCGCGCTCGATGTGCCGGTCACGGTCGTCAACAAGAGCGGTGGACAGGGCGCGGTGGCGCTCACGTATCTCAAGAGCCATGCCGCGGACGCGCACTACCTGGAGATCGTCTCGGCGGTGCTGCTCACCAGCCACATCTCGGGCGCGAGCTCCTACAGCTATACCGACTTCAGCCCTATTGCCCTTCTCAACAGCGAGTACGTCGTGTTCGCGGTCAAGGCGGATTCCCCGCTCGGCAATCTGAACGACCTGCGGGTGAGGCTGCGCAAGGACCCGGCGTCGGCGAGCATCGCGGTCGGCACGAGCCTGGGCGGCGCGAACCACATCGCCGCAGCGTTCGTCGCGCGCGCCGCGGGAGCCGATACGAAAAAATTGAAAACCATCGTGTTCAGATCTTCGGCGGAATCGGCGGTCGCCGGGTTGGGCGGTCACGTGGACGTCGTGATCTCCAGCGCCTCTATCCTGCTGCCCCACCTGAATTCCGGGGCGATGCGTTTTCTCGCGGTCTCCGCTCCCCAGCGTTCCGCCGGGGCGCTCGCCGCCGTGCCCACGCTGCGGGAGCAGGGCGTCGACGCGGTCGTGGACAATTTCAGGCTGGTCCTGGCGGCGCCCGGGCTCGCGCCGGCCCAGGCAGCGTACTGGGAGCAGGTGCTGATGAGGTTGAGCGCCACCGAGGAATGGAAGAGCGACCTCGAGCGCAACGTATGGGAGAACGCGTACCGCGGGAGCCGGGACACCCGCCGCTATCTCGATGCCCAGTACGCAGAGCTGAAGAGCGTGCTGACCGACATGGGCTTCGCAAAATGAACGCGGGTGAATTCAGCGTCAGCTCAGCCCCGGAACGAAGAGCCGGCGTATTGAAGCTCGCGATCCGGAGGGTGTGCATCGGATTGGCCGCTGCTGCGCTCTCGTGTTCGCTGCAGGCGCAAGTCGCGCCGACGGACGCGGAGAAAGCGGGGTACTCGGGCCTGCTTGCGGCTGCCGCGAGGGGCGACGCGGCGCAGATCAAGGCGTTGACCGCAAAGGGCCAGAATCCCGACGTGCGCGACCGCCGCTCGCGCACACCCTTGCACGTCGCGGCTTATGGGGGCCACCACGACGCCATGCGCGCCCTGGTGGCGGCCGGCGCCAATCCCAACGCGCTCGAGGCGGACCGTTACGATGTCGTCACGATCGCGGCGGTCGCCGATCAGCTGGCTACGCTAAAGGTCGCTCTCGCCGTGGGCTGCAGCCCGAAGAACGTCACCAGCCGCTACGACGGCACGGCGCTGATCGCCGCGGCGCATCTGGGCCACGCGGAGGTGGTGCGTACGCTCATCCGGGCCGGGGCGCCGCTCGATCACGTGAACAACCTCGGCTGGACGGCGCTGATTGAAGCTATCGCGCTCGGCGACGGCGACGCGCGCCACACCGATACCGTGAGAGTGCTGGTGGAGGCGGGGGCGAACGTCAATCTCGCCGACCGGACAGGGCAGTCTCCGCTCGCACTCGCCCGCGCGCGGGGCTACGGGGATATGGTGAAAATACTCGAGCGCGCTGGCGGTAAATAACGCGTCGAGGGGCGGATGAGCCTGCATTCCTTGATCCATGGCAAGTCCGAGGTGCGCCAGGGTTTCGCGGCGCGGCTGCTGCGGCCGCAGGCGAAGCTCGAGCGCGGCCTGCAGGCGCCGCCGCTCACGACGAACTACGAGATGGTCAGAGGCGCTTTCGACTATCTCCTGTGGTTTCTCCTGGAACGGTGGAATCCCCAGATGCGTGCTCCGCAGTGGCCGGCGGAGCGGGGGGTGCAACTCATTCGTCTCCACCAGGGCGGCGCCGGCGCCGAGGTGCCGACCTTGAGCGGACACCCGCGTGCGCTCAAGGCCGCCGCCTACCTGGCCGACGCCAAGCGTCAATACCGCGCTTACATCCAGGTCGGCCGGATCACCGACAACCTGCTGGTCGCCGCGCACCGGCTGGCCCATCTGGACGTGGCGGTGCACGCGGCTCCGGACCGTGTCGACTGGAGCTCGATCAACTACCTGAGCCCGGACGACGCGACGGACCTGAAGACCTTGCTGCAACTCATCGATGAAAAGATTTTTCGCACACCCCGCGCGTGCATCGTGAGGCCCCGGCTGGGCGCGGCCGGGCTCGTGGGCGGCGCCGAGCCCGATCTCATCGTCGGCGATTGCCTGGTGGGCATAACGATGACGAAGGAGCAGCGGGTGGACGTTCGCGAATACTTCAGCCTGGTGGCAGCCTGGCTGCTGCTGGGCCTCGGCGGGGTGAGTCACGACGGCGGCAGCGTGGAGCAATTGCCCGTCGTCTCGGTGGGGATCTATTTCGCGCGGTTCGGGCAGCTCTGGAAGGTCCCGATCGAGCAGATCATGCCGCCGAACGCGCTGCCCGGCGTCACCAAGTGGTTCATCGAGACCGCGTGCGCCGCGAACGACGGCGCGCGCGAAATGCTGCCCACGCTGACCGGTCCACTCGCCGCGTTCCAGTAAAGACCGCGGATGGACGCGACAAGGACAGGCCCGTGCGACATCCTCTGTTGAGTAATGGCCGGTTTTCGGGGACCATTGGCATCCCAAAGGGGGCCGCAGATTCATGAGAGTACGTTTTTGGGGAACGCGGGGGTCGATCGCCAGTCCGGGGCCGGGGACGAACCACTTCGGCGGCAACACCTCCTGCGTCGAGGTGACCACCAACCGGGGCGAGCTCCTCATTCTCGACTGCGGCACCGGCGCGCACCGGCTTGCCGCCGAGTTGATGGCGCAGGGCAGCCAGCCCATCGATTCGCACATCCTGATCGGACACACGCACTGGGATCACATCCAGGGCTTTCCCTTCTTCACGCCCGCCTTCGTCGGGGGCAATTCCGCGGCGATCTACGGTCCGGAAGGCAGCCGCGGCTCGCTGCACGACGTGCTGGCGGGCCAGATGGAGTTCACCTATTTCCCCGTCGAGCTGAGCCAGCTGCCGGCGAAGATCACCTATCACGACCTGACCGAGGGCGTGCATACGATCGGCAGCGTGCGGATCGCGGCGCAGTTTCTCCATCATCCGGCGGTGACGCTGGGCTACCGCATCGAAGCCGACGGCGTGGTGCTCGTGTACCTGGTGGACCACGAGCCGTTCTCGGACGAGCTCTGGCGCGCGGGCGCCGACCCCGATCGCATCGAGTCCATCCTGCACGAGGGAGACCGCCGTCATGCCAGGTTCATGGCCGATGCCGATCTCGTGATCCACGACGCGCAGTACACGCCCGAGGAGTACGGCCCCAAGAAGACCTGGGGTCACAGCACGTACGACTACGTGGTGCAGATCGCTGCGGCGGCCAACGTGCTGCGCGTCGCGCTGACCCACCACGATCCGGGCCACGACGACCACTTCGTCGCGGACATCGAGCGCAAGGCGCGCGCCCTGGCATTGCAGCGTGGATCGAAACTCGACGTCTTCTGCGCGTACGAAGGCTGCGAGCTCGTGCTGGAGCCGCGCTTCATCCTGAAGCCTTTCGTCGCGGCGGACCCCCACCAGGCATCCGTCGGGCAGCGCCGCTTCCGCGTCCTCGTAGTCGACGACGAGCCGGACTCGGTCGCGATAGTCGTGCGCGCGCTCGAGGACCAGTACACGGTCAGCAAGGCGGGGAGCGGCCCGGAGGCGCTGCGGATGATCGGCCAGGACATGCCGGATCTCGTCGTGCTGGACTACAAGATGGAGGGCATGGACGGCCTGACGGTGGTAAAAACGCTCCGCGGCAGACCGGAGACGCATGCCCTCCCGGTGCTGATGCTGACTGCCATGAGCGACGAGGCCAGCACCCGCGCCGGCTTCGACGCGGGGGTGACGGACTACGTGACCAAGCCGTTTTCCATCCCGCAGCTGACCGCGCGCGTGCGCGCGTGCCTCGCCCGGACGCCGGGCTAGGAGGTCTCGGGCTTCGCCCCGAGACTAAACCACCTCGACGCGATCCAGGTAGCGGGCCAGCTCGCCCGCCCACTTGCGCGCTGCGCCGGCGTCGGCGCGCCCGGCCGACTGCTCGAGCGCGGCGCCGATGTCGGTGATGGGCTGGAAGCCGTAGTTGCCCCCCGCGCCCCGCATGTCGTGCCCGAGCCTCTCGACGGTCCCGAAGTCACCCCGATCCAGGGCGTCCAGTATCGCGGCGACGTCCTGCCTGCGGTGCCGGAGAAATCCGGGGATCAGGTCTGCGAACCTGGGGTCCGCGTGCACGAGTATCGCGTCCTTCCGGCCGTCGCTCTCCTTCCAGCGCGCCGGTCCGGCCGTGGAGTGCCGCCCGATCGCCCGCAGCAGCGCCTCCTGTCTCACCGGTTTCGTCAAATAGCCGGTGCAGCCCGCCGCGGCGCATTTTTCCCGGTCCTCCGGGCCCGAGGCAGTGAGCGCGATGATCGGCGTGGGTGTCCGGCCGTGCGCCCTTTCCCACTCCCTGATCGCCCGCGTGGCGGCCAGACCGTCCATGATCGGCATCTGCCGGTCCATCAGGACGACGTCATAGTGTCCCGCCGTGAATTTCTTCAGGGCGACGGCGCCGTTTTCGGCGACGTCGACCCGGTACGGCGCGTCCTGCAGGAAGGCCACCGTGATCGTGCGGTTTACGGGGGAGTCCTCGACCAGGAGAATATCGAGCAACGCTTTCTTCGCGCGCCCGCGCGCGGCCCCGGCGCTCCGGGGCTCACCGCTCTTTCTCTTCCCGCCTTTTCCCATGGTCATGATGCCGTCTCGTCATCGCCATGTCCGCGTGGATGACCTCTCGAAAGTATCGCAGGAAAAGCCAAATATCAACCGGCGGCCGGCGATTTGACGGCGGTCGCCGGGGCCGGACATACTGTCGAGCACCGAGATTTCCTCGCGTGATGAGACGGGACCCGCCCCCATGACGATACGCTGCAAAGCCGCTGTCCTCCGAACCATAGGCGCGCCGCGCCCTTACGCGCAGTCGAAGCCGCTATCCATCGAGGAAGTCAACCTCGCGCCGCCGCAGCCCATGGAATTGCTGGTCCGGATCGCCGGAGCGGGACTGTGTCATTCCGACCTGTCGATGATCAACGGCGACCGCCCGCGTCCCGTTCCTATCGCGATCGGGCACGAAGGGTCCGGCGAGGTAATGGAAGTCGGGTCGGCCGTAGACGACGTGCGCCCGGGCGACCATGTGGTGTTCCAGTTTTCAGCTTCCTGCGGCCGCTGCCGGCGCTGTCTCGAGGGACGGACGCAGGTCTGCGAGCGGGCGGCTGCGGCCAAGGCGGTGGGCGACCTGATGGCGGGCGGCAGCCGCATCACGGCGTTGAACGGCGAGCGTATCAACCATCATTCCGGCCTCTCCGTCATGTCCGAATACGTGGTGGTCGATCGCGGCAGCGTCGTCGTGATCGACAGGAGCGTGCCCCTCGCCGATGCGGCGGTCTTTGGCTGCGCGGTGATGACCGGAGTGGGCGCCGTGATGAATACGGCACATATCCGGCCCGGAGACTCGGTTGCGGTCCTGGGAATGGGCGGAGTGGGTCTCTGCGGCATCATGGGTGCGCGCCTGGCCGGCGCCGGAACCATAATCGCGGTCGACCGCGAGCCGGCCAAGCTGGAGGTCGCGGCGAGCGTCGGGGCCACGCATATGGTCTGCGCCCGCGACGCCGATTGCGTAGAGCAGGTGCGCGAGCTGACGGGGGGCGGCGTCGACTACGCGTTCGACCAGGCTGGAACCACCGATTCGATGGCGCTCGCCTATCCGATGGTCAGGTACGGCGGCACGGTCGTGGTCACGGGTCTGCCGCCTGTGAAGGCGCAGTTCAGTGTGAACCAGGCCGATCTCGTGAGCCAGGAGAAGTCCATACGCGGCAGCTTCCAGGGCTCGTGCGTGCCGGTGCGCGACATTCCTCGATTCATCCGGCTCTACCAGGAAGGCCGCCTGCCGGTAAACCGCCTGATCGACGGCCATATCGGGTTCGACCAGGTGAACGCGGGATTCGACAAGCTGCAGGATGTGAAGGCGATACGGCAGATACTCACGCCGCATGGCGGCTGAGGCGTCTCAGATAGCGCGTCGAGGGGCGGAGCAGGGGCCCCGGTTTCCGGGGATGCGACCCCCGGTGACGCGCAGAGCGGCCGACACGATGACCCCAATTCTTGCGATATCGAATCAGAGGCCGCGACGTCTCAGATAGAGCGTCTACCTGGCCAGCGCGCGCCAGCCGTCGTGCCGCACCCGCGCCACAATCTCGAAATCCTTTTCCAGCGGCTTGATCACGGCGGCTTCGCCTTCCGCCAGGTACGGCGCGCCGGCCACCGCAATGAACGGATTGCCGTGACTGGCGATGACGACATTCGCCCCGGGCTTGAGCGGCGTAGTGAACAGCGTTCTCAGCGGCGCGTAGCGATCTTCGCCGGCCGGTGACGCCGGTCCGCCGCGAGCCGCGTTTTCCCTCTCGGCCTTGCCGAACGCGAGCATCGCCGTTTCCATCGTGCGGCAGCGCGGGCTCGCGAGCACGCGCTCGACGGGGATCTTCAGCTCGCGGAAGGCGGCCCCGATCTCGCGCGCCTCGGCGCGACCCTTGTCCGTGAGCGGGCGCTGGTTGTCGCAATCGTCGTCGCTGCGCGAGCGCACGTCGTCGCGCGAAAAATCGGTCGAGGTGTGACGAAAGTATATGACGTAGCCACCCTTGCGCAATTCAGCGAGCAACGTCGCCCCGGGCAGGGCCTTCGCCGGCACGGCGCTGCGGCCGGGAGCCGGCTTGGGCGGTGCCTCGAACTGCGGCTGCTGCGCGCCCGCCGCAATGGCGCATGCAAGAAAGGCGAGTGCCGTCAGGCGACTCTTGCTGGAGTGGTTCATCGTGTATCCTTCATCCGCGTTGATCTGGCGCTTGCTTGCGGTGCCATTATGCGGTTTCCCGGCGGCTTTTGACTGATATGCAAGGCCGCCCGCCCAGGGACTGGGCCATGCTCCTCGCGCTGGCCGCATTCTGGGGCACGAATTTCATGTTCGTGAAGCTCGGCGTGTCCGCCGTTCCCCCGGCGACTTTCGTCGCGGCGCGGCTCGTCATAGGCGCGCTCATACTGGTTGCGGTCGTCCGCGCCCTGGGCTACGCGTTCCCGCCTTTCGGTGCGGCCTGGCGACCCTACGTTGTCCTCGCGCTCGTCGGCAACTGCCTGCCGTTCTGGTTCATCTCGTGGGGACAGCAGCACGTCGACAGTGCGCTCGCCGGCATCCTGATGGGCGTCGTGCCGCTCCTGACGCTCGTGCTGGCGCACCGCTTCGCGCCCGGGGAGCGCATGACGCCTCAGCGCGTGATTGGATTCTTCCTGGGATTTCTCGGCGTTGTCGTGTTGATCGGCCCGGCGGCGCTCTCCGGCCTGGGCGGATCGCCGCTGGCGGTCATCGCTCAGGGGTCGGTGTTGTGCGGCGCTGTCTGTTATTCGGCGAACAGCGTGATCGCGCGCGTCAAGGTGCGCGGCGATCTGATGGTGGCCTCCGCCGCTACGGTGGCGATCGCCGCGTTGATCAGCGTGCCGGTCGCGCTGATGCTGGACGAGCCCTGGCGTCTCGATCCGGGCCGGCATACGGTGGCAGTCATCCTCTGGATCGGAATCGGGCCGACGGCGATCGCCACCTTCATCTATTTCGCGTTGATCCGCTCCGCCGGCCCGACGTTCATGTCCACGATGAATTACCTGGTGCCGTGCGTTGCTCTCGGCACCGGGGTTTCGCTCCTCGGGGAGCAGCCGGGCGTCAACGCGTATGCGGGACTGGTGCTCATACTGGCCGGCATAGGAATCAGCCAGGTGCGTCGGTAATTCGACGGAGCCATCCAGTGTCCGACGTCCTCCCGGGCGTGGGTGGGAAATGTGTCGTTTTCAGGCGTAGGCCTTTCGTGAAAATGCTGTCGGGCGAAATCCGACGCGCCCGCGAGCTGGTCGCAATCGTGCAGCGCTAACCCCATGTAAATGAATGACGAACGGGTCAAGTGAAAAAGTGCACAGGAACCGAAACCCGTACGGACATGTCATCGGTAATAGGTCTGGCGCGTTACTTGCTATATGTCCTGTCAGGTTGGAGAGCACGTGGAGATGAACATGAACGTCATCTACAACAGCGACAATTACTACGTGGTGGAATATTCCCCGCAGCACGGGTTCGAACTGGTGGACAAGCAGACCCAGCGTGGCGCGTTCTTCCAGGGCGACACGGCGAACCGGTTCGCGCAATCGCTGCGCGACGTCGTCGGGGAAGACAGCGTGTCCATGGACCGCGTCGACGAGTTTCTCGGCGGGTTCGACGACTGGATCAACCAGCCCGTCCTGTGCCACTAGCGAAGTGTCGAGTGACGGGATACGTCACTATCGTCCCTGCAGCGCGCGGACAGCGCGCCGCAGGGTGCTGCGTCCTTTCCCCGATCATCGATCACGAGTCACGCCTCACGCCTCTGTAGCAAGTGCTCGAGCCGCGCCGCGGCCGCGATCTCCGCTCTTACCTGCTCCGTCAGTTCCTCCCCGCCCAGGCTTTCCGCGACCGTAACGTTCCGGTTGCGAGGCGCCATGGCAAGGCTCGCGGCGCTCCCGGTTCTTGCCACGATGCTGAAGAACGGCGCGTCACTCCGGCGCCATCGATATCGCATTGACGCGACGGCATCGAGCGCGGCGACGTCCGCCCGCGAAATGCGCTGCTCGAGCAGGGGAAAGCCCAGGATACGCCTCAGGCTGCGTATTTCCGAGGCCGTGACCGTGACCGTCAGCGAATTCGAAAACCGGTACGCGGCCAGGGCGACGAACAGCACGCCGAACGCGACGAAGGGCAGGATGAATATGCTCATCAGCCAGATCGCGACCATGCCGGAGGCGCCGGAGAAGACGAGCGGCGTCAGCGCGAGCGCTGCAAAAAGTCCCGGTATCAGGCAGGCGATGCCGAAGAGCGCGAGCGACAGCGTGGCTGCTGGCCTGCGAAAGGGCGGAAAGTAAAGCTCTATGCCGTCGGGGCGGCGGGTGAGCTGCACTTTCGCCTTGTCAGTTCTGTCCTCGATAGCCGATCGCGCGCGAGATACTCTTCGCGGTCTGCTGCACCGCCGCCGCCCATGCGCGGTTCAATCGATCGGAGGGCGCCGAGACCGAGAGACCGGCGACGAGCCTCGCTTCGTCGTTGTAGATGCCGGCTCCGATGCAGGAGACGCCCTTCTCGGCCTCTTCGTTGTCGAAGGCATAACCCTGCCTCCGTATCTTCTCCAGTTCCGCGCCCAGGGCTTCGGCGTCCGTGAGCGTGTTGTCCGTGAGCCGTGGCAAGCCGCTGCGGCGCGCGTAGTCCGCCGACCTTTCCGGTCCGTCTTCAGCCAGGAATATCTTGCCCACGGCCGTGACATGCAGGGGCGCCCTCGCGCCCACGATCTGCACCACGCGCATCATGGCGTTGGTGTTGGAGGTCCGCTCGATATAGACGACTTCATCCTCGTGGCGCACGGAGAGATTGACCGTCTCGCCCAGCTCCTCGTGCAGCACCTGCATGTGCGGCAACGCCTCCTGGCGCACGCTGATGCGCGATTTGACCAGGTTACCCAGTTCCAGCAGGCGGATCCCCAGCCGGTAGGTCCCGGGTTCTATGCGATCGACCAACCGGTGGTCCACCATCACGGCCAGGATGCGATGCGCGGTGGAAGGGTGGAGCTTCGTTTCCGTGGCCAGCAACTTCAGGTTGGCGGGCGTCGCGTGCTGGCCGAGGGTGGCCAGCAACCGCATCATCCGCTCTATCACCTGTATCGAAGATTTCGTCTCGTTCTGAGCCATTGCCGTGAGTTTTCGCGGGTTTGCGGACGATTTTATATTATGAAATCACAAGGGACAATCGCGAATCGGAGGCGTCGAGTCCATCCTTTGAGCCATGGGGCAGGTATCGCCAGTAATACATTGTTTTTGCTATACTATGCAGCTCACTGTTTCTCACGTCTTCATTCCACCTTTATGCGAGCTCGTCGGGCATCAACTATGGGAAAGCCAGCAACACTCTTACGCAATCGCAATGGACATCGCACTGGAACAAACGGCAGCCGAAACGGCGCGAACGGCGGCCGTAATGGAAGCCGCAACGGCGCGAACGGCGCACGCAACGGGCGGCACTCTGCCGGCGCCGCGGCGCAGCCGCTGCAGGACGTAAAAAACTACATCACGCCACAGGGTTACGCGCGGCTCAAGTCCGAGTTGACGCGCCTGCTCGATATCGACAGGCCCGAGCTCGTCAAAGTCGTCGCGTGGGCCGCTTCGAACGGGGACCGCTCGGAAAACGGCGACTATCTCTACGGCAAGAAGCGGTTGCGCGAGATCGACCACCGCATTCATTTCCTGAGCGGCCGCCTCGACACCGCGCAAGTCGTCGACCCGACGTCCCGGGGCGATTCGGACCTCGTCTTTTTCGGCGCCACCGTTACTTATGCGTACGTGAACGGCGGACGCGAAGAGCGCACGATCCAGATCGTCGGCGTGGACGAAGTGGATACCAAGCGCGGGCACGTGAGCTGGGTTTCCCCCATAGCGCGCGCCCTGCTCAAGAAGCGCAATGGCGACGTTGCGACGCTGGCCACTCCCACCGGCGACCAGGAAATCGAAATCCTGAAGGTTCGTTACCGCCCGCAAGCCTGAGGAACGTCGCCCCTTCAGCGGGCGACAATTTCCTTATATTCCCTGACAATACGAGGGGATGGTTACTCGTCAGGGCGCTCTAAAGGAATTTGGCGGTCTGGCAGCGCCGTCAAATTCCTAATACCATTGCTCACTCCCCCGCCGCGTCCCGGACTGTGACCGTCTCCTTTTTTGCCGCTGCGCTTTCCACCTGGCGTGCCGCCCACGTCGCCGTTCCGGAGATGCACGCCGATGCGGTGTCGCTCGACGCCGTCGTAAAGCTGAGCATCAAGGCCGTCCCCGGGGCCCGCACCGCGGATACGCTGGGCGCCGAGAGAGAGGGCACCGGGGTCGTATTCGGGGACAAGGGCCTGATCCTCACCATCGGTTATCTCCTGCTCGAGGCCGGCTCCGTACTCGTGGTCGCGGGGGACGGCCGGGTATTTCCCGCCAGCATCGTGGGCTACGATCACGCCACCGGATTCGGGGTGCTTCGCGCAGGTATAGGCTGCCGGCCGCTCGAGGTCGGCTCATCGGGTTCGGTGCGCGAGCTGGCGACGGTGCTGGTCGCTGCCCACGGCGGAGCGGGCGGCACGTCGCGGGCCTGCGTGGTGTCGCGCCGGCGCTTCACCGGCTGGTGGGAATACATGATAGACGGCGGCCTGTTCACGGCGCCGCCGCGTTTCGAGCACAGCGGCGCGGCGCTGCTCGATGCGGACGGCAAGCTGGTGGGTATCGGTTCGCTGTGGGTCAGCGATGCGCTGGAGGCGGGCGCGGCGTTTCCCGGCAACATGTTCGTGCCCATCGACCTCCTCACTCCCTTGATGGATGACATACTCGCCACCGGCAAGAGCCGTGGGCCCGCGCGGCCGTGGGTCGGCCTCTATTCCGAGGAAATCCAGGGACACGTGGTGGTGACGCGGGTGCTGCCGGAATCGCCGGCGGCAAAGGCGGGCCTGAAACGCGGCGACATCATCCTTGGCGTGGGTGGAGAAGCCATAGGCCGTCAGAGCGAGTTCTACACGAGGCTGTGGGGCTGCGGCGAAGCCGGCTCGACGGTCACGCTGCACGTGCTGCAGGACAAGCTGGTCCGGAAACTCTCCGTGCGCACCGCGGACAGGATGGAATACCTGCGCCCGTGGCGCATTTAAAAAACAGGGACTAGAGATTAGGGACTCGGGACTAGTGCTGACACCAGTCTCTGGTCTCCAGTCTCGAATTTTAGCGAGGGAGAGGCATGGCACGACCGAACATTCTGCTGATTACCTCCGACCAGCAGCGCGCCGACTGCAACGGCTTCGAGAATCCCCGGATCCGCACGCTGCATCTGGATCAGCTCGCCCGCGAGGGCACGCGGTTCTCCGCGAACATTACGCCCAACCTGGTGTGCCAGCCCTCGCGCGCCTCGATACTGACGGGGCTCCTGCCGCTCACGCACGGCGTCTGGGATAACGGCGTCGATCTCGATCCGGCGGTCGGCGAGAGCGGGTTCGCGGGCACGCTCGCGCGGACCGGCTACCAGACTGCTTTCCTCGGCAAGGCGCATTTTGCGACCAAGTCGACGTTTGCGCCGACCGGCACGCCGGAATGCAACAAGAGCCAGGCGCGGTACGGGCCCGGTTGGCTCGGCCCGTACATGGGATTTCAGCACGTGGAGCTGACCGTGCTCGGGCACATGCATCGCACGCGCCCGATCGAGCGCCCGCCGGTAGGGCACTACGAGCGCTGGCTGATCGCGCGCGGCGCGAACGAGGAGGGCCTCAAGCTGTGGGCGCAGGAGACGCGCCCGGGCACGGACGCCGCGCAAACGTGGTCCTCGGGGCTGCCTGTGGCCTGGCACAACAGCACCTGGATAGCCGACCGCACCATTGCCTGGCTGCGCGAGAGCCGCAAGCCCGACGCCCCGTTCTGCGCGTGGGCGTCTTTTCCCGACCCGCACCATGCATTCGACTGCCCCGAGCCGTGGAGCTCGCTCTACGACCCGAAGGACATGCCGCTCCCCGTGAACCGGGTGCGGGATCTGGAGCGCCGGCCGTGGTGGCACAAGGCGGTGCTGGAGGGCGCGCCGCAGCTCGCGGACCCGGCCCTGCTCAAATTCCGCACGGAGGGCTCCCGCGTCCCGGAACAGAGCGACCGCCAGCTCGCCGAGATGACGGCCAACTATTACGGCATGATCTCGCTGATCGACCACAGCGTGGGGCGCATTCTCACCACGCTCTCCGATCTCGGCCTGGAACGGGACACGCTCGTCGTCTATAGCACCGACCATGGCGAGTTGCTCGGCAATCACGGTCTGTACTTGAAGCACCCGATTCCATACGAGGACCTGCTGCGCGTCACGCTCGTTGCCCGCGGACCGGGCGTTGCCGCCGGACGCATCGTCACGGAGCCCGTCTCCACGCTCGACCTCGCGCCGACTTTCTACGACCTGGCCGGGGTGCCGGCGCCGCTCGCGGTACAGGGCCGGTCCCTGCGGAAACTGCTCGGCGGCGCGCCCGAAACGCGCGACGTCGCCTACAGCGAATGGCACGTCCATCCGTCGCGCTGCGGCGTCGGGCTGCAGTTGAGGACGGTGCGCACGCGCACGCACAAGTGCACCTTCGATCTCGGGTCGGGCGCGGGCGAGCTCTACGATCTCGCCAACGATCCGGCCGAGATGGACAACCGGTACGACGACCCGGGCTGCGCGAAGGTGCAGAAGGAGCTCACCGACATGATGCGCGCGCGGCCGGGCGCGGTGCGGTCCGATCTGGCAGAGCCGGTGGGAATGTCCTGAAAAACGGTGACCGGTGACCAGTGACCGGTGACCACTAGGTTCTCTGGAGAGGTCATCCTCGCGCAGGCGGGATCCATTTTCGACAAGGGGACTCATGAATTCAGTTGCACGTGTGATCGCAGTTGTTTTCGTGTTGGCGGCCGCGCCGGTTTGCGCGCAGAACTGGCCCGCCAAGCCGGTGCGCCTCATCGTCGGCTTCGCGCCCGGCGGCTCGACCGACATCGTCGCGCGGCTGATCGCCCAGGAGATGGGCAAGAACATCGGCCAGCAGGTGGTGGTGGACAACCGCCCGGGAGCCGGCAGCGCGATCGCGGCGGAGCTGACCGCGAAGGCGCCGCCCGACGGCCACACCATCTTCGCGTGCACGACCGGCGTTTTCGCGATCATGCCGTTTCTGTACTCGAAGCTGGGCTACAACTACGAGAAGGACCTCATCCCGGTTACCCAGACCGGGTCGCTTCCGTACATCATCGACCTGCATCCGTCGCTGCCGGCGCGAAATGTAAAGGAGTTCATCGCGCTGGCCAGGGCGCGGCCGGGCCAGATCACCTACGCGTCCTCCGGCATCGGGACCGCATCGCATCTGTCGGCGGAGTATTTCCGGAACGCGGCGAAGCTCGATCTTCTGCACGTGCCGTACAAGGGCACGGGCAACGCCATGGCCGATCTCCTCGCCGGCCAGGTGGTGTTGATGTTCGACCAGCCGGTGTCCTCCATGCCGATGGTGCAGGCGGGTAAGCTGAAGGTCCTCGGCATCACCAGCGGCCAGCGCTTTCCGACGCTCAAGGACATCCCGACCGTGGCGGAACAGGGCCTGCCGGGGTTCGAGGCTATATCGTGGTCGGGAATCTGCGCGCCGGGGGCCACGCCCCGTCCGATCGTGGACCGGATACAGGCGGAGGTCGCGAAGGTGCTCAAGGTTCCGGAGATCCGCGACCGCCTGCTGCGCGACGGCATCGAACCCGTCGGCAGCACGCCCGAGGAGTTTCTCGCGCACACCAGGCGCGAGGCGCAGAAGTGGAGCAAGGTGGTGCGCGAATCAAACGTCAAGGTCGAGTGAAAGGCGAGAGGAGAGAGGGGACAGGAGTCAAGGCCAGGCCATCAGTTGGTTTGACGCCTCTCTCCTATCGCCTGTCTCCTCTCTCAGGTTTCAATGCGCGTAGGCCTGTTCGTTACCTGCCTTGTTGACCTGATGCGCCCGCGCATCGGGTTCGCAGCGCTGAAGCTGCTGGAGGCGGCCGGGTGCGAGGTGGTGGTGCCGCGGGCGCAGACCTGCTGCGGGCAGCCCGGGTACAACGCGGGCGACCGCGCCGCGGCGCAGGCGCTGGCGCTCAAGGTGCTCGACGAGTTCTCGCACCTGGA
>Ga0075428_100002897_pt1 | contig 18672 bp, 11 predicted proteins | sample RhiMetdeltSRZDD2_FD_75291 | JGI IMG/M metagenome (GOLD analysis project Ga0075428, IMG submission 75291) | Populus rhizosphere microbial communities from Tennessee, USA - Rhizosphere MetaG P. deltoides SRZDD2 | ecosystem: Host-associated > Plants > Roots > Rhizosphere > Soil | place: USA... | reverse complement strand
GCCGATGTCGGCCTTCTTCTCCTTTGACGCGGCAGCCCCGGAGCCGGAGTCCCCTCCGCTGGCGAACAGCAGCAGTGTCCCCGTGCAAAGTGCGCCGACGGTTTGCAAGACGAACGGTGTCATCTTCCCCTCTTTCTTGTGCTCATTCCATTGGTTTGGTGCGCATGTAGACTGGGCTGACCTGGTAGGCACGCGCCTCCAGCTTCAGCGCCTCCTCGCGAGCTTCGCGCAACTCCGAGGGGCTCAAATGCAAGACGCTCACGAGGACCAGGATCTCGCCTTCGGGATCGTCCACAGCTCCGACCTGCACGACGCCCACACCGGGGCCGTAGTACTTGCGCTGGTGACCGCTGCCCGGCTCGAGTGGGCTCCACTCGTCGATTTCCAGCACGCCCTCGAAGCAGTTGTAGGGAACGCAGGTGCTCACGCCCGTTTGGTACACCATGCCGCAGTCCAGGAAGTTGATTTCGGGCACCCAACCCTGGAGAAACTGAGTCCCCAGCGGCAGATCTCCCGGCACGTTGATCCCCGCGTCTGCCTCATTCAATCCCGCGATCCAAACGTCCGGCGCACCGACGAAGACGCCGCCCTGGTACTCCTCGGGGTACTCACCCAGGTTCCACACGTTGCCGTCGTCATCCTGGGCGAACCACGTCAGCTCCGCCTCCTGCAGCACCCCATTGTTGTAGTCCCGGTCCCAGAGCGTCACGGCGCGCACACCGTTGATCACTTTGGTCAGATCGGTGACGGTGAACACCACGCGATGCGGCAGGACCCCGCCGCCGCGGTTCGAAACCCCGTCGAAGATGAAGACCGTCCCCGGAACCAGAGGGAGCCACTTGTTGTCGATCTGGGTCGGGAAGGAAAAGTTCCTATGATTCATGACGTTGGTTGCCCCGCACTCCACGAGGCCGGGGGATGGCGGCGGTGCTGGAAAGTCGGGGTCGCAACCCACCACGGTCAGAAGGGAAAGTGCGGTGAGCGCGCATGCGGAATTGCGTCCCCGATACCGACTGGTCATTACCTGCCTCCATCGCTCGACCTTGGCGTGATCCGAACCTTCCGTGAAGCCACGGGGAATCCCGATGGCCTCGTGGAGTCGTCGTCGGACCGCCAAACAGCTGGTTGTCATGGGGGCGCGGGATGAAGACTACCGAACCCGCGAGGATTTGGTCAATGGGAAACACCTGCCCTCGGATTGTCGCACGACACGCGATTCGAATCACGACAATCGGGTGATTTTCCGCAAAACATTTCTTCAAGACCATGCCTGGCTTGGAAAGGATGGTGGCGCGCTCGTGCCGCGTGCTTGCCGATATTGTCCGCGTCGCCGCGAAAAACTGATTCGAAGCATGAACGAATTGCTGTCGTCGTTGCTGTCGTGATGTTGACGGTTGGGGCCAGGATTGTTAGTCTCTGCAAGCCCCCAGACCACTTCGAGCTATTGCGATGCGAGGTTCGCATGCGTTCCAGAGCTTCTAGTTTCGGGATTTCGCTCGCCATTGGCATCCTTGCAGCTCTGACCTCGTCCGGCACGGCCTGGTCACAGCCAGGAAGCGTCATGTCGCAGCAGAAGATCAGCAACACCCTGGGGAATTTCACCGCGGATATCGCCGACGCCGATGAATTCGGCGGTGCGGTCGCCAGCCTGGGCGACCTCGATGGCGCCGGACCGAGCGTGGCGGCCCTGGCCGTCGGCACGATCGGCGACGACGACGGCGGCGGCAATAAAGGCTGCGTCTACATCCTGTTCTTGAACGCGGCGGGAAGCGTGCTCTCGTACACGAAGATCAGCGACACTGCCGGCAACTTCACCGCGGTCATCGACATCGCCGACGAGTTCGGCAGCTCCGTGGCGAGCCTGGGCGATCTCGACGGCGCCGGACCGAGCGTCCTGGCGCTGGCCGTGGGAACGGCAGGCGATGACGACGGCGGGACGAATCGCGGCGCGGTGTATATCCTGTTCCTGGACAGCGCCGGGGGCATTCTCTCGCACCAGAAGATCAGCGACACCGCCGGCAACTTCACTGCGGTCATGCTCAGTGGCGACGAGTTCGGGGGCGGTGTCGTGGGCTTGGGCGACCTCGATGGCGCGGGACCGAGCGCGGGCGCAGTGGCGGTCGCCACCGCCGGCGACGACGATGGCGGCTTGAGCCGCGGCGCCGTGTATATCCTGTTCCTGAACAGCGCGGGCAGCGTTCTCTCCCATCAAAAGATCAGCGACACGGCGGGGAATTTCAGCGCCGTGCTCGAGAACGCCGACGAGTTCGGCAGCTCGATCGGCACGCTCGGGGACTTGGACGGCGCAGGACCGAGCGTCGCGACATTGGCCGTCGGCGCGATCGGGGATGACGACGGCGGAGCGGACCGCGGCGCGGTCTACGTGATCTTCCTGAGCAGCGCCGGCACGATTCTCTCGCATCAGAAGATCAGCTCGACGCAAGGCAACTTCACGATCAGCGCGGTAACCCTCGACAACCTCGACGAGTTCGGCGGCTCCGTCGCCGGCTTGGGCGACTTGGATGGTCCGGGCCCCGCCGTCGCGGCGCTCGCCGTTGGCACGATCGGGGACGACGATGGCGGCTCCGGCCGCGGAGCGACGTACGTGCTCTTCCTCGACAGCACCGGCAGTACTCTCTCGCAGCTCAAGATCAGCGACACGGCCAGCAACTTCAGCGGCACGCTCGACGATGGGGATGAATTCGGCACTTGTGTGGCCGCGCTCGGCGACCTGGACGGAGCTGGACCGTCGGCGCAAGTGCTCGTCATCGGCGCGAGCTTCGATGACGATGGCGGGTTGGACCGCGGTGGTGTCTACGAGGTCTTCCTCGAAGGTGGCGTACCGACCGACGTCGGCGACCCACTCCCTCGCGCACCCCTGCACGTGCTCGAGCTGGCACGACCCAATCCATTCAACCCGAGGACGACGATCCCCTTCCAAGTCGGAGAAACCGCGATGGTCGAGATCGACATCCGCGATGTCCGGGGGCACCTCGTGCGCAAGCTCGCGCTCGGGACCCTGGGTGCGGGAAGGCACGCTGCGATTTTCGATGGGCTGGACGAGACGGGACGGCCAGTGGCATCCGGTGCCTACTTCTACAGCATGTTGGTCAACGGCCGGATGGTGGCATCCCCGGAGAAGGCAGTCCTCTTGAAGTAGTTTCGACCGATCCTCGATGATGGAGTCATCGGCATGCGCCCCCAGCTTGCTCGTCCTCAGTCGAATCACACGCTCGTTGGGAGGGCATCGGATGAGACCGCTGCGCGCGCTGTCAGCCTGCGTCTTGCTGGCGGGCGCATGCTTTGCCGGCAGTTGCGCCACCAACACCACGCTCGAGCCTCCTCCCAAGCCGATTCCCGAGTGCACGGACTCGATCACGATCTTCGTGAGCGGGGACACGATCCCCACCTTCACTTGGATGCCGGAGTGCAAGATCGCGCGTCTCATCGTCGAGGAGGTCGTCGAGGAACGTTGGGGTACGGAAACACTCGAGCACACGAACAACTGGGTACCACCGATCGTCTATGGGATTCACCCACCAGGGTCCGAGAACCTGGAACCGGCGCAGCCGCTTTACATCGGGACGACGTACCGCGTGTCGGCGTATCGCTGGAACGACCCGGCGGATCCAGAAGGCTTCCAGCTCCTCGGCGAACGTGAATTCACGCCCTGAGCAGCGCGTCTTGGTGTCGAGTCGCGCGCTCGAGCATGGGCCAAATTCCCCACCTCGTGCTGCGTCGGTGCGGCGATTTGAGAACGGGTCGAGTTCGTTGCTAGGCTTGGCAGGATCCCCGGAGATTGCGCCACGAGTCTCGACTCGAGAATCGACGCCGTGACGCCCCTGGTGCTCTGAACCGCTTCTGGTTGGTTGAACATACTGAATGGTGCGACCGGGTCCGCGGGGCTCGCAGCTTGGAAATGGAGGACGAAGACAGATGCGAAGACTCACTTCTTGGTTCGGGATGGCCAGCGTGCTTGCCTTCCTCATCACGGGCGCAGAGGCCGGAGATGTCGAGGTCGGCGACGTGCCACAAGTCGTCATGGAGACGATCAAGGCTCGGTTCCCCGAGGTCAAGGTCGCCGGCGCCGCCAAAGAAAAGACACCGGACGGCAAGGAGATCTACGAGATCAGCCTCGAGGATGAGGTGCAGAACACCATCGACGTGACCGTCACTCCCGAAGGTGCGATCACGCTGATCGAAAAGCAGATCGGCCGCAAGGACCTGCCAGCGGTCGTCGGCAAGACGGTCGAGGCCAAGTACCCGAAATCGAGGTACCGGCTCGTCGAGGAGGTCATCGAGGTGAGCGGCAAAGAGGAGAAGCTTACCTTCTACGAGGTCCTGCTCGTCACGTCGAAGAAGGAGCTGTGGTCCGTGCAGCTCGACCTCGAAGGCAAGATCGTCCTCGAAGAGGAGAAGACGGACGAGGAAGAGGATTAGTCCGCGTCGCGCAATGCTCGACTGAATGGTCCGCCGCCATGCTGGACGGCGGACCATTCACTTTCAGCCGCTTTCGTGTTGTTCACCGCCGCCAATTCTCGCTGTTCGCTCGAGCCCCCAACCAATGTGGGTGAATTCTCACAATAAGAATTGGATGAAGGCTCTGCGACGAGTGTCAGCACCCTGAGCCCGCGATTGAAGCGCCATATTCAGCCTATTTACAAGATATTCAGCGCATGAGTGAAGAAATGGCTTGAAGTATTTCTCGAGACCTTGGTACAGTCCTGTTACTTGTCGTGTTGATCGGACGAGTCTCGGATGCCCCCCAGATGCCGAGCCTGTATCGGGCCCAATTGTGGCCTGGAGGCGCGCTGCGTCGCAGTGCTCACAACATCGTCGTCGTGGAGTTACCGAATGAGTCGGGTCGTCTGACCTGGGTCATTCGGGGCCAGATTATGGCTTGAACTCCCCGGCCGGAGGTCGCCAGCAATGATCCGCTCCATTGTCGAGTCGAGTTTGCGTTTTCGACCATTGGTGATTGCGATCGCGGCCGTCGTCATGGCGGTCGGTGTCGCGCGACTGGATGACATGCCAGTCGATGTCTTCCCCGAGGTCTTGCCACCTATCGTGCAGGTCCAAACCGAAGCTCTCGGCCTTTCCGCGGCCGAGGTCGAGCAATTGATCACGGTTCCCATCGAAGCAGACTTGCTCGCAGGAACCGCATGGGTCGAGACGATGCGTTCCGAATCGGTTCCCGGCTTGTCCTCGATCGAGCTCACGTTCAAGCAAGGGACCCCCCTCATGGACGCACGCCAGATGGTGCAGGAGCGCTTGACGCAAGCGCACGCTTTGCCGAACGTGTCGAGGCCGCCGCAAATGCTCCAGCCGCTGTCGTTCAGCAACCGCGTGATGATGGTCGGCCTGTCGTCCGAGAAGCTGTCCCTGATCGAGATGTCGGTGCTGGCACGCTGGACGATTCGGCCGCGCCTCCTCGGCGTGCCAGGCGTCGCCAACGTTGCCATCTGGGGCCAGCGCGAACGCCAACTGCAGGTGCAGGTCGATCCGGAGCGGCTGGCGGAGAAGAACGTTTCGTTGCTGCAGGTCATCAAGACGACCGGCAATGCGCTCTGGTTCTCCCCCTTGACCTTCCTGGAGTCCTCTGTCGCCGGCACCGGCGGCTTCGTCGAGACGCCGAACCAACGACTCGGAGTCCGCCACGTGCTGCCCATTTCCACCGCAGCCGACTTGGCCAAGGTCCCGGTCGAAGACGCGGGCATGCGACTCGAAGAGGTGGCTACCGTCGTCGAAGACCATCAGCCGCTCATCGGCGACGCGATGAACGGTCATGGCCCGGGGCTCCTGCTCGTCATCGAAAAGCTACCAGGGGTCAACACGCTCGAAGTCACCGATGAAATTCAAGAAGCGCTCGACGCGCTCGCGCCCGGCCTTGCCGGAGTCGAGATCGACTCGGACGTGTACCGCCCGGCCAACTACATCCGCGGCGCGATCGGCAACGTGGCGAAGTCGTTGCTCGTCGCCTTGGTGCTCGTCACCGTGGCGCTCCTGGCCCTGTTCCGTGATTGGCGCGCCGCTCTCGTCGGAGTTCTCACGATCCCCGTGTCGTTGATGGCCGCGGTGCTCGTGATCTACGCCTCCGGCGCCACGATCAACGCGATGGTGCTCGCGGGCCTCGTGATCGCGCTCGGCGTCCTCATCGACGATGGGATCGTCGAGTCCGACAACTTCCTGCGCCGCTTGCGCAAGGGCAGCGGACGGTCGACGGCGCGCACCATTCTCGAGGCCGCGTTCGCGATGCGCGGCTCCATGATGTTCGCGACGGCGCTCGTGCTGCTGGCTGCGGTGCCGGTGTTCTTCATGACCGGAGTGCCGGGAGAGCTCATCAAACCCATGGCCGTGTCGTACGGGCTGGCCGTACTCGCCTCCATGGTAGTCGCCATGACCGTGACTCCGGCGCTGGCCCTCATTCTCATGCAGCGGTTGCCGGTCGGGCGCCGCGAGTCGGGGTTCAGCGGCTGGGTACAGAGCCGCTATGGCCTGAACTCCCCAGGGCGCTCGGCCACACCGCGCGCCGCGTTCGCGCTCGCCGTCGTCGCCGCGGTGGCGGGCATCGCCCTGCTGCCCACCATTCGCGTCAGGCCCATGCCGACGTTCAAGGAACCGGATCTGTTGATCCAGTGGGATGCCGAACCGGGCACCTCCCGCCAGGCGATGAATCGCATCATCGATCGCGTCAGTCACGAGCTGCGCGGCCTGCCCGGTGTGCGTCACGTCGGCGCTCACGTCGGTCGCGCCATCCTTTCGGATCAAGTCGTCGGCGTCAATTCGAGCGAGATCTGGGTGAACCTCGATCCCAAGGCCGACTACGCCCAGACGGTCGCGACGGTCGAAAGCGTGGTGCATGGCTACCCAGGGCTCGATGCCGACGTCATGACCTACATGCGCTCGCGATTCGGCGAAGCCTTGTCCGGCGTCGATGAACCGATCGTCGTGGCGCTCTATGGCCAGGACCTGAACCTGCTGCAGAGCGAAGCCGAGAAGATGAAGCACGCGCTCGCCGGGATCGAGGGCGTCGTCGATCCGCACACCGAGCTCGAGCCCCAAGAGCCGGTCGTCGAAATCGAGGTCAACCTCGCCGCGGCCGAGAAGCATGGGATCAAACCGGGCGATGTCCGCCGCGCCGCGGCGACCCTGCTTGCCGGAATCGAGGTCGGGAACCTCTTCGAGGAACAGAAGATGTTCGAGGTCGTCGTCTGGGGCGTGCCCCAGATCCGTCACAGCGTTGACGGAATCCACGACCTCCTCATCGACACACCCGGCGGTTCACACGTGCGTCTGGGCGACATCGCATCGATTCGCGTCGTCTCGGCTCCCAACGTCATCCGGCGCGAGAACGTCGCGCGCCGTGTCGATGTCGCCGCCGACGTGCACGGTCGGAGCGCCGAAGCCGTGGCCGCGGATGTGCGCAGCCTCATTCAAAGCACGAAGTTCCCGCTCGAATACCGCGCCGAGTTGCAGGGTGACTTCGCACGCCAACGCGCTGCCCGCACTCGCATCCTGGTGGCCGCGGTGGCTGCAGGAATCGGGGCCTGGTTGGTTCTGCAAGCCGCATTCGGCAGCTGGCGCCTGGCGTCCGCTGTCGTGCTGACTTTGCCGATGGCGCTGGCCGGAGGAGTCATCGCGGCGGCCGTCGGTGGCGGCACCTTGGCGCTCGGTTCGCTCGCGGGCTTCCTCACCGTCCTCGGTCTCGCGGCGCGGCAATGCGTCGCGTTGGTCCACTGCTACCGCGAGCTGCGCCACGACGAGGGCATGGCCTTCGGCAGCGAGCTCGTGCGCCGCGGCGTGCGCGATCGCGCCGCAGCGATCTGGACGGCGGCGATCGTCACGGCCGCGGCCGTTCTGCCGTTCGTCGTGTTCGCGACGGCACCCGGGCACGAAATCCTGGGCCCGATGGCGCTCGTGATTCTCGGGGGGATGGTCACCTCGACGCTGTACGCCCTGTGTGTCGTCCCGGCGCTGTACGCGCGCTTGGGATCTGACGCCAAGATCGATGAATCAGTCGACGTCGATCTCGAAGAAGGTCGGCAAGTCGCCGTCTGAAACCTATGTCCTGCGACCCGCTAATGGAGGAATCGTCATGAGTCGAGTCCATTGCACGATGGCTGCACTGATCGTGGCTGCTTGGACGCTCCTGGGCTGCCAAGAAGAGAAGGCCGTTCAATACACTCCCCCCGCGACCCTCGAGGAGAGCGGCGAGAAGGGGATCATGAAAGTCCGGTTGACGGAACGCGCCGCCGAACGCATCGGCATCGAGACCGTCCAGATCCGCGAAGAAACCGTGACTCGGGCCGGCGGCGACGTGACGCGAAAGGTCGTCCCCTACGGCGCGATCATGTACGACAAGAAGGGTGCGACCTGGACGTTCACCAATCCGGAGCCCCTCGTCTTCGTTCGTTCTCCCATCACCGTCGAGAACATCGACGGGGATCGGGTCGTCCTGGCGGAAGGTCCGCCGGCCGGAACCGCAGTCGTCATGGTCGGTGCCGCCGAGCTGATGGGCGCCGAGCACAAGTACGGCCACTGAGGCCGTAGGAGGTATCGACCATGCTGCGCTTGATCGTTGGATCGAGCCTGAAGTATCGCTTCATCGTGCTCGCGATCGCCGCAGCGCTGGTGCTCGTCGGGATGGACCAGATGCGCAACATGCGCGTCGACGTCTTCCCCGAGTTCGCGCCGCCGATCGTCGAGATCCAGACGCCTTGCCTCGGTCTGTCCCCGGCCGAGGTGGAAGCCTTGGTCACCATTCCGATCGAGCAGGCGCTCGCCGGCATTCCGCATGTCGACATCTTGCGTTCCAAGTCGGTCACCGACCTGTCGTCGGTCAAACTGATCTTCGATCGCCAGGCCGACCCGATGGAGGCACGGCAGAAGGTGCAGGAGGGGATGGCGCTCGTGATCGGTGTGATTCCGACCGACGTCGGTCCTCCCGTCATGCTGCAGCCGCTGTCTGCCACGGCTCGCTTCATGAAGATCGGACTCAACTCGGAGAAGCTCTCCGTCATCGACCAGTCGATGATCGCCTACTGGACGATCCGGCCGCGGCTGCTGGCCGTGCCGGGTGTGGCGAACGTGGCCATCTGGGGCGAGCGCATCCAGATGCTGCAAGTGCAGGTGGAGCCGGCGCGACTGCGCGAGAACGGGGTGACCGTCGAGGAAGTGATGGACGCGACCTCCGACGCCTTGGAAGCCGGGCTCATGTCGCATTCCGACGGCGCATTGATCGGCACCGGTGGTTTCATCGACACGCCGAATCAGCGCTTCGGCGTACGTCACGTCCTGCCCATCGTCGATCCCGCCGGGCTCGGCGAAGTCACGATCGGTGATCGCGACGGCAAACCGTTGCGCTTGAGCGACGTGGCGAAGCTCGTCGAGGGTCACCAGCCGCTCGTCGGCGATGCCGTCATCAACGGCGGCCCAGGCCTGCTGCTCATCGTCGAGAAGTTCCCGTGGGCCAACACCCTGCAGGTGACCAAGGGCGTCGACGAGGCACTGGCTGCATTGAGTCCGGGTCTCCCGGAGATCAACATCGACGCCCAGATCTTCCGTCCGGCGACCTTCGTCGAGATGTCGATCAAGAACCTGAGCACGTCGCTCCTCATCGGCTGCGTGTTGCTGGTGCTCGTGCTCGCCGCGTTCCTCTACGAATGGCGCATCGCCCTGATCAGCTGTGTCGCCATGCCGGTGTCGCTCATGGCCGCCATGATCGTCCTGCACCTGCGCGGCACGACGATCAACACGATGATTCTGGCCGGGTTCGTCATCGCGCTCGGCGATATCGTGGACGATGCGATCATCGACATCGAGAACGTGGTCCGGCGCCTGCGCGAGCATCGCAAGGCGGGCGGGCACAAGTCGGTGGCGCGTGTCATCCTCGAGGCTTCGCTCGAAGTGCGGCATGCCATCGTCTATGCCACGTTGATCGAAGTGCTGGCGCTCCTGCCCGTGTTCTTCCTCGAAGGACTGTCGGGCGCGTTCTTCCGGCCGCTGGCGATGTCCTACGCCCTGGCCCTGCTTGCTTCCATGGCGGTGGCGCTCACGCTCACGCCGGCACTCGGTCTCATGCTCTTGTCCAGGGCGCCGCTCAGGGACAGCGAGTCACCGCTCGTGCGCTGGCTGCAGCGCGGTTACACGCGCATCCTGGCCCGCATCGTGACGCGTCCGCTCGTGGTCTACGGGACCGTCGCTGTGATCGTGGCGGCGGGCATCGTGGTCGTGCCCCGTCTCGGCCAGTCGCTCCTGCCCGACTTCAAGGAGCGCGACTTCCTCATGCACTGGCTGACGGAGCCCGGGACTTCGGCCGAAGAGGAAGTCCGGATCACGACCCAGGCGAACAAGGAGCTCATGACCATTCCGGGGGTGCGTAATTTCGGCTCCCACATCGGTCAGGCCTTGATCATGGACGAAGTCTATGGCGTCTACTTCGGCGAGAACTGGATCAGCATCGATCCGAAGGTCGATTACGACAAGACTCTCGCCAAGGTGCAAGATGCGGTCGAGGGCTATCCGGGTCTCCACCGCGACGTGCAGACCTACCTCAAGGAGAGAATCCGCGAGGTGCTCACCGGTTCGCCGACGGCGATCACGGTGCGCATCTTCGGCGAAGACCTGGCGATGCTCCGAGCCAAGGCCGACGAGGTCAAGACGTCGTTCGAAAAGATCCCCGGAATCGTCGATCTCAAGGTCGAGTCGCAGAAGGAGATTCCACAGATCGACGTCAAGGTGGACCTCGCCGCGGCCGAGCGTTACGGCGTCAAACCCGGCGACGTGCGACGCACCGCGGCCGCTCTGGTCACCGGCACCGAGGTCGGCGACATCTTCCGCGGCGGCAAGGCGTACGACGTCAACGTGTGGAGCACTCCGGAGTGCCGCAACAGCGTCAACGCCATACGCGATCTCGAGATCGACACGCCGCGGGACGGGCAGGTGCGCCTGGCGAGCTTGGCCAGCGTCGACATCGTGGCGACACCGAACCACATCGAACGCTGGCAGATGAAGCGCAAGATCGACGTGCGCGCCAATGTCCGCGGGCGCGATCTCGGCTCGGTGGTGGCCGACGTCCGGCGCCAGCTGTCCCAGGTGGAATTCCCCAAGGGAACCCATCCGGAACTGCTCGGCGAGTACGCGGAACGCGAGAAGGCCCAAGGCAAGATGCGCACGCTGACGATTCTCTCGGCGGTCGGGATCTTGTTGATTCTGCAGGCGTCATTCATGAACTGGCGCCTGGCGATTCTGGGCTTCTTGGCGTTGCCGGCGGCACTGGTGGGTGGTGTGCTGGGCGCGTACTTCGGCGACGGCATCATCTCGCTCGGCTCGCTCGTCGGCTTCCTCACGGTGCTCGGAATCGCGGCGCGCAACGGCATCATGCTGATCAGCCACTATCAGCATCTCGAGCACGTCGAGGGCGAACCGTTCGGTACGGGGCTCATCATTCGCGGCGCGCGCGAGCGCATCTCGCCGATCATGATGACCGCGTTCACGACGGCGCTGGCGCTCCTGCCGCTGCTCGTCGCCGGCACGATTCCCGGTCACGAGATCGAGCACCCGATGGCGATCGTCATCATGGGGGGATTGATCACATCGACGTTGCTGAATCTCTTCGTCATCCCGTCGCTCTACCTGCGCTTCGGTGCGGGCGGGCGGCCGGGCGGCGCCACCGCCCGAGTCGCGGCCTGAACCGCCTCGGCGACGAACACAAGAGGGGCAGGCGGATCGCCTGCCCCTCTTGCTTGTCGGGTCTCGGAATGGAGTCTTAGAAGCGCCAGCCGTACTGGATCTTGACCGGGAACTCGTTGGAAACGAACTCCCAGCGATAGCCGCTCACCGGCTTCAAGGCATTGTGGTTGTAGACCACGAAGAGGTCACCGAGCGGGTTGAACGTCCAGCGCAGGCGGTTGTTCGTGCCCAGCTCGCGGCTCTGCGTGTCGTACTGCGTCAAGCTGCTGAACTGGAGATCCGCCGTGAGATTCAATTGCAACCGGATGCCGTACACTTCTTCGGTGAAGTGCTTGTTGACCAGCTCCGTGGACATCTTCTCCTCGTAATCGTCGATCAGCGCCAGCACGTCTCCCTTGCTGCGCTCACCCGTGAGCTCCAGGGTCCAAAGGGCCGAGGGCCGCAGCGTCAGCGCCGCCTCGATCGTGCTCACGTCACCGCTGTAGTAGCTGCCGAAGTCCCAGCGCACATAGCCGCCGATGCGGCGTTTTTCCGCCGCGGTGTACCCAAGGAACGTGCGCATCCACTGATAGGAACCGGCGGCGATGTCCACGTCGCTCGCGACCTCGAAGGGCTCGGGGGGCCGGTCCCCTTCCGGTTCGAAGCCGGCATCGAACCGATCGCCGCTCTCGAGCAGCCAGTCGAAGGGTTTGATCGCCGCGCCATAGCTCTCCCATCTGGAATTGTCCGTCGTGTTGAACAAGGTCCCGGAGAGCTCGTAGAACATCTGCCGCAGGAAGGACCAACCGGGCCGCGGGTTGACCTCCAGGCCGAAGTCCCAGATGTGCACGTCGTTACGGGGCACGAATCCCAGCGACGGATCGAAGCCGTTGCCGATGTGCATGGACGTCAGATTGGCGTCCCACAGATCGTTGGGATACTCGATGCGGAAGCCATGGGCGGACTTGTCGCCCGCGAGGTCGCCCCGATCGTTGAGCATGCCCCAGCCACCGAAGACGAGATTCTTGTCCTTGCGGAAGGTCGTGGTTTGCAAGGTGAAGTCCACTCCTCCCACCCAGCTGCCTGAGCGCCCGGCCTGATCGCCGAACGTCGCCAGCATGCCGACGCTGGATTCCTCCAGGATGTCTTGGTTGACGCGGAGCGACCCCATCGTCGTTTGCGGCACGTCGACCTGGGTCAGGTCGTCCACCTGCAGATTCTCCGAATCCCGGGTATTGACCAGGAGCCCGGCGATGTTCGTCTTGCCCACTTGACCTGCGATCTTGCCGCCGACGTTGATGGGGACCTCGACCTGCTCCTCTTCGTCGGGGCCGATGAGACCGATACGGCGGCTGTAAAACGGCAGCAGGCTCTCCTCGTCCAGCCCCAGGCCGAACTCGAAGATGTCCGCCCCTTCGAGGAAAAACGCGCGTTTTTCCGGGAAGAAGATGTCGAACCGCGTCAGGTTGATCTGGCGCACATCCACTTCGGTCTCGGCAAAGTCGGTGTTGACGGTGAGAGCGGACGAGAGATTCGGCCCCATCTTCTGCGTCAGATCCAGGCTGACTTCCCCATCGGTGTCGACGTCGATGCCGGGCCCGGGTTGGCTCGGGATGCCGCGCGTCCTGCCCACGACCGAGGTGCGGACATCCAGCCCCATGCCGAGTTCGAAGTCGGGCAGATCCGTCAGCAAGCCGGCCCGGCTGGTCTGGTAGATCCAGTAGTCGATGCTCACGCCAGACCAACGGCTGGTCTCCTGCAAGCGCTGCACGCGCCGCTGGACGTTGAACCCCCACGTGTGCAGATCCTTCTTGAAGCGCAGGCTCAGGATGGGGATCCGGATCTCGGCGCTCCAGCCCGTGCTGTCGCGCGACGTCTTGGCCTCCCAAACGGCGTCCCAATCGCTGTTCACCGCGTCGCGATCGACCACCAGACCGTCGAACCGCGCTCCGTTCGGATTGACGGCGAAGACGTAGCCGGACCGGCCGTCCTGGAAGGTGTCGAACACGATCACGATGTGGTCTTCATTCTCGAGATCGGAGTCCCGCGCTTTCGAGAAGGAGACGATCTCCTCCGGCTGGTCGTCCAGGCATCGCACCCCGACGACGACGTAATCCTGATTGGCGAAGACCCGGACGATGGTCTGTCCTGCCGGCACGCCACCTTCTTCCGGCTCGATCGTGACAAGGTCGGCGATGCTGTCGCTCGCAGCCCACCAGGACGTCCCGGCCGCCTTCCCGGTGAAGACGAAGTCGGCCGGCAAGGGGTTGGCGCGCAATGTCGGCTTGCCGCGGCGGGCGGGCTGCTCTGCCCCGCCTTCCTGTGCCAGCCCCAGGGAGGCGTGGAGCAGGAAGATGGAGAAACACAATGATCCGAGCCAAGTTCGGTCGCGTTGGATCCATTGCTTCACGATGTGGTGACGACCATTTCTCGGCATGGAATGCCGCGGCGGGGGCCCGTGTGGCAAAGGTAGAATCCTGCTCGATTCGAAGTGTCCCCACTCAGGGCGCGTGCCAATTGGTCTGACTCTCGATGAGTCGGGGACACATTGATGCTACAACAGCACGCGACTTCGAATCTACGCCGCGCCGGAAAACGAGAGGTGTTGGACCGGAGACTCGTTGGCGCGCTCGCTCGCAATGGCCATCGCGCCCGTCGAGTCGAACGCTGGGTGATCTTGCGCGAGCGTGGAATGCGACGGCGACGCTTCGGGTCTTCCGCCCCATTTTCGCCCGATCTTGGCTCGTCGAGCGTCGTCCGAAACCGGCAGCTCACTCGTCGCCCGGGGAGCGCAAAGTGCTCGAACCGCATCTTGGCTCAGGACTCCAGCTTGGCCAAGGCACGGAGAGCATCCTCGCGCGTCGGGTGCAAGTCGAGCGGCGGCTTGAGCAGCTTGAGGATGCTGGCCCAGACTTTTTGGATGCGCTCGTTGACGTTGCAGACGAAGAAGGCGAGATGGCCGCCTCCGGCGCTGGCATGGATCGCCGCGACGAGACCGATCGGCGCGCTCGTCATGTATGTGGTCTTCTCCAGGTCGAGGAGGATTTTCTTGTGGCGATCCTCGATGAGCTTGCGCAGGACGTCCTTGAGCTCGTCGGTCTCCTTGCCACCCTTGAGCATCCCCTCGGGCACGACCACGGCCACGTCGCCAAGGTGTTCGACCTGCAAGCTCATCGTCTCCTCCAAGGCTCGATCCCAAGAGCCGCCATCATAGCAGGCCGTGCGCTGCGTTTCGTCGGGCGGCATCGGGGCCATGGACCTCCAACGCGTCGTTGCATGAGCACAGATGAAAAGAGGAGGCGGTAGAGGAACCGCCTCCCCTTGTGTGTCGTGGACCCGCACCTCGGGGCCAAGCCCCAGGCGCTCGCACTAGTCGGGGATGTCGCCACCGCCCCGCTGATTGAGTCCGTTGAAGACAGTCAGAGCGGCCTGAATGTCGGTTTCGATCGACGGAACCGGACGAGCGGCGATCGTCGGTTCCTTGAAGGTCAACGTTTCTTGCTTGAACTCGATGATGAGCGACTCGCCCCACGAGATCAGGGTCCCCTGCAGCGCCACCTGGGTGGTCAACCCCTTGCCCGCCGCGTCGTTGAGCTGGCTCGTGAACAAAGTCTGGAACAGTTGGTCGACCAACGCCGTCGGACGTCCGATCAGGATCAAGTAGGCCTCGTGCAGCTCCTGCCCGTCAGTGAAATGATACGGATCGGGGAAGTAGCGTGCTTCGATTTGGGACAGGAATCCGAGGATGGTCGCGGCATCATAGCCGTCCAAGGTCCGGCCCTTCTTGACCTCGAACAGGACCCTCGCCCAGTAAGCCTCGTCCTTGCCAGTCGTCGGCAGGGCGCCGCTCTCGATGTCCGCAGTGATTTCGGACGCATCCGGCTTGAAGCCGAAATCGTTCCCCGTCGAATTGGGACCGATTGTGACGTTGCGGGTCACGGGGCCCGTGGCAATGAACCAGGAGGCAAGCTGCTCGTTGAAATCGACCGCGGTGGTCGACGACGGAATCCGCAGCGTATAGGTGGTGGGCAAGAGCGTGAACTGGTAGTGACCGCCCGCGTCGGTCGAGGCGCTTTGTGTTCCAAGCGCCGTGACGACCTCGACGGTGACGCCCGCAATTCCCGGCTCGAACGTGGGGTCCTGGAACCCGCTCGCATCGGTGTCGACGAACACGGTCCCGGAGACCAAGAACGAGCCTTGACACGGACCGGGGAGCATGACGACGCCGGCGGTGCCGTCATGACGCACGCCGACTTTCACCACGCCGAGGGGAATGTCCCCGGCGAAGGTGATGGAGTACTGACGCGTCTCGGTCGATCCGAGCGGCAGATCCCACTTCATGCCGAAAATGCCGGTGCTCGGGTCCAACCCAAGATGACCGCCGATCGGCTTGGCGCCCTTGAATCCCGTCGCACACGGGGGGATCTGAATGACGAAGCGGTCGAGGTTCGACGCTTCTCCCGTTCCAGCCACCGTGTAGGTGAACGTGGTCTTGCCATCGACCACGGTGCGGCCGACGAACGTCACGAGGTAGCCGTTCACGATCTCGGCTGCAGTGGATGTGATGACATTCGACGCGGCCGATGGCGAATCGGCTCCAGGCGTCGAAGGTGCTGTTGGCATTTCCGATTGGAAACAGCCGGAGAGGGCGAGAACGAGGCTCGCGATCGCGATGATTCGGCCCTGGGATTTCACGATGGGTTTCTCCTGGAAAAGGCGCGACCGAACGTAGTACGGAGCGAGGCAATAGGATAGGAACTCGCGCTCGACGCGTCAAGAAGAAGCTCCGCTCACTGTGATTCGGAGGGTAGATTTCACCTGTCGCTGCCCTAGTGTGAGGGCGAGCCGATGAAACCTCTGCGCGACTGGATCCGTTGTCTTGTCAGCACCATCCTGGAGGCCTTTCTTCCATGCTCGAAATCCGCGGTCTGGTGAAGATCTATCCGGGGCCTGTGGCGGCTTTGCAGGGCATCGACTTGGACATTCCGGTCGGCATGTTCGGCCTCCTCGGGCCCAACGGCGCCGGCAAATCGACCTTCATGCGCATCCTGGCTGGTCTCCTGGAACCGACGTCGGGCACGGTGCGGTGGGATGGAGAAGACATCTTGTCCGCGCCGGAACGCGTCTGGCCCCGGCTCGGTTACCTGCCGCAGGACTTCGGCTTCTACCCGCACCTGTCGGGCGAAGCCATGCTGGAGTACCTGTTGCGCTTGAAAGGCATCACCGCACCGCAGGGGCTGAAGCATCTGACACGCGAGCTGCTCGACCGCGTCAACCTGAGCTTCGCTGCCAAGCGCAAGGTGAAGAGCTACTCGGGCGGCATGCGACAGCGACTCGGCATCGCGCAGGCGATCGCCGGCAATCCGGCGCTGCTCATCGTGGACGAGCCGACGGCCGGCCTCGACCCAGAGGAGCGTTTGCGCTTCTACCGCTTGCTCACCGAGCTCGCGCAAGACCGCACCGTGGTGCTCTCGACGCACATCGTGGAGGATGTGGCCGTGCTCTGCCCGCGCTTCGCCGCCATCCGTGACGGGCGTTTGGTTGCATCGACCACGCCATCGGCGGCGCGTGCGGCATTGCACGACGCCATCTTCGAAGGTTCGGTCAGCGACACCGAACTTAGCGAGCTGCATCGCACCCGCCAAGTCACACAAGCGATTCTGGTGGAGGGTCGGAGCCGCGTGCGCATCCGGGCCACGCGCGGAAACGCACCCGCAGGTTTCGAGCCGGTGCCCGTCACGCTCGAAGATGTCTACATGGTGTGGATGCAGGATGCGCGCGCGAAAGAGAACGGCGACACCCGCACGGCGAACGAAGAGGCTGCACCGAGATGAACGTCGCGAGCAGCGCCCGCGCCATGGAATCTGCCGCGGCCAGTGGGACGAGACGAAACACCCCTGTCCGCCGCGCCGCCTGCATCGGCTGGCTCGAGTTTTCCTTTCACGTGCGGCGGCCTCTGCTCGTCGTCCTCGTCCTGCTTCTCGGGTTCACGACGTGGGGACTCACCACGGGTGTCGTGAGCATCGACACCGGCGACCAGACGGTGGGCGGCAAGCGCGCTTTCATCACATCTGAGCACTCGAACGCGCTCTCGCTCAGCTTGATCGCCTTCCTCTACTACACCTTCTTCGTCGCCGTGGCCTCGGGGATGAGCATCCCGCGGGACGAGGAGCTGAAGGTCGCCGAAGTGCTGCACGCGTCCGGCCTGCGTCCGCAAGAGTATGTTTGGGGCAAGTTCGCTGGCATCCTGGCCACCTTCCTGGCCGCACTCGCACTGCAGCTGGTGCTCTCGATCGGCATCTATCACTGGTTGCCCTACGAAGACTCTGACAAGCTCCGGGGTCCGTTCGCTCTCGCGAACTACGTCAAGCCGGCGCTCACGATGGTGCTGCCGCAGATCCTGTTCATGGCTGGATTGACGTTCTGCCTGGGCGAGCGCACCCGCCGGCCGATTCTCGTGTTCCTGCTGCCGGTGGCCGTGCTGCTCCTGTCTGCTTTCTTTCTGTGGAGCTGGTCACCGCCATGGCTCGACGTGCGCGTCAACCGGCTGCTCATGTGGATCGAGCCCTCTGGCTATCGCTGGTTGAACGAGACTCTCCTCAAAGTGGATCGCGGCGTCGACTACTACAACACCCAGCCCGTGGCTTACGACGTTGGTTTTCTGCTCAGCCGCCTTGCTTTCGTGCTGACGGGGCTCCTTGCCGTGGCTTGGAGCGCGCGCCACTTCGCCCGCAGCTTGCGCGGCGCGACGCGCTTGCCCCGGCACCAACTGGCCGTGCTCGAGAGCAGCGGAGGTGGCGTGGCCGGCGGCCTCGAGCTGGACCAAGTGCCCACGCTCGCGGCCTTGAAAATGCGTCCCGTGGCCGACGGTTTCTCCAGCCAAGCGCGCACGATCGCGCGCTTCGAGCTGCGTAACCTCGCGAGCTCGCCGGGCCTTTATCTCTTCATTCCGCTCATCCTCATGCAGGCGATCCAGGCTGGTTATTACGCCACCGGGCCCTG
>Ga0075428_100002895_pt1 | contig 18673 bp, 16 predicted proteins | sample RhiMetdeltSRZDD2_FD_75291 | JGI IMG/M metagenome (GOLD analysis project Ga0075428, IMG submission 75291) | Populus rhizosphere microbial communities from Tennessee, USA - Rhizosphere MetaG P. deltoides SRZDD2 | ecosystem: Host-associated > Plants > Roots > Rhizosphere > Soil | place: USA... | reverse complement strand
CTCGTATTCACGCATATCTCAGCCCGGCTGCCGGGTCCCGAGCACCACTTCCTGATCAACCCCTACGGACACCTGTTCGAGGAGATCACGGCCTCGAGCCTGGTCAAGATCGACCTGGAGGGACGCAAGGTCGAGGACAGCCCCCATGAGATCAACCCGGCGGGATTCACGATTCACAGCGCGATCCACGCCGCCCGTCCGGATGCGCGCTGCGTGCTGCACGTGCACAGCGTGAACGGTATCGCCGTCTCGGCGCAGAAGGACGGGCTGCTGCCGATCTCCCAGCAGGCGACCGTGGTGCTCGCCTCGCTTGCCTACCACGACTACGAGGGCATCGCGCTGCGCGACGATGAGAAGCCACGGCTCGTCCGCGACCTGGGTGACCGCAATTTCCTGATGCTCCGCAACCACGGCCTGCTGACGGTCGGCGAGACGATCGCGGACTCGTTTCTCGGGATCTACGTCTTCGAGGCGGCCTGCATGATCCAGGTGCGGGCGCAGTCCGGCGGCGGCGACTTGATCCCGGTCGATCCGCGGATCGTAGCCGGCGTCAGGGCCGCGGTGCACGAGGTCACGCGCTCGCTCGGCGGCGGGATCGCCTGGCCCGGGCTGCTGCGCCGTCTCGACCGCGTCAACCCCGGCTACCGCGACTGATCCGGGCGCACGGCTCGCCGTTCGGATCAGCCGTTCCGCATTGCCGTGAGTTTCTCGCCGACCCGCAACGGTGCTCCGGCACCCGCGATGACGATCGCGTTCTGCCCGAAAGTCACGCCGCGAAGCCGCTCATCCAAGCGATAGCCGCGCAGTGTCCGTAGCGGCTCCTCGGGATGACGCTCCGCGGTCGCCTGGTCGGTGGTCGGGATCGTGCACCGCGTGCAGGCCTTCACCAGCCGCAGCGCCACCGGCCCGGCGCGAAGCTCGCGGATCGCGTCCTCGCCATACGCCTCGACCCCGTCGATGACCACGTTTGGCCGGAACCGGTTCATCGGCAGCGGCGCGGGCAGACGCGCGTTGAGATCAGCGAGCGAGGCGAGCGACACCACGAGAAAGGCGTAGGCATCCGCAAAGCGGCTATAGCCGGGCGTCGAGCCGGTGAAGGCCCGGTCGCTCAGGCGCCGGTGCCGCGGATCGAACCGCACCAGCCGCAGCGGACGCCCGAGCAGCTCGCTCAGCCATCGTGCGGACTCCTCGCCCTGGTCGTGCGCCACGCAGTGATGCCGCCAGACGACGACGTCGCGCGGCTCGCCGCGGAGCGCCAGCGGCACCTCGATTGCGGCGTGTCCCGCCGCGTTCAACCGCAGCCTCGCGTCGTCTACATCCGTCTCGATCAGAGCGAGCCGCGGTTCCTCGCGTTGCGTGACAAACCGGCCGTCCGCGGTGACCACCATCCATTCGCGGTCGTGCTCGAACCCTTCATCGGTGACGACGGCGCACGAACGCGCGATACCGCGACAGGACTTGACCGGGTAGACATGCAGGGACGCGATGCTGATCATGGCCGTCGATCATACGGTGCCTGCTTGCAGAAATCGGCCAAAAAATCCGCCCCGCGGCGTCGAGCGAGCACGAAGGCCACGACGTTCCGCCGCGCCCCGATCGGCAGCCTGCGCGTCTTTGCCGCCGTAGCGCAGCAGCTGAGTGTGAGCCGCGCTGCCGATGCGCTGGGCGTCACGGCGAGCGCGGTCAGCATGCAGCTGAAGGCGCTCGAGGACTACCTTCAGCTGCCGCTCCTGCGCCGTCGCGGCCGCAACCTGGTACTCACGCCCGAGGGCGAGCGGCTGCTGCCGCGCGTCGAGCGCGGGCTGCGCGAGCTCGAGCAGGCGATCGACGACGCGCGCGCCGATCGCTGCGAGGGCCAGCTCTCGGTGACGACCCTGGCCTCGTTCATGCAGCAGTGGCTGATGCCGAGGCTGCCCGATTTCCAGTCCCGGCACCCGAAGCTCGAGCTTACGATCCACACCTCGGCGGAGGCGGTCGACCTGCGTCAATCACGGCTGCAGGCTGCGATCCGGATGGGGCGCGGTCACTGGCCGGGTCTGCACGCCGAGAAGCTGCTCGACGAATGGCTGGTGCTGGTCTGCGCACCCGCGCTGCTCGCGCGTCACGGGCCGGTGCGGACGACGGCGGATCTGCGTCCATACCGGCTGGTGCACAGCACCTCCGAGCCCTGGTCGAGCTGGCTGCTCGATCACGACGATCAGCGGGACCTCGCGCGCACCGCCTTGTTCGACGATTCCGTTACGGTGATCCGCGCCGCGGAAGCGGGCCAGGGCATGGCGCTCGCACGCTGGAGCCTGGTCGACGCGGAGCTGCGCCTCGGGCGGCTCGCGCTCGCGAGCGAACGCGTAGTGCAGTCTGAGTTCTCCTATTACTTCGCCTGTCTGGCCGAATACCAGAACGTCGAAAAGGTGCGCCTGCTCAGGCAGTGGCTCGCCGAGCAGGCGCGGGCGTTCCCGCCGCCCCCCGGGACCCGGCCGCGCTGAAAGCAGTACTGCGCTGGCTTCAGTTTTTCTTAAACGGCGTTCAGCACTTCGAAACGCGCCGGCGCCGGGCCCGCGCACCATGCCTGCCACGGGTAAACGATGTCACCCGATGGAGGACCACCGTCATGGAGACCAATATCTCGCTTCCCAGCCGTCCCGCCCGCGCAGCCATGAACGGGCGGAGCATCCTGGTGCTGGTCGTGGCGACGCTTCTCGTGCCGCTGGCCGCGCACCTGTCGCCAACCGAGTACGTGCCCGGGCCCGCCCGGCAGAACGTCGCCTATGACTATGCCGAGGTCACCAGCGCGGCGCGGGTGCCGGCGCTCTACCAGCGGTTTGAGGCCGCGGCCGCCGATCTCTGCGAGGAGGCCGCGGGCGGCCTGGATCTGCGCTGGCAGGGCGAATGCGTCGAGCGAGTGGTCGACCGCGCCGTGCGCGAAGTCGATGCGCCGGTGTTGACCGCCTGGCATGAAACGCGCCAGGCCTCGACCGAAGTAACGCGTCTTGCGAGCGCCCTGTAATCCGAGGGGACGCTCCCCCCTTTCCAACCGAGGCTTACCGAGGGGACGCTCCCCTTTTTCGACGCGGGGGAGCATTCCCTCTAGGACCGGAAAGGGGAGCGTCCCCTCACCGTTCAGTAAAGGGCAACTCTGGAGGCTGGAAAAGGGGAGCGTCCCCTCCTGACGGTTCCGCTCGGTTTGTTTCAGGCCATGGCCAGCGGCTGCGGCCGCCCGACCTGGTAGCCCTGCACGAAGTCGACACCCATCCGGCGGACGGCATCGAGCGCGCTCATGTCCTCCACCTGCTCCGCGATCACCTGGAAGTGCAGTGAACGCGCGAGCTTGATCATCGCATTGACCATCGCCTGGTTCACGCTGTCCGAGCCCAGGTTGCGGATGAAGGAGCCGTCGATCTTCAGGTAGTCGAGCGACAGGTGCTTCAGGTTCGCGAATGAGCTCAGTCCCCGGCCGAAGTCGTCGAGCGCGAAGCGGCAGCCCATACCGTGCAGTACGCCGATGAAACGGCGCGCATGGTCGATGTTGGTGATCACCGAGTTTTCGGTGACTTCGAAGCAGACGCGGTCGGGAGCGACACCGGTGCGGTCGAGACAGTCCACCACGAACTCGAGGAAACCCGCATCGGCGAGCGTGTGGCCCGAGAGGTTGATGCACAGTGACCGTCCCGGCGGCAGTCGCACGCCGCCCCGGCCGAGCGCCGCGAGCGCCGTCTGCACGACCCAGCGGTCGACGTGCGGCATCAGCCGGTAGCGCTCGGCCGCGCGCATGAACTCGCCGGGGGCGACTATATTTCCCGCCTCGTCCTTGAGTCGCAGCAGCACCTCGAGACCGGGTCCCGTCGGCGGCGGTGTGCCGACGGGGAGGATCGGCTGCGCGTAGAGCTCGAAGCGGTCCTCTCGCAGCGCCGCCTGCAACTGCTGAAGCCAGTGGATCTCGCCCCGCTGTCGCGCCGCGGCCTCGTCCTGCGCCGAGTACACCTGGACGTGCGTGCCCTGCTTCTTCGCCACGTAGCAGGCAGAGTCCGCCGCGCCGATCATGTCCTCGAGCGATCCGCTCTCGCGCGAAACCTCGACCAGGCCGATGCTGACGCCGATGTTGAAGATCTTGTCGCGCCACACGAACCGGTAGTCGGCGACCGCGCGCACCACGTCGTCCGCGATCTGCCGTGCCTTCTCGAGCGGGCATCCGAACAGCAGGATCCCGAATTCGTCGCCGCCCAGGCGTCCGACCGTGTCCGAGTCGCGCACCGCGTCCTTGATGAGGGCGGCGACCTCGCGCAGCATGCTGTCGCCCGCAACGTGGCCGCACTCGTCGTTGACCGCCTTGAAGCGGTCGAGGTCGAGGTAACACAGGATGTGGCGGATGGCGGTGGCGTGCGCTGACTCGATGGCCTCCTGCAGCCGGCCCTCGAACTCGCGGCGGTTGACGAGCCCGGTCAGCGCGTCGTGGCTCGCCTGGTAGGACATCTGGCGCGTGAGACCGCGCAGATCGCTCACGTCGCGCAGCGAGATCACGGTGCCCGAGATATTGCCCTCTTCGTCGCGCATCGGTGACACGGTGAGCTCGATCGAGCGCTCGCCGTCGCCGTTCGCGGACACGAGCATGCCGCGGCGCCCGATGTTGAGCCGCGCGCCGGTCGCAAGCGACTGGCGCACCGGGTCGCCGAGCGTCTTGCGGTCCGCTTCGTCGACCAGGTTCATCACTTCGCTCAGCGTGTGGCCGATCGCATCCGCCATCGGCTTGCCGAGCAGCGCCTCGCCGGCGCGATTCACGTACACGATGCGGCCGTCGACGTCGGTCGTAAGCACGCCCTCGGAGAGCGAATCGAGCGCCGCCCAGGCGGTGACGCGTCCGCTGACGCCGTGCACCTGGTCGGCGCGCGAGCTGATCTCGACTGCGGAGACGAGCAGCGCCGGCTGTGCGTCATAGCTGACGCGCGCGAAGTTGAGCTCGACGCGCGGAGTGTGTCCCGCGACCGGCCGCAGCTCGACCTCGAGCCGCACGGGCGCCGGCTGACCGTCGCGGTGGCGTCGCAGGTGCTCGCCCAGGAGCTCAGCGAAGTCCGGGTGCACGAGATCGGACAACCGGCGGCCGACCAGTTGCGCGGGACTCGAGGCCCCGCAGAGCTCCGCGAAACGCGCGTTGGCTACGAGTATCCCTTCGCGCTCGACGGCGATCGACTCGTTCATCGACTCGATCAGCCGTCGCAGCACCGCTTCGCGGTCGGAACGCGTCGCGTGCTCGCGCTGCAGCCGCTCCATCATGCGATCGACGTTGAGGGCGAGCTCCGTCGCGTCCTCGCCGGTGGCGTCGGGCCCGAAGCGTATGTCGAGATCGCCGTCGCGCGCGGCCACCGCGACGCGGTCGCCGACGCGGCGCAGATCGTGCAGCTGGCGATTTCGCCAATACAGCACCGCGCCAAGCAACACCACGAGCGCACCCAAGCCGACCAGGACAGCTATCAGCATGTCGTTATAGGGACTCGCCATGTCCTCAGGCCCGGCGGGGCGCGGAACTCTTCTGACCCCATGTTTTCGATACCCGTGCCGTACGCAATTGCGGGGTGCGCACGACGCGGGCTTTTGTTCTTCCGGTTCGCAGCGAGAGCATAGCGGAAGCAGTCGCCCTGCCCCGCGAGATTCACCATAATCAACGTCGACTCGATGCTTGTCGTCAGAATCCGGACTCCTTAACCTTCGCGCCTCCTCGCGCACCGTAAGTACCGCCAGCCGGGAACTCGCCATGATCGACGTACCCACCATCCGCCATCAGATGGTCGAGCAGCAGGTCCGCGCCTGGTCCGTCCTCGACCTCAGGGTTCTCGAGGTCATGGACCGGGTGGCGCGCGAGCAATTCGTGCCGCCGGCGTTCCGCGATATCGCCTACGCCGACATGTGCGTGCCGCTTGGTCACGGGCAGTCCATGCTCGCGCCCAAGGTCGAGGGCCGGATCCTGCAGTCACTCGCCATCCAGCCGCAGGACCGGGTGCTCGAAATCGGAACCGGAAGCGGATACTTCGCCGCCTGTCTCGCGCAGCTGGCGCGTTCAGTGCGGTCGATCGAGCTCGTGCAGGAGCTTGCTGACACCGCGCGCGCGAATCTCGAGCGCAACGGTGTGCGAAGTGTAGCCGTCGAGGTGGGCGATGCGATGACCCTCGAGGAGGAAGCTGCCTACGACGTGATCGCGGTCACCGGCTCACTGCCGCTGTACGACCCGCGGTTCGAGCGTGCGCTCACGATGGGTGGGCGGCTCTTTGTCACGGTCGGCGCCGGCCCGGTGATGGACGCCCGGAAGATCGTTCGGGTCGGCACGACCGAATCTACCGTGGAGAGCTTGTTCGAGACTCGGATCGAGCCGCTCGTCAACGCGCCCCGGCCGCCGGCATTTGTTTTCTGATTTGCGACGACCGGCCGAGACCATGCGACGGAGAGCACTCCGGAGCTAGCCAGCGATTCCTGAGGTGATATAGCCTTGTATAACACCAACTAACCTTAGGCGGCTTTTCGCCGCCAAGACGGTGACTCCCGATGCACAGAAACAAGTTCGTCCTGGCCGGTGCTATTGCCTGCGCTCTCCTCGGGAGCGCCGCGCAGGCCGAGAATCTGCTCGAGGTTTACCAGGACTCGGTCAAGAACGACCCGGTGATCCGGGAGGCCGAGGCCCGTCGCGAGGCGGCGCTCGAGGTCAAGCCGCAGGCCCGCGGCCTGCTGCTCCCGCAGGTGAAAATCGACGGCCAGTGGGCTCAGAGCGACTCCGACAGCAACGCGACCTTCACCCAGGCCGTTGACGACGACAACGACCCGGCCACCCCGCCCGTCATCGCCATCGTCAACAACCAGCAGGCGACCGACCAGGATTTCTGGAACTATCAGGCCGAGGCCACGCAGACGCTCTTCCGCTGGGACCAGTGGCAGGCCCTGAAGCGTGCGGACGCGCAGGTCGCCCTTGCCGAGGCCAACTACCGCGCGGCGCAGCAGGACCTGCTGCTGCGGGTTTCGCAGTCCTACTTCGACGTGCTGGCCGCCGAGGACACGCTGTCGGCTGCCGAGGCGACGCTGCAGGCGGTCACCCGGCAGCTCGAGCAGGCGGAGAAGCGCTTTGAGGTCGGGCTGATCGCGATCACCGACGTGCAGGAATCGCGCGCGGCCCACGACAGCGCTACCGCCGCGGTGATCGCCGCCAAGCGCGCTCTGGCGACCGCGCACGAGGCCGTCCGCGAACTCACGGGCGAGGCCTACCAGACGCTGATCAAGCCGGGTGAGGAGATGCCGCTCGACCAGCCCCAGCCGGCGGACGAGGAAACCTGGGTCAGCCAGGCGCTCGAGCAGAACCTGAACGTGATCGCCGCGCGACTCGGCGTCGACGTCGCGAAGCGCAATGTCAAGATTGCGCAGGCCGGCCACCTGCCGAGCGTCGACCTGTTCGCGAACCGGACCGAGTTCGATACGAACTCCACCCAGATCAACAACGGCCTCGAGGGGCCGGCGGACGCGGATCAGACCGAGGACACCTACGGCATCCGGGTCAACATACCGATCTTCGCCGGCGGTGCGACGCAGTCGCGCGTGCGCGAGCAGGTGCACCTGCACCGCGCCGAGCGCGAGCGGCTCGAAGGCGCGATCCGCCGCGCCGAGCGCGACACCCGCGATGCGTACCTGGGCGTGCTTGCGGAGAGGGCCCGCGTCACGGCCCTCAGGCAGTCGGTCAAGTCGAACCAGACAGCGCTCGAGGCCACCGAGGCCGGATTCGAGGTGGGCACCCGAACCACGGTCGACGTGCTCGACGCCCGCCGGCGGCTCTTCGAGGCGCAGCGCGACTACGCCCGCAGCCGCTATGACTACCTCATCAATCTCGTTCGGCTGAAATCGGCGGCCGGCGTACTGGCGCCCAGCGACCTGGAGTCGATCAACAGCTTCCTGACTACGCCGACGACGCTGCCGGTCGTTCGTCCGAAGACGTAAGCAGCGGCTCGATCAGCGCGAGCAGGCGGTCCACGGCCCCGCGGTTCGCGGCGACAGCGCTCTCGCCCCGCCCGCCGGCGGCCGCGGCTCGCGGCGGGTCGTCGAAAAGACCGGTTACCTGCCGAGCCAGCTCGGCAGCGTCGCTCACGATGCTGAGCGCCCCGCTCTCGGCGAGCAGCCGCGCGATCTCGGGCGCATTGTGCGTGTACGGGCCGGCGAGAATCGGCCGCCCGAGCACGGCGGGCTCGAGCAGGTTGTGTCCGCCGACCGGCACCAGCGTGCCGCCGACGAAGGCGACGTCCGCGGCGGCGTAGAAGGTCTGCAGCTCGCCGAGCGTGTCGAGCAGGAAGACGGCATCGCCCTCCGCCGGCGCTCCGCCCGAGCTCCGCTGCGTGAAGCTGATTCCGCCCCTGCGCAGCGCAGCGCGCACGGCCTCGAAGCGTTGCGGGTGGCGGGGCACGATGACGAGCAGTGCGTCGGGGTGCCGCGTCCGCGTCGTGGCATGCGCGGTCAGCGCGGCCTCCTCCTCGCCCTCATGCGTGCTGCCCGCGATCCACATCGGACGGTGCAGAGCGTAGCGACGACGGAAGTCCTGCCCGGCGTCGATTGCCGATTCCGGGATCTGCAGGTCGAGCTTGACGTTGCCCGTGACGTGGACGCGTTCCGGCGCGGCGCCAAGCTCGCAGAACCGCTCGGCATCGGCCACGCTCTGCGCGCCGATCACGATGTTCCCGGCGAGCGTGCGCCGTATCAGCGCGGAAACCCGCCGATAGCGGTCGACCGATCGGTTCGAGAGCCGCGCACTGCCGATGACGAGCGGCACGCGGCGACGGCCGAGCTCGCGATAGAGCGCCGGCCAGATCTCGGTCTCGAGCATCACCGCCAGTCGGGGCTGCACGCGCACGAGAAAGCGACGCATCGCCCACGGAGTGTCGTACGGGAGATAGCACTGGCGGACGCTGTCGCCGAACAGCGCCTTCGCGCGCGCGGCGCCGGTCGGCGTGACAGTCGAGAGCGTGACCGGCAGGTCCGGGTGCCGGACCCGCAGCGCCTTGAGCAGGCTCGCCGCCGCCTGCACCTCCCCCACCGACACCGCATGGACCCAGAGGCACCCCGGCCGAGGACTCGGCGACACGAAGCCAAGCCGTTGGACGGCCCTGCCTCGCTGCTCCGGATTGCGAAGCGATTTCCACGCGTCTGCGGCAAGGGCGAACGGCAGGGCAAGACACGTGAGCAGTACGTAGAGCGCGTACACGGTCGAAGCGGTCAGGCGCGACGACACGCGTCTGCGAGCAGTTGCCACTGCTCCCCGCCGAATCGTCCGGCGGGGAGCTCGCGTGTCACCTTGACGAGCGATCGCTCGAGTCGCGCCAGCACGGCGTCCTCCCACGGGCCGCGTGTTTCGATACGCCCGCGGTCGAAATCGAGCAGGTAGACCTCCCGGGCGTGCCCCAGCACCACGTTGTGAGCGTTCAGATCCGCGTGCCGCACGCCGTGCGCGTGAAAGCGGCCGATGCAGCGTCCGATCTCGGCCCAGCGCTCTGACGGGAGCGCTCCCGCAGCGAGCGCCCGGGCGAGCGTAAGGCGGGAAGGCAGCTCCACCGTTAGCAGATCCGCTCGATAGAAAATGCCATGCCGCCGGTAGCGGGCCGCGACCGGTCGTGGCGCCGGGAGGCCGAGCATCGAGAGCTCACGCAACAGACGCCATTCACGAAAGCTCCGCGTGCGATCCCCACCCGTATACAGATACCGGTCGTCGAGCAGACGCGCCACGGCGCCGCCGCGCCGGTAGTGGCGCAGCACCCAGCGCCGCGCATCGTCGCGAAGAAAGACCACGGTACCGCGGCCACCAGCCTGCCGCTCGGACGCTCCGCGCTCGCCCCAGCGATCGCGGTCGAACCAGCGGTCGTCGGCATGGCCGCCAAGCGACGCATCGTATAGCATCGCGCCGCGCGTGATCGGGCGGCTCGCTTCCCGCACGTCACCCGCGACGATCGTTGCGCCCGCCTCGTTCACGGGAACGGATTCTTCACGATTGCCCCGCCGCTGCCTACCAGCGTATGTCCGCCGCACCGACCGGTAAGCCGCTCGAGTCGGTCTGCGTGCTGCGTCTCTCCGCGCTGGGGGACGTCTGCCATGCGCTGCCCGTCGTCCGCACCATCCAGGACGCATGGCCCGGAACGCGCGTCACCTGGCTGATCGGGCGGCTCGAGCACAAGCTCCTCGGCCATCTTCCCGACGTCGAGTTCGTCGCCTTCGACAAGAAGGCCGGTTGGCGCGGCTACCGCGAGCTCCGAGCGCAGCTCGCCGGCCGCAGCTTTGATGCGCTGCTACACATGCAGCTCGCGTTGCGGGCGAGCCTCGCGGCCGCCTGCGTGCCGGCGCGGATCAAGGTCGGCTTCGACCGCGCGCGGGCGCGCGAGCTGCAATGGCTCTTCACCAACGCGCAGATCGAGGCGCGAAGCCACGAGCACGTGCAGGACAGCTTCTTCGGCTTCACGGCCGCGCTCGGCATCGCGGGCCGCTCGATGCGCTGGGATATCCCGCTCGGCGCGCCGGCCAGGGAGTACGGGCTGAAGGCGGTGCCGGGCAGCGTTCCGACCCTGGTCGTGAGCCCGTGCTCGAGTCATCGGCTGCGCAACTGGTCGGCAGAGCGCTACGCGGCGGTGGCCGACCATGCTGTCGCGCGCCACGGGATGCGGGTGCTGATCTGCGGCGGTCGCAGCGAGCTCGAGCTCGCCTGCGGAGCGCGAATCGTCGAGCTCATGCGGCAACCCGCCACCAATCTCGTTGGCAAGGACACGCTCCTCGAGCTCCTGGCCACGCTCGCGCGTTCCACGGCGCTGCTGACGCCGGATTCAGGACCCGCGCACATGGCGACCACCGTGGGCACGCCGGTGCTGGGCCTCTACGCCGCGACCAACCCGGCGCGGAGCGGTCCGTACTACAGCCGGGAGTGGTGCGTCGATCGGTTCGATGCTGCCGCGCGGCGCTTCCTGGGCAAGTCCGCCGCGGAGATCCCCTGGCCGACCAAGATCGAGCGGCCGGGCGTCATGGACCTGATCGAGGTCGCAGACGCGATCGAGCGGCTGGACGCATTGATGACGGCCGGTGCGCCGCGAACGCCGACTGGCCGATTCGGCGATAATGCGCCACCCCTCGAGCGGCGGGACCCGACGTGACGGCCGAACGCAGCGACAAGCTCATCCAGCCCAACGCCCAGCATCACTACGAGATCAGCGCGGACGACCTGCCACTGTCCTGTCCCATGCCGGGCATGTACCTGTGGAACTCTCACCCGCGTGTCTTCCTGCCGGTCGAGGTGACCGGCTGGGCGAAGTGCCCCTACTGCAGCGCGGAGTACACGCTCGCCCGCAGCCCGTAAGCGCGCGCACCGCGACGTCAGGTCTTGCGCCGGTAGTCGGCGTAGCTCTTCTCCTCGACGAGCGTCGAGCCCAGCCGCGTGTTGATCCGCTTCTTGATCGCGGCGCGCTCGTCGTTGGTGACATAGACCGCGCGGGCGAGCTCGATGAATTCCTGATCGAAGCGCGCATCGCGCTCCTTGTCGCGGATCTGATCCTCGACCACCCAGAGCTTCTCGTTGACGGCGCGGAGCCCCACCCACTCGGCGTCGATGTCCGCCGCCGACCAGGGCGAGGACTGCCAGGTCTCCATGAGGAGCGCGAGCTCGGTGCGTACGTTCGCGAGCTTTACGGGGTCGGTCATGCGCTGCGACTTGATCTCGAGGATCGTGATCTTGTCGATCAGCTCTCCGGGGGATACGGGCACCAGCAGCTCGGTCATGGCGCGGCCTCGGCTCCTAGGACGCGGGATTATAGGCAGCTCCGGCGCGCAGCCTCAGGCTTCCATCGTGGCGCGCCAGATCGCACTGACCGCGGCGCGCTCGGCGGCGAACTCGCCGGCGGGCACGACTCCGCCGCCGGACTCGAGCGACAGGTGATGAACGCGCTGCCGATAGGCCCGGTACGCTCCGGTCAGGACGTCGACTGTCACCTGCGGGACGAGATCCACCGAGGCCAGCGACTCGAGCTGGCGGATGACATCCGGAAACGTCACCAGCTCCGGGTAACGCTCCGACCAGCGCAGCGTCCAGTACTGGGCGAGGAACTCGATGTCGGCGATCCCCCCGGGATCCTGCTTCAGGTCGAACTCGGTCTCGCTGCCCTTTGACAGCTCGGCGCGCATCCGTCCGCGCATCTCGCGCACGTCCGCGCGCAGCGTGTCGCGACGGATGGCGGAGCGAAGCAGCTCGACGCGGAGCCCTTCGAACCGCTCGCGCATAGCCGGCGGTCCCGCCACGGCGCGCGCACGCAGCAGCGCCTGGTGCTCCCAGGTCCAGGCATCAGCGCGCTGGTACTGCGCGAAGCCCGCGATGCTCTGCGCGAGCAGCCCTCCCTTGCCGCTGGGCCGCAGGCGTGTGTCCACCTCGTAGAGCCGCCCGGCCGCGGAGTGCACCGTGAGCAGGTGCACCGTGCGTTGCACCAGCCGCAGGAAAAAGACGCTGTTCTCGACGGCGACCGGGCCCGTCGTGCGCTCGTCGCCCAGAGAATCGTGGAGAAAGACGAGATCGAGGTCCGAGCCATAGCCGAGTTCATAGCCGCCGAACTTGCCGTAGGCGACGACGATCAGGCCGGCCGGTACCTTGGCATCGACGTCGCTGCGCCCGGGTCGGCCGTGACGAGAGCTGATCTGCCCCCAGGCCAGGTCGAGCGCTTCCTGCACTATGAGCTCGGCGATGTCTGTGAGGCGGTCGCTCACCTTCATAACGGCCAGCCGGCCGCTCAGGTCGGCTACCGCGACGCGAAACACCGCGGCGCGCTGGAACTGCCGCAGCAGCTCCACCTGTTGTTCGGGATCCTCGACACCTGCGCCGGTCATCCGGCTGCGAAGCTCGGCGGCGAACTCCGCTCGCGTCGGGATCGCCTCGATCAGCCGCTCGTCGAGCAACTCGTCGAGCAGCAAGGGGAAGGCCGCGATCTGCTCGCTCAGGAAGCCGGACTGCGCGCACAGGTCGACGAGCCGCGAGAGCGCCAGGGCGTTCTCGTTCAGCAGGGCGAGATAGACCGTCCGCCCGCCGATACGCTCGAGTACGTGGAGCACCCGGTTGAGCACCGCGGCCTCCGCATCTCGGCCGGCGATCCGCTGCAGCAGTTTCGGTAGCAGGGTCGTGAGTCGCCGGCGACCCGCGGTGTCGAGCCGTCGCAGGTAGGCGCTCTCGCGCAGCTGGACGAGGCTCACGAGCACCGGGTCGACCGCTATCACGCCCGCCTCGCGCAGCAACCGCGCGCGTCGGTCGTCATCGAGATCCGTCTCGAGCAGGCGCTCGAGCTCGCGCGTCGCATCGTTGCCGGCACCGGTCTGCGCGGGACCGAAGACCAGGGTCCGAAAATGCGCGCTGACCCGGTCCCGGTGCCCTTGCAGCTCGGTCGCGAATTCGGCCCAGTCGCTGGCGCCCATGCAGGCCGCGAGCCGCGTCCGGCCGGACTCGTCCTGCGGCAGTTCGTGCGTTTGCTCGTCGTTCCACTGCTGCAGTCGGTTCTCGACGCGGCGCAGGTAGCGGTAGGCCGCGTCGAGCTCGCCGACCGACGCGACCGGCAGCAGCTTCTGTCCGGCCAGCAGCCTGAGCGCCGGCAGCAGGCCGCGTGTCTGCAGCCGCGGGTCGCTGCCGCCGCGGATCAGCTGGAAGGCCTGCACGATGAACTCGATCTCGCGGATCCCGCCCGGGCCCAGCTTGATGTTGTCCTGGAGCTCGCGGCGCTCGACTTCGCGCGCGATCAGTTCCTTCATGCCGCGCAGGGACTCGAACACGCCGTAGTCGAGATAACGGCGATACACGAAGGGCCGCAGCACGTTGCGATACAGCTCGTCGAAGCGAGCCGCACCCGAGACGGGGCGCGCCTTTACATACGCGTAGCGCTCCCAGTCGCGCCCGTGCTGCTGCAGGTAGTCCTCGAAGGCCCCGAAGCTGACGACGAGCGGGCCGGATTCGCCGAAGGGCCGCAGCCGCAGATCCACGCGATAGACGAAACCCTGGTGCGTCACGGTGCCCAGGAGCTGTGCGATGCGGCGACCGAGTCGGTTGAAGTATTCCTCGTGCGTGAGCGGGCGTCTGCCATCGGTCTCGCCGTGCTCCGCGAACAGGAACACGAGGTCGATGTCGGACGAGAAGTTGAGCTCGCCGCCTCCGAGCTTCCCCATCCCGAGCACGGTGAGAGCCAGCGGCGTGCCGTCGGTGCGCGTGGGCGCGCCGTGGCGGGCGGCGAGCTCGCGGTGCGCGCGCTCGCAGGCGGCGACGATGCAGGCATCGGCCAGATTCGACAGCTCGCCGAGCACGGTCTCCACGTCGGCGAGCCCCGCCAGGTCGCGCCAGGCGATGCGCGCCAGCTGCGAGCGTCGGAACCGCCGCAGCCCGTCGATGAACTGCTGGTCATCCGCGTCGGGAGCGAGCGCCTCCTGGACCCGCTCCGCGAGCCAGACCGGTTCGGCGGTCTGTCGAAGTCGACCCGAACTTGCAAGCCAGACGAGCCAGCCCGGATCGCGAAGGCAGGCGTCGGCGACGAACTCGCTCCCGAGCCACACGTGCGGCAGCATCGCGCGCACTTCCGGGTCCAGATCAGCGGTGACGACGACCTCATCCAGCCGCACAAGTCTTGCTTCGAGCGCCGGGCGCAGCACCACGGGAATCGCGCTCAGGTCGAACGCGCTCACTTGCCCGCGCGCCCCGCCGCCTGCGTTGCCGCGGTCACGTTCAATCCGACCAGCCACGCAAGCGCCAGCAGGAACGAGGCGAGGAAGAACGGCGCGCCTGGCACCTGCCAGCGCGCCGCGGGATCGATGAAGGTCGCGAAAGTCAGGGTGAACAGCCCCGGCCCGATCATCGCCGCGATGCCGAGCACGGCGCCGGTCGCACCCTGGAGCTCGCCCTGCCGCCGCGGATCGACCAGCCGGGTCATCAGGCCTTGCGCGGACGGGCCGGACAGACCCCAGAGCGAGACCAGGGGTATCGCCGCGAGGAACACCGCTCCGGTCGGCGCAAGCGCATAGACGATGAAGCCCGCGACGCCGAACGCGAGACCGGTCAGCAGCGTGCGTCGTTCGCCAAGCCGGGAAACCAGTGGTCCGACCAGCGCACCCTGTACGATCGCAGAGCTCACGCCGACCAGCGCAAGCGCAAGTCCGACCGTTCGCTCCTGCCAGCCATAACGGTAGCCGGCGTAAAGGACGAAGACGGACGGCAGCACGGCATGGGCAAGGCCGCCGAGGAACGAGATCGACGCGAGCCGCGTGAGTCCGGCGTGCGAGCGGAGGAGTTTGAGCGAGCCGACCGGATTCGCCCGTCGCCATTCAAACGGACGGCGTCGCTCGGGCGGCAGTGACTCGGGCAGCACCGTGAGGCCATAGAGACCGTTCAGAAGACTTAAGGCCGCGGCCGCCCAGAACGGCAGCCTGGGATCGATGCCACCCAGTACTCCGCCCAGCGCCGGGCCGAGAACGAAGCCCAGTCCGAAGGCGATGCCGGTGAGACCGAAGGCCGACGCGCGCTTCTCGACCGGGGTGACATCAGCGACGTAGGCCATCCCGGTGCTGATGCTGGCCGCCGTGATGCCGGATATCACGCGGCCGACGAAGAGCCACGCCAGGTTCGGGGCGAGGGCCATGAGAATGTAATCGAGCCCGAGCCCGAAATTCGACAGCAGGATCACGGGGCGCCGGCCGAAGCGGTCCGAGAGCGAGCCCATTATCGGCATCGAAAAGAATTGCATGAGCGCCCAGACGGCGCCAAACAGGCCGAAGACACGCGCGGCGGCCGCCGTATCTTCGTTCATGAAATCCTCGATCAGCTTCGGCAGCACCGGGACGATCAGGCCGATCGCCATCATGTCGAGCGCGATCGTGACAAAGATGAAGACCAGTGCCGCGCGGCGCGGTCCCTGCGCACTCACGTTCGAACCCATGATGGGTTCGGGATCATCCGGGCTGCGCTTGCGACTGTCCACCGCCGCAGCCACCCGCCGCAGCCGCGCGCACGGTTCTGCCAGAATTGCCCGACGAGGAGGACCGCACGTGAAGGTGAGCACAGCGATCGACAGCCGCATGAGTTGCCGCGCGTTTCTGCCGACGCCGGTTCCGGAATCGATCGTCCGCGCGATTCTCACCGCGGCCGCACGTGCGCCGTCGGGCGGCAACCTGCAGCCCTGGCATTGCCACGTACTCACCGGGGCGCCGCTCGCGCGGTTTCTGGAGATCATCAGCAGACGGCTCGCCCACCATCCGCGCGGCGAGGGTGCGGAGTACGACGTCTATCCTCCCGGGCTCACCGAGCCCTACCGGAGCCGTCGCTTCAAGTGCGGGGAAGACATGTACGCGACGATCGGCGTCGGTCGCGAGGACAAGCCGGCGCGCTTACGCCAGTTCGCGCGCAACTACCGGTTCTTCGACGCGCCCGTCGGGATGTTCTTCTGCATCGATCGGCAGATGGGCCCGCCGCAGTGGGCCGATCTAGGCATGTACATGCAGAGCGTGATGCTGCTCGCCCGCGAGCACGGTTTGCACACCTGCCCGCAGGAAGCCTGGGCGGTGTGGCACGAGGCAGTCGCCGAGTTCCTGGCGCTGCCGCCCGACCAGATGCTCTTCTCGGGCATGGCGCTCGGGTACCGCGACGAGGCAGCGGCGATCAATCGGCTGCGCACCGACCGCGGGGCGCTCGAGGAGTTTGCGAACCTGCAGGGATTCGAGGCGTCGGAAAACCTGACAACCCCCCTTCCCGACGATCCGTTGCAGACGCGCGCCTGACCGGTGCCGCGCACCGCGAAGCTGTGAACTGCGTCACAATAAGGGGCTGTTGTTGCGCCGACGCTACGCCCAGCGCAGTGTCGCCACAATTGACAGGGGTCCGCAGGCGGTTGTGGCCCAGGTCGTCCCCGCGTCGATAACCAGCTGATTCAAATGGATTTCCCATCATTGGCACGAAGCCTGCACTACTACTGGCAGCACGGACGGGTACCCGCACAGGAGATGGTCAAATGAGCCTCAGCTGGATCAGTAACCGCAGCATGCGAGTCTCGCCCAGAGCCCGGTTGGTGGACGATGGCGCCGCCGAGGCCCTGCGCAGGAAGCTCGAAGCGATCGAGTGGCGGCCGCAAAACGGTTTTCTGAAGGATCAGGTCGTCGAGAAAGACGACGTCGTAAACGTGCGCGCGCCGCGCGCCGCCTGAGCTTGGCCTGACCGAACTGCCGCCCCGGCCTGATGAGGGCCGGGGCGGTTCGTTTTCTACACCCGGCCAGGACGATCCGCTGTGACGTCATGTCCAGCCGATCTGCCCGCCCCGTAGCGATTTGCGAGAATGCCGCAAGACGGCGCGCCTGGGCCACCTCACTTCTCACCTCGCATGAGCGCACAGAAGGAAAGCGCAGTCGTAGCGACGTCCACGGCGGCGGCGAAACACCGCAGCGGTCTCATCGCCGCGATCGGCGCCTTTGCCTTCTGGGGCGTCTTCCCGCTCTACCTCAATCTGCTCGCCGCCGTTCCGGCCCTGGAGATCCTGGCGCAGCGCATCGTGTGGTGCTGTGTCTTCGTCATCGGATGGGTCGCGGCTCGCGGCGAGCTTGGCGCGATCCGCGCCGCGCTCGCCAACCGAGGCACCCGATTGCGCCTCGCCGCGACGGGGGTGCTGATCAGTATCAACTGGCTCACCTATGTCTGGGCGATCAATAACGGCCATGTCATCGATGCGAGTCTCGGCTACTTCATCAACCCGCTCGTGAGCGTCGCGCTGGGCGTGGTGGTGCTGTCCGAACGGCTCAATCGCGCCCAGTGGACCGCAGTCGGTCTGGCGGCGGCCGGGGTCCTCTACCTCGCCATCGTCACGGGCAGGCCACCGTGGATCTCGCTGGTGCTCGCTATGTCCTTCGGCCTGTACGGGCTCATACGCAAGGTCGTCGCAGTCGACTCCCTTCCGGCGCTCGCCACGGAAACGCTCCTGCTGACACCGCTGGCCGCGGGTTACCTGCTTTGGCTCGGTGCACGGGGCGCGGGGGCATTCGGGCAACTGGGTGTCCCGACCGATCTGCTGCTCCTGGGCAGCGGTATCGCGACCGCTGTCCCGCTCGCGATGTTCGCGTATGGCGCGCGCCGCATTCCGCTCTCGACGGTGGGCCTCACGCAATATCTCGCGCCGTCGATGCAGTTCCTGCTCGGCGTGTTCTTCTTTGACGAGCCGTTCCCGCGGGCGCGGGCGATCGGGTTCATCCTGATCTGGTGCGCGCTCGCGATCTATGCAGCGGACGGCCTGCGGCGCAGCCGCAGGGCCGTGCAGATCTGAATCTCAGGCGGCGCTGACGAAGATCGCCACCGCGCTTGCGATCGCGACGAACCAGGCCAGCGAACGCAGCGTCGCAAGGTCGGCGAGATAGAACCCCAGATAGGCGATCCGGGCGGCCACGAATACCAGGGCGAGCACATCGATGCGTGCCTGCGGTGCGCCCAGCATCTGCGCCACGATGACCGCGGCGGCGAACAGCGGAAATGCCTCGAAGCTGTTCAGCTGCGCGGCGTTGGCGCGACGTCGAAAGCCGGATTGATTGCCGAGCCATTCGCGCGGGTTCGCATTGTCGAACTTTGCACCGCCGATCTTGGCAGTCAGGGTCGCTGCGTATGGCAGCAGACCCGCGATCAGTACGCACCAGAGCG
>Ga0075428_100002892_pt1 | contig 18690 bp, 16 predicted proteins | sample RhiMetdeltSRZDD2_FD_75291 | JGI IMG/M metagenome (GOLD analysis project Ga0075428, IMG submission 75291) | Populus rhizosphere microbial communities from Tennessee, USA - Rhizosphere MetaG P. deltoides SRZDD2 | ecosystem: Host-associated > Plants > Roots > Rhizosphere > Soil | place: USA... | reverse complement strand
GGCGCACGCGACCGATCTCGGGCGCGACCGCTATTTCCAGGGGGCGGGCCTCGCCAACCTGGTCAAGATGCTGGTCGACACCTGATCGCGGCGCCGGCCTCGAGCGAGGCCGGCGCCGTCCGTATCACGGGCACGAGCTGAGCGTTTGGACGAGGGGGATGCACTGCGGCGCGCCGATGGCCCTCTCCCCCGACGTCGCGAGGCCGTAGCTCCCCTCCTCCAGGTCGTTCTGCGGCACGACGAGGTAGTAGCTGCTCGCCAGCTGGGGCGTCACGTCCTCCGTCAGCAGCGGCGGGAGGTCGTCACATTTCTTGCTATGGTGGCTGGGCCAGGTTCCGATCGTCCCCTCATAGATTCCGTAGTCGTTGGCTCCCTCCGAGCAGCTCGCGGTCCAGGTCAGCGTAAGGTCCCCCGGCGTGATGAGCGACTTGTCCACGTGGAGGGTCGGAGGCACCCGTCCGGGGTTTGCCTGTCCCGTCAGCGCGTCCACCAGGCTCGCGATCGGCCACGAGGCGAGGTGCTCGAAGAGAGAGAAGTTGGCTCCGTCCCACGTGACGAGATCGCCGGGGACGTAGGTCGGCGGTCCGAGCGATGGAGCGAGATTGCAGGGAACGTCGAAGGCGAGGACGAGCAACCCTCCGATCCGGTCGGCCCCGATCGCGTTGCACGAGGTCGCGACCCCCGCGCCGGCGGCCGATGCGTCGAACGCGAGGACCGGCGCGCCGAGCCCCCAGTTTCCGCACAGCGGGCCGGTCCGGCGGAAGCGGACGAGGTCCGCCGGGTCGAACGTCGTGGCGCCGATCGTGGTCGGAACGTCGAAGCTGACGATGAGGTTGCCGGTGTCGCCGCCCTCGAGGTACACGGCGTCCACGTTCGACGTCGCGGGAACACCGGCGCCCGCGCCGCAGAAGAAGAACGAGTAGGTCGCCGCGCCGTCGCGGCGTATGACGTCGCGAGGCTCCGCGGGAGTCGCAAGCGCGCCCCCGAGGTTGTTCGCGGCCTCGACGGAGAAGAGCCAGTTCCCCGGCTTGTCCATCTTCTCCAGCGCGTCCACCGCCGGATTTCCCGGGATCGTCAGGATCGGCGCCGGCGTGTACAGCCCCGCCGCGTAGCGGACGAAGTCGGCGGGGAGGAAGGTCGCGCCTCCTCCACCGGGATCGTCCGTCGGGACCTCCGGAACGATGACGACCGGAGGCGGCGCGGCCCGCGCGACGGCCAGCGCCGCCGCGGCGACCGCGAGCGAGACGATCAGTCTTCGCATGGCGCCTCCGGCTCAGAAAACCGGAGGTCCGGGAATCAGGTTGTCGCCGTAGCTGGTGTTCGGGACGCCGCAGCCCCCGACGTTGCACGAGTTGGGGGGAGTGGCTCCGGCCCCGAAGGCGACGCAGGCGCCGCAGAACGCGGGAACGAGCGCGCCCGTGTTCCCGCGCGCCATGTTCCTGCCGAGCGTGTTGCCGCAGGCGACCGGGCCGCAATAGTGCAGGCCGATGCCGGCATTGGAGTTCAAGAGGTTTCGCTCGGCGAAGTTCTGCGTCCCCTCGATCATGAGACCGCTGCCCCCGGTCGCGAGGGTTCCCGTGCCGCTTCCCGAGACGACGTTGTTCAGGATCAGGGTGTCGGCGCTCCCTGCATCGACGTGGATCCCGTTCCCGCCGCTGGTCCGCACCACGTTGTCGAAGAGCTTGTTCCCCTTCGACGCGACGAGGTGGATCCCATCCACGCGCGACCGCTCGATCGTGTTCTCCGACACGAGCGATCCTCCGCACGACGCGAGCACGATCCCGTACCCCGGGAACACGCCCCCCGCCCCGGCTCCCGGCTCCTCGAGCCGGTTGTTGAGGATCGCGACGCTCGAGCAGTTGTTCAGGATGACGATCCCCGCGCTGGTGCGGCGCAGGAGGTTGCTCTCGATGCTCCCGTGCTTCACGGCGCCGGGGCCGTCCCAGACGATCCCCTCGTTCGGCGTGTCGGTGATCTCGTTGCGGCGGAGCGCCGCGCCCTCCACGTCGCCGAGATGGATCCCCGCGCCCCCCGTCGGGTTGTGGATCTTCACGTCCTCGATGTCGACCTTTCGCACGAATCCCGGAATGTCGATCCCGATCGTGCCTCCCGCGAGCACGCCGTTGCGTATCGAGACGTGATCGACGCCGGCGATCACCGAGATCACGGGCGCGCCGCCCCCGGCGAGCGTGAACCCGTTGAGGTCGAGATCGACGTTCGGCGCAGCGACGGTGATCACGGCGCCGCCCGCGGCCGCGATGTTCCGCGTGACGATGTACTTGCCGTCGGCGCCGAGCACGGTCCCCGGTGCGAAGACGGGCGTGCGCCCCTCCGCCGCCAAGACGGCCGTGACCGTGAGCGCGATGATCGAGACGACGATGGCGCGGGCGAAGCTTCGCAGCATCTGCTCCTCCTCGGAAGCCGAGGCGGCGCCTTGCCGCGGAACGCCGGCGTGGGGCGGCGCCAGCGACTCCCCCAAGTCGATGTCAGGGTCCCCCGTGGACCGTGCGGCCCTATCTCTACGCCCCTCGTGGCGGCGTTTCTACAGCTAATCGAGCTCGTTCGAGGCACGCGCGTTCGGTCGTGCGCGGATTCCGAAAATTATTCGCCACGTCCCGGATGCGTTGGCGGAATCACAACGCTGAAGCAGCATCGTCGAGGAGCGCCAGCACCGACGTGTACGATCGACCGGTCGCGCGGGTCATCGCGATCTCGCAGGTGAGGCTCGACGAGACGTGACGATCGCAGGGCGCGCCGTCCGCGAGCTCGGCGGCCGCGGCGCGCGTCGCGGAACGCGTCAGCTCCGGATGCGTGAACCCGCGATCGCCCGCGAAGCCGCAGCACCCCGACGCGAGCGGAACGACGACGTCGTCCGCGGCCGCGCGCGCGAGCGCCTCGAGCCGCTCGGCGAGCCCCATCTTCACGATCGAGCAGACGGGATGGACGGCGACGCGCCTCACGCGGCGCGGGAAGGCGAGCCGCGGAAGCAGCGTGTCGTGAGCCCAGAGGACCGCATCCTCGATCCGGAGCGCGTCCAGGCGGCTGCGGTTCACGGCGTCGAGCGCCTCGCGGGAGGCCGCGAGCGCGAAGGCGCAGGGGCTCGAATCGACGATCAACGGGAGGCGGCCCGCGTCCGTCCACCGCCATGCGCGCGCGATCGCGCGACGGGCGGCGATCGACCACGCGCGCGAGAGCCCCTTCGACCAGAACGGCATCCCGCAACAGGTGCCCGCGACGTCCGGCGGGATCCAGACGGGCCGTCCGGCCTTCGCGCCGAGGCTGACGATCGACGCCGGAAGCGCCCCCGATCCCAGGACCCGCGTGAGGCAGGTCGGGAAGTAGACCGCGGAGGCCGCCGGGCGGCCGTTCGTCCGCGGCAGCCCGCCGGCTCCGCGCGGCAGGTCTCCCCAGCGGACCGGAAACGAGAGCGCGACCCGCGCGACCGCTTCGATGCCCCCGAGCGCCGACGCGCAGGCGGCGGCCGCCGACCTCGCGATCGGGCCGCGCCGCGCCCCGCGCAGCCGCTTCACGAGGCGGCCGGTGTCGATGCCGACCGGGCAGGCGGTGGCGCACAAGCCGTCGGCGGCACAGGTGTCGAGCATCGCGTAGTCCAGCCCGTCGCGGAGCGCGCGCGCGCCGGCCTCGTCTCCCGCGGCGACGAGCCGCGCCCGCTCGCGCCGCAGAACGATCCGCTGGCGCGGCGTGAGCGTGAGATCGCGGCTCGGGCATCGCGACTCGCAGAACCCGCACTCGATGCAGCGGTCGATCTCCTCTTCGACCCGCGGGAGCGACTTCAGGTTCCTGAGATGCGCGCGCGGGTCGTCGCTCAGCAGGACGCCCGGGTTCAGGATGCCGTCCGGATCGACAAGGCGCTTGACCTCCCGCATCAACGCGTAGGCCTCCGCGCCCCATTCCCGCTCGACGAACGGAGCCATGTTGCGACCGGTGCCGTGCTCGGCCTTCAGCGCCCCCTCGTAGCGATCGACGACGGTCGTCACGAGGTCCTCGGTGAACTTCTCGTATTGCGCGATCGACCTGTCGTCGTTGAACGATTGACTGAGGAGGAAGTGGACGTTCCCGTCCTTGGCGTGGCCGAAGATGATGCCGTCCGCGTACCCGTGAGTCGCGAACAGCTCCTGGAGGTCCGCGACGCCCGCCGCCAGGTGCGGAAGGGGAAAGGTGACGTCCTCGAAGATGATCGACGTTCCCGGAGGGCGCATCGCCCCGATCGTCGCGGTGAGCCCCTTCCGCGCCGCCCAGAGCCGGGCCTGCTGCGCGGCGTCTCGCGTCAGCCCGGCGGGCGCGACGAGGGGGAGGGAGGGCGCGGCGGCGGCGTAGGCGGCCTCCTGGCGCGCCAGCTCCTCGACGGCGGCGGCCTGGTACTCCACGAGGATCGCCGCCGCCGTGCGCGAGAGGGTCGGGACGAAGTCGGGCACCCCCGGGTGCCCTTCGACCGAGCGGAGCGAGGCGCGGTCCATCAGCTCGAGCGCGGCCGCCCCCGAAGCGCGCAGCGGCTCGATCGCCTCGCAGGCGGCGGGAACGCTCGGGAAGACCAGCAGGCCGGCGGACTTCAAGGGGAGGTCCGGCACGGTGCGGAAGACCGCCTCGGCGAGGAACGCGAGCGTGCCCTCCGAGCCCACGAGGAGATGCCACAGGATCGCGAGCGGGCTGTCGAAGTCGAGGAAGGCGTTGAGCGCGTACCCCATCGTGTTCTTCATCGAGTACTTCCGCCGGATCAGCGCGACGAGGGAGGGGCTCCCCGCGACGCGCTCCCTGAGCGCGAGCAGCCCGCGCGCGAGGGACGGCTCGCGCGCCGCAAGCTCCTCCTCGGCGTCGGGCGCGGCGGTTTCGATCTCGGTCCCGCTCGGGAGCACGAAGCGCAGCGACTCGAGCGTCCTGTAGGCGTTGCGCTCGATGCCGCAGCACATCCCCGAGGAGTTGTTCGCGACGATCCCTCCGATCATGCACGCGCCGATCGACGCCGGATCCGGGCCGAGCTTCGTCCCGTGGCGCGCGAGGCGCGCGTTGACCTGCCCCCCGATCACTCCCGGTCCGACGCGGACCCGCGCTCCGTCGTCGAGCACCTCGAGCGTCCGCCAGTGGCGCGACAGATCGACCAGCACGCCGGCGGTCACCGCCTGTCCGGAGAGCGAGGTCCCCGCGGCGCGGAACGTCAGAGGGATACGCGCGGCGCGGCTCCAGGCGCACAGCTTCTTGATCTCCGCGGTATCGACGGGCCGCACGACCGCGCGCGGCGTGAGCGTGTAGAAGCTCGCGTCGCACGCGTAGGCGGCGAGGTCCATCGGGCGGACGAGGAGGCGCTCGGGAGGGAGGATGGCGGCGAGGCCGTCGGGGGCGCCCACCTCCGAAGCGTAACGCTACAATGGCGCGCGTGGAGACCCTCCTTTCGGTCCTGCTCGGCATCGGGCTCTCGGCCGCCTGCGGGTTCAGGATCTTCGTTCCGTTCCTGGTCGTCGGACTCGCGGCGCGCACGGGCCACCTGACGCTCGGCCCGTCGTTCGCGTGGATGGCGAGCACGCCCGGTCTGATCGCGCTCGCGGTCGCGACGGTGCTGGAAATCGCCGCCTACTACGTCCCGTGGCTCGACCATGCGCTCGACCTGATCGCGACGCCCGCCGCGGTCGTCGCCGGGGTCGTCATGACCGCCTCCGTGATCACGGGGCTCGACCCGATGATGAAGTGGACGCTCGCGCTGATCGCGGGGGGCGGGATCGCCGGAACGGTCCAAGCGCTCACCGTGGGAGGACGCAAGGTCTCCCTCCTGACCACGGGCGGTCTCGCGAACCCGGCAGTGGCGACGGCCGAGCTCGGAGGCTCCGTGCTCCTCGCCCTCCTCGCGATCGCGCTCCCGCTCGTCGCGTTCGCCGTCGTGGCGTGGGCGCTGTTCTTCGGCGTCCGCTACCTGCTCCGCCTGCTGGGACCCCGAGCGCCGCAGCCCCCTCCCGCATGACTTCGCGGCGGCCTCTCGTGATGATCCCGGGGCCGGTCGAGGTCTCGCCCGCGGTCCGCGAGGCGTACGCGGCGCCGCCTCCGGGTCACCTCGCCCCCGAGCTGATCGAGGCGTTCGGCGCCTCGATCGAGATGCTCCGTCGCGTGTGGCTCGCCCCCGCCTCCTCGCAGCCGTTCATCGTCCCGGGTTCGGGCACGACCGCGATGGAGATGGCGGTGCAGAACACCGTCGAGCCCGGCGACACCGTGATCGTCGTCAATACCGGCTACTTCTCCGACCGGCTCGCCGAGATGCTCCGGCGAGCGGGCGCCGCGGTCGTCGAGCTGACGGCGATTCCGGGGGAGGTCCCGAACCCGAGCCGCGCGCAGGGAGCGTTCGAGGACGTCGCGAGGACGGGCCGCCGAGTGAAGGCCCTTCTCGCCACCCACGTCGACACGTCCACCGGCGCGATGTGCGATCCGCGGCCGCTCGCGGCGCTCGCCCGCGAGCGCGGAGCCCTCTCGATCTTCGACGGGGTCTGCGCCACGGCCGCCGAGCGCTTCGAGATGGACGCCTGGGGGGCGGACGTTTATCTCACCGCCTCCCAGAAGGCGATCGGGCTCCCCGCGGGGCTGGCGCTCCTGGTCGCGAGCGACCGCGCGCTCGCCGCGCGCGACGCGAGGAGCGTAGCACCGCCGCTCTCCCTCGACTGGCACGCGTGGCGGCCGATCATGCAGGCCTACGAGGCGCGGAAGCCCGCCTACTTCGCGACCCCCCCGACCAACCTGGTCCTCGCGCTCGCCGCGGGGCTCGCCGAGATCCTTCGCGGGGGGATGGAGGAGCGGTTCGCGCTCCACCAGCGCGGCGCGCGAGCGATGCGAGCGGCCTGGTCCGCGCTCGGCCTGCACCACGTGCCCGCGCGTCCCGACCACCGGTCGGTGACGCTCTCCGCGCTCCGGTTCCCTCCGCGCGTGGACGCGACGCTCGTCTCCCGGATCGCGGAGCGGGGCGTGCTGGTCGCGGGCGGGCTCCACCCGACGATCCGCTCGGAATACTTCCGCGTGGGTCACATGGGATACGCGCTCACGCGTCCCGACTTCCTGATGCGCACCGTCGAGGCGGTGGCGGGAGGGCTCGCGAGCTTCGGCCACGCGGCCGACGCCGAGGGGGCGGTGTCCGCGATGCTCCGGGCGCTTCAGTCGTGACCGTGGACGAGATACGGCCGGGGTTGTGGCGGTGGACGGTCCCGCATCCCGCGTGGAAGCCGGAGTTCGACAGGCCCGACGGCTGGGGGCGGATGGTGGGGTCGGTCTACGCGGAGACCGCCGCCGCGATCGTGCTCGTCGATCCGCTCGTCCCCGCCGCGCCCGAGGACGCCGCGCGCTTCTTTCGCGCCCTGGATCGGGACGTGGCGCGCGCCGGGAAGCCGCTCGCGATCCTGATCGCGAGCGTCGACCACGGCCGCAGCGCGGACGCGATCGCCGCGCGCTACCGCGCGGAGGGACGGGAGGTGCGGGTCGTCGGCGACGACGCGATCCGGAACGACGTGTCGTGCACGATCGACCTCCCGTTCGAGGGCGCCCCCTGGATCGACGACATCCGTGCCGTCCCCGTCGTCGGGACGATGCCCGGCGAGCGGGCGATCGTTCTCGCTCCGTGGCGGGCGGCCGTGTTCGCGGACGCGGTCATCGGAGCGGGGAGCGGGTCCGTGCGCGTGGCGCCGCCGTCCTGGGGCGTCAAGACCCCCGAAGGGCGCGCGCGGTACGAGGCCCATTTCCGGGAGTCGCTCCGGCGCGTCGCGTCGCTCGCGCCCGAGATCCTCCTGCCCTCGCACGGGGAGCCGATCCTGGCCGGCGGAGCCGCGGCGCTCGCTGCCGCCCTCGACGCGCCCCCCTTGGGGGCCTGAGCGCGATCGCCGCCGCTTGCCGCGGTTTGCTACGATGCCCCGCTCGACAGGCATCGCCGCATCCGAGGGCTCCATGGCCATGATCGACCTCACACGCGTCCGCAACATCGGGATCAGCGCGCACATCGATTCCGGGAAGACCACGCTCACGGAGCGGATCCTCTTCTACACGCAGCGCATCCGGGTCATCCACGACGTCAAGGGGAAGGACGGCGTGGGGGCCAAGATGGACTCGATGGACCTCGAGCGCGAGCGGGGCATCACGATCCAGTCCGCCGCGACGCACTGCGAGTGGAACGGGCATCACGTCAACATCATCGACACCCCCGGACACGTGGATTTCACGATCGAGGTCGAGCGCTCGCTCCGCGTGCTCGACGGCGCCGTCCTCGTGCTGTGCGCGGTCGCCGGCGTGCAGTCGCAGTCGATGACCGTGGACCGCCAGATGCGGCGGTACAACGTTCCCCGGCTGGCATTCGTCAACAAGTCCGATCGCTCCGGCGCCAACCCGTACCGGGTCGCGGAGCAGCTCCGGGAGAAGCTGAAGCACAACGCCGTGCTCCTGCAGATCCCGATCGGCCTCGAGGCGGCCTTCGAGGGGGTCGTGGACCTCGTCGAGATGAAGGCGCACTATTTCGACGGCGACAACGGCGAGATCCGCCGCACGGAGGAGATTCCCGAAGCCCTCCGCGCCGAGGCCGAGACGCGCCGCGCCGAGATGCTCGACCACGTGTCGATGTTCTCCGACGCGCTCATGGAGGCGGTCCTGGAGGAGCGGGCGACCCCGGAGCTGATCCGCGCCGCGGTGCGGGCGGGCACGCTCTCGCTCCAGCTGACGCCGGTCTTCATCGGAAGCGCCTACAAGAACAAGGGCGTCCAGCCGCTCCTCGACGCCGTGACCCACTACCTCCCGGACCCGACGCAGGTGAAGAACGTCGCGCTCGATCTCTCCAAGGGGGAAGAGCAGGTCGTGCTCGAGCCGGACCCGGAGCTGCCGCTCGTCGCGCTCGCGTTCAAGCTCGAGGAGGGCCGCTTCGGCCAGCTCACCTACCTCCGTGTCTACCAGGGGAGGGTGAAGAAGGGGGACACGATCGTCAATGCCCGCACGGGCCGCGACGTGCGCGTCGGACGCCTCGTCCGCATGCATGCCGACGAGATGGAGGACATCTCGGAGTCGGCCACCGGGGACATCGTCGCGCTGTTCGGGATCGATTGCGCCTCGGGGGACACCTTCACGTCGGACAAGATCCGCTACGCGATGACCTCGATGCACGTGCCGGCGCCGGTCATCCATCTCACGATCAAGCCGAAGGACAAGAAGGCGCAGGCGAACGTCGCGAAGGCGCTGCAGCGCTTCACCAAGGAAGACCCCACGTTCCACGCGCGCGTCGACGAGGAGTCGGGGGAGACGGTGATCTCGGGGATGGGCGAGCTGCACCTCGACGTCTACGTCGAGCGCATGAAGCGCGAGTACAACGCCGAGGTCGAGACGGGCGCCCCGCAGGTGGCGTACCGCGAGGCGGTCACCCGCAAGGCCGAGTTCAACTACCTCCACAAGAAGCAGACCGGCGGGTCCGGCCAGTACGGCAAGGTGGCCGGGTACGTGGAGCCCTATCCCGACGGGGAGTTCGAGTTCGTCAACGAGGTGTTCGGCGGCGCGATCCCGTCGGAGTTCATTCCCTCGGTGGAGAAGGGGTTCCGGTCGATGCTCAAGAAGGGGCGGCTGATCGGGTTCCCCCTGACGAACTTCCGCGTGGTCGTCAACGACGGCGCCGCGCACGCGGTCGACTCCTCGGACAATGCGTTCCAGGCGGCGGCGCGCGGCGCGTTTCGCGAGGTCTACGATCGCGCGAGACCGGCTATCCTCGAGCCGATCATGAAAGTGGCGGTCGAGGGGCCCTCCGAGTTCCAGGGCGCGTTCGTGCGCACGATCATGCAGCGCCGCGGGATCATCGTGGGGACCACCGAGATGGAGGGGTTCGTCCGCGTCGACGCGGACGTCCCGCTGGCCGAGATGTTCGGGTACTCCACCGACCTGAGGTCGTCCTCGCAGGGGAAGGCCGAATACACGATGGAGTTCGCGCGGTACGCGCCGGTACCCGGCGACGTCGCGCAGGAGCTGATCAAGAAGTACGGCACCGGACCCAAGGACGACGAGGAGTAGGAGGAGACCCATGCTGTTGAAGGAACTGACCGAGCGCAGCCCGATGCGGGTCTTCGAGAAGTCGATCCACGGCGGGCTCGGGGCGGGGAACCTCGGCGTCGTCGTCGCGCGCCACGGCGTGGGGAAGACCGCGTTCCTCGTGGACATCGCGCTCGACGATCTGATGCGGGGGCGCAAGGTCCTCCACATCACTATCGGGCGCACGATCGAGCACGTCCGCGAGTACTACGACGAGATCTTCCACGACCTCGCCGAGACGACGCAGCTCGAAGCCGCGGCGGAGATCCGCCGCGAGATCGAGAGCCACCGCCACATCAAGGCCTACCTCAGGGACACCTTCTCGGTCGAGCACCTGAGGGCCCACATTGCGATGCTCCGCGAGGCGATGGGCTTCGTCCCGGTTGCGATCGTGATGGACGGCTTCGATTTCCAGGGGGCGACGGCGGCCGCCCTTCAAGAGCTGCGCGCGATCGCGGAGCACTTGAAGTGCGAGCTGTGGATGTCCGCCCACACCCATCGGACCGACGCCAGGGACGAGCGCGGCATCCCCGAGCCGGTGGCCCACGTCGCGGGAGAGCTCGCCGTCATCGTGCACATGGCGCACGACGGGCGCGCGGTGCAGCTCAAGGTCCTCAAGGACCACGACAATCCGGACGTCTCGCGGCTCGAGCTCGCGCTCGATCCGACGACGATGCTGCTGCACCAGGTCGGCTAGGGCTGCTTCTCGACCGCCAGGAGCTCGATCTCGAAGACGAGCGTCGCGCCCGGGGGGATGTCCGCCCCGGAGCCGCGGTCCTTGTAGGCGATGTCGGACGGGCAGTAGACCTTCGCCTTCCCCCCCGGCTTCATGAACTGCAGCGCCTGCGTCCAGCAGGGGATCAAGTTCTCGTTGAGCTTGAACTCGGCGGGCTTCCCGCTCTTGTAGGAGCTGTCGAACTCCCTCCCGTCGATCAGCGTTCCGCGGTAGTTGACCTTCACCTTGTCGGAGGGGCCGGGACCGGCGCCGGCCCCTTCGGTGATCGTCTCCATCAGCAGACCGTCGGCCTTTCGCTGGCACCCCTCCTTCGCCGCGATCTTCTCGAGGAACTCCTTCCCCTTCTTCTTCTCCTCCGCCGTCAACACCGCCCTCCGCTGCTGGACGAGCGGCTGGATCTTCGGGCCGTACGCGTCGAGCTCGACCCTCGCGGGATGCTTGAGCGTGCCGTCGGAGAGCCCAGCCTTGACGATCTCCAGCTCGGCGGGTGTCAGGTTGAAGGCCGCGAGCTGGTTGCTGATCACCAGGCCGAGCGCGTAGAGCGTCTTGTCGTCGTCGGTCTTCAGCTCGGGGTCGGCGGCGCACGCGACGCCGGCCACCGCGAAGGCGACGAGGGCGGCGGCGACGAGAAAGCGTCTCATGGAGTCTCCTAGTTGATCGCGTAGGGTTCGTGAAGCGAGAAGGGGGCGATCGCGACGTCGAAGTGCTCTCCGTTGGGCGTGACCATCTGGTAGGTCCCCTGCATCACGCCGAACGAGGTGGCGAGGGGGCAGACCGAGGTGTACTCGAACGACTGCCCCGGTCCGAGGACGGGCTGCTGTCCGACGACGCCCGGCCCGCGGACCTCTTCGACCTTGCCGTCCGCGTCCGTGATCACCCAGTGCCGGCTGAGGAGCTGCACCGTCCGGTCGCTCTCGTTCGCGATGACGACCGAGTAGACGAAGAACCACTCGCTGTCCGCCGGGTTCGAGCGCTCGGGCACGAAGCGCGCGCGCACCGAGACCCGGAGGCCGCTGGTGACCGCCTGGGAGGTCGATTCCGCTCCGTCGCCCATGCGTCGTCGATTGTAGCCGGATTCGCGGTGGTTTTCCCGGTGGCCGCGGTCGCGAGCGTGCGGGAGCTCGGTCAGAAGTCGTAGGCCGGGTTCTTCGGGTCGAAGTCGGCGTCGGTCAGCCCCACGTTGATCTTCAGGTCGCGGTGCTCGTAGTGCTCGTAGAGGGCGCCGTCGTGGTCGTACAGGTCGGCCTGGAGCGGCAGATGGGTGGCGTCGTCGATCCACAGCACGAGCCGCCCGGCGTAGAAGTCGGGGACGATCACCGCGTCGCCGGGCTCCGGGTGATCGGCCTGGCGCCAGCCTCGAGCCCGATTGGCGTGCAGGATCACGTACATCGACTGGCCGGTCGCCTTCGCGACGTCCCAGAGGGTCTGCCCCTTCTCGAGCGTCGGCGAGATGCCCGTCGGGGGCATCTTCAGCTCGAGCTTCGTCGCCGGCGCTCCCCACAGCGCCTCGTGTCCGGCGACCGCGATCGTCCCGACCTGCTTCGCGCGCGCCCGGCGTACGTTGCTCGCGAGGAGATCGACGAACGCGACGAGGCTCACCTCCGGGACCGGATGGTGCGTGTGCGCCATCGCCGTGGTGCCGTACGGGTCGAGATTGAGCGTGATGTCCGGGAACGAGCCCTTGTGCGCGCGCAAGCGGTTCTTGTTCCGGCCGGCGACGTACAGGACCTCCTGCCCCACACGCGGTCCGGCGATCTCCTTGAGATAGACCCGCTGCGGTCGCTGCCATCGGACCGTCATCGTCTCCTCGGGCTCCATCTCGCGCCCGCGGAGCTCGCGCTTCACCAGCGTCATCGTGTAGTCGTTCACTCCCGAAGCCGCCGCCGCCATCCCGTCGAGGAGGTCGAGCGCCGCCGGGTCGTACGCGGGAACGACCACCGCGGCGAGCCAAGCCCCGAGCAGCACGCCCCTCATCGCGCCCCTCGCAGCGCGCGGAGGACGTAGGGGAACACGTTCGACGCGACGATCCTCTGGCCGTGCTCGTTCGGGTGGATGCCGTCGTCGAGGTTGAGCTCGACGCGGCCGCCCACGCCTTCGAGGAGGAACGGCACCAGGGGAACCTTCTCGCGGCTCGCGACGCGGCCGTACATCGCCGCGAACTCCGAGGAGTACTCCGGTCCGAAGTTGGTCGGAATCTTCATGCCGAGGAGGAGCACGCGCGCCCCGGCCGCCCTGCCGCGGCGGACGATCGTGAGCAGATTGGCCTCGATCCTCGCTACCGGCTGACCGCGCAAGGCGTCGTTCGCGCCGAGCCCGACGACGAGGAGATCGGGCTTCTGATCGAGGAGCCAATCGAGCCGTCCGAGCGCCCCCGTGGTCGTGTCGCCGCTCACCCCGGCGTTCACCATCCGAACGGGGGTGCCCTGGCTCCGTAGGGAGTCGGCGACGAGGGAGGGGAACGCCCGGTCCGCCGGAAGCCCGTACCCCGCCGTGAGGCTGTCGCCGAGGAAGATCACCAACGGCTCGCGCGCGGCGGCGCCGGTCCGAGCGGCCGCCGTAAGATAGACGAGCGCCATGACCGTTCCCCGCATCCAGATCCGCGGCCTCTCGAAGCGCCTCCCGTCGGGGAACGCCCTGCTCACCGTCATCGATCGCATCGACCTCTCCATCGCCCCCGGCGAGTTCGTCGCCGTTCTGGGACCGTCGGGGAGCGGCAAGTCCACGCTCCTCGCGCTCATGGCCGGGCTCGACCGGCCCTCCGAGGGCGAGATCCTCCTCGACGGGCGACCCATACAGAATCTCTCGGAAGACGATCTGGCGCTGCTGCGGCGCCGCTCGATCGGGTTCGTCTTCCAGTCGTTCCAGCTCCTCGGCAACCTCACCGCGCGAGAGAACGTCCTGCTCCCCCTCGAGCTCGCCGACATCGAGGGCGCCGCCGCGCGCGCGGACGCCCTGCTCGCCGCGGTCGGGCTCTCCGCCCGCGGGCACCACTATCCCTCGCAGCTCTCGGGAGGCGAGCAGCAGCGCGTGGCGTTGGCGCGAGCCTTCGCGCCCGAGCCGGCGATCCTACTGGCGGACGAACCGACCGGCAACCTCGACCAGGCGACCGGCCGCCTCGTCCTCGACACGCTCGAGTCTCTGCGGCGCGACAGCCGGGCCACGCTCGTGCTCGTGACCCACGACCCGGACGTCGCCGGTCTCGCCGACCGGCGGATCCATCTCCGGGACGGCCGGATCGACCGGGAGGAGCGGCGCATCGCCGAGCCGGTCGCGTGAGGCTGTCCTTGGCTTCGCGGCTGGTGGCGCGGGAGGCGCGTGGCGCCTCGGGGAAGATCCTGTTCTTCGTCGCCTGCCTCGCGGTCGGGGTCGCCGCGGTGGTGACCGTCGCCGGGCTGTCCGACGGAGTCGATCGCGGGATCCGCGGAGAGGCGCGACGCCTCCTCGCCGCGGACCTCGCGATCAGGGCGGAGCGCCCGATCCCGAGTGAGGCCGTTCGCGCCGTCGAGGCGCTCCTCGCGGCCCGTCCCGGCTCGCGGCGGGCGAGCGTGCACGAGATGGCGACCATCGTCTCCGCTCCGGGGAGGGACGGAACGCCGGGGCCCTCCGCGCTCGCGCTCCTGAAGGGCGCCGAAGAGGGTTACCCCTTCTACGGGGAGATCCGGACGAAGCCCGAGCAGGCGGCACGCCGCGCGCTCGGCCCGGACGAGGCGCTCGTGGCGCCGGAGCTCGCGAGCAAGCTCCGCATCGGCGAGGGGGACACGCTGCGCATCGGGGGGCGCGACTTCGTCGTCCGTGGGGAGATCCTCTCCGAGCCGGACACGCTCAGGGTGGGCTTCAGCCTGGCGCCTCGCGTGCTGATCTCGTTCGCCGGCCTCGGGCGCACGGAGCTCGAGGCGTTCGGCAGCCGGGTGGATCGGACGATGCTCGTTGCCCTCGCGGGCCGCGTCGATGCGCGGGAGGTCGAGACGGCCGCTCGATCCGTCAGGCGGGCTCTCCCCGAGAGCTCCGGCGTGCGCGTCCAGACCTACGCCGACGCGCAACCGGCGCTTCGGGACGGCCTGCGGCGCGCGGCCCGCTTTCTCGGCCTGGTCGCTCTCGTCTCGCTCATCCTGGGGGGGATCGGCGTCTCCCAGGCGGTGCGGGCCTGGCTCGCGACGCGCGTGGACGCGATCGCGGTCCTGAGGTGTCTCGGCGTGCGCCCCGGCGAGGTGGTCGCGCTCTACACCGCGGAAGCCGCGCTCCTCGGCCTCGCGGGAAGCGTGGCCGGCATCGTCGCCGGGATCGGGATGCTCGCCGTGGCGCCGCGAGTCCTCTCCGGTGTCCTTCCCGACGTTCCCCTCTCCGTCTGGCAACCGCAGGCGATGCTCCGGGGACTGGCGCTGGGCACGGGTATCGCCCTCGCCTTCAGCGGCCCGCCGCTCTCCGCGGTCCGCCTGGTCCCTCCGCTGCGCGTGCTGCGGCGGGAGGCGGAGCCGCTGCGCCCCGGAGGGATCGCGGCGATCCTGATCGCGCTCGTCCTCTTCGCCGGAGTGTGGGGAGCCGCCTCCATCCAGTCGGGCTCGCATCGCATCGCGGCGGCGTTCACCGTCGGCATCTTCGTGGCGGCGGCGCTCCTCGCCGGAGCCGGGCGCCTGCTGATGGCCGGCGCGTCCAGGATCTCCGGGCGCCGCGTCCGCGTGATGCTCCGCTACGGGCTCGCCGCGCTCGTGCGCCCCGGCGCGGGCACGCTGACCGCCGTCACCTCGTTGGGGCTCGGCGTCCTCGTCGTCGTCGCGCTCGCGCTCGTCGAGCGGGGGTTGGTCGCGCGGCTACGCGCCGAGCTTCCCGCACGCTCGCCCAACGTGTTCCTGGTGGACATGCAGACGGCCCAGTGGGCGGACGTGCAGCGGATCCTCGCCGACGCCGGGGCGACCCACGTCACCGGCGTTCCGATCGTCAACGCGAGGCTGGTCTCGATCGACGGCGTGCCGGTCGCCGAGCTCGTGCGCAGGCGCTCCGGCGGAGGTCGTCGCGAGTGGATCCTGACGCGCGAGCAGAACCTCACGTACATGGACGCCCTCCCGTCCGACAACGTCGTCGTCGAGGGGAAGCTCTGGAGCGACCCCGGCCGCGCCGAGATTTCCATCGAGCGCGATTTCGCCCGCGACATGGGGGCCTCCCTCGGCTCCAAGGTCGTGTTCGACGTGCAGGGGGTCCCGCAGGAGCTGATCGTCACCAGCCTCCGCACCGTCGACTGGAAGAGCTTCGGCGTCAATTTCTTCCTCGTGGTGGAGCCCGGCGTCCTCGACCGGGCGCCGCAGATGCGCGTGGCCGCGGCGCGCGTCCCCGCGGGGAGCGAGCAGCCGCTGCAGGATCGTCTCGCGGCCGAGTTCCCGAACGTCACGCTCCTGAAGGTCCGGGAGATCGTCGAGAAGGTGGCCGCCATCCTCGATCGTCTCGGGCTCGCCGTTCGCCTCGTCGGCGGCTTCGCGATCCTCGCCGGGATCGCGATCCTCGCGGGGGCGGTGGGCGCGACCGCGTCCCGCCGGGGGCGGGAGGTCGCGCTGCTCAAGACCCTCGGGGCGACGCGGGGCGGCGTCGTCGGCGTGTTCTTCGTCGAGTTCGCCCTGACGGGTCTCGTCGCGGGTCTCGTCGGAACGTCGGGCGGCTGTCTGCTCGCATGGGGAGTCCTGACACGGGCCATGGAGCTCGAATGGACCTGGCGACCGCTCGTGCTCGTGGCCGCGCCCCTAGGCACGATCGCGCTGAGCGTGATCGCCGGGATCGCGGCGAGCGCGAGCGCGCTCCGCAAGCGTCCGATCGAGGCGCTCCGAAGCTTCTAGTAACTCTCTTGAGGCGGCAGTGCCCGCGCAGCGTCCATCCACGCCTTGACCGGCGGCGCCTCGAGGACCGTTCCGAGGTAGTCCCGCGCGTGGGGGTAATCCGAGGCCGGGACCCGGAACGCGACGAGCCGGGCGGCCATCGTGGCGAACATGACGTCGGCCGCGCAGAACGCGCCGCACAGGTAGGGCCCTCCCCGGCGGTCGGCCTGCGTCAGAGCGAGCTCCCAGAGCGCGAGGACCTCCTGGGCCTCCGCCATCGCGGCCGCGGGCGCGGCGGGGACGCTCGGCAGGAAGCAGAGGTTGAACGACATCCCCTCCCGCACCTTCATGAAGCCGGAGTGCATCGTTGCCGCCAGCCATCGCGCACGCGCGCGCAACGCACCGTCGGGCGGCCAGAGGGCGGGGTAGGAGGGTGGGGGGAAGGCCTCTTCCAGATACTCGATGATCGCGAGCGAGTCCGGAATCACGAGCCCCCCGTGGTGGAGGACCGGGAGCTTTCCGGTCGGTGATACCTTGCGCCGTTGGGTCCGGTCCTTGTCCTGGACGAGCTGGATCGTTCGTTCCTCGAACGGAACTTCCTTCCAGGTCAAGGCGACCCAGGCTCGCATGGACCAGGACGAGACGTTCTTCTCACCGATGTACAGGATGGGCTGTTCGCTCATGGCAAGAGGCTAGCACTGAAACTGTCGCCCCTCATGCGGCGTACCTTAGGGTTGCCCCGCGCCCGGCCGGGTCCGGGGCGGAGAACGTGATGAAGCGCAAGATCGTCTGGGGCTCCGTCGTGCTGGTCGTGCTGGCCGGGATCGGCGGATTCGCGATGTCGCGACGCGGGCCCAAGCCCAAGCCGGTCCAGATCGGGAAGGTCGAGCGGGCGGACCTCCAGGCCAAGGTGAGCGCGAACGGGAAGATCCAGGCGACGAAGAAGGTCGACATCTCGGCGACCGTGCCGGGGCAAGTCGTCCATCTCGCGGTCCAGGAAGGAGATCAGGTCAAGAAGGGGCAGTTCCTGCTGCAGCTCGATTCCGTCAATTATCGGGCGGGCGCGCAGAGCTCCGAGTTCTCGATGCAGGCGCTCCTCAAGGACCTCGACTCGGCGCGGTTCAACGCCGACCAGGCGAAGGCCGATCTCGAACGGGCGCGGCAGAACAACAGCGCCGGGATCCTTGCGGAGGCCGACCTCCAGCGCGCCAGGACGCTCGCCGCCACGGCGGAGTCCGCGCTGCTGGCCTCGGAGCAGCGGGTGCAGCAGGCGCGGGCCATGCTGGAAGGCGCCAAGGACTCGCTCTCGAAGACGACGATCCGGGCGCCGATGGACGGGATCGTCACCGCCAAGCGCATCGAGGAGGGCGAGGTCGCCGTGATCGGAGTGCAGAACCAGCCGGGCACCGTCCTGCTGACGATCTCCGACATGTCCGTGGTCGAAGCCGAGATGGAGATCGACGAGACCTCGATCCCCGCGGTCTCGCAGGGACAGGATGCGCGCGTCCACATCGACGCGTACCCGAATCAGACCTTCGACGGCGTCGTGACCGAGGTCGGGAACTCGCCGATCGCCTCGGTGACCGGGCAGGCCAACCAGGCGATCAAGTTCAAGGTCAAGGTCCAGCTGAAGACACCGCCGGCGGGGATCAAGCCCGGGCTCTCGGTGCAGGCGGACATCCTGACCGGCTTCCGCGAGCGCGCCCTGACCGTTCCCCTGCAGGCGCTCGTCGTGCGCGACGCCGAGCGGAAGCCGGAGGAGGCCAAGACATCGGGCCCGCCGAAGGAAGAGGAAGGGGTCTTCGCGGTCGAGGCGGGCAAGGCGACGTTCAAGCCGATCAAGACGGGCTTGCTGGGCGAGCTGTCGGTCGAGGTGCTCGAGGGTTTGAAGGAGGGGGAGTCGATCATCACCGGGCCGTTCCGCGATCTTCGCTCCATCAAGCCGGGGGACCTCGTCCGCGAGCAGAAGCCGACCGAGGCGGAGCCTCCTCGAGGTTAGCGTGTCGCTGGGAGAGCTCTTCCGCGCCGCCGTGGAATCGATACGGGCTCACAAGCTCCGGAGCTTCCTCACGCTCCTGGGGATCATCATCGGCGTGACCACGGTCGTCGGCGTCG
>Ga0075428_100002891_pt1 | contig 18692 bp, 14 predicted proteins | sample RhiMetdeltSRZDD2_FD_75291 | JGI IMG/M metagenome (GOLD analysis project Ga0075428, IMG submission 75291) | Populus rhizosphere microbial communities from Tennessee, USA - Rhizosphere MetaG P. deltoides SRZDD2 | ecosystem: Host-associated > Plants > Roots > Rhizosphere > Soil | place: USA... | reverse complement strand
ATAGGACCGTGTCCAGTGATTTAGCCAGTATTTTGGATGTGTCTGCGATTTCGTTGTGCTCATCAATAGAGTCGTAAATCAACTCAATGACCTTGGGATTTGCGTTCATGTGACATGCATTCCTTCTGGAAGATTGCGATACAAGTATATTTCCATACATATCCTTCCTTCACTGCTGCCCCGCCGAATCGGGATAGGGAGAAGCCTCACAGCTCCCCCCTCCTACACCACCAGGCATAGGGGGCCCTACCACGGGTACACGCCTCTCTGCTTCCCTATGCAGACATTCCAGCAACGCATCCGCTGGTTGCCAGCCTGTGTGCTGCTGCAGAAGTGCGCTGTTGGCGCCAGCATCGCGATATAAGGATAAGAGACGGCGCCGGTTGATGCTGGGACCTAGGGGAGCTAGCTTCTGCACCAAGGCAGCCATCCAGCCTCCGAGGCGTGCTACAAAGTAAGGAACGTAGAAGACCCGCACGTCCTGGGAGCGCCCCCGGCGGATGCAGGCGTCGACGTACTCCCGCACCGTTATCGGGGGGTGAGAAAGGGTATACACCTGGCCCTGCGTATGTTTGTTCTGGAGCAGCTGCAGAACGGCGGTGGCAACGTCCTCAACATGGACGAGGAGCAGGCGCTTGCGCGGCCGACCTAAACACACCAGAATATTGCCGACCTTTGCTCCGACGGGAGCAAAGAGGTCGTGCCTCTGACCCACGATGAGCGAAGGACGCAGAATTGTCCATAGGGTCGTGCTGTCGGCCAGGTGTGACAGGGCAACGTCCTCTGCACGCCGCTTCCCGAGAGAATAAGCTCCCCGACTTTCTGGTTCTTCTTCCAAGAGACTGGTCTCAGTGATGACCTCGCCATCGTGCAGTTTTGCGAAGTCATATACGGAGAATGAGCTCATGTAGATAACTCGCTTCACGCATTGCACCGCAGCAGCTTCAGCGACGTTCTGGGTCCCGCGGACACACGTATCCACAATAAATTCCTGACTGCCCTTCATGCCGGCAGCGAGATGGACGATCACCTGCATGCCATTGGCAGCCGCGCTGACGTCCTCGAGCCGCCGCACATCCCCCAAGACCACCTCAACTCCCAACTGCTGCAGGCGCTCCGATACACTCGTTGGCCGGACCAGTGCCCGTACATAGTAGCCATTGTCGATGAGCGCCTTAACAACCTGCACACCAACATAGCCATTGGCGCCAGTGACCAGGACACGATCTGCGTGTCGGATTGCCGTCTGCGCCGACGGAAAATAGCAGCCCGTGAAGCAAGGCGGCGTCAAACCTGAGAAAATCTCCTCCTCAGCCCGGATAACCGCCGTTACCAACTCGCGCGAAATGGGCGGCAGCTTCGAGTGCAAGATGCTGTCATAAAAGCGTGGGATCAGAACCTGCATCCCGCCGTATGGGACCAGTTGGCCGCGAAGATAATGCACGATATTGCTAACTGCCTGGACGGAAAGCCTGTAAGACTCGGTGAAGTTTGCCGTGGCCGAGACAATTCTGCGGGGTAGAAAGGTCTGGTGATGGACTAGCAGGGTCTGTGTGTCGAAGTTGACCTCAGCAGCTCCCTTCTCACAGAGCACTCGTAGGCCGTAGGCGTAGGGTCGGGCGAGATAGGATAGCAGAATCGTGGCCGTCGATCGGGTGCCGTCTATATGGACAGCCAAATGATCCACAAGACCTTGCGGCAGTGTCCCTCGCGAGTTCCGGCTGACATGGATAGCGTTTGGCAAACCGGCAAAATACAAGGCCAGGGAGAGTAAGTGGCTGGTAAAATCGCGCAACGGACCACCGGGTAGCCGATAAATCCAGTGTATGCCTTCCGCTTCCAGCATCTCTGGGGTGTCGTCAGGATTAAGGCACCAATAACTCTCGACGTGTACCACACGCCCTAGTTGCTCCGAGCCGATCAAGGCCATTAACTCTTGAATCTTGGGGTGAAACAACTGGAGAAAATCGGGACATAGCAATACGCCATGGGCAGCGGCGCGTTCATAGAGGTCGGTTACTTCCCGGACGGTGAAAGCCACCGGCTTTTCCACGAAGACGTGAATTCCACGGTCCAACGCAGCTTTGGCGCATTCGTAGTGGTAGGCAGGAGGAGTTATGACGTGCAGCACGTCAAGTTCCACATACTCCAGCAAGTCATCGATCGTAGCGCAGACGTGTGGAATCCCGTGCGTCTCCGCGAAGCGGCGGGCAGCCTCCTTGTTGACATCCGCTACGGCGACGAGCTGCGCGTTATTCAACGCCTTGATAAAGCGTGCATGGTGTTCCGCGACCTTGCCACAGCCGACAATACCGATGCGCAACTGCGCCTGCCCTGCGTTGTTGGCATGCATGCTCATGCTTAGGAATCCTTCGACTAGTCGGGGGTGTAGGAGATCCCCCGGAGGTGTATGTCAACAGGAAACGGGAGTGCTGACGCTTGCGCAGACCTTATGCGAGGCGAGTACACAACTCCTTGTGGGACAGGGAGGCTTACTGTCGCGGCCCTTTGGGAGGGAATGTACCCCTTGCAGGAAGGATCTCGCTTTCCAGGGGTTTCAGCCCCCATGCTCACTCCTTCTCCTTGGCGCCAAAATTTGGTAGCTGCATAGGATCGGGTTGAGCAACTGCCCTACCTGATCGATAGGTTGGGGCTGACAATGTGGGAAATGTCTTTCACCTTCGCACCAACGCTGGTCGTTTTTTCAGTATCGACCTGTGTATAACACCCAACAGACACTTGGCCGGCGGCAGACGCGGCGACGATCGAAGCCCAGCAATCCGAAACGCTCACCCTATGCCAGGTCTACGCTGTGGCTTTGGGCTTCGTTGATCACACTCTAGAGGGTTACTCATGCCTCCCGTCGGTCGGGTCGTAGGAGATCGGGCTCAACAGCCTTCCCTATGATGAGAGCAGATCGACGGTTTTGAGTAACCCGGTTATCCTAGCCCCCGCTCCGTCGCTACCGGGTGCACTATCAACATCCCTGACCGGATGTATACCTGCCGGACAACAATACCTTTCATAAGGCCCCTAATTCCCTACGAGTCTAAGATTTCTTGGCGCGGGAAGCTGTCCACCAGTCCCCATCTCAAACGCTCCCAGATCTGGAGCAGAGCCATTAAACGACAGGCCAGGCATCACTACACCAGCATCAATGGCCGGGCTGCCACTTTGCAGGTGAAAATCGTCCCCGGCCGCATTGACAAACAGGGGATTCGTCCCTAGAAGATTATTGCTTATCGCATTCCCAGCCCCGTTATTGATAACGCTATCACTATTGTTCTGCCAGCAGATATTATTGCGTACAATGGCGTTGTTTGAATTGAGCATAATACAACTTCCATTATAGCCAGTACCTACAATAGTATTATTGTACGCTACATTGCCATGCCCACACATTCTCAGTGCATTTTGCTCATCCGGGTAGCCATTCGTCCCAAGACGCGAAAAGACATTGTTGTACACTTGGTTCCCGGTTCCGCGACTGTCGTTGCATCCGACAATGACCGGGCCAGAGTCGTGAAAGTAATTGTTTCGGATGGTATTACCACTCATCCCTATAGAATCATCAGGACGAGCATTGTACCCATGAAGCGTATAACCGGAACAGTGATGATAATGGTTGTTTTCCACAATGTTGCCCGGACCATTACTACTCATATACATACAATATGAAAAGAAATGTTGGCTGGGCACATCATTGTCGCCAATGTTATGGACATGATTGCCACGGGCTATGGAATTGCTAACCAGGAAGCCAAAGATGATCCCCACTGAGTTACTGGGGTTATCAACTCCTCGCAAGTTTAGCACTTCATTGTTGCTAATAACAATGTGATCACTTGAGTTTTCAAACCCACGCACTTCAAACCCAACCACAGACCCACTTAAATTACTCCCGTCCACAATGAAGCCATCAATCGTGATATAGCTGCGGGACGAGCCAAAGCCAATGAGTATGATACCAGCACCTGTAGGCCGCGGTTGACTACTGTTCGGTTGGATAATGGCTCTAAGAGGAATTTCTGACTTCACAATCGTGGGACTCCCAGCAGTACCAGATGGGATTATATCCGGGATGGTCTCATTATACGTGCCTGCTTTGACAATGAGCGTGTCCCCGGGGTTGAGACATGCTATGCCCGCGTTAATGGTCAGTTTGGGTGTAGACTGCGACTGGGCACTGGCACACGAATTACTATCACTCCCCGTCTTGGCAACGTAGTAGGTAGCTCCATGGGCTAGGACTGGAAACATTGTAAGTAACATGACCAGTAGAAGCTTCTTCATAAAGCAGTCTCCTCAAAATCCTTCCGTTTTTTATCAACACCTTCTCCATCGAGGACCGGGACATAGAAAAGGCAAGATACATGCCAGATTAACACGGAAGTTTTCCTTAGAGCATGCTTAGCTTCTAACCCAAGTAAAATTGCTGTGTTGCGCAGGCCGATGCTATTTCTTGCAGGCTTTGTTGTCCCCCTGCACGAGGGTCTCACTGCCAAAAAAGGACACAATGGTGTCAAAAAACTGACCACCTTAAAAATCGCCTGGCTGTTTTCATGCCTCCTGGTATCCTGGGGAACAGGATCGCATTGCCGTCATTATGGCGGTGTCGCTCAGTGAAAGCAAAAGTCGTGTGGTTCACCTGATCCCTTGAACCTGGGTTTGAGGACACGGGCACGGATATCGTTTATGCACGATGGAACAGTCGAACTGATGGGTTTTGGATGTGAGCAGATCGAGTTGCATGCCGGAGATCCATTGGTCGGGCATTTCCACGCTTATTTCCAGAGTTGGCCGCCGCAGGCTCGGATATAAGATCTGGCGGCGAAAGTGATCGGCTGGCGCTTGCCTGTGTTGCAGGCCACCCATTTGAGGAAATTCCAGAACGACCGGATTACGTTAAGGTGGCCGCGGTTAAGCATCAGCAGATAGGCTGAGAACAACACGATGTTGATCGGCAGATAGAGTACCGGCATGTACTTGAACGAGATGATCATCTTGTTCGTGAGGCACATCTCCTGCACGGCTTTCTTCGGCAGCCGCCCCCCCGGATGATTATGCTCCACGGCGCGGATGGCGGGCTCGTAATAAATCTCGTACCCGGCGTTCAGGACCCGATACGCATAATCGAGCTCCTCAAGGCCGTAGAAGAATTCCTCCGAGATCGGCCCGATCTTCTTGAAGGCCGCCCGCCGCATGGCAAAACCGCTCGCCTGGAAGCGGAAGGTCTTAAACGGTTTATCTTTAACCAGGCGCTTATTCGTATGCGGAAACACTTTGCGGGGTGTCTCGCCCGTGTTGTCGACAATACGGGCGGTGACGATCGCCACCTTCGGGTGATCGGCGAAATCCTTCTCGTAGAGTTCGAGCGCCCCGGCTGGGGTCAGGAAAGTATCATCATCGATGAACAGGATGAAGGTGCCGTCTGCGGCGAGTGCACCGTCGTTGCGCGCGGAAACGCCCTTGTTGTAGCCAAGTTTCACATATTTCCAGTGCGCAAACGGCGCAAGCAGTGTGGTACGGTTGATCGTATCCGGATTGTTGTCGACCAGAATGAATTCGATATCCGGGCGGCCGTTCGCAGCCACCGCCACTTGCTGTATCGCAGTCGCCGCGATCGCGTCCCGCGCATAGGTGACCATGACGATCGAAAATACCAGTGGCGCGTCGGCCGGGTCGTGTGGTGAAGTCCGGATCTGGACCATCCCACGTTCTACCGCGGGTGTGACGGTTCGTGCCGCATTCCGTCGATGATCGCTCATAACAGGTCCCTGATCAGATCATCAAGATAGCTCCGCTGCGAGATTCCGGCGACCACCGAACTTACTTCGCCCCGGGCCGCAACCCGAGCGACCGCCTCCGCGGCCGGTAAGTCGGGCTGGTGCCGGCTCGCCTCGCGCACTAGGACCGCAATGCCGTCGGCAGCGCATTGTCGGGCAAGGCCGCGCCGACGCGTCTCCTTGAGCACTGAAATCGGCGAGTCAACGACGCTAAGGTTCGACATCGTCGGTGGCTTCGAGCGTCTCAATGTCGTTGCAAACGATACCGAACTGACGCATATTGGCGGCGCTGCGCAGGTTCCCCAGGATCCACACGACTTCGGCGTTAGAAGCTGTTTTAAAATTCTGATAACTGCAGATTTTCTCATGAAAACGGCCATAACCGGATTATGTCAACCTCTTGGTTTTTCTGCCGTTTGGCAGTTCGAGAGTTCCACTAAAGGTGCTTGAAACCACTGGGCCCGGGATTTTTAAAATAGCTTCTGAAACAGGGCTAGCATAAGGAACTGGCGCAGTGGCAAAGCCGCAGCCTGGTCGGGCAACGCTACGTTTATTTCTGAGTCGATGGGGTGTACTTCGAGACCCGCCGGAACCTGCTCGCCGCGATGGCTATCGGGAGAGCGAACCGTCTTAGAAGGACCTGCTCCTCGACTTCAAAAGCCGCGGGCTCGTTCACGGCCCTGCCTTGGCCATTGGGAATGGAGCCTTGGGTTTTTGGTAGGCACTCCGCCAGGTGTATGGGCAGACCCACTAGCAGCGGTGTTGGGTGCATAAGACAGCCAATGTGTTAGACAAGCTGCCCCAACACCTCCAACCGCAGGCCAAACGGCGGCTCCAAGCCATCTAGATGGCACTCGACTGCCAGCGGGCCGAGATGGCGTTTGCCCTCTTCATCGCTGCCTATGAAGCGAAGTATCCCAAGGCGACAGAGTTGTTGGCATTTTACGATTTTCCGGCCGAGCACTGGGGACATATTCGGACGGCTAATCCGATCGAATCGACGTTTGCCACCGTGCACGCACATACCGGACAAGACCCGCGGCGGCCTCTTCCGAGACACGATGCTGCCGATGGTGTTCAAACTGTAGCAGAGTGCCGCCAAGCGGTGGCATCGATTACAGGCCGTGCATTACCTGCCGGAGGTCATGAACGGCATTGTCTTCAAGGATGGTCTACAGGTCGAACAAGACACCGCGTGAGCCCTCCATGCACAACTCTTGACAATAGCTCAGAATTGAGCCCGTTGGGGGCTTCCTTCATGGCTAGCTAGGTGGGAGTCAGACTATGCCCCTCCAACTTGTGAACAAGATCACCACTGAATAGCTCAGCCTTCTCCACATCATGAACTCAACACACTCGTACTGCGTACAGGCGCACATTGCCAGTGTGCACAGGTTGTGCGGTCCGGTTTTAGAGCCCTAGCCAGCGGGCAATGATATTTCTCTGCATCTCCGAGGTGCCAGAATAGATCGTACTCCCTATGGCATCGCGCAGGGCACGTTCCACCTCGTATTCTGTCATGTAGCCATAGCCACCATGAATCTGCACGGTGTCAAGGGCTGTCTTGACGAGAGACTCGCTGACAAAGAGCTTCGTCATGGCAGCGTCCATCGCCACCGACTTCACGCGCCCAAGGCGCCACGCGGCTCTATACGTGAGCAAGCGCGCGGCCTCGAGCTGGACTTTCATATCTACGAGGCGATGGGCAACTGCCTGAAACTTCCCAATCGGCTGACCAAACTGTGTCCGCGTGCGCGCATACGTTACAGAGGTCTCCAAGAGGCGCTCCATGATCCCAATATGGCTGGCGAATAGGCAAATTCTTTCCCAATCCATGGCGTGTGTAAAGAGGGTGGAACCAGCACCCACCCCGCCCAGAATCGCCGTTGCCGGCACGTAGAGATCCTCGAACACGAGTTCCCCAATAGGCGACGTACGCAGCCCCATCTTTTCGAACTTCTGGCTCACCTGGAACCCAGGAGTACCACTTTCGACGAGAAAGCCTGTGACCCCACCATAGTATCCCTTTTTCGGATCAGTGACCGCAAAGACAATGACCAGATCGGCAACCGGGCCATTCGAGATAAAGGTCTTGGTCCCATTCAGGCGATAGCCACTGCCGTCTGGCTCCGCTCGCGTGCGTAGAGCAAAGGCATCAGAGCCAGAGCCAGGTTCCGTCATGGCGTGGACGCCTATCAGGGTGCCATTGCACAGACTGGGGAGATAACGCCGCTTCTGTTCTTCGTTGCCATGTTGCCACAAGGGTACCACGCACGAGAGCAGATGGGCACATATAGAGAAGACGAGACCGCCGTCGTGGCAGCCATAGCCAAGAGCCTCCAACGCGATGGCACAGGACAGGGCGTCCAAGCCACTACCTCCATACTGCTCTGGCACCGGTAGACCCTGCAAGCCCATCACACCACATTTCTGCCACAGCTCACGGGGAAAATGCTGCTCACGGTCCCTTTCAACTACCCCTGTATTTAATACTTCTTGAGCAAAACGAACAATGCTATCGCGGAGAATTTGCTGTTCTTCAGTGAAGGAGAAATCCATTACGCCATCTCCTTCAGCCGTTGGTAGTCAATTTTATCGGTCGACGTCTTCGGAAGGGCCTCGTGCCAGGAAAACAGGTCAGGGATCATGTACAGCGGCAGATGTTCTGCACAAAAGCGTTTTAATTCGATGAGCGAAGGACGTTTGGCATCGCGACAACTTAAAAACGCTTTAATCTTGACTCCCGATGCCTCATCGGGCACAGCAATGACTGCTGCCTCCTTGATGGTTGCATGATGATAGAGGCCGGCTTCGATCTCACCGAGTTCCACCCGGTAGCCATGCCGTTTCACCATACGGTCGCGTCGGCCAAGGAAGATGTAATTCCCGTCATTCCCAGCCACGACTATATCTCCCGTTTTGTACCACTGAACCCCGGCACTATCAACCAAGAATGCCCGGCTATTCTGCTCTGGGAGGTTCCAGTAGCCCTGCATGACCCCACGGCCGCTCACACCCAGCTCCCCCTCGTCGCCAGGAGAGACCTCGTTCCCGTGTTCATCCATGACTTTCGTCTGGACATGCGAGCAAGTTGTGCCGATCGGGAAGGGGGCTGTCCGCTCTTCGGGAATGTGCACTGGAATTTCATAAAACGTGCACACATTCGTTTCGGTAGGGCCATACAAGTTAAAGTACCTGGGCCTCGGCCAAAGCGCTTGTAAAGCCCTCAGATGCTTCACCGGAAAGACCTCACCCGCAAAGAGCACCAGGCGCAGTGCCGAGTAGTCGTGCTGCTCGAGGTTGCCATATTGGGTGAGGAGACTCAGAATAGAGGGTGCCGAATACCACACTGAGATACGTCGCTCAGCAATGAGAGGCGCTAACTGTTGTGGGGTTTTGCCGATGTCCTCCGCGATCAAGACGAGGGTGGCTCCGTGCTTGAGGGGCACATAGATATCCAGGATAGACAGATCGAAATGGAACGGTGCGTGGGAGGAAAAACGGTCGTGCGCCTGTGGCTGGAACATCTCCGAGCACCAATCAACATAGCTCACGGCATTGTCATGCGATAGCATGACACCCTTCGGTCGACCCGTGGAGCCCGACGTATAGAGAATATACGCCAGATCAGTCGGCGCTAAGAGGGCGGTAGCCACTACTGGCGCGGGGTGTCGTGCCTGCTCCTGCTCCAGGGCCTGGCGTAATGGCTCACCCCCGCCGGTACCGACCAGTCGGAGAAACTGCGGCTGCGTGCCAAGCTGGGCGAGTTCTTCACAGAATTTGGACGCAAAACGTTCCTCAATGACGACCACTTTGACAGCGCAATCGTTCATAATATAGGCATTCCGAGCCGCTGGCGCTCCGGGGTCAACGGGGACATAGGCCGCCCCGGTTTTGAGAATGCCAAAGATCGCGGCAATGGTATCGATCGACTTGCGCATGTAGATCCCAACCCGGTCTCCTGCCTGTACTCCAAGTGCACAAAGCCGATCCCGGAGGTGGTCGGAGAGGACAGCCAGGGTGCGATACGTTATTGCCCCCTGCTCAGGCTCTTCCACGGCGGTATGCTCTGGATAAAGCTGGGCCGCATGGGTCAACAATTGGTGTAAGGCGTGCGACGTCATCATACACTTTACGGCTTCTTCGAGAGAATAAGGTGGGTAATATCCGCAATTGTATCCAGGTACTCGACATCCGCCTCATGGGCTGCCAGGGTGAGCGCGTAGCGCTCCTCAATAAAGGCCACCAGCTTCAACGTCGCAATGGAATCGAGGATACCTCCCGTGATCAGAGGGGTGGTCTCAGTTAGCTCCTCGGGATCTTCTCCCGGAAGAAATTCTTTCAGAATATATTCCTTGACCGTCTTTTGAATGTCGTCTGCCATAACAGCTCCTCGAAGCATGAGCATACATAACGGGTTATTAACGATGTATGGGTTTCTTCTCTGCCGTGACAGGGGGCGAGAAGATGATATCCTGCTTGGCCTGCAGGGCAGCGTAGAGTTGGTCAGCTATCAGTTGGTGACCTCTGGTATTCGGATGTTCATCCCACTCAGCAAGGCGAATCAGGGTGAGATCCTGGTTTTTAAAGACATCGGCGAGATTCACGGTAATGAAACCAGCGGTCTTGGCGATCTGTAGCACCTCAGGCGTTTCTTCCTCCCACACACCCTTCCGAACCTGTGGCACGAACGCCCATACCGGTCGGATGCCGCGGGCGCGGCATTCTTCGACAATGTGTTGATAGATCCAGGCGAGTATCTCGCCTTGGAACGGCCTGAGGCGTCTGTGCGCCTCGGTCTCTTCGGTCTGCGCCTCTATTCCGGCTTTCTGCATAATGACGCGTAGAGGGGCGTAGGGTATGGTAATCCCTTTCTGCACCACCTCGATCAGGTAGCGCTGCGCGCGCGACATCTCATAGCCAGCTGCCACATAGAAAACAGCTTGTGGCTTGAATGTCAAGGCCTTCTCGAACATGACGAGTTGCTGCGGCGGCTGAAAATTAGGAAGGGCGAAATTGAGAATCTCATATTTTTCATAGGACTTGCCGGCCCATTCACGGTTCAAGCGACTTTCGAGAAGGGCTTCGAACGTTTGGCCATCCGCCACCCCCCAGCCCATCACTGCCGAGGCCCCAAGCAACGCTATGCGGTACGTATTGGGAGCAGGATACTGCTCATAGTCTTGATCCCGCATGCCCCAGCGATTGATGCTGAACATGCCGTAATACGTCGGTACCGCGACCGATGGAATGAATTCTGTCTGGGCAAAGCCGGTAGTGAATCGCATGACTCCCACGGTGTCGAGGCACTGATCCAACCACTTGGCGGGTTTCTTCATGTACAACTCCGAGAGCTGAGAATTGAAGCGGTCTACCCGCAGAAGGTTTTCGTAATAACCACGATCGAGCATCGCCCTGTCAAGTCGATTCAGCTTGCCTGACCGTAAAGACTGGATCACAGTTCCCACCGTCGTCCCGAGTCGCATATGCACTCGCTCAATCCCAAGCAGGACCAAAAGCACAAGCAATACCATGGTGGAAGCAGGAGACCGCACCCAAGAGACAGTCCGCTGTCCACACTTCTGGGGGCTCCCTCCCCCTCCACCAGTTGCGTCGCGCGTCGTCCCCCCAATGACGACGGCCGCTATCAGCAGTGGGAGCCCCAGGCGCGCATCTGCCGTCAACCACTCACCCGCAGACCTCCATAAAGCCCACCATGTGGAGAGCGACTCACACGCCCAGAAAGACCACAGAAGACAAATGACACTGAAAGTGCCCAGCGTTTTCATGGTGAGCGTGGTAGCACTGCGCCACGTCCAAGAGGCTTTGCTCAGCGTCCGCTCTCGGCCGTGCTTGGCCTCATGCAGGGCGTTGAGGACAACGAGGCAAGCCAGGATGGTCCAGAATAATACATCCGGCCAGGAGAGGAGGAAAGTGCCGCGTAGCCAGAACCATTGGTAAGCATGCAAAAACCAGGTGACCGCGAAGACAAAGAACGTGGAGACAATTAGGGCTGGTGTGGGACCCCACCGGCGCAGTTGAAAATACGCCGGATAATAAAACACTTTGAGCATGAAGTCTTTCCAGTAAATGTTTATGCGGCGCCAGAAATCGGTGAAGCTGGTTGCGAGGTAGTAGCGATGGTGCGTCTCCGGTAAATGGAAACCAAACAGGTGCAACATCCCAACGATGAGATGAAATTGCCCGGAAACGCGCAGATACAACAGGAAAGTAGAGACGAGATAGCGCACCAGGTCACCCGGATTCGTCACCTCAGATGGGCTCAGTGTAAGATAGTAGTAGACGAAGCGATACAAGAGGAGGTGTATCACACCCCGCACCATCCACTCTACTCCTACCTGATAGATTCCATAGGCATTGGTATTGTAGTAATTGCGACGGAACGTTTTGTAATCAACCACAGGAAAGAGCGGAAAGCAGACGTTCGGTAATAAAAAGAAATATGACAAGGTCCGCCAGACCGATACAGGAGCATTGTCATGCCGCAGATCATAATAATAAGCAATGAGCCGAAACATGAACATCGAGCCGAGAATAGGCCAGACAGCCTGGGACCAGGGAGCATGCAACCAATCAACGCGGAGGACAACGAGCAAGCCTCCAAGCAGTAGGAGTAGGACCGTACGTACTGCTGAAGCCAGCGGCAAATGACATAACCCAATGAGAATAAGGCCAATCCCGACGAGCCAGAGACCATTGGTGACGCCAAGGACAAGGCCAATACCCGCCAGGGAGAGAACGAGAAAAAATGGCAGGCGATAGGGCATGGGGAGGACGGCATGCACCACAAATCCTGCAAAGGTTAACAGGGCAAGCCGTATAAAGGCACTGTTCTCAATCTGAAACTGACGTAGCACTAGCATGAGCAAGCTGAGCTGGACGATAATAATGAGAAACTCCCTTACCTCTATCCCACCTTGCAGAGCTACTCCAACTCTTTTGGGGATAGCACTTTTTCCAGCTCTTGACACATCCATACCTGTCTCCTCGTATCACCGTATTAAAGGATTTATGGGCACATCAATTCTACGTGGGCAAATTTGGTCAACGCCCTAAAGTGACGTTGAGGGATATACTGCCGCGTTATCCAATGAGCCGAACACTGAGAGGACCAGCGCTACATATTGGTCCTCAAACGTTGACGTCGACAAAGAGGCATATAGACAGGCACGCTTCACGTTCGTCTAGGCCAACAGGAGATCAAAGACGCCCTTCACTTTCATGATGTCGCCGACAAAGAGCCCTCGTAGCTCTGCAGACAGCGCAGCTTCGCCAGCGCAGGAGAGTTGACCGGTCTTGGTATCTATTGCTGCGAGCTTGCATATCATCTCACATGGAATCAACACCCGGGAAATACCCTCCGTTTGCTCTTTCCGAATCACACTAAGACCATGTGTACACAGCCAGGGGACTTTCCCAAGTAAGTAGCAAGCCCTGAGTACGGAGTGATGAGACAGACAAGCGGAGGCGCAAGAGTAATGCGTTGGAGCTTAATGCGGCAGTCGGGAAACAGCTAATAGCCTGTGCCACAACCAATCTCGAGAATCTTGTAATGGCTCTTGCCACCCTGGGCAAATGGCCCAACTTTGACGGTCGCCTTGGCATCCATCGAGAGGCGTCACATTTTTGCCACACTCTAAAGTGGCAAGGAAAGGCTCGCTGGTCTGATTTATTATTGTTTAGGTGCCTAAGTGCGTGCCTGTGCCCCCCTCATCGAGGCTTCGCCGGGCGCCCTGCAGCGCCATTTCCCGCGCCAATTCGGTGATGAGCCCCTGCAGCTGTAAAATCTGGAGCTGCAGGTGCATGGAAACGATGAGGCTGATTACCAGCCAGCAATAGAGAACAAGGTCGGCGCCTCGCCCAACGCCTACGAAACGCGCCAATCCGTTTGTATGTTCGGGAAAGAGAACGAGATATATACCGGTAAGTGCGATGATCGATATAGCCTTGCTCAGGAGGCGCGATTTCTGATTTTGCATAAATGCGTATAGGAGACACAGCAGCAAGCCGCCTATCAAGAGCACTTGAATGATCACTTATTCAACCTCGCCACGAAGAGCTCTATCAGAATGTTGAAGGCATTGCCAAGTTTCTGCCCTTTGCGCAGTGAGTATTCGGTATAGACGATAGTCACTGGAGCCTCGACGACCGTTAGACCTAATGCATCGATTTGGTCAATGATCTCCGAAGCGTGCGCCATACGAGCCTGTGTAATGCGGATACGCTCGGCGGCTCGGCGGGTCAAGAGGCGTAGGCCGTTGTGCGCATCGGTTAGCTTCACTCCGCTCGTAATATGCATATAAACGACGGCGAGCTGCAGGATCATCCGGCGCAGGCGTGGGATGTTTTCCGCGTGCCCTAGGAAGCGACTTCCAAGGACGACGTCGGCTCCGGTTTTGACCTGCGTATCAAGCAGTACCCCGATGTCTTCGGGGCGGTGCTGACCGTCCGCATCGAATGTTACGATGTAGCCCGCACCGCGGCTCAGTGCATAGCGGATGCCCGTCTGCAACGCCGCACCCTGCCCAAGATTAATGGGATGGCGAAGCACCGTTGCTCCCGCTTCAAGTGCTTGCGCACCTGTATCGTCGCCCGAACAATCGTCGACTATAACGACGTTGTGACACAGAGCGCGGACGGCCATCACGACCTTGCCGATGACTGGTCCCTCATTGAAGGCAGGTATGACGACCCACAGATCCACAGCCTGACTTTTCTGTCCCATGTTTTCAGTAGGGAAGGTGATCTGAGCTATGACCTAGGGGACACTGCCCTGGCCCTCATCCACAACTTTTGATCAAAGCTCATAGCGGGGACATTAGAGCGGACGATTTTTCCATCGCAGCGTAGAGAGAGAGGCGTCACAGGTGTCAGTATGGAAGAGTTGGTGGAGATGGGAGAGCGCCGGCATAGCTAAGCATCTCCCGCGGTCATGAGAGCGATTCTGAAACGGTGGAGGAGACTCTCAGTTCTTATCACGCTTGTCCTCTTGCTACAAACCGCGATAAATTGAGCGAAAATCCTTCGAGTGTGTGTATTCTCCATACCTTGAACAACTTGATGTATTGATGTGATGCTGAAAAAATAAGAAAGGGATAGAGCGGTATCATATATCGGAATAGTGGTAAACTTGTCATGCCTAGGATTATGAAATATAGAATCAAAAGTCCTAAAATTACACTTAGATAAAGATGATCTTTCCTCCAAAGCCAAATCTGGAGTATCGCTATAGGGACAATTGGTAATGAACACATGCCAAGAATAAGCTGTTTGTATAATATCCCTTCTTCCATACCATACCAGAGGCGAACAAATTTGTGAATGACAAGGGGAAAGAATGACAAGGGGGCTTGCTCTAGGCGGGTGCGATACTCGCGTAACCCAAGATTAAAAACCCAGCGATCTTCTGATGTGGCTTTTCTATCTGTTGGTGGTACGAGCCCCTCCTCGGCGGCTTGGCGGCGTAGAACGGGATAATTTGTTGACCATCCCTCCATGGTGAAATATTCGCTCCGAGACCCCATAAGAAACACTAGGCCGAATCCCGTCTGCACGATGATTGGTTCACCGAGCACGTAGAGATTACGCAAGGTCCAGGGAAGAACCAACAGGCACATACCCATAAGGCAAAGTGTGCACTTTAACAGACGTTTGGGAATACCTTGGAAGCATGAGATTGCGAAGAGGAAGACTGGTAAGAACTGAGTGGTGCCACGCACCAGGGTCGTCACTCCGAGGGTGAGGCCGGCAGCGAAAGATAGTCCCGCCCCTTCCTGTTGCGCTATGCTCCGAATCAACATTACCATGCTGATCACCAGCAACGCGGTGAAAAGCGTTTCCGATGCGATCCAGGTGGAGAGGACAACAGCAGGAGGAAATACAAGCCAGAGAATACCCGCTAACCATCCTGCCTCGATCGAGGTCGCTCGATTGCCGAGGAATAATAAAAGGAGGGCAACACAGTAGCTAAACAGCATTTGCAGGCAGACGACAAGGGAAAGATACCAGTGGGCGCTAGCCCACCGGGCAAGGGCTAGAAAAACCGGGTAACCAGGAGCTACCAGACTGTAAGAGCTCATATCAGGATTGTTAAATGTTCCGGTGGTAAGTATGTTATTGGCAATAGGTAAATAATATCTATCAGCGCTGTTACCAACATATGGTTGGACGTATCCGACTTTGAGAAGCAGAAGGAAAACCACGAGTTTACAGACCGTGATAGCGGTCAGGGATAACACTGCAACAGTTAGGCGAGGCAGCGGCTTCACCCTCAAGAGCGACATTGCAACCTCCTACCAAGTGTTGGTAGCCCTGGAGAATAGGCATGTGAAGTCACTGAATCGTGTACCTGTAGATTGTAAATACTAAGAAATAGTAGCGGTGATTGTCGACGTTATGCTCCTACGCGAACCACCACAGCGTGCTCTCCTGGGGCGAGGAGTCAAAGTCTTGATTCTTGTGCTTCCAGACGGACATTTTGTCTTCTAGTAAGATGGACAGATGGTTGGAAGAGTAGAGGATGTTGCCGCTGCTGCAGAAGGGTTGCAAGCCTAAATCTATAAATCAACTTTAAATAGGGTTAACCATCGATCAAGGAAATAGAGACGAACAAGCCCCAGTTGTCGCTCATCCATCTTATGCAGTGTATTTGCCCCCAGCAATTGCTCGGCAAACCGTTTGAGGCGTGACGGATCGATAATTTCCTGGAGTCGCTCAGAAGGATGCGCTGCCCACTGTGCGAGCACCGAACGCAAGGTCGTCCGAATCCATTCGGACTGAGGTGTTTCAAATCCCACTTTGGATCGACGCCATTGGATCGCTGGCGGCAGGATGTTGCTCAATGCCTCACGAAGTAAAAGCTTATTCCACCCTCGTTTCAGGTTCATCTCCGGAGGTAAAGTCATGGCCCATTCTACAAACCGATGATCGAGAAACGGGTATCGTCCCTCAACGCTGAACGCCATCGAATTCCGGTCGTCCCACTTGAGCAGACGAGGCAGGTGAATGTGGCGGATTTCCGCCAGGCGGTATTGTACTGGTTCCAGGTGCTGAGCCACAACGGCCCAATTAGTTGTGTGATTGAATCCGGCGGACGCCCACCGTGGCTGCAGAAGCGTACGATTGTCTCGCTGGCGCCGATGCCGATATTGGCGGAAATGAGCGAGTGCCTGCAAGACCAGCGCAGGATTGCCATGCGGTAACAGCGCCCCCAACACGTGTTCAGCCACACGATAGGGTGCTTGGGCCAATTGCCGCCGGAGGAACAGGTAGTATGCCGGCCAATACCCCGAAAAGAGTTCATCTCCTCCTTGCCCATTCAAGAGTACAGGTACATGATGCTGATGCGCCAAGCGCATCACCGACCACGCTGCATATTGGCTCAAGGAACCTGGCGGCTCATCATGATGAAAAATGAAGTCGTCGAAATCCTCTAAAAAAGCATCCGCACTGGGAAAGGTGTAGTAGCCTTCTCCACCATATTCCCTGAGCATAAGCCCAATGTACTGGCGCTCGTCGAAGGAGGTTTCGTGAAAGGCGGCGGAAAATGCGTAAGTTGAGGCCCCCTTGCCATCCTTCAGCCGCTGCACTTGGCCCAATACGGATGAAGAGTCCAGTCCGCCCGAGAGACAGACCCCGACCGGGACGTCCGAGCGCAAGCAGAGTCTGACGGCATCTTCAAAGAGACACCGGGTCCGCTCTCTGGCTTCCACGCGATCAATCTGGCGTAATGTCAACTGCTCGGGATTCCAGAAGGAGTGCGGAGACGGAGCATGGGGTTTGTCTAGAGACACTTCGGCCCAACATCCCGGAGGGAAGGCATAGATGTCTGCAAAAAAAGTGGCGGGTGGAGCTTCATAGCCAGTATCAATATACTCGACGAGGGCATCCATATTGGCGACGGCTGTGAGCCCTGGCAGGGCGAGAAGTTGCTTGATTTCGGAGGCAAACGCCAGCCCACAGTTTTTCGCCCACACATAGAGCGGCTTGATGCCAAGCCGGTCGCGCGAGAGAATCAAGGCCCGTCTCTGCAAATCGACGATGGCTAAACCCCACATCCCATTGAACCGCGCGAAGCAGTCGGCCCCCCACTGGTCATAGGCGGCCAGAATCACCTCCGTATCCGTTCCCGTCCGGAACTGATGGCCGAGTTGGATCAGTTCGTTACGGAGCTCCACATAATTGTAGATCTCGCCATTGAACGCAATCCACACCCGCCCGGTCTTTGAAGGCATTGGTTGGAGACCGGCGCTGGATAAATCGAGAATGGCCAACCGACGACTTCCCAACGCCACTCTGCTGTGCTGCGGTGCCTCCGTGACCCTGGGTATTGCGAAGAACTGCCCTGTGGCCGACGCGCCATCCCAGAGCCAATACCCTTCACCATCGGGGCCACGGTGAGACGCCACCTGATTCATGCGAACTAGATCGCTCAGCTCAATACCCGAGGGTCGAACCCAACCGCAAATTCCGCACATCCAGCCCATCTCCTCTCAACAGGATCACACGATCAGGCGACGCTCTCTGACCGGCCGGTGGCACCCGCGACCGCCGACGTGGCAGGGCAGGGTAGTGGGCGCTCCTTCTGGCGGTCATGCATCACGCAAGAATGCCAGATGCGGTTCATCTCCGTACTATCGGCAGGTTCACCACCATTTTCATGAGCGCCAACGGTGAGTGCCCAAGCACATGGGTCGCGACGAATTTGCGAAGCACATCAGCTTTGCGTAATTGGCGAAACTTATTGATGGCTAGCATTTCTCTTATAGACGTCTTGTAGTATAGTTCTGGTCATCAAATTGTCTCTCTTGTACTGTTGTACTATAGATGCTCCAGAAGCAAGACTTAATGTTAAGACAAGCCACATTGCTTTTGTGCCCAACCATT
>Ga0075428_100002890_pt1 | contig 18696 bp, 18 predicted proteins | sample RhiMetdeltSRZDD2_FD_75291 | JGI IMG/M metagenome (GOLD analysis project Ga0075428, IMG submission 75291) | Populus rhizosphere microbial communities from Tennessee, USA - Rhizosphere MetaG P. deltoides SRZDD2 | ecosystem: Host-associated > Plants > Roots > Rhizosphere > Soil | place: USA... | reverse complement strand
GACATTGCCGCCGGTCGGGTCGTCGCGGTCCCAGGTCACAAAGCCCAGTTGTGCCCCGAGCTCGTCGAAGGGCTGATCGGCAACCGGCTGCATCTTTACTGAAGAGTCATGGTGTACCCCGCCCAGGCACCGGGATGCTCGCGCAATGTCACATCGAGCCTGCTGAGGTCTCGGTCTGCAAGCGAGGTCGCGACTCGCTCCGCGATGAACCTCGCGACAGCTTCTGTGGTTGTGAGGGTGCCGCTGAGGTCGGGGTGCTCGTCGAGGTTGCGGTAGTTCAGATCACGCAGCGCGCTGCTCAGCACGTCGGCCGCCTCACCGATGTCGATCACGATCGATTCGGGACTCAGCGTGTTCCGCCAGAGCGTGAGCTCAACGACGTACGTGGCACCGTGCAGGTTCTGCGCCGGGCCAAAGGACGGATGCGGCAGGCTGTGGGCGATCATGACATGATCACGAACCGTCAGGTGGAACACGCTCAGCTCTCCTCATCGGTCGGATAGTCGATCACCTGGCACAGTGTCTCAGTCCCGTCGTTGAAGATCGCCTCCATGGTCTGGGGCAGCGCACCAAACGGTGCGTGGCCGGTGATGAACACGTCGAAGACGGGATCCTCGAGCAGCCGCATGGCGAGCGCCAGCCGGTCGCTCGTGGTACGCCGGGCACGCCGGGCGGCCGCGACGACGCCGACCTGGCTGGCCCGGATCGTTAGCCGGCGGGAATGGAATGCGCCACCGAGGGGGACTCGCGGCTGACGCATCCCGTACCACGAAAGCTCGATCAGCTCGGCCTCCTCGCCTAGCAACTGCAGGCTGCGGGCGAGGCCCGATTCGGTGGCCGAACAATGGAAAACAAGATCATTGTCTCCGGCAGCGTCGTCTGGGTGCACCAGCTCGACGTCGAGGGCCGTCGCGAGCCCGGACCTGGACGGGTTCACGTCAACGAGCTGGAGTCGCTCGAGCGGCAAGGTCCGCAGCAAGGCAGTGATCATGCCGCCAACCATCCCGGCGCCGACCACCGCGACGCGGTCACCGATCCGTGGTCCCGCGTCCCACAAGGCATTGATACCGGTCTCCACCGTGCCGGCCAGCACTGCCCGATCGCTCGGAACTCCATCCGGCACCGCTGTCAATGCACTTGCCGGCACCACGTAACGATCTTGGTGCGGGTGCAGGCAGAACACGCGGCGGCCCCGCAGCGCCGCTGGACCTGCCTCCACGATGCCGACCGATAGATATCCGTACTTGACCGGGCCTGGCCAGTTGCCGACCTGGAAGGGCGCGCGCATGGACTCCCCCACCTCCGGGGGCACGTGGCCGGCATGCACCAGCATCTCGGTGCCGTGGCTGATGCCCGAGCAGATAGCGCGTACCAGCGCTTCGTCGGTTCGCGGAGAGCGCGCGGCCTCGGTCCGCAGGACGCCGTGCCTAGGAGCCATCGTCCAGTACGCGGTCCAGCGTTCGGTCGTCATGTGCTGCATTCTCTCGTCGCGCGTGCTGGCCTTCGCAGGCGGCAGCCTGCCGCTGGTGCGTTTTCCATCACAGGCCTGAAAACGACCCGTCAAAAGCGGCCGCAACACCTACGTCTCGCAGCGCAGCCGCGAAAACGATCACCACGCGTCAGGGACTAACGCGGCGAACGCAACCCGTGGCGCGCAACGAGATCAGGCACCTCGGTGAAGTCGAATGAGAGTCCGAAGCGCGCGGCGATCGGGGCGATGATTGACGGATCTGGCCGACCACCGGCCGCGGCGGTGGCCTCGGCCAGCTCAATGAAGTACTTCTCGAATCCCGCTGGGCTGATGATCTCGATCATCCGCGCCGGTTCCGCAGTTGCATTCCACATGGAGTGCAACTCGCCGCGAGGCTTGACGATATATCCGCCGGCACCGAGGGAGACCTCGCGACCGTCAGAGCGGAAACCGATCTCGCCGGACATCACACACGAGATCTCATCTTCGCGCGTGTGCCGATGGGGCGGAATCAACACTCCCGGATCGAACGTGTGCTCAACGATCGAGATCCCGCCGGTCTCGGAAGCGGCGAGCTTGACGGTCGCCGTGAATCCCGGAACGAGGACGACCTCCCGTCGATCGGGTTGGACAACGGCGAGCCGCGCGCAGCATGGAGCGGTCATCTGCGAGCCTCCCAATATTCGCGAGTCAGTGCTGTATTCTCATTTCCCATGATCGGCAGAACACCGAGCATTGTCAATGGCTAGACAGGCACGTATTGCGAAAACGCGTCCCTACCAATTGCGTGCTCGCGCGGATTCCATGGACCGCACCAGGGCGAAGATCACTCAGGCGGCGATCGAGCTGCACGGAACGATAGGTCCGGCAGCAACAACGATGAGCGGCGTTGCCGAACGGGCCGGCGTCACCCGCGCCACGCTCTACCGCCACTTCCCTGACGAGGAGACCCTCTTCAAGGCGTGCAGCGCCGAGTGGCGAAGCGCGAACCCGGCCCCCGATCCGGCTCAATGGGCGAGCATCGCCGATCCGCATGATCGGCTTAAGAAGGCGTTGCCCGCGCTCTACCGCTGGTACCGATCGTCCGAAGCCATGCGGTCCAACCTGCTCCGCGACCTCGCGGTGCTGCCGCAACCGATCCGCGCTGGCATCGAGTCCTACCCGCGGACTGTCGCCGACGTCTTGGATGTGGGCTGGCCGCGGCGGTCCCGACTACGCCGGGCCGCGATCGGACATGGGGTGGCGTTCGAGACCTGGCAGTCGCTTGCGCACCAGGGTCTGAACGATACCGAGGGCGCGAAGCTGATCATCGCATTGATCTCGACCGCTGCTCGAGACGTGCGTTTCGCAGCACAGCCGGGAAAACGACACTGAGGCAATCCACGGTCCTATGCGATGCTGATCGCGTGTTCCGCATGCTGGGACTGCTGGGCGGTCTCTCGCTGGTCACCGACATCGGCACAGGTTCGCCACTGGAAGAGTCGCTGAAGCGCTGCCTGGTGGCCACTCGCCTTGCCCGAATCAGCGGCTGCACCGAAGCTGAGGTCAGCGACGTGCTCTACACCGCTCTACTGCAACACCTCGGCTGTACGGCGTACGCTCACGAGGTCGCCAGAGTGTGGGGAGATGACGTCGTTACGACCCGAGCAAACTTCCTCAGCAGCTCGGGTGATGCCAAAGACATGTGGCGACTCTGGATCCCGGCAGCTGCCAAGGCGACGGGCCGGTCCAAGGTCCGAGTGCTGGCGACGACAGTCGTGACCGGGAGACGGATGGATGCCGAAGGTCGAGCAGCAACGTGCGAGGTCGCCCGCGCCGCCTCGCGAGGACTCGGGCTTCCGGAGCCGGTCCAGGACGGTCTGACCCACATGTTCGCGATGTGGAACGGCGACGGCTTCCCGGACACCGCCGGCGTCGCGATTCCGATCGCCGCCCGGATCATGCAAGTCGCCTTCACTGCAGTCATGTTCACGCTGCATGCCAACACCGACGTGGCGCTCGCTGAGGTCCGGCGACGCGCTGGCGCGCAGCTGGATCCAGACATCAGCGATCTGCTGATTCAGCGAGCCGACGAGGTACTCGTAGATGTTGACCAGGTCGATGCATACCAGGCCGTGCTGGATGCCGAGCCCACGCCGGTACGCCGGGTCGAGAAGGCCGAGCTTGCTGACGTCGCACGGACCTTCGGCAACCTGGTTGATCTGAAGAGCCCTTGGCTGCATGGTCATTCCTCGGGCGTTGGTGATCTTGCAGCGGCCGCTGCCGGAATGCTCGGCTTGCGTGAGGACCTGAACACCGTACGTATCGCGGGATACCTCCACGATCTTGGAAGGGTCGGGGTGTCGAGCGCCATCTGGGATAAGGCAGGCCCATTGAGTACGACCGAACGCGATCAGGCGCGGCTGCACGCTTATCACAGCGAGCGGATCCTCGATCGCGTCCCACCGCTGACCGCATTGGCCGCGCTGGCCGGCCAACATCACGAACGCTGCGACGGCAGCGGCTACCACCGAGGGGCCACCGCAGCCCAGCTGTCCATGCCGTCGCGCGTCCTGGCGAGTGCGGATACATACCGACGGTGGATCGAGGATCGTCCTTACCGACGGGCGCTCACTCCGGCGCGCGCCGCAGACCGGCTTGAGGCTGAGGCCAAGGCCGGCCGGCTTGACACCGATGCGACCGCGGCTGTGATCGAAGCGGCCGGCTTGGGTCGCAGGGCTCGGCGTCCTCGTCCAGCTGATCTCACCGAACGTCAGGTGGAGGTGCTTCGACTGGTCTCCCGCGGCCTGTCCAATGCAGAGATCGCGGAACGGCTGGTGCTCTCTCGGCGTACTGTCGAGCACCACGTTCAAGACATCTACCTCAAGATCGGCGTGTCCACTCGTGCTGGGGCTGCCATGTTTTCGATGCAGCACGGACTTCTTGATCAATCTGGGTAGTTCTGCCCATGTCCGCCCGCCGCCGCACCCCCAGACTCCCGAGTATGACCACACTCTCGACGGCCGGCGCGGAACCCGGCACTCGCGAACGGCTCGTCACTCCCGCTTTCATCCGTCTCACGCTCGCTGACGTCGCGTACTTCACCGCCACCGGCGTCGCGATCTATACCCTGCCGCTCTGGGTGACTGGGCCGGTGGGTTCGGACAAGTCTGGCGCCGGGCTTGCCTTCGGAGCGTTCGCCGTCTCTGCCCTGATCCTGAGGCCGTTCGCCGGTCGCCTGGCCGACACCAAAGGTCGGCGTCCGCTCCTCGTCGGTGGCGCGCTCATCAGCGCAATCGGGATGTTGGGCACCGCGTACGCCGACAATCTTGTGCTTGTTGTGCTCCTACGTCTGCTACTTGGAGTGGCCGAAGCCGCGTTCTTCGTTGCCTCAGTTGCAGCGCTCGCCGACCTGGCGCCGCCGAGCCGGATGGGTGAGGCCACGAGCTACAACTCCCTCGGCCTGTACCTCGGCCTGGCATTCGGCCCGCCTCTTGGCGAGCTGCTGGTGAGAACAGGTGGCTTCAGTGCAGCGTGGTACGGCGCTGCGGTGCTATCACTGGTCGCGGCCGCTGTTGCGATCAGAATCAAGAACCTTCGATCGGGCACAGCGTCTCAGGACGACCGGATTCGACTGATCCATTGGAAGGCGGTACCGGCAGGAGTCGGCTTCTTTGCGTCGGTCGTTGCCATGGGTGCGTTGTTCGCCTTCGGCTCCCTACAGGCGGACGCGGTGGGGCTCATGCCGATCAGCACACCGCTATTCGTGTACGGCCTGGTCGTTGTGGCCGGCAGGTTATCCCTCGCTCGATTTCTCGATCGGTTCCCGGCGCTCCTGCTTGGTGCCGTCGCGCTGGCGATCATCGCCGGTGGACTGATGATCATGGCGCTGTGGAATGCGCCGATCGCGGTGGCCGTCGGCGCGGCAGTCCTTGCCCTCGGCATCACGCTCAGCACACCGGCATTCTTCTCCGCGATCTTCGCCACCGCGACGCCGAGCGAGCGGGGTGCCGCCTCGGGCACCGCCAGCGTATTTCTTGATCTTGGTATGGGAGGCGGGCCGGCACTGCTGGGCTTGGCAGCCCAGGCTGGCGGGATCCCGTTCGCGTTTGGTGCGGCCGCCGCGGTGGCGCTTGCTGGTTGCGCATGGATCTTCGCGCTGAGCGTTACTGGCCGACCAGGCGCCTTCCGTTAGCGTGGTCGGCCTACTGTCTGGAAGCGGAGCTATGCCGCACTACGCATTACGGCCGGGCGCATGCACGAGTGTCTCGTCGATATAGCACCACAACCAATCCTCGCCCGGCTCCAGCGAGCGAACGATCTGATGCTCTGGGGCGTGCTCGCGGGCATGCCGGCTGGCGTGCTTGTTCTTCGACGAGTCGCAGCACCCCACCTGACCATCGGTCATACACATTCGCAAGTGAACCCAGGTGTCGCCAAGATCAAGACATTGCTGACAACCCGTCGAGAGTGGCGTGACGTCGTGGATTTGATCAAGGTGGGTGCACTGCACCGCGGGCTTGCCGCGTACCCGCTGGAGGGCAAAGCGGACGCTTTGCAGCAGTCCCATGGCCGTCTTCTCCTGTCTGGACCGCGAGTCTCTCACCAACAGTCTCCTGCGTGGTGCTGCGTGTCGTACGGCCGGTGCCCGAGCTAGCGTGTGGCAATGCCCGACTACGGCCGTGATGTGACGTTCGGATACTTCCTCATCCCGAACGCGGAAGACCCGCTCTTAGACACAGCCCGCGATATCGAGGCCCGGGGCCTGGATTGGATCGGCATTCAAGATCATCCGTACCAGCGCCGCTTCGTGGACACCTGGACGCTGCTCGGCGCGATCGCGGCCGTCACGACGCGCGTTGGTTTCTTCCCCGATGTGGCCAATCTCCCGCTGCGGCAGCCGGCAGTGATGGGCAAGGCGGCCGCCAGTCTCGATGTGCTCAGCGGCGGTCGATTCGAGCTCGCTCTGGGCGCCGGCGGCTTCTGGGATGCGATTGAGGCGTACGGCGGACCGCGGCGCGAGCCGCGTGACGCGCTCGCTGCCCTCGAGGAGGCGATCCAGGTCATTCGGCTGATCTGGAGCGGAGAGCGGAATCTCCGCTTCAACGGCGCGCACTATCGCCTGGCGGGCGCGCACTCGGGGCCCGTGCCGGTTCATCCGATCGGTATTTGGCTCGGCGTGTACGGCCCGCGGGCATTGCGGCTCCTGGGTCGGCTCGCGGACGGGTGGGTACCGTCGCTGCGCGGCGAGACCGGGTTCCTTCGTGACGGCTCAGCGCGCATCGACGACGCCGCAGCAGCGGCTGGCCGCGATCCGACGGACATCCGCCGAGTACTGAATGTCAGCGGCCAAATCACTGACGGCTCACGCAACGGACTGCTGCGCGGTCCGGTCGACCAGTGGATCGACGAACTCACCGACTTGGCGGTCGGGTACGGATTCGACACGTTCATGTTCTGGGGCGAGGGCGAAGATCAACTCCCGCGCTTCGCGGAAGAGGTCGCGCCGGCCGTAGGCGTTCAGGTGGCCGCCGAGCGCGGGCGACCCTAGGCACGACGGCGCAAGCTTCAGAACATTGTGTTGTCGTTGGCTGCCGTCTCGGGCACCGGCTGCACTACGTCCCAGTGCTCGACGATCTTGCCGTTTTCCAGTCGGAAGATGTCAGCCGCGGCCAGACCGCGGTCGTCTGGTGAGGTCTTGATCAGGCCATGGGTCATGACGAGGTCGCCCTCGGCGATAACGCGCTTGATCTCGATACTCAGCTCCGGAGATTGCCCTGCAAAGCTTCGGACGAACGCGATGAAGGCCTCCGGACCGTCGGGGGCTTGCGGATTGTGCTGGATGTATCTGTCACCGATATACCTGGCCACAGCCTCTTCCGGCTGCTTGTCATTGAAGGCCAGGGTGTAGTACGCAACCACCGTCTGCTTGTTAGTCTCCGTGTCCGCCATGACTCTCCTCCTGCGATCCGATCCGCCCCTCGAGGCTGTGTAGAACTTCGGCTACTTCCTCCTCCGGTGTGCCGGCGAGGTTCACCACCAGTACATTCTCGTCCGCGCCAGGCGGCTCCAAGGTTGCCAACTGCGAGTCCAGCAGCCCGGGCGGCATGAAGTGGTGCAGCCGACTCGTCAACCGAGCTTCGATCACCTCACGCGAACCGTTGAGGAACACGAAGATCACATTCGGTCCCCGAAGCCGATCGCGATAGCTGCGTTTCAGAGCCGAACAGGTAACAATTCCCGGCTCCCCGCGTATGGTCTGGTTGTTTATCCAAGCAGCAATCGCATCCAGCCACGGCCAGCGATCTTCATCGTTGAGCGGAATACCGGCCGACATCTTGGCAACATTCGCCGCCGGATGAAGATCATCTCCTTCCTCCAACGCCCAGTTGAGACGCCCCGCAAGCATCCCGGCCACCGTGGACTTGCCGGTACCCGCCACCCCCATGACCACCAAGATCGGGGCTGCGGTCACCTCCAGCACCATCGCTGAACCTCCCTCGCCTGACCCAGCGGTTTTATCGCATATCGGGTCTCGATGTCACCCTGACCCGCGATGTTAGGCATGGCATCCGAGGAGGACCGCGCCGGTGAGCTCGGCCATCGCGGTCTGCGTTCTTATGCACAGAGCCGCAAATAGCAGCCGAATCGACCAATTCTGAGCCGCGTTCGCCGCCGTGTGCGGAGAAATGGAACTAGGACCACCTTGTGAGTCAGTTCGCTAGCGGCAGGTCAGTTCGCTCGCGGTAGGTCAATTCGCTAGCGGCAGGTAGCGCACCATCAGTACGCCGTCGATCGCGCCGATTGCCTTGATCACCGAGTCCGGCACCTCGCTGTCGACGTCTACCAGCGTGTACGCCAGATCCTTGCGGGATTTGTTGGTCATCGTCGCGATGTTCAACCCCGCCATCGCCATCTCATGAGAGATACCGCCGACCATGTTCGGCACATTTGCGTTGGCAATCGCGACGCGAAATCGCGATTCCCGGGGCAAGATCACATCTGGGAAGTTGACCGAGTTCTGGATGGTGCCGTCGATCAGGTAGTCGCGAACTTGATCAGCGACCATCACCGCACAGTTCTCCTCGGCCTCACGCGTCGAGGCACCGAGATGCGGCAACAAGATCACGCCATGCCGCCCGGTGAGTTGCGGATCGGGGAAGTCGCAGACGTACTTCGACAGCTGCCCAGTCTCCAGAGCCTCCAGGATCGCGGTCTCCCTGACGACGCCGCCACGGGAAAAGTTGAGCACTACCGAGCCTGGCTTCAGCTGCGCGATGCCTCCGGCGTCGATCATGCCGCGGGTGGCGTCGACGAGCGGGACGTGCACGCTGAGGAAGTTGCTGTGCTTGAGAACCTCGCTCAGGCTTTGAGCCTTCTTCACCGCCGAAGGCAGGCTCCATGCTGAATCCACCGTGATCTCGGGGTCGTATCCGATAACGTGCATGCCCAGCTTGATCGCTACATCGGCAACCAGGCAGCCGACCTTGCCCAGCCCCACGACGCCCAACGTCCGGCCAGCCAGCTCATACCCCGCGAAGGCTTTCTTGCCGGCCTCGATCCGCCGCTCCAGCTCTGAGTCGTCCGGGTCGATGCCATCGAGATACCTCAGAGCATCGTCGATGTTGCGTGCGGCCAGCAGCATGCCGGCCACGACGAGCTCCTTGACAGCGTTGGCGTTCGCCCCAGGCGCATTGAACACCGCGATCCCGCGCTCCGACATAGCCGGGACCGGAATGTTGTTCGTGCCGGACCCGGCACGACCGACCGCCAGCAACGACTCTGAGATTTCCATGCCGTACAGGTCCGCCGACCTGACCAAAATCGCGTGGGGATTGTCCGCATCTGCCGACACCGCAAACCTGTCCCAGGGCAACCGCTTGAGCCCGCCGGGCCAGATGTTGTTAAAGACTCGTACCCGATACTTCTCAGTCATTCCCGCAGTCAACCCTTCGTCGCAGCGAACTCGGCCATGTAGTCCACCAATGTCTGGACGCCCTCGATGGGCATCGCGTTGTACAGCGAGGCCCGCATGCCACCGACCGAGCGATGCCCCTTGAGTTCCACCATGTTGTTCGTAGCCGCGCCCGCAAGGAAGTCAGCCTCAAGCGCGGGATCGGCGAGTCGGAAGGGAATGTTCATCCGCGACCGGTCGGCCTTGTCCACCGGATTGACATAGAAATCTGAGCTGTCGATGAAGTCGTACAGCAGCTTTGCCTTGGCGATATTGCGTTCCTCGGTAGCGGCGAGCCCGCCGTTCTCGAGCAACCACTGGAAAACCAGGCCGGCGATGTAGACCGCAAACGTGGGAGGCGTGTTGTACATCGACCGCGCCTTTGCATGGGTCGCGTAATCGAGCATCGCCGGCGGTGCCGGCTCACCGATGCCGATGAGGTCCTCGCGGATGATCACCAAGGCCAGTCCGGCCGGACCGATGTTCTTCTGTGCTCCCGCATAGATCAGACCTAGCCGGCTGAGATCCAATGGGCGGGATAAGAGATTCGAGGACATGTCGCTGACCACGGGTACGTCGCTGACATCGGGTATCCCGCCGAATTCGACGCCACCAATTGTCTCGTTGGCGGTGTAGTGCAGGTACGCCGCATTGTCACTGAGCCGCCACTCTGACTGCGACGGCACGTACGTGAACGATCGGTCCTCAGCGCTCGCAGCGACATTGACATCAGCCAATCCTTTCGCCGCGTTGATCGCCTTCTTAGCCCACTCGCCGGTATTGATGTAATCTGCTACGGCCCTGCCCTGGATAAGGTTCATCGGAATCATCTCGAACTGCAGCGACGCCCCGCCTTGCAGGAAGAGAACGTGATACCCCTCGGGCACCTCGAGCAGCGTCCGCAGATCAGCCTCGGCCGTCTCCGCGATTGAGATGTAATCCTTGCCGCGGTGGCTCATCTCCATCACCGACTGGCCTGAGCCGTGCCAATCGAGCATCTCATCCGACGCCCGGAGCAGCACTTCCTCGGGAAGAGTGCCTGGGCCGGCGCTGAAGTTGAAAACGCGGGTCATGAGTTTCGTTCCTGCCTGTCAAGTTTGAAACTGTCGGGTTTGAACCTGTGGACGGGCGGCCAAGCGAGGAGACTACAGCCTGGCTCCAACGAATTGCGCGCTTTCTCGCAGTGGGTAGCCGTCTCACCCCACGGCAGGTCACGCCGAGATAGAGGTCGGCAGCCCATGTTTGATACCAACTGCACGTCGATCGGCCCTTGCCCCTGGGCATTCGGTTTGCCCTTGCCCAACACTGATTTCAGCCACAGGGAGTAGGAACGGCTGCTTGAGCGTCTGTCGAAGGAGCGAGCATGATGTGCCGCCGTCCCATTGGCGTTGCGGCGAGCGTGCTCGCAATAGGCCTTGCAAGCTTGACAACCGAGCCCGCCGCCGCCGACCCGGCCACCACCGTCGCGTATCCGCCCAGTGCATCCGCCACCCGGCTGACGGGCTACGCATTCGACAGCTGCGCCGCTCCGTCGCTTGCGGCCATGCAGGCTTGGAAGATCTCCTCGCCCTACCAAGGCCATGGCATTTACATCGGTGGGCTCAGCCGAAGCTGCGTGCAGCCGAATCTCACCCCGGCGTGGCTGGCATCAATGTCCCAACAGGGCTGGCGGATCATTCCGATCTACGTGGGCTACCAGGCACCCTGCACCGGCCGGTCGAACGCCGCCAAGTTCACCAGCGCCAACGCATCTGTCCTGGGGACCGCCGACGCCGCGGATGCAGTGGTGCGGGCTCAGGAGCTGGGGATCCTGCCGGGCAGTGCCATTTATGGCGATATGGAGCACTACTCCTCGACCGATGCGGCGTGCCGTAGCGCTGTACTCAGCTACGTCTCGGCGTGGACCAAAGAACTACACCGGCGGGGTTACCTGGCCGGCATGTACGCCAACCTGTCCTCGGGAGCCAAGCACCTCTCCGAGGCGTACACCTCGACCGCCTACGCCCGTCCAGACGCCCTATGGATCGCACGCTGGGACTCGAATACGACGCTGACCGGCTGGGCTGGCATCCCCGATACGCAGTGGGCCAACCATCAGCGTGCGAAGCAGTACCGAGGTGATCATAATGAGACATACGGCGGAGTGAAGATCAACATCGACAGCAACCACTTCGATGCGCCAGTCGCGACTGTTGGCTACACGTACCAGATCACCAGTTCCACCAATCTCAACGGCCGCGCTGGGCCGAAGACCTCAATGCCGATCATGAAGACCTACCCGCCTGGCTCTACCGTGACGGTCGTATGTCAGACCATGGGAACCCGGGTTGGTACCACCTCGATATGGAACAAGCTGGCCGACGGTCATTACGTGACCGACTACTACATCAGCACGCCGTCAGGCACCACCTATAGCGCGCCGCTGCCACGCTGTACGTATCCGTTCCAGGTGACCACCGCGATCCTGAAGCAACGCACCGGTCCTGGCTCCAGCTACGCCGTCTCCGGCACGCTTCCGAGCGGAGCCCTCGGTTGGGTGACCTGCCAGCGCTCTGGAAGCACAGTGGGCGCCACATCGGTCTGGAGCAAGCTTGATGACAGCACATACGTGTCTGACCACTATCTGACGACGCCTAGCAAGACGACGTACAGCCCGCCGATTCCGCGCTGCTGATCTTTGACCGTCGCCTCGACAGATAATCGAATCTATGTTTGAATAAGCCCAATGCGATGGGCTGAGCAAGAGATCTCGAGGGAAGCAGGTGATCCCGCGGCCCTGCCAGGCCTGGATCGGCTGCAGAACCTCGTGCGGTCCGTTCGCACTCCGGAATTTGCGGGCATCACCTTTCACGAGGTACTGGCGAGGTCGGCGCTCAATAGCGTGCCGAAGGCGGCCGGCCTCCCGTTCAACTGGACCGTCAACCCGTACAGAGGTTGCAGTCACGGCTGCGTTTATTGCTTCGCGAGGAACACGCACACCTACCTCGATCTCGATGCCGGCGACGACTTCGACCGCCAGATCATCGTCAAGATCAACGTCGGCGACGTCTTGGCGCGAGAGCTCCGCCGGGCGACCTGGACGCGCGAACCAGTGGCGCTGGGAACCAACACCGATCCCTACCAGCGCGCGGAGGGTCGGTACCGGCTCATGCCAGGGATCATCGCGGCACTGACCGGATCGGGCACTCCGTTCTCAATCCTGACCAAAGGAACCACAGCGCGACGCGATCTGCCGCTGCTGAAAGTAGCGAGTCAAGCCGTTCCAATCAGCATGGGCGTCTCCATCGCACTCACCGACGAGACCATCCACGAAGCACTGGAGCCCGGCACGCCCACGCCGAAAGCGAGGCTCGAGCTGGTTCGGGCCATTGTGCGGGCGGGCCTGCCTTGTCAAGTGCTGGTCGCACCGATCTTGCCCATGATCACCGACAGTGATGAGCAACTCGACAACACGCTGCGCGAAATCGCTGCAGCGGGAGCGAACGGCGCGACCGTGTTCGCGTTACATCTGCGTCCAGGTGCCCGAGAGTGGTTCATGCGGTACCTCCGCAGATACCACCCGCAACTGGTCGACGCGTACGCCGAGCTCTACGGCAAGGGTTCCTACGTCACCCGCTCGTACGCCTCCGATCTGGCTCGCCGATCATCGGTGCTGCTCCGCAAACACGGTCTTGATCGAAGAGATGGCATGCTCCGGATACCGGACACCCACGCGGCACCGATCCCGCCACACCTCGCGCTCAGCGAACCCAGCCTCTTCTGAGGCGCCACAGTGTTGATCACGTTGATCGGGCATCAGCGCAGATCCCTGAAAAACGCCCGAAGATCATCGATCAGCAACGCCGGCTCCTCCATGGCGGCGAAATGTCCGCCTTCGGCGTGCTCGTTCCAGTACGCCATCTGGTGCGCCGGGTCCATGAAACGTCGCATGATTGGCTCGGTGTTGAACACCACCCACCCGCTCGGCACGCCAGAGGGCACAACCCAGTCGAGGTTGGAGTGCTCTGCCTCACATAAGAAGCGGGCCGCGCTGGCGCCGCTGCGAGTGAACCAGTAGAGACTGACATTGGTCAGCAGCTGATCCCGATCCACTGCCTCGTCCGGAGTCTTCGATGCTGGATTTGTCCAGGTCTGGAACTTCTCGACTATCCAGGCGAGCTGGCCAACTGGTGAGTCTGTCAGGGCAGCGCCGATCGTCTCCGGCCGGTGGCCCTGAAGGTCGAGATAGCCACGCTCTGCCCGCCAGACCACGCGCTCCCGCTCCACCCGCATTCGCTCCTGGTCCGTGAGGTGGTCCGGGATCGGAAACTGCTCTCCGGCCAGCCCAAGCGCGCCCGGATCAGTGACCACGATCGTGCCAACCACATGCGCGGCATCCGTGGCACCGAGCCGACCACTGACCCCGGCGCCGATGTCGGCGCCGTGCGCGCCGTAACGCGAGTAGCCAAGTCGCGCCATGAGCTCAACAAATGCCGAGGTAGTGCGTCCGACCTCCCACCCAGTCTGACTAACAGGAGTAGAGAATCCGAAGCCCGGCAGCGACGGGATCACCAGGTCGAATGCGTCGTGCGGATCGCCACCATGCGAGCGCGGATCGCTTAGCGGGCTGACCAGGTCTACGAACTCGACCACCGATGACGGGTAGCCGTGAATGATCAACAGCGGCAGCGCATTCGGCTCCGGGGAGCGGACGTGCAGGTAGTGAATCTGTTGCCCGTCGATCTCGGTCGCGAACTGGGGAATTTGATTAAGTCGGGCCTCCTGAGCCCGCCAATCGAAGCCATGCCGCCAGTAGTCGGTCAGCTCTCGTAGGTAGGGCAACGGCACACCACGAGCAAAGTCCGTACGGGAGTCCGGCGCGGGATCGGGCCAGCGAGTTGCGTCCAGTCGCCGATGGAGATCATCCAACTCGGCGTCCGTGATCTTGATCTGGAAGGGTTGGGGTGCGGTGTCTGTCGTCATATCAAACACGCTAGAAGCAATCGCGGAAGAATTCGTTCCTCGATTACTGCCAAACTGGCGCATTATGTGGCCGACATCCACGCGTCTGCTCCAGCTGCTCACCATGCTGCAAGCGCGCCGCGACTGGTCGGGAAAGGAGTTGGCGGAGCGGCTCGAGGTGAGCACCCGAACGATCAGGGCCGATGTCGAGCGGCTGCGCGACCTCGGCTACCCAGTCCAGGCCACGCCCGGCGTAGGTGGTGGATACCGCCTTGGTAGAGGAGCGACTATGCCGCCTCTGCTGCTCGATGATGAGGAGGTGGTGGCGGTCAGCGTCGGACTCCGCACCACCACGGGCGCTGGCGTCACCGGAATTGAGGAGGCCTCGCTACGAGCGCTGGTCAAGCTCGAGCAACTCATGCCATCCCGGCTACGACATCGCCTTGGAGCAATTCGGGCTGCGACTGTGAGCGTCCCTGGAACTGGCCCCACCGTGGATTCAGAGATGTTGAGCGTGATCGCCGGCGCGATTCGAGGCAGCGAGCGCTTGCGCTTCGACTACGTGGACTACGACGGCAACCAAACCGCAAGGTCTGCCGAGCCAGCGCGGCTTGTCGTCTGGGGCCGACGCTGGTACCTGCTTGCATGGGACGTGGCGCGTAATGATTGGCGCACCTTCCGAGTGGACCGCATCACGCCGAAGCTCCCGGCCGGCCCTCGCTTCAAGCCACGACCGCTGACAGACGACGAGGCAAGCAGGCACGTACAGCGCTCCGCCGGCACTGCGACCTGGCGTTACCGGGCGCGAATTCGCATCTACGCACCAGCCGATCAGGTGAGGGCGATGTTGCCGCTGGCTGTGTCAGTGTCGACCGACGGGCCGGACCATTGCATCATCGAGGCCGGCTCCGACACCCCTCATCAGCTTGCCCTCTATGTAGGACTCCTCGACGTCGATTTCGAGATCTTGGACCCACCAGAGCTCGCCGATGCTTTCAGCCGCCTCGCCGAGCGCTACCAACGGGCAGCCAACGGACCCTAGCGGAGGTAGATGTCGGGCATCCGCAGCGTCGCATCAACTGGCAGCCCAAGCGCAGCCGCGACCCCGGCGAGATCCTTCAACCGACCTGATCCCACCGATGGCCATACGGTCATAGCCATCCAGGTCCGCGGATCTTCACTGTTCTTCGGCCGACTCAGCCGGGCCAGCGGCGGAATGTGAATTGCGCCAAGGACAGGTGCGTCGTCGGGCAAGCTGGCGCGCTCTCGGGCGATGCGTACGGCATGCCGCAGGCCGCCCAGCTCATCGACCAGGCCCGCCTCCAGCGCATCCCGGCCGGTCCACACACGACCCCGGGCGACGGCTTCGATCTCTGCCACAGGTCGCTCACGGCCAGCTGCCACCTTGGCCACGAAATCGTCGTAGATGGCGTCGATCGTGGCCGCGAAGCGCGCCCGTTCATCCTCACTGAAGCCGCGTCGTGACGAGTACATCAGGGCTCGCGCACCCTGCTGCACAGCGCCCGTGTTGACGCCGATGCGTTCCAGCAGCCCATCGACCACCAGTTTGCCGCCCAGAACGCCGATCGAACCCGTCAGTGTCGCCGGCAAGGCCACGATGACCGCAGCAGGGCATGCGATGTAATAGCCGCCAGACGCTGCCACATCGCCCATCGACACAACGACAGGCTTGCCGGATTCGCGCAGTCGGCAGACCTCACGCCAGATGACCTCCGACGCAACAGCGGAGCCTCCCGGTGAGTCGACACGAAGTACGACGGCCCGAGCCCGGTCGTTGTCATGCGCTGAGCGGAGTTGTGCCCCCACGGTGTCGCTGCCGGCCTGGCGACCGATTGGGCCACGCCGACTGCGGCCGGTAGCGATGCCGCCGCGGACGTCGACTAGCGCGACGTGGCCGCGGCGATGAGGCGGCGGAGCGATCTTTCGACGCGGCCGCCATCGGTCGGCGAAGAGCAATTGTGGCTTCTCGCTGGTACGGGCGCGCAGGTTGTCGTACGCCTGATCGCGGTAGCCAAGCCTGTCGACCAAGCCGACAGCTTGGGCCTCCGATGCCGTACGCGGTCCCGTGTCGATCAGCTCGCGTACCCGATCAGGTGGCAGTCGCCGTGCGTCGGCGATCGTCTCCACGGCGTCGCCGAAGACCGACGCGGCCAGCCGCTCGAGAGCCTCGCGGTGCGCCGCACTGTACTCAGTCCGCAACAACGCGTCGGCGGCGTTCTTGTATTCATGTCGTTGCTCGAACTGCGGCTCAACCCCAAGCCGGTCCAGGGCGCCGCGTACGAACGGCGTCTCGATGCCGACGCCGAGCAGGCCGACCTCTCCGCCTGGTTGCAACCACACTTCCCCGAACGCCGTCGCCAAGACGTACGCCGCCATGTCTCGGGAGCCTTCCGCAAAGCTCTCCGACCAAGCCAGCGCCGGCTTGCCGCTCGCGACGAAGGCCTCGATGCCCAGCCGCAGTTCCTGCATCGCGCCCCAAGGCCAGGCTCCTCCCACCTTCGCGATCAGCCCAACCACATGCCGGTCCTCCGCAGCCTCATGCAAGGCGCGCAAGGTGGGGCGCAGCAGCCTGCGACCGCGAGCACGCAGCCGGGCAATCGGATCGTCAGCCTCCGGAGAAACGAGAGGCTCGGTCAAGTCGAGTTCGAGCAGTGTCTGCGGCCGTCGGCCGGGAAGGGCAGCCATGGCGTCAACGGTAGATCAGGCGGAGACGCGCTCGGGAGCTCCACTCGCCGGAGCCGAGGTCGCGAGTGGGGGACGCACTCGGAATCCGGTGCGTCCCCCACTCCCGCGGCACCCACCCCACTCCCTTGATCAACACCAACGTGGCGGGGTTTGTTTCCTGTGCCGGCAGCGCCTAGCTCGTTTGGATCGAGAGCTCGTAGACCTCGCTCGCCGGGTGACCAGCCCTCTCGTGGACGCGGATGACCGCTTCCTTGGTCGGGCCGGTAACCAAGCAGAAGGCGCGGCCAGAATCCGGGTCGAGCCACGCGTGGTCGTAGCTGACCCCTTCCTCGTCCTGAACCGCGAGATCGCGCCGATGGGCCTCCTCGAACTGCTCTTGATTGACTCCCACGAATCCATCGTGAATGTCCATGTACGTTGGCATCAAATGCTCCTCTGGGTCGTTGTCAGCGGTGGTGATCACCGCCGAGCCCGCCACTCTGGCGGTCGCATCCACTATCGGCAGGAAGGAGCGGGCGCACCATGACCGATACGACGCCGTCCTTGACTAAGATTCCGGACCTTGATCTGCGTGCGGCAATGCGGGATCCGTTCGCGATCGTCCCCCAGGTGCTAGATCTGGTACGCCTCAACGGCGCGATCTTCTTCAGGTCCCAATTCCGATCGCCCTGGTCCTACACTTCACCGCCGGTTTTGGAGTTGGCTGGTGCGCTGCCACACGTACCCGGCAGCCTGGTCTTGTTCCATATCGTCGCTGAGGGTCAATGCTGGATCGCCTTGCAGGACGGGGCCAGACGATACCTGAGCGGCGGTGACGTTGTCGTGATGCCGTACGCCGACGCCTACGCTTCCGGCTCAGAAGAAGACGCCGACCCGGTCTCCATCACTGCGCTCCTCCCACCTCCGCCGTGGATTGAGTTTCCGCAGATCGACTACGGCGGTGATGGGGAGAACACGCGGATGGTCTGCGGCTATCTCCGCGGCGATGCCGTGCTGTTCGACCCAGTACTCCGAGCGCTGCCACCACTGTTTGTGGTCCGCCCGACAGGTCCGGCGGCCGCCTGGGTGACCGCCAGTGTCGAGTACGCGATGCAGGCGAGGCAGTTGGCGCCGTCGGGTATGAATCAGCGCCTTCCCGAACTGCTGTTCACCGAAGTGCTGGGCATCTATCTCAAGGAGAGCGGTGACCTCGAACTGACCGGGTGGCTGGCGGCCTTACGCGATCCCGTCGTCGGTCCGGCCTTGTCGGTGCTGCACACGAGGCCCGCTCACGACTGGACTGTCGCCGAGCTCGCCCACACCGTCGCCACCTCGAAGACGGTGTTGATCGATCGGTTCAACCTCTTGCTCGGGCGACCGCCAATCCGCTATCTGACCGAATGGCGCCTCAACTTGGCTTCAGGCCTGCTACGGACGACAGAGTCCGGCATCACCGAGATCGCCGGCCGTGTCGGTTATACCTCCGAGGAGGCCTTCAGCCGTGCCTTCAAACGCGCGTTGGGGCAGTCACCCGCCTATTGGCGGAATTCAAAGTAATGCAGGGTTGGAAAGTAATTCAGGGGTTCAAAGGAATGAGGCTTGGGCAATGCATGCGCTGTACTCAGTCGCCACCTGGTCTGGGGTCAGCCGCCCGGTGATGCGCCCG
>Ga0075428_100002889_pt1 | contig 18696 bp, 18 predicted proteins | sample RhiMetdeltSRZDD2_FD_75291 | JGI IMG/M metagenome (GOLD analysis project Ga0075428, IMG submission 75291) | Populus rhizosphere microbial communities from Tennessee, USA - Rhizosphere MetaG P. deltoides SRZDD2 | ecosystem: Host-associated > Plants > Roots > Rhizosphere > Soil | place: USA... | reverse complement strand
AGAAGCGGCTCTTGCGGCCCAAATCGACGACCTTGCGGGAGTCGCCCTCGTAGACGATCCGCTCGATCTCGGCCTCGCTGAGCAGAGGGATTAGCTGGCCTGGGGCGATCACTGTGCCGGAGGCCAGCTCGCACATTCGCTTCAAGCTGTCGTCGCCCAGGTGCACGACGAACAGGGGGCGGAGGTCCTTGCGGTGCTCGGGGGCGGCCATGGCCCGGCGAGCCAACTCGACCAGCGCGTCGGCTCGCCGCCGCGCGGCCGTCCGGGCCAGGTGGTCGACACGGGTGTTGTCGCCGTGGATCTCCTTGGCCGCCGCCCAGTCCGCTTCGAACAGCTCCTTATCGATGCGCCGCAACGCGGTAGCGAGCTCGGTGCCGCCCACCGCGTCGAGCTGGCCATCCAGGACCCAGATCCCCCGCCACGTCTCGGACAGATGCAGATGACGAGACTCGTGATCCCGAGCCGCCTGGTCCTCCGCACCGTCCTGGTCCACGAGAGACTCCCAGTAGCGGACCGCAGTGGTGAACTCGTCGAAGCCCAGAGTCTTGGCGTGACCGACAAGCTGCTCCTCGGCGTCACCGAACCCCGTCGACACCGCCTTGCGGGGCGACCCGGCGAGGTCAGCCAGCGTCTTGGCGTGCCGCTCGGTGATCTCCCCCGCCGCCAACGCGGCGCGGGTGGCGGGCATGTGCCGCAACCGCCGCGCCAGCAGGCAGCCGGCCCGCATCCCGGCGATCGACGCCCTGCACTTCCGGGCCAGCCATGCCGCTGCGGTCTTTGACCCATCCGCACGCCACGAGCCACGCAAATCGAACGCCGACGTTACCTTCGCCCGACTAGCAGCCAGCCGAGCCTCACAGCGCTCCCAGCGCACGAGAACGTCGCCCAGCTCCTCGTCAGACAACGAAGCAGGATCGAGGCCGGCCAACACATCGGCCGCCTGTTCGAGGCTCTCGATCCCTCCCATGACCCGACTTTACCACAATCCATGACCACGATTTGCACATATAGCGGTCGCAATCAAGTTGATCGTCACCACGACCACACCAGGGGCCGACATCCCACGATCCGCCGCCCGGCTACTAACACCAACCGATGTTTGGTTTAGACTGGGGCGGGAAGGACTTCGAGAGACACGTTGCGTCGGACAACCGGGAGTGCGTGATGACGACTGAGCAGGCACTTGTGATCGTGGGTGCGAGTCTCGCTGGAGCGAAGGCGGCGGAGGCCGCCCGCGCCACGGGCTTCGACGGCCGGGTGGTGCTGGTCGGCGACGAGGATCAGCTGCCGTACGAGCGGCCGCCGCTGTCCAAGGCGGTGCTGCGGGGCGAGGCGGCGCCGGAGGAGACGCGGGTCCATGATCCTGGCTTCTACGCCGACCAGGACATCGAGCTCCTGACCGGTCGGTCGGTGGAGGCCCTCGATGTCGAGCATCAGCACGTGCGACTGGACGACGGCGAGACCCTCCCGTACACCGCGGCCATCCTGGCCGTGGGAGCCGCCCCGCGCCGGCTCGACATCCCCGGCGCCGACCTGGGCGGCGTCCACTACCTCCGGAGCGTCCACGACTCGACCGCCCTCCAGGACGCCATCCGCCAGGCAGGGCGGGTAGCGGTGATCGGCGCCGGATGGATCGGCTCCGAGGTCGCCGCCTCGGCCAAGCAGATGGGAGCCGACGTCGTCATCGTGCATCCGGCTCCCGTCCCCTTGCAGCGGGTCCTCGGCGATGAGATCGGCGAGGTGTTCCGCCAGCTGCATGCCGACAACGGCGTGACACTGCGCATGGGGACCGAGGTTGCCGAGATCCGCGGCAGCAACCGCAACGGCGGCAACGGCGGCGACCGCGGGCACGCGGCCGAGGTCGTCCTGAGCGACGGCACCGTCGAGGCGGCCGACCTCGTGGTCGTCGGCATCGGCGTCACACCGCGGATCGAGCTGGCGGTCGACGCCGGGCTGAAGGTGGAGGACGGCGTGGTGGTCGACGAGTACCTCCAGACCAGCGTCGCCAGCGTGTACGCCGCGGGGGACATCGCCTCGGCCTGGCATCCGCACTACGGCCGTCACCTGCGGGTGGAGCACTGGGCCAACGCCCTCAACCAGGGGCTCGCGGCGGGCGCGAACGCGGCCGGTCGCCACGACGCCTACACCCGCCTGCCCTACTTCTTCACCGACCAGTACGACCTCGGCATGGAGTACGTGGGCTACGGCGATCCCCGCGACACGGTCGTGGTGCGGGGCAGCCTGGCCGACCGCGAGTTCATCGCCTTCTGGCACCGGGACGGCGTCGTCACCGCCGCCATGAACGTCAACATCTGGGACGTCGTCGATGACCTGCGGGGCATCGCCGCCAGCGAGCGAGCCATCGACCCTGCTCGGTTGGCCGACCCCTCCGTGGCGCTCAGCGAGCTGGCGTCAGCCTGAGCACCAGGCTCAGCCCGAGCGCGAGCCTCAGCGTGAGCTCCACTCAATGAGCACGCAGGTCGCATCGTCCTGCAGCCGGCCGTCGTGATGCTCGACGATCGCGTGGACCAGGCGACGTAGGGTCTCGGGCGGGCCGAGCTCTGACGCTGCAGCCCGTTGGAAGAAGTCCGCGAGCCGCTCGAACCCGAAGGCCCGTCCCGTCGAGGACCGGGCCTCGACCACGCCGTCGGTGAACAGCAGCAGCGCGTCACCCGGCTCGAGCTGCTCCGTGCCGATCTCCGGGTCGCCGTGAAGGCCGTGGAGGATCCCCAGGGGCGGTCGCGGCCGGCACTGCAGCGTGCGCACCACCTGGCCATCCCGCAGCAGCAGCGGCCGGGGATGACCGGCGTTGAGCCAGCGCACGGCACCGGTCGAGACGTCGATCTGGGTCAGCGCGGCGGTCACGAAGGACTGATCCTGGAACTGGGCCCGCAGGGCATCGTCGATCTCGGTCGCCATCTGGACCAGGTCCAGCCCGCGCCGCCGGGCGTGCCGGTAGGCGCCGACGGCGACCGTCGTCATGACGGTCGAGGTGAGGTCGTGGCCGACGCCGTCGAAGACCGCAGCCGAGAGGATGTCGCCGTTCATGGCGTAGTCGAAAGAGTCGCCGGCGACGTCGTAGGCCGGTTCCAGGATCCCCGCCACCTGCACCCGCGGGCAGCTGAACGTCAGGGGCGGCAGGAGATGCCACTGCACCTCGGCGGCCAGGCCCAGCGGCCGGCGGCGGCGCACGCGATGGAACAGGTCGCCGTACTGGCGCTTGGCGACCACCAGATCCGCCGTCAACGAGGCCAGGTGACGAGCGCGGGCCTCGACCTGGTCGTCGTACTCGGCGAGCTCCATCCGCAGGACACCCAGCCGATCGGCGCCATCCCGGACCGGGAACCACATCGGCCCCGGGCCCTCGCTCCCGGCGGGCAGGCTGGTCTGAAAGGCCCGTCCGGCGAGGGTGCCCTCGATGTCGAGCGGCTCGACGGCTCCCGGACCGGTGGACAGGACCGGCACCAGCTGCCGTTGGTCGACGTCCACCAGGTACAACTGGACCTTGCGAGCTCCCAGCCCCGATGCCGCCGTGGCCACCATCTGGGCGACGTCGTCAGGAGGCAGCTCGTGGCTGGCGTCGAGCAGCCATCCGAGCAGCGGCTCACCGTCGGTGAGCGGCTGCTCGTCGCGCCCCTTGTCATCCGGGGAAGTCACCATCGTCGAGCCCCCAGATCCACTCCCTGGGCGAGATGCCGTCACCGACAGCTAACCACTTCATGACGCAGGCGGCTCGCTGGCCACCACGGTAGGTGGGTCAACGGTCCGCTCCCTGCGCCGAGGGGCGCCCCGACTTCACAGCCTCCGACCGTTACGCTCCTCTCCTCCCCGCCATGAGCACACGACCTACCGGACAGGACCGCGGCCGCGACGATGGACCGACGCTCGGCATCGAGGTGCTGCCGCCGACCTCGGCGGAGGACCAGCGGCTCGTCGGCGAGCTCACCGACCTCGTCAACGAGGTGTACGCCGTGGCGGAGGACGGCATGTGGGTGGACGGCGCGACCCGCACGGACACCGACGAGATGGCGGAGATGATCGCCGCCGATCAGATCGCCGAGGCGCGGCTGGATGGTCAGGTGGTGGGCACCATTCGCATCCAGCAGCTCGACGACCGCACGGGTGAGTTCGGGATGCTGGCCGCCGATCCGGCTCACCGCGGCGAGGGCGTCGGCCGAGCGCTGGTCAGCTTCGCCGAGGAGCTGACCCGCCAGCGCGGCCTGGCCCTCATGCAGCTCGAGCTCCTCATGCCACGGGACTGGTCGCACCCGACCAAGGACTTCCTCCATGCCTGGTACACCCGCATCGGTTACCAGCCGGTGCGGAAGGGCAGCATCGACGAGGCCTATCCGCACCTGGCGCCGCTGCTGGCGACACCGTGCGACTTCGTCGTGTACCACAAGGCCCTCACACCCATCGCCCCAGGTTGACGGGGTAGCGGCGGGGCGCCCGGGCCGTCGTCGCTAACACTTCGCTAACAGCCCCTGGCTAGGTTCGCCGACTTCCTCACCGAGGTTGGCGAGATATCGGAACCGCTCCAGGCAGGCGTACGTCAATGCCCATGGGCATCGCAGTCGGCGATGTCGTGAGTCGCAGGCCGAGGCGACGTAGGGGGGCCGGATCAGCCATGAGCGCCGAGACGACCGTCGAGCGGGAGCGGGAGTCGGCCTTCGACCACACCTTCCGCCGGCAGTACGAACCGATGGTTCGGGTTGCCTACCTCCTGGTGGGCTCACGTGCGGAGGCGGAGGAGGTGGTCCAGGACTCCTTCGCCCGGGTCGAGCTGCGATGGAGCGACATCGAGCGCGCCAACGCCGACGCCTACCTCCGCCGCTGCGTCGTCAACCGCAGCAAGGATCTCCTGCGACGGCGGCAGGTGGAGCGACGGCTGCGTCCTCTCCTGCCCCGCGAAGGCACCGTCGAGCTCCACGCCGACGAGCTCGGCGACGCGCTGGCGGCGTTGCCCGCGAGACGGCGGGCGGCCGTCGTCCTCCGCTACTACGTCGGGCTCGGGGAGCGCGAGATCGCGGAGACCCTGGGCGTCCGTCCCGGGACCGTGAAGTCGCTGCTGCACCGAGCGCTGGCGCAGCTCCGTCAAGCCATCGAGCGATGAGCGATCTGCTGTTGGAGCACCGCCTGCACCTGCTCGTCGACCACGTGTCCGCTCCAGCCCTGCCCGCGACCCGGGAGGCCATCAGGCGGCGGGCGGAGGTGCTGCGCCGCCGGCGTCAGGTCGGGCGCGCCATCGGTGTCGTCGCCGTGGCGCTCGCCCTCCTCGCTGGAGCGATGCTCCTACTCGCCCTCCAAGGCCTGCTCGCGGCGCCGGTCGGCCGCCATGCGCTCGATCCTCATGCCCTCGCGACCGGTGCGCGTGAGGTAGTACACGCCGACGGCGAAGCAGACCCACAGGACCCCGATGCCCACGAGCAGGACTGCGATCCCGATCATCGTCTCCATTGCTCACCTCCGAACCGTCGGCCCCGGGTGGGCCAGACCATGTCGGACCGAGATGATCGCGCCCGGCGGTGGGGATGCGGCGTCACGCCGTGCTGGTAGCGCCCACCGACTCCAACGCCGCCTGGCGCAGCCGATCGATCCTGCTGCCCGGCTCGTCGGTGTTCAGGCCGTAGGCCTGGAGATCGCGCAGCGTGATGACCTCGCCGAAGCCGCCCCAATGACCGTCGCTGATCTGACGGAGCTGAACCCAGACCCGGTGGGCCTCGACCGGGGTGTTCTCGGTGCCCTCCGCGGCGAGGACGGCCGCGGTCACCCGCTCGACCAGCTTCTCCCGACCCGGCTTCGCCAGCGGGCCGAACACGCCCGGTGCACCTTCGGGGATGGTGACGGTGACCCGGTAGATCGGCTTGGGATGGGGCTGGCCGCCGACGAAGACGTCCTGCTCGTTGACGAAGCACCACGCGAGCGCCTGCATGTGCGCCGCCGCCCCGAAGCGCACGAAGGGCGCCGCCTCGACGTCGAGGGCGATCGTCGACAGCTCGGCGGCCAGGTCCTGCTTCGTCTCGTGGTCCAGGGCGCCCCTGCTGGTCGTGAGCTCGATCATCGGCATGACAGGACCTCCGGGTGGGTGGATTCCGTCTCGCTGGTGCCGGCCGGACGATAACATACATACATGTCTGTACGACAAGCGGACCGCAGCGCACGGACCCGTCGCGCTCTGCTCGAGTCCGCCGCGCGGGGCCTGTCCCGCTACGGCTACGGCAACCTCGTCCTCGAGCGGGTGGCCAGCGATGCGGGGTACACCCGAGGCGCGCTCTATCACCAGTTCAAGGACAAGGAGGACCTGGCCCTCGCGGTGCTGAGATGGGTCGACGAGACCTGGCAGCAGGAGGTGGGCCCGTTGGTCGACCGGGAGGACGATCCTGCCGCCGCGCTGCTCGCGATGGCGCGCGGCCACGCCGTGGTCTGCCGACGTGACATCGCCCGGGTGGCGATGGCGCTGCGGATGGAGTTCAGCGGGCAGGACCACCCGCTCGCGCACCACCTCGAGCGGGTCTCCGCTGGCCTGGTCAAGCGCTGCACGCGGCTGATCGAGGCGGGTCGCCGAGTGGGATCGATCCCCGCTGGTCCACCGGCCCGGACCGTCGCGCGGGCCTTGATCGGGGCCATGGAGGGCACGGTCATCGAGGTCGCCGGAATGGCACCTCACGACGAGGTGCTGACGGCGCGCGCCGCGGCCGGAGTGCTCGGGCTCGACCCGAAGGCCATCGCGTAGCAGGTCCGGGCGCCGTCCGGGCCCGGCGTGAGCAGGGCGGGTGCGACATGATTGACCGTGGCCGACAGCGAGGGAATGCGCGCGTGGCGGGTGCACCGGTACGGCGAGCCGGGTGACGTCCTGCAGCTCGAGGAGGCGCCGGTCCCGGTGCCGGGGCCGGACGAGGTGCGGGTGCGGGTCGAGGCCGTCCCACTGAACCTCAACGACCTCGAGCGCATCACCGGCGGCAACATGATGGTGCGGCCCGAGTTCCCCTACAGCCCGGGCATGGAGGTCATGGGCGTCGTCGATGCCGCCGGGACGGGCGCCGAGCGGTGGGTGGGCACACGGGTGGTCGCCATCACCAAGAGCGCGTTCGGCGGCTACGCCGAGCTCGCCGTCTGCCCGACGGCGGCCACCTTCGAGATGCCCGACGACATCCCCCTGCCGGACGCGGCCGCGCTCTTCTTCCCCTTCCACCTCGCGTGGCTCGGCCTGCTGGACCGGGCCGGGCTCGCTGCGGGTGAGAGCGTGCTGATCCACGCCGCCGCCGGCGGTTCGGGCTCCGCGGCCATCCAGCTCGCGCGGCACGTCGGAGCGCGGGTGTTCGCCACCGCCGGCAGCGCGGAGAAGCTGGAGCTCTGCCGCGAGCTGGGGGCCGAGGTCGCCATCGACTACACGACCGACGACTTCGCCGAGGTGGTGCTGGCCGAGACGGGGAACGCCGGCGTCGACGTGGTCTTCGACAACGTCGGCGAGGCGGTGATGGAGAAGTCCATGAACTGCCTGGCCTACAACGGTCGGTACCTGATGATGGGCTTCGCCTCCAACAAGCTGGTGGCGGACGAGAAGCTCGTGGTCCCCCGGCGCGTCGCCCTCGGCAACTTCAAGCTCTGCGGCGTCCTCCTGAACTACGCCGACGAGCCCCTGCTGCAGACGCTGAAGCAGGCCCTGGGCTGGAACATCGCGCCGCGCGACCTGGGCGAGCGCATCAACCGCGAGATCATCGAGCTCGTCCGCAGCAAGGCCGTGCGACCGGTGGTCGGCACGACGGCGCCGTTCGAGGAGCTACCCCGCGCCGTGGAGGCCATGGCTCGCCGGGCCACCACCGGCCGCAGCATCGTCCTGCTGTGACCCCGCCGGAGGTCTGTCAACCTCAGGACGTCCCGTCGCGTTGAGACGATGAATGACCGAGCCGACTGATCGTCCCAGCTTCGACGACCGCTTCGACGCCCTCACCGCCGTCGCCTACCGGGTCGGCTTCCGCCTGCTCGGCGACCGCGAGGAAGCGCGTGAGGTCGCGCAGGAAGCCCTGGCCCGGGCCTTCGCCCGCTGGCGTCGGGTGGCGAACTACGACGAACCGTGGGTCGCCCGCGTCGCCACCAACCTGGCCATCGGGCGCTGGCGCAAGCGGCGACCGACGATGCCCGTCGCCGACCACGCGGCGGGCCTGGTCGCGGATCCTTCGACTGAAGCCCTCGAGCGGTACGGGCTGGCCCAGACCCTGCGCCGTCTCCCACGCCGCCAGCGCGAGGTCGTCGTCCTGCGCTACCTCGTCGACCTCCCGGAGCGGGAGGTCGCGGCATTGCTGGACACCACGGTCGGATCGGTCAAGCAGCACGCGCACCGGGCGTTGGCCCGCCTGCGCGCCGACCTGACCCCCACCCTCGCCGTCCCGGAGGTCGACGATGTTCGAGCACCTTGACGACCCGGTCCCCTTCCGGACCGACGCCCGGTTCCGCCGGGCCGTGACCGCGCGGGGCCGGCGGCTCCGTCTACGGCGGCGGCTCACGACGACGCTGGGCGGTCTCGTCCTCCTCCTCGGGACCGTCGGAGCCACCGGAGCGCTCTACGTCGAGCGCCGGGATGCCGCCATCGACCGCATCGACGTCGCGACCGCGCCATCGACCGACGGCGCGATGAACATCCTGCTGGTGGGGGCCGACCAGACGGGCGCGCACCCCGACAGCATCGTGGTGGTGCGCCTCGCCCCTGACGGGTCGATCGGCGTGCTCTCGGTGCCCCGGGACCTGGTCGACCCGGCGACGGGCGTCAAGATGACCGGGCACACCGACCCCCAGGCCCTGGTCGACGCCGTGACTGGGCTCCTCGGCATACCCGTCGACCACTTCGTCCGGATGGACGTCAGCGGGTTCGTCGACCTGGTGGACCAGCTGGGTGGGCTGCGCGTGGCGATCGACCGTCCGCTGTACGACTCCACCGTCGCCGTCAACCTCCAGCCGACGGCCTGCACCACCCTGGACGGCGAGACCACCCTGGCGCTGGCGCGGGCCCGTTGGCTCGCGGGTGACGACAGCGGCGACCTCGGGCGCATGGTGCGCGGCCAGGCGCTCCTCACTGCGGCCCTCGCCCAACTTGCCGAGACCGGTGACGACCCGGTCGCCCTCGACCGGATCTCGCGCCTCCTCGCCGACCACGCGGTGGTCGACCGGGGCCTCGACCTGCGCGAGATGATCGACATCGGACGACAGATGGCGGCGGTCGACCCGAGCGCATTGAACCTGACGACCCTGCCGGTGGTCGCCGTCGAGGGAACGAATGGTGCCCCCGAGCTCCGGCTTGCCCAGGCGGCAGAAGGAGTGCTGCAGCTGTTCGGAGCGTCAGCCGACCACGAGATCGCGGTGCCGCCGCGGGACGCCCGTTCCGTGGACGTCGGCGACCTGACCGGCGCCATCCCCCCGCCGATCCATCCCTGCTGACGCCGGACCGGGGTGGCGACCGGACGACTTCGAAGGTCTTCCGTCAGGAGCCAACGGAAGACCTTCGAAGAGTCGCGCTGGGCACCGAGCGGAGTGGCAGCGGCTCCGCTCAGAACCCCAGGTCAGAACCCCAGGTCGATGAAGTCGTCGACGTTGTCCTGGGTGACGGTGGTCGCGGGCAGCTCGATGCGGCTCGGCACCTCGGGCTCGACCAGCTCCTCGAAGCCCTGGCCCAGAGCGATCAGCCGAGCGACCCGCACCGCGGAGGCTGACATCGAGGGGTTGTACAGGAAGGTGGCGGCGTAGAGGCCGCCCTCCTGGATCAGGTCCATGGCGTCGCGGGAGCCGCCCGCGCCGGTGAGGATCATCTCGTCCTGGCGTCCGGCGTTCTCGATGGCCGACACCACGCCCATGGCCATGTCGTCGTCATGGGTGTAGACCGCGTCGATGTCCGGCTGCGCTTGGAGGATGGTCTCCATGACCGTGAGCCCCTTGTCCGGCAGGAAGTCAGCCGGCTGCTGAGCGACGATCTGGATGCCGTCACCACACAGCTGGGAGATGGTGTCGGCGAACCCCGCCGTGCGCTCCTCGGTGACCGAGATGCCGGCCAGACCCTGGATCTCGACCACGTTGCCCTGGCAGTCGAGCTGCTCGGCGATGAAGTTCGCGGCCGACACCCCGATGCCGTAGTTGTCGCCGCCGATCCAGGTGCGGAACGCGCTCTCCGAGGAGAACTCCCGGTCGAGGTTGACGACCGGTATGCCCTGCTCCATGGCCTCCTGGGCGACCGGCGTGAGCGGACCACCCTCGTGGGGCAGGATGATCAGGACGTCGGGATCCTCGGCGATGAGCTGCTCGACCTGGGACACCTGAGCCGCCGAGTCGTTGGTCCCTTCCAGGAGCACGAAGTCCACGTCGTCGTAGTTCGCGGCCTCGGCCTCGGCGTTCTCGGTGATGGCCGCCAACCAGCCGTGGTCGGCACCCGGTGCGCTGAAGGCGATCTTGATCTGCTCGCCCTCCTCCACCGAGCCCTCGCCGGTGGCTTCGTCCGAGCCGGTGTCCTCGCTGGTGGAGTCGTCGTCGTCGCCTGATTCGCACGCCGCGACCAAGAGGACGCCGGCGGCGAGCACGCCGAAGAGTCGGTGCTGTCGTCGGTTGCGCATGTCGTGTTCCCCCTCGTGTTGTGGGCCGGAGTGGTTCGGTTCAGCGGTCCCGGCGCTGCAGCGCGGCGGCGCCCAGGATGATCACGCCCTTGGTGAGCTGCTGGAGCTCGGTCGGCATGTCGAGCAGGTTGAGCAGGTTGAAGACCAGGCCGAAGGTGATGACGCCGAGGAAGGTGCCGGTGATCGTCGCCCGGCCCCCGGCCAAGCTGGTGCCCCCGATCACGACCGCCGCGATGGCGTCGAGCTCCAGGAGGTTGCCCGACACCGGCGAGGCACTCCCCAGCCGCCCGCTCAGCAGGATCGCGGCGATGCCGACGCACAGCCCCGACAGCACGTAGACGCTGGTGACGATCACCGTGGGCCGGATGCCGGCCATGCGGGCGGCCTCCCGGTTGCCGCCGATCGCGATCACGTGGCGCCCGTACCGGGTGCGGTTGAGCACCACCCAGCCCAGCGCCGTGACCGCGAGGAACACCAGGGCGGCGTTCGGGATCCCGAGCGTCTTGCCCCGCCCCAGGTCGCGCACGACGACGAGGTCGAGGAGGCTGATCGGCGTCTTGTCGCTCATCCACAGCGCCAGGCCCCGTGCACCCGCGAACATGGCCAGCGTGGCGATGAAGGGGACGATCCGCCCGTAGGAGATGGCGACGCCGTTCACCAGGCCCAGCAGCACCCCGAAGCCGATGGCACCGAGCATGAAGGGCAGGGACTGCTGCTCGCCGACCAGCCCGCCGGCGATGGACGCGGCGGCCAGCATCGAACCGACCGACAGGTCGATCCCTCCCGTTGCGATCACGAAGGTCATGCCCACCGCGACCACGCCGGTCACGCTGGCCTGGGTGAGCACCGTGAGCAGGTTGTCGCTGGTGAGGAAGGCCTCGCGGTCCGCGATGGTGCCGGCGATCAGCAGGAGGATCACGACCACCGGGAGCGCGGCCTCCTGGAGGTGGATGCGCCGCCATGCGCCACCGTCGAGCCGGCGGGTGCCGGGCGGCTCGAGGCCGACGGCGGTCGGGTCGTCCACGGTGGAGCTCACGATGTCCTCTCCTCGGACTGGGGCAGGGCGTGGGCCAGGACGTCGGCCTCCGACATCGGGGCCTCGAGCAGCGCAGTGGGCCGGCCGTCGGCCAGCACGAGGATCCGGTCGCACAGCGCCACCAGCTCGGCCAGCTCCGACGACACCATGACCACGGCGATCCCACCGTCGGCCAAGGTCCGGATGACCCGGTAGATCTCGACCTTCGCCTCGACGTCGATGCCCCGGGTCGGCTCGTCCAGCAGCAGCACCCGGCACCGGCGGAGCAGCCAGCGGGCCAGCACGACCTTCTGCTGGTTGCCGCCCGACAGCTCGACCACCAGCCGGTCCGGGTCGGCCGGCGTCGTGTGCAGCACTCGGAGCTGGTGCATCGCGGCATCCCGCTCGGCGGAGAGCGACAGCAGCCCCCGGCGGCGGAAGCGGCGCAGGTCGGCTACCGAGACGTTGCGGACCAGGTCCCAGCCCGGCCAGAGGCCCTGGCTCTTGCGCTCCTCGGGCGCCAGGCCGACACCGGCCCGGCTCGCGATGTCGGGCCGGCCGGGCGGGAGACGCCGCTCGCCGACGGTGATCGATCCGGCGTCGGGATGGTCGAGGCCGGCGATCAGCCGCAGCAGCTCGGTGCGCCCGGCGCCGACCAGCCCGCCCAGCCCGACGACCTCGCCTTCGTGGACCTCGAACGAGACCCCGCTCACCGCCGGGGCCCGGGTCAGTCCCTCGACCCGCAGGACCACCGGGCGCGGCGTGCCCGTCGTCGGCGCCGTACGGTCCGGGAACACCTCGGCGAACTGGCGCCCGACCATGGCCCCGATCAGCTCGGTCCGCGGCGTCGACGCGAGGAGGTCGGCGGCCACCGTCCGGCCGTCGCGCAGGACGGTGATCGTGTCCCCCACGGCGGCGACCTCCTCCAGGCGGTGGGAGATGTAGACCACACCGACCCCCTCGGCGGTGAGCCGCCGGACCACGTCGAACAGCGTCTCGACCTCGTGCCGGCCGAGCACGGCCGACGGCTCGTCCATGATCAGCAGCCGGGCGTCGCGGGTGAGCGCCCGGGCGATGGAGACGATCTGGCGGGTGGCCGGCGCCAGCGTGCCGACCAGGCTGTTGGGGGCGACGTCCTCGTGGCCGAGGCGGGCCAGGACGGCCGCGGTCTCACGGCGGGCGGCCCGCCGGTCGAGCAGCGGACCGCGGCGGAGCTCGTGGCCCAGGAACAGGTTGTCGGCGACGCTGAGGTCGTCGACCAGGTCCAGCTCCTGGTAGATGGTCGCGATGCCGTGGGCCAGCGCCGCGGCCGGATCGCCCGGCGGGAGCGGCTCGCCGTCGATGACGACCTCACCCTCGGTCGGGGTGACGAGCCCGGCGATGCACTTGATCAGCGTCGACTTCCCGGCCCCGTTCTGCCCGACCAGGCAGTGGACCTGCCCCGCGGTCACGACGAAGTCGACCCCGTCCAGCGCCCGCACCCCCGGGTAGTCCTTGACCAGCCCCCGGACCTCCAGTAGCGGCGCCGTCATGCGGTCGCCTCACCGGAGCCGGCGCCCGGAGCGAGAGCGGCGTCGATGGCGTCCGGCGACAGGATCTGCTCGATCACGGTCACGGCGCACCCGATGACCCCGGCCCGGTCGCCGAGCCGGCTCCGCGCCAGGTCGAGGTGCCTGGTGGCCAGGGCGGTGGACCGCCGGTAGATGACCTCCCGCACGCCGGCGAAGAACTGCTCGTGGACGTGGGCCAGGTCCCCGCCGATCACGATCACCGCGGGGTTGAAGAAGTTGACCGCGCCGGCCAGCACCTCGCCGACCAGGCGACCGGCCTGGCGCACCATGGTCACCGCCTGGGCGTTGCCGGCCCGGGCCAGGGCGACGACGTCGCGGCTGTCCCGGGCTTCGATGCCGATGGAGGTCAGCTCGCGGGCCAGCGCTCCCCCGCTGGCCACGGCCTCGACGCAGCCCCGGTTCCCGCAGCGGCACAGGACGTCCCCGGCGTCGGGCACCTGGACGTGCCCCAGGTCGCCGGCCGTGCCGTCGGCTCCCCGGTGGATCAGGCCACCGCTGACGATGCCACAGCCGATGCCGGTGGCCACCTTGATGAACAGCAGGTCGTCGCAGCTGTGCCGCCAACTGGCCCAGTACTCGCCCAGGGCCATCACGTTCACGTCGTTGTCCACGAGCACCAGCGCACCCGGGTAGTCGTCGGCGAAGGCGGGGGGTATCGCCACCCCGTCCCAGCCCGGCATGATCGGCGGGCTCACGGCCCGGCCCGCCGCGAACTCCACGGGACCGGGAACGCCGACGCCGATGCCCCGCACGTCGGCTGGACTGCGGCCGACCTCGTCCAGCAGCTCGGCGAACCGCTCGCGCACCCAGCCGAGCACGATCTCGGGCCCGCGCGCGATCTCCAGGTCGCCGGGCAGCTCGGCCAGGATGTTGCTGTCCAGGTCGCTGGCCGCGAGCCGGCAGTGGGTGGCACCGAGGTCGGCGCAGAGCACGACGCCGCTGGTGGCGTCGAACACCAGCTGCGTCGGGGGTCGACCTCCGGTCGACGCTCCGCCGCCCTGCTCGACCAGCAGCCCCAGTCCCAGCAGCGCGTCGACGCGCTGGGAGACCGTGGAGCGGGCCAGGCCGGTGGTGCGGGCCAGCTCGGCCCGACTGCTGGCCTGCCCGTCCCGGACCAGCTGGAACAGCACGCCGGGCGTGAGCGTGTGCGGCCGGACCGCCGGACGTTGGGCCATGCGCGGGTCGTATCACGGCGAGCTTTGTTCGGTCAACGGTCAAAGTCATTACAGGTTTGTCGCAAGATGGGTACTTGTGCTTGTCCTACGGTCGAAGTCCGTCATAGGTTCCGAGGGCATGGAGGCACTGCGCATCGCGATCTGCGGCACGGGCTTCATCGGCCGGGTCCACGCCCGGTCGGCCCGGCTGGCCGGGGCCGAGGTCGTCGCGGTGGCGGCGTCGTCGCTGGCCTCGGCCCGCGAGGCCGCCTCGGACCTCCAGGTCGAGCAGGTCTTCGCGACCAGCGAGGAGCTGGTCGAGGCCCCGGGGATCGACGTGGTCCACCTCTGCACCCCGAACCACCTCCACGAGCCCCTGGCGCTCAAGGCACTGGCGGCGGGGAAGCACGTGGTGTGCGAGAAGCCGGTCGCCTTCGACGGTGCGGGCGCCACCCGCATCGGGGAGGCTGCCGCGGCCGCGGGCCGCGTCGTCACCGTGCCGTTCGTCTACCGATACCACCCGATGGTCCGGGAAGCCCGCGCCCGGGTGGCGGCGGGTGAGCTGGGGCGGCTGCGGCTGCTCCACGGCAGCTACCAGCAGGACTGGCTGCTGACACCGGACGACACCAACTGGCGGGTCGACGGCGCGCTCGGTGGACCGTCCCGCGCCTTCGCCGACATCGGATCCCACTGGTGCGACCTGGTGGAGTTCGCGGCCGGGCACCGGATCACCCGCCTCCTGGCCCGGCTGACCACGGCCGTGCCCGAACGGGCGGTGGCCGGCCCCACCAGCCACACCGCCACCTTCAGCCCGGCCGGACCGGGTGCCGAGCACCGGTCGGTGGCCACCGAGGACGTCGCGACCGTCCTGTTCGAGACCGATGGCGGGGCGGTCGGGACCCTGCTGGTGAGCCAGATCTCCCCCGGTCGCAAGAACCGCCTGTGGTTCGAGCTCGACGGAGAGGCCGCGGCGGTCGTCTTCGACCAGGAGCAACCCGAGGTGCTGTGGATCGGCCGGCGCGACGGGGCCACCGTGCTCCCCCGCGACCCGGCCCTGCTGGGACCCGATGCCGCCCGGCTCGCCACGCTGCCCGCCGGACATGCCCAGGGCTACAACGACTGCTTCGACCTGTTCGTGGCCGACACGTATGCCGCGATCCGCGGCGACGCACCAGCCGGCCTGCCCGCCATCGGCGACGGCGTGCGGGCCGCCACCATCACCGATGCCGTGCTGGCCTCGGCCCGTGCGGACACCTGGATCGAGGTCCCGTCATGAGGCTCGGATTCCTGACCGCCTGCCTGCCCAAGCGGTCCCTGACCGACATCGCCGCCTGGGCCGAGAGCCACGACTACGAGGCCCTCGAGGTCGCCGCCTGGCCCGCGCTCGGTGACCGACCGTTCACCGCCACACACCTCGACGTGACCGACTACGACCGCGACGGGGTCCTCGCCCTGTTCGAGCGCTACGGGCTCACGCTCTCGTCGATCGCGTTCTACGACAACAACCTCCATCCCGACCCGGCGGAACGCCAGGCCGTCAACGAGCACGTCGTCCGGTGCATCGATGCTGCGGCCGACCTCGGCTGCCCGACGGTCGGCACCTTCGTCGGCCGCCATCCCGGTCGGTCGGTGCGGGAGAACCTGGCCGAGGCCGAGGCGGTGTTCGCGCCGCTGGTCGACCACGCCGGCGCGCGGGGCGTCAAGCTGATCATCGAGAACTGCGTGATGGAGGGCTGGCACCCCGACGGCTACCCGGGCAACCTGGCCTATTCGCCCGAGCTGTGGGAGTGGATGTTCTCGATCGGGCTCTACCTCAACTTCGATCCGTCCCACCTGCTGTGGATGGGCATCGATCCGGTGGCCGCGGTCCGGCCCTACGTCGATCGCATCCCCCACGCCCAGGCCAAGGACATCGAGCTGTTCCCCGAACGTCGGGACCGCTACGGGTTCCCGGGCCGGACGATCGAACGGGAGGACCCCTGGGACGTCGGCTGGTGGCGCTACCGGGTGCCGGGCCTCGGCCAGGTCGACTGGGTGCGGCTGGTCGACGCCCTGTACGAGGGCGGCTTCGAGGGTGTGCTCTCGGTCGAGCACGAGGATCCGGTCTGGGGCGGGACGGAGGAGCGCGTGGAGGCGGGCCTGGAGGTCGCCCACCGCACCCTGCGACCGCTGCTCGTCCGCTGACCCGCCCGCCGTGGCGGCGGTCAGCGGAAGCGGGATGCGATGACGTCGAAGGCCGCCTTCGGCTCGAAGTAGCCGTCCCGCTCGTAGGCCCGCTCCGCGTCGCTCCCATAGCACCGGACGACGGCGAAGCCCGCCATGTCGAAGTCGTAGTGCGGGTCGGACGAGTAGGGGCTGTCGGGCTCGATGAAGTCGTAGACGAACGCGCCGTGGACTCGCTCGGCCTCGAAGACGTCGAGCAGCTCGGCGATGTAGTCGGCTTGGACCTGCTCGTCCCGGACCAGCTCGTCGGGGATGACCGGTACGTCAGCCGACCAGTCGACGACCGTGAACCCACTCCCTCCCAGGTCCTCGGCACCCCGGAAGGAGCAGCAGCCGAACTCGGTGATCACGACCGGCTTGCCGTGCTGGTGGAGGCGGCGGACGTCCTGATCGAACGTCGCCGCGTTGGTGGCGTCCCGGTAGAGGTCGACGCCGACGACGTCGAAGCCGGTCCAGTCGATCGCCTCCCACGTCCCGGACGAGTAGGTGATCTCCCCCCCGAAGACCGGCCGCACCGCCTGGAGCGCGTCGGCCAGGAAGGCGTTGAGCCTCGCGCTGTAGTCGCCGGCTGCCGGTGTCCCGAGGGCGGCTCCCCGCTCGGACCAGTCGTCACCCGGCACCAATCCCGCCATGAAGATCGTCAGCTCGACGCCCAGGGACAGGACCACCTCGGGATGGTCCGAACGCAGCTCCTCGGCAGCGCGAGCCACGTCGGACACGAAGGCCAACGTCGTCGCTGCATCGGCGTCGAACTGGCGCGGCTCGAACCAGACCTGCAGCCCGTTGTCGGCAGCGATGCCCGCACTGTGGAGGAGACGGTCGAGGTCCGACCCGAGCAACAGGACAGCGTTGCTGTGCAGGTCGTTCCGGATGGCGGCGATCTCGTGGTCCACGAACTCCGGCCGCCAGAGCTCACGATCGGTGTCGTAGTTCATGCCCTTCACGGCCAGCGGCGACCGCGAGCGCGACGACTCCGCGGCCTCGCGCTCGCCGCGCCCTCCTCCACCGCCGCACGCCGCGGCGCACGCCGCGGCGGCCGAGGCCGCTGCGGCCACGATGAACGATCGGCGATCGATTGCCTGAGAAGCTCGGGGTGTCATAGGTGGCGTCGACGGTAGGAAGCTGCTTCCAGCCCTGTCGTCCTCCCTGACGCCGACCGACCCTCCTCCCCGAGGAGGACCCGGCGGGGTGGGTGTCGGCACCGTCCCCGTCGACTACACCTGACGTGTGGACTTCGTCTCTGCCATCCGTCGCGACAGCGACCTCTTCTACGCCACGGCCGTGTCCGCCGATCCCGATCGCGGCGTGCCCAGCTGCCCCGCCTGGACCATCGCCGACCTCGTGTGGCATCTGGGTTCGGTCCACTGGTTCTGGGGCACCGACATCGAGCTGCGGGCCGCCGATCCGGCGGAGCTCAAGCAGCGAGCGCCGTCCCGGCCCACCGGCGACTACGGCGACCTGGTCGCGTGGTGCCGCTCGCAGCGCGACCGCCTGATCGACCTCCTCGACGCGACACCCGACGACATCCCGGTGTGGACGTGGGCGTTGAACGAGACCGACCACACGGTCGGGTTCATCCGCCGCCACCAGGTACAGGAAGCCGCGGTGCATCGCTGGGACATGCAGAGCGCGGCCAGGACCGGCCCACCCGATCCCATCGAGGCCGAGGTCGCGTCCGATTCGATCGACGAGATGCTGACGATCACGCTCCCCTGGGGGGTCCGGCCCGACAAGCCCCTGCCCGGGACGGTGCACATCCATTGCACCGACACCCCGGGCGAGTGGCTCGTCCATGCCGACGGCCGGGTGGAGCCCATCCACGCCAAGGGCGACGCCGCGATCCGTGGCACCGCGTCGGACATCCTGCTCGGGCTCTACGACCGCATCCCGATCGACGACCTGGATCTCATCGGCGACACGTCCCTCGTCCGGGAGCTCGCCGAGCGCGTCAACACCGACTGATGGGTGGCTAGGACCCTAGGACCTCTCCGAGGACGTCAGGGGGAAGGGAACGTCGGTGGTGGGCGGGCTGCCGTAGCGCTGGGAGGCGTCCGGCGGGAAGAGGTACGCCAGACGGACCAGGCGATCGGTCGTGTCGAAGACCTCCCTGGCCGGTGTGGGGGTCGGGCGGCGCGGTC
>Ga0075428_100002885_pt1 | contig 18714 bp, 15 predicted proteins | sample RhiMetdeltSRZDD2_FD_75291 | JGI IMG/M metagenome (GOLD analysis project Ga0075428, IMG submission 75291) | Populus rhizosphere microbial communities from Tennessee, USA - Rhizosphere MetaG P. deltoides SRZDD2 | ecosystem: Host-associated > Plants > Roots > Rhizosphere > Soil | place: USA... | reverse complement strand
CGTACGGCCTTCTCACCGTGCGCCGCGTGTTCAAGGATTCGTGGCCGGTCACGCTGGCCAAGGTGCTGGCCGTCTCGTTCGTTTATTCGCTCTGCATGTTCGTGATGAGTCTTGGGCTGCTCGGCTTGGTCCTGCTACGGATGTAGTTCGTGACTTACCCAACATGGATCGAGCCAATGGCCGCGACGCTCACCCAGGAGCGGTTCTCCGGCCCTGAGTGGATCTTCGAACGCAAGTTCGACGGCATCCGCCTGCTCGCCTACAAACAGGGTGACGACGTCCGGTTGTACTCGCGTAATCGGCTTCTGCAACACCATCCCGGGATCGCCGCAGCGCTGGCGAAGTTGCCGATCGGTGACGCCATCCTGGACGGCGAAGTGGAATGGGGACACGGCAACGTGTCGTACCACATCTTCGACGTCATCTGGCTGGATCGCGACGTCACCGGCCTGCCCCTGGAAGAGCGGCTCGCGCTGCTTGCGGCGCTCCCGCTCAAGCCACCGCTGCGCCGCGTGGCGCCTCTCGACGATCCCGAACCGTGGGTGCGCGCTCGCGATGAAGGTTGGGAAGGTGTCATCGCGAAGCGGCGCGGCTCCAAATACGAACAGCGCCGCTCGCCGCACTGGCTGAAGATGAAGTGCGAGGAATCACAGGAATTCGTCGTCGGCGGCTTCACCGATCCGCAGGGCAAACGCGTCGGGTTGGGCGCGCTGCTCGTGGGCTACTTCGACGGCGCCGAATTGCTGTTCGCCGGAAAGATCGGCACCGGCTTCGACACGAAGTTGCTGCTCGAGCTCAGACAGAAACTGGACGCACTCGAGATACCAAAGCCGCCGTTCACGCAGGGGAAAGGCCTGCCACGCCTGCGGGCGCATTGGGTTCGCCCCGAGATCGTCGTGCAGGTCGGATTCATCGAGTGGACCGTGCACGGCAAGCTGCGGCATCCGCGACTGCTCGGCGTGCGAACCGACAAGGCTCCGCGCGACGTCGTCAGGGAGCACGGATGATTACCCACCCTGACAAAGTGTTGTTCCCGGATGTTGGGATCACGAAAGGAGAGATGGCGGCGTATTACGAGTCGGTTGCGCCGATCATGGTGCCGCACATCCGCGGACGTCCGATCACGATGGAGCGGTATCCCAACGGGATCCAGAAAAAGGGCTTCATGCACAAGGACGTCTCGAAGGGTTTCCCCGAGTGGCTGGAGCGCGTCGAGGTGCCGAAGAAAGATGGCACCGTGCACCACGCGATCGTCACCGACACGCGGTCGCTGCTGTGGCTTGCGAATCAGAACACGATCACCCCGCACGTGTGGTCGACGCGCGCGCCCGATCTGTACCATCCCGATATCTGCGTCTTCGATCTCGATCCGTCGGTCGAGGATCCCGACATGTTGCGTTCCGCGGCGCTCGGGCTGCGCGACTTTCTCGAGGAACTCGGGCTGCCAAGCTGGATCAAAACGTCCGGGTCGAAGGGATTCCACATTGCCGTGCCGCTGGATGGCAAGGCAAACATGGGAGAGGTCTCGGGATTCGCACATCACGTCGGCGCCATGCTGGTCAAACTGGCGCCGGATCATCTCACCCAGGAATTCAGCAAGGCCGATCGCGGAAGGCGAATCCTGGTTGATACGGGCCGGAATGGCTATAGCGCGACGTGGGCCGCACCGTACGCCGTCCGCGCGAAACCCGGCGCGCCGATCTCGGCGCCGTGCTCGTGGGAGGAAGTCGAGAAAGGCACGATTGGTCCACAAAGCCTGACGCTTCGGCTGATGGCGCGTCGTGTCGCCGACGTCGGCGACTTGTGGGCGGACATGCGCAAGAAGAAGCGGTCGCTGGCGCGCGCCATTGCGAAGCTGCGCGACATCTCAACGCGCGTCACGAAATAACGGCGCGAGTTCAGGGGCGACTTTTCGGAGTGCATCGACGACCATCCGGCCGACGACCTCGCTGCCTTTCGTGTTCAGGTGCGTTCGATCGACCTGACCCGTGTCGTCGCGAGGGCTGAGGTCGGCCCATGCGTCGTCGCCGGCATGTTCGGCATCCTGCAGGCTGATCGCGTGCAGATCGACCAGCGGAACCTGCTTCTCGGCCGCGATCGCGCGGACTGCCTCGACGTACGGCGTCTGCGTCGTGCGTATCGTCCCATCCTCTTTGTAGAGCCGGCGCACCAGCGAGGTCACCAGGATCGGCGTGGCGTTGATCGCTCGCACGTCGTCCACGTAACGGATCATGTTGGCGCGATACGTCGTTTTTGGATCGGTTTCGCGTTCGGGACCTTTGCCGGGCTCGTCGTTGTGGCCGAACTGAATGAGATAGTAATTGCCGCGCTTCGCCAGCGCCTCCGCCCAGCGGCCCTCGTCGATGAAGCTTTTCGAACTGCGGCCATTTGCGGCCGTGTTCACGACTTCGACGCCGTCCATGATCAGCTTTCGGAAACCGGTACCCCAGCCCGAGTCGTCAGTCACCGTAGAATCACCCACGAGAACGATCCGGACGGTAGACTGCGAGCCATGCCCGACGGCTGCGGCGGTGATGAGCACGAGTAATAGAGCGCACGATGTTTTCATGATGTCCATACGTCTAATTCAGCGATTTCTGATCGGCGGGTTGGCGCTCGCATGCTTGGGCGCCGCACCGGCTCAGAACGATCTCCGCTCCACGCTCGCCGAGCGAGTGCGGCAACTGACGCGCGAGTCGTCATGGAAACTCGTCTCGAATGTCCCGATCAAGTTCATCACGCATCATCCCCAGGGCATGGTGAAGATCGGCGACATGCTGTTCGTATCCTCGGTCGAGATCAAGGTGCGCACGAAGCGCTTTGCGCAGCCGGTTGACGGCTACGATCGGGACGCTGGAGAAGGCATCGGGCATCTCTTCAAGCTCGACTTGCAGGGCAACCTTCTTGCCGATCTTCCGCTTGGTGAAGGCAGTATCTACCATCCCGGTGGCCTCGACTTCGACGGCACGCACATCTGGATGGCGGTTGCCGAGTACCGGCCGAACAGCCGATCGATTGTCTACCGAATCGACCCTCAGAACATGAAGGCGACAGAAGTGTTTCGCTTCGCCGATCACCTCGGCGCTCTCGTGCACAACACGGACGATCGCACGTTGCACGGTGTGAGCTGGGGCTCGCGGCGATTCTACCGTTGGCGACTCTCGCCGGACGGCAAGGTGATCGACGGCACTGCCGCCCCGGAAACGCTGCGAACGCTCAACCCGTCCCACTACGTGGACTACCAGGACTGCAAGTACGCGGGCGCGCGGCGGATGTTGTGCACGGGCGTCACTGAGTTTCGACTGAGACCAGACGCGCAGCCGTTCCGCCTCGGCGGCATAGACCTCGTTGATCTGGCGGACGGTCGGCCGCTGCATCAAGTGCCTGTCGCGCTCTGGACCGAGACCGGCATCGACATGACGCACAACCCGGTCTGGCTCGAACCAACAACGTCTGGTCTGCGCGGCTACTTCATGCCTGACGATGGTTCCTCGAGGCTCTACGTCTACGAAGTTGCGCTGCAGGAGCGCGGGAAGTGAACACCGGGATGAATCGGCGGACCGCGCTTCTCGCGATGTTGGCGCTGCCTATCGGCAGCAAGCTGACCGGCCAATCCACTCAACGGGACTGGCTTCCGCTCTTCAACGGCACGGATCTCACCGGCTGGGAAACGTATCTCGGCAAGCCGCACAAGCTGAGCGACGTGCCGGGCCTCGTTCGAAACGCACAAGGTGACTACACGGCGCCCGTCGGATTGAATGCCGATCCCAACCACGTGTTTACGGTCGTTCGGATGGACGACGGGCCCGTCATTCGCGTGTCGGGTGAAATTTACGGTGGTCTGATTACGGCGCAGGCCTACGAGAACTATCACCTGCGCTTCGAGTTCAAATGGGGAGACAAGCGCTGGCCGCCACGAGAGCAGGCGGTTCGAGATACCGGCTGCTGTTATCACTCGGTCGGCCCCCACGACGCGAGTTACGGATTCTGGATGAAGTCGTTCGAGTTCCAGATCCAGGAAGGCGACTGCGGGGATTTCTACAGTCTTGCTGGCGTCATCGTCGATGCCGAAGCGGTGGTTCGAGATCCGTCCAATCCGAAAAGCGATCTGGCATTCAAGCGCGGCGCGCCGGTCATCGTCGGCACGACGAAACGCGTCATCAAGGATCCGGACGCCGAACGTCCGCGCGGTTCGTGGAACGTCATGGAGCTTTACTGTGTCGGTCAAACCAGCGTGCACGTCGTCAACGGGCGCACGAACATGGTGCTGAGGGGCCTTCGACACATCGTTGATGGCAGGGAAGTTCCGCTAACGAAAGGAAGGATCCAGTTCCAGTCGGAAGCGGCGGAGGTCTATTACCGCAATATCGCGATCCGCGAGATCGGCGAAATTCCCCCCGCTGTGCTGGCCTGAGCCCTGAGCCCATCAACGCAGTATCAACGGTCGCAGCGGGCGAACGTAGATGTTGCGAAATGCCACGGGTCCGTGATCGCCCTGGATCATCAGCGGGTTTTGCGCGGCTTCGGGGATATTCAGGTGCGCCCTTGTTGGACCATCGATCGCAACGTCTCTCTGCACGAGCACGCCGTTGAACAGGACGCGTTCGAAGCGAGCGTCCGCGGTCTTTTTGCCGGCACTGTCGACGCGCGGCGCGCGGAACCAGGCTTGGTATGACTGCCACTCGCCGGGCCGCCGCGCGGCATTGACCAGCGGTGGCGATCCGCCGACGCCTTTCTCGTCGATCCAGCGGTGATAAATCGCGCCTGCGTCTGAGGTCTTGACGCCTTCAATCGATCCGTAGCTATCGAAGATCTGAATTTCGTAGAGGCCTTGGAGATACACGCCCGAGTTCGATCCTTTCGCGAGCATGAACTCGAGATAGAGCTCGATATCGCCAAACGTGCGCTCGGTGCAGAGATTCGCGGTGCGGCCCGTCGGACCGTTCAACATCACGCCGCTTGGCGCCTGGCGGCCGCTTAGGAGCGTCGGCCCGAGGAGGCGCTCGAATCGCACGAAGCGCGTCGTGTACCACTCGTTCTTGGCGTTGCTCTCACAGGCTTTCCAGCCAGACAGGTCCTTGCCGTTCAGCAGCGGTTCCCATCCGTCTTCGAGCATGTACGGCGGATCGCCGTGAGCCTCGCCGTCCTGAATGGGGGAGTAGCGCGGCGGCTGCTGCTGAACGAGCGCGCCAAGGGCAAGGAGGGCAAGAAGCCAACGCATGCCCGACACTCTATCAAGAGTTCTCCTGCCTCAGCGAGTTCCCACCGGTACGGCGACGTTGAGGAAGCAGCTGACAGCTTCGCCGCGACGAACGGCTGGTGCGAACGTCCATCGCTTCACCGCGTCAACGACCGCTGCGTCGAGCGCCGACCCGGACTTCGAGGGGCGCAGCAGCGAGACGAGCGTTGGATTGCCGGCCTGCGAGACCAGCACGCGAACGATCACGATCTCCTGACGCGCCTGGTCCGCTCCATCAGGCAGATCAGGCTCGACCCGTTCCGTCACTTGTGGCGCGCGGTCGACGTCGTTCGTTTCGAACAAGGGTCCCCTAGCTGCCGCGGACGGCCCTGGCGTAGACGGCGTCGGCGGCGCCGCGACCGTTACCGGCTCCGCCGCTGGCAGGGACGCGGCGGACGGCGCATTCACCGCGAGCACTGGCGCTTCGACGGCGGACTGATCTGGGGGCCGTGTCGGCTTCGGTGCGGGACGAGGTGGAGTAGCAAGTGCAGGGGTAGTCGACGGTGCAGGCGGCGGTGCCGGCACTCGTGTTGGTGCCGGTGTCGCCATCGGTCGCGGAGCCACCCGCGTCTCGACTTTCGGTGCGACGGCGGCGACAACGGGTTCCTTTGTCGCGACGGGTTTTTCCGGTACGGGTGCAGCCGTTGGCGCAGTCCGTCCCGCTGTTGCCGCTTTGCGGACCGGTGGCTCGGGCTGCTGAACCACAACGATCTCCTGTCGCGACAGCCAGAGCTTGCTCAACGGAATCCCGATCGTCGCAATGACGATCGCCGCGGCGGCAACCGCGCCCAACCCGCGGAGCCCGCGACGCGGCGCTACGACTGCGCGCGTTGGAGCCGGTGTCGCTGTTTCTGTTTCTGGTACCGCTTCGACCGGTGCCGGTTTCCGAACAGGCTCCTCGACGATTGGAGGTGGAGCAAGAACGGCTGCTGGCTCCTCTTCAATCTCTAGCAAGATCGGCTTGGGTTCGATCAGGATCGGCTTGGCGATGACAGCCTCTTCCACCGGTTCTTCCACTACCGGAGGGTTCGCCCGAGCAGACGCGAATTGATCGAAGAGCGCTTCGATGTCCGCAGCAGATTTCACCTCGGTGGCCGGTGCCTCCGAGGTTATCTGCGGCGGTGCGAGGGGTTCGTCATCTTGGTTCAGTACCCCCTCGAACGTGCGTTTGCAGACGGCACAGAGGCCGCCGCCTTCCGCCGGTCCGCCGCAGCTGTCACATCGAGCGCCAGGGGTTTTGTTCCCGGCCGACGGATCGTCGAACGGGAGCCCGGCGTCAGTTGGTTCAAACTCAAAATCGTCGTTGGACAAGGTATCGCTCCGGCATCCAGACAAAGATGTCCCGAGCGACGTTACAAAGCGCGCGCCACATGACGATGGGTCGTTTCCTGAGTGTTTTCAGCGATCCGCCGATTCCGTGCGGGCGCACACAGACAAACTTCGTCAGCGCACAGTGCCAGAAATTGACAGTGTCGCAATCCGGGGTCCGGGGCTCGAGGTTCGGGATCCGCGGCTCGGGGGTTCACGCGTTCACAACCTGACCCCAACCCCGCGCCCCCGGACCCCGGACCCCGGGCCCCGGGCCCCGGGCCCCGGAACTTACTCAGCCCTCAGCGTCCGGACTGGATCCAGGGACGACGCGCGGCGGGCAGGCGTCCACGCCGCGATGAACATCACCAGCGTCAGGATCGACAGCGCGACGCTGAACGCGAGTGGATCGATCGGCTTGAGCCCGACAAGGAAACTACCAAGGAGACGCGCCACGCCAGCCGCGAGCGCGACTCCGATCGCGCCGCCAACGAGCGCCAGCACCGCGGCACGGCGCAGCACGAGCCACAAGACCGCGCCTGGTGTCGCGCCGACCGCGAGCCGGATCGCGATCTCGCGCTTGCGCTGCGAGACGGAAAACGCCGTCAGTCCGTACAGGCCGAGCGCTGCGAGAAACAGTCCCAGTCCGCCGACGCAGCCCGCAATCCACGCGGCGATGCGCTGCGGCAGCATCGTGAGCGTAATCGCTCGATTGAGTGTGTCGCTGTGAATGACTGGCAGCTGCGGATCGAACGCCATCACCGCATCGCGAAGGGCATTGATGCGCGATGCTGGTCCCTGGTGACGCACGTAGAACGTGATCTCCGATAAGTACTGCTGGGTGACCGGAACGTAGATGAAGTTATCCGGGCTCTCAGCGACGGAGCGGTATTTCGAGTCGCGGGCCACGCCAACGATCTGCAGCGTGCGCTTCTCGTCGCCCCCTGTGTTTTGAATGAGGGTCTGGCCAATCGGATTCTGTCCGGGCCAAACCCGGCGTGCCAGGGTCTCATTCACAATCGCGACATACGGCGCGCCTTGGCGATCCTGCGCGCCAAATGAACGGCCCGAGACGATCGGCATTTGCAGAGTCTTGAAATAGTCGGCTGAAACAGCATCCCAGCCCGCCTCGACGTTGTCGTTGCCACCCGGACCTGCGTATCCCGGCGCGTGTAGTCCGCCAAGCTGCAGCCGGCCGCCTTGGAGCGGCACCATTCTCGACGCCGCAACGTCGGTAACGCCTGCGACGGACGTGAACCGTTCGATCAATCCCTCGATCGCTTGGATCCCTCGCGCGTCGGTCGTGTAGCCGCCGATGCTCGGATCGATCAACACCGTGTCAACGGCGTCGGGGTTGAATCCAATGTCCGTATGTGCCGCCTCTTGCAGCGATCGCAGAAAGAGCCCTGCGGCCACGAGCAGCAGCAGCGCGACCGCGACCTGGCCACAGACGAGGACCTGTCGGAGCCAGGCCCGTCGCCGATCGGCGCTCGCGTTGACGCCCCGCAACGCTGGCGCGACGTCGATGCGCGAGCTCTGCAACGCGGGCAGCAGCGCGAATGCGATCGCGGCAAGTGCGGCCAGCGCGATCGTCACGAGATGGACCCGCGGATCGACGCGTATATCGAGCGCAAGCGGCACCGGCAGTGAAGGCTTGAACGAGACCAACAGCCCAACCATGATGTGGATCAGCGGCACGCTGAGGACAGCCGCGAGCGCCGACAGCAGCAGGCCTTCGACCAGCAATTGCCGAACGAGCCTCGCGCGCGAGGCGCCGACGGCAAGACGTGTCGCAAACTCCTGCCGGCGATCGATGCCGCGCGACAACAGCATGCCCGCCACGTTCGTGCACGCGATCAAAAGAACGAGAAGCGTGAGACCCGCAAGCAGGCCCACGAATCCCTGAACCGGTCCGGCAAGTGGTTTCGGGACACGGGCCGATTCTGCGACGGCGACGCCCCAGCGCTTTATCCGATCGTCCCCTCTCGACTTCAGGTAGTTGTGCATCAGCGCCTGCAGCTCGTCGCGCGCTTGCGCGGTTGTCACGCCAGGCTTGAGCCGGCCGAGTGCGGCCATCCAGACTGCCCCATGCCCCCCGCGCAACGACTCGGTGCTGGCTCGCACATGCGCGTCCATTGCCATCGGCACCCAGAAATCCGGTCCGATGAACATCGTTCCCGTGAATCCGGGCTCCGCGACCCCAACCACCGTGTAAGGCCGGCCGTTCAGCCGCACGCTTTGACCGACGATGGACCGATCCGCGCCGAAGCGACGAGTCCAGAAGTCGTGGCTGAGCACGATGACAGGATGCGTGTCTCCGGTTCGATCCTCTTCCGGCAGAAAGAATCGTCCGAGCGCCGGTCGAGTGCCGACGACCTCGAAGTAGTTGCCTGACACGAGTCCCGCGAAGACGCGCTCAGACGAGCGTGCATCACCAAGGCTCATGGTCTGAGGCGACAGCTGATGCGCGCTCATGCCATCGAGGAGCTTGGTCTCGGATCGCATCATCTCGAACAGCGGGTATCCGAAATTGTCCAATCCCTCGCCGCGAGTGCTTCGTCCGATGTCGACGAGCGTTGCTGGGTCAGTGATGCCCGGCCGCGGCCGCAGCAGCAGCGCGTCGGCAAGGCTGAAGATGGCCGCGCTGCCCGCGATGCCGGCGGCAAGCGAGAGGATCGCCGTGACCGTAAAGGCAGGACTCTTCGCGAGTTGCCGAACGGCATACCGGAGCTCGAGCATCGTGTTCATGGCGTCGTTAGACCTCGAACGGCCGGCATTTGTTTCAGCGCCGTGAGCGGCCCCCTAGAGTTACAACGTCTTACAACGCCGCAGCAGCACCAGCGGTTAACTGGATGCTGGGTCCGGTCGGCAAGGAGTAGGATTGGCCATGCCGAAATGGACCGTTGCCCTGATGCTGATTGGCGTCTCGAGTGCACCATTCGCTGGTCCGCCGCAGGCCGCGCCACAGTTCACCGACACCGCTCGTGTGAAGAAGCTGGCCACGGCGTTCCCAGAGATCGACCGGAACATCACCGAGTTCGTCCGCACGTCCCACGTCCCCGGAGCCGCGTGGGGCATCGTCGTGGACGGCGAGCTCGTGCACACGGGGGCGGCTGGCGTTCGCGATGTCGCATCCAAGGCGCCGGTCGATGCCGACACGGTGTTCCGCATCGCGTCGATGACGAAGAGTTTCACGGCGATGGCGATCCTCAAGCTTCGCGACGAAGGCAAGCTGTCGCTCGACGATCCAGCCGAGCGCTACGTTCCTGAATTGAAGCAGCTTCGCTATCCCACGACGGATGCGCCGCGCATTACCGTGCGGCACTTGCTCACACATTCCGCCGGTTTTCCTGAAGACAATCCGTGGGGCGATCAGCAGCTGTCAGAAACCGAAGCCGAGCTGTCACGAATGATGCGGGCGGGCATTCCGTTCTCGAATGCGCCGGGCATGGCGTACGAGTACTCGAACTACGGCTTCGCGATTCTTGGGCGGATCGTGTCGCAGGTGTCCGGCAAGCCCTACGACGAGTATGTGACCGAGAACATTCTCAAGCCGCTCGGGATGAACTCCACGACGCTCCATCCTGACAAGGTTGCGCCGAACCGCCTCGCCATCGGCTATCGATGGGAGGACGAGCGTTGGAAAGAGGAGCCCGCGCTTCCGCACGGATCGTTTGGGGCGATGGGCGGCATGCTCACGTCGATTCGCGACTTGAGCCGGTACGTTTCGGTACTTCTCGATGCGTTTCCGGCGCGCGACGGGCGCGAGAGCGGCCCCATCCGTCGTGCATCGCTTCGCGAAATGCAGCAACCATGGCGTCCATCCGCCATGCGCGTCGTCCGTGATTCGTCGACGAACGCCACGCATCTGACGTCGAGCAGCTATGGCTACGGCCTTGGCGTCACGCAAACCTGCGAATTCCGCGCGATCGTTGCGCACAGCGGCGGTCTGCCCGGGTACGGATCGCAAATGCGATGGCTTCCCGATTACGGCGTCGGTCTCATCGCGTTCGGGAATCTCACGTATACAGGTTGGACACGCGTAATCGGTGAAGCGATCGACAGCCTGAACCGCACCGGCGGCCTTCAGCCGCGCAAAGTGGTGCCGTCGGCGGAGTTGATCGCGGCGTCCAAGTCCGTATCAAGCCTCGTGCTGAAGTGGGACGACGCGCTTGCAGACAAAATTGCCGCCGAGAACCTGTTCATGGATCGATCCAAGGACCGGCGCCGTCAGGAAATAGACGATCTCCGCGCCAAGGTCGGGACGTGCACGGGACCGTCAGGGTTCGACGTCGTGGAGAACGCCCTGCGAGGGCAGTGGACGCTGCCATGCGAGCGCGGAGCGCTTCAAGTGTCGATCACCCTCGCGCCGACGATGCCGCCCGCGGTGCAGTACCTGTCGGTGCGTCAGGCGCCGCCGAAGCCGCAGCCGGGCGGCGTCTGCACCTCGTTCTAACGTCGACCTTATCGTTTCTTCGAACCTCGGCTGGACTTCCGCGACGGCACTTTTGCGCCCTTTTTGCGCGCCTCGCTCAAGCCGATTGCGATTGCCTGTTTCCGGCTCGTGACTTTCTTGCCCGAGCTGCTCTTCAGAGTGCCCTTCTTGCGACGACGCATGGTGCGCTCGACGTTCTTCGATGCTGATTTGCCGTATTTGGCCATGATGGCGTTCCCTCGAACGCGAAGCTGAAGCGTTCGTTGATTCGTTCGCTGCGTGATCAAGTTGCAAACCATTGGCCGTTGATCGTAATCCGCTGGCGGATCGTCTGATACCTCGTTGAAGCACGACCGCCGGGGAACTTCGACTACTATTGCGGGGCCTCGCCGCCTTGGAAACGCATGACCCCGGATGGCGTATTTCTGAGTCACAGCGTTTCGCAGGGTCGGCCGCAGGTCGGCACAAAAAGGAGAGCGATTATGCGATTGGCAAGGGCGTTTTTGATGGCGGCCGCGGCCGCGGTGCTGATTTCCGCGACGACGGCCGCCCAGGGGCAGCAGGATGCGGATCGAAAAGTCGCCGGCGGCGGGGTGACGGTCAAGGGCTGGCAGGGCAAGGCGGATGCGGGTAACCGGCAGGGGCTGACCGTGAACGATTCGAAGTTCGCGCCGGAAGGTTCAGCTTTCCGACTGACCACCGGCCCGGCCGCGGTGTACTGGAACCCGGCGAATACCGCAAAGGGCGATTTCACCGTCAAGGCAACCTTCAAGGAAGCCAAGCAGACCTACAACCACCCGCATCCGTTCGGCGTGTTCATTGGCGGCGCGGGCCTCGACACCGATGCGCCGTCGATGCTGTATTGCGTCGCGTACCGGGACGGCACGTTCCTGGTCCGGCAGTTTGTCAGCGGGAAGGTCAACACGTTGGCGAAGAAGAACGCCCACGAGAAGGTGGCGAAGGCCGCCGGTCCCGAAGCCGAGGTGACGCAGGAAGTGGGCTGGATCGTGAAGGGTGACCGCGCGGATTGCGTGATCAACGGCGCCACCGTGTGGGGGGCGACGAAGGCGGACCTCGGCGGTGCCTCGCTCGATGGCATCACCGGCATCCGCGTCAGCCACAACTCCGACGCGCTCGTGTCCAACTTCGCCGTCGGGAAGTAGGTCCGGGGGGTCGGGGTCAGACCCCGACCCCGTTCACGCGTTCACAACCTGACCCCCGGTTGCGCTATCCTCTCGGCCGATCGCTCATTTCGTTCGATCGCCAGGAGGCACCTCATGCAGGTCCGGGAGAACTCGTCTCGCCGCTCCCTCATTCGATCGTTTCTCGCGTCCGTCGCCGCAGGCGTCGGGCTCACGACCGTCGCACAGGCGCAAACTTCTGACGCGCGTCCTGTCAAGCGCACGTCAACCGATAACCAGCCCTCCGGCGACAAGCCGCCGCTCTTTTCCAGCTGGGTGACCTACGGCAACCTGGTGTTCGTTGCCGGGAAAGGCGAACACACTCCCGGCGACATCAAGATGCACACGACCTCGGTGCTCAATCAACTCGAGGCCGAACTGAAGAAGGTCGGCTCTTCCATGGACAAGGCCCTGAAAGTCAACGTCTACCTCCACGACATCAAGGACTATGACGGCATGAACGAAGTGTTCCGCGGCCGGTTCGGCGCGAATCCGCCCGTCCGTACGACGATTGCCTGCTACGGCGGCGTGCCCGGAAGTTCACTCGTGGAGATTGACTGCATCGCGGCACTCTGACGAACCGCGAGCCGCGAACAGCGAACCGCGAACCGCGAAGAAGAGGTGAGATATGTGGAGCCGAAGACGCTTTCTTGAATCCGTTTCAACCCTGCCCCTCGTAGGCAGCTTCATCGGCTCAGGGATGGGCGCGCCGCGCGTCGCGGCCGCCGCACGCCGCGATTACTTTCGCGACCTGGGCGTGCGGCCGTTCATCAATGCCGCCGGCACCTACACCGCGATGACCGCGTCGCTGATGCCACCCGAGGTCATCGACGCCATCGAGTACGCATCGAAGCATTACGTCATGCTCTCGGAGCTTCAGGACAAGGTCGGCGAACGCATCGCGACGCTCGTCCACGCCGAGGCGGCAATGGTCACATCCGGCGCAGCATCGGCGCTTACGCTCGGAACCGCAGCGGTGCTGACCGGCACTGATGAACGCAAGATTGTCGACCTGCCAAACCTCGCCACGATGAAGAGCGAAGTGATCATTCAGAAGTCACATCGCTTCGGGTACGACCACGCGGTGCGCAACTGCGGCGTCAAGTTGATCGAGGTCGAGACGCGGGAGGATCTCGAGCGCGCCGTGAATCCGCAGACGGCGATGATGCTCTTCTACAACAACAACAATGGCGAGGGAAAGATCCGCGACGAGGAGTTCGCGCAGCTTGGAAAGAAGCACGGCGTTCCCACCTTCAACGACGCGGCGGCGGATGTACCTCCGGTCGAGAATCTGTGGAAATACACGAAGATGGGGTTCGATCTGGTGACGTTCTCGGGCGGCAAGGGCATTCGCGGGCCGCAGAGCGCCGGCCTGCTGTTAGGCCGCAAGGATCTCATCGCCGCCGCGCGGTTGAACGCACCGCCGAACGGCAACACCGTCGGACGAGGGATGAAGGTCAACAAAGAGGAAATCCTCGGGATGCTCGTCGCGCTCGAGATGTACCTGGAGAAGGATCACGCGCAGGAACGCCGTGAGTTCGACAAGCGCGCCGAGACGATTCGTGCGGCCGCCACCTCAGTGCCCGGCGTGACCGCCGAAGTGTTCGTCCCGGAAGTCGCGAACCACGTCCCGCACGTTCGGATTACCTGGGATGCGGCCCAAAAGGGGATCACGCCCGCCGCCGCGGTCAAGGCCCTGAGGGATGGCGAACCCTCGATCGGCACGCGTTCCGAAGGAAAAGACGTGGTGGTCGGCGTCTGGATGATGCGCCAGGGGGAGGAAAAGGTGGTCGCCCGGCGCTTAAGAGAGGTACTTGAGAAGCGGACCTAGGCGGCTCTCCAAGCACCCAAACGCCAGTAGTACCGTCGCGAGCGAGAGCGAGCGACGACGGGTGGTGGGGGTGGGGCCCCACCCACAAAACTAAGTACTAGACACCCAAGTTCATATCATTATAATGACCGCAATTTATGGTGATCCTGAACCGCGATCTGCCGGTCCCGCTGTATCACCAGGTCAAGACGCTCATCCTGCGCGAAATAGAAGCAGGCCGTTGGCGCCCCGAGGATCAACTTCCGACTGAAGACGAGCTCGGCGATCGATTCAAGGTCAGCAAGATCACGGTCAGGCAGGCCCTGAGAGATCTCGCGGAGCTCGGTTACATCCGTCGCGAACAAGGTCGCGGCACCTTCGTGCAGCGCCCGCCGGTTATTCTCGGACCGCGCGAGCTCACCAGCTTTACGGGCGAGATGCGCGGGCACGGCATGCAGGCCACGTCCGAAGTGCTCGAGCAGGGCATCGTTCCGGCGTCCTCGGATGTTTCGGCCCATCTTGGAATCGAGAACGACGACGACGTCTTCCGGCTCAAACGGCTCCGTCTCGCTGATGGCGAGCCGATGGGCGTGCAGACGGCGTTCATTCCCGCAACGCTCGTTCCAGGCTTCGACAAGATCGATTTCGTGAACGAGTCGCTCTACGACGTCCTGGGCGTTCGCTACAGCCTGTATCCTTCCAGCGCGCACGAGACGCACATCGCCTTTTCCGTGAGTGCCGACGATGCCCGGTTGCTGCACTTGTTGCCGGGGTCGGCGGTGATGGCGGCGGAACGCGTGTCGCGACTCGCCGATGGGCGCGCGCTCGAGTACGTGCAGTCCGTCATGCGTGGGGATCGCTACAAAATCGTGCTCGACCTCGTCAAGCCATCAGTCGATCGGTGGTAATCGGGTTCCAGTTCTGAGGCGGTATGTCAGCCATTCACTACTTCGCGCACGTCGAGCAGATCCTGAGCCGGGTCCAGTCCACGCAGATGGACAAGCTGCGCGAAGCCGGATCGCTGATGGCCGACACGATCGCCGGGGGCGGCCGGGTGTACCTCTTCGGCAGCGGCCATTCGGTGATTCCCGTACTGGACGTCTTTCCGCGTTACGGCAGCTTCGTGGGGTTCTACCCGCTGTACGATCCGCGGCTGATGTGGTCGAACGTGATCGGCCCGCACGGCGCGCGCGAACTGCTGTGGATCGAGCGGCTCGAGGGCTACATCGAGCAGTTCTTGCAGAGCTATCCGATCGGGCACGGCGACTGTTTTGTCGTGTTCTCGCATGGCGGCCTCAACGCCGCCCCGATCGAGGCCGCGATGTACGCGCACCAGCGGGGCGCGAAGGTCATCAGCGTTTCCTCGCACGAGAACGCGATGCTGGCACAGAATGGTCGGCTCGCCCGCAAGACGCTGTCGATGCTGGCCGATGTCGCAATCGACAATTGCGTCGAGCCGGAGGACGCGCAGATCGACATCGGGCAGCCGGAAAAGATTGCTGCGGGGTCGACCGTCGCGGCGGTGTCGATCTCGATGGCGTTGGTAGCGGAGACCGGTGCGCGCCTGGCGGGGCTCGGCCATGCGCTCACGACGTTCGTGTCGCCAAGCGTCTCCGGCAATGCGCCGGAGCACAACATGAAAGTGTTCGACGAATATGCGCGGCGCTGGTACGAGCGGGCGCCCGAACCCGTTGCTCGCTGATCGAAATTACAGCTCGTTTTGCAAGACGTTCATGTGCGTGTCGGTAATCTTCGTTGCAAAAAGCCAAGGGAGGATGGTTCGATGCTAAAAGGTGTTCCGTTCCGTCGGCGTTCCCCAGCCGGAATCGTGACCGCGATGCTCGTCGCGGTCGCGCTTCTCACCTTCACTACACGTGCTGCCGATGCTCAGGTGCTCTACGGCAGCATCGTCGGAAATGTCTCAGACGCTCAGGGAGGAATCACTCCGGGGGTGACGCTGACGGCGACCAATACCGGGACTGGCCTCAAGGTCGAGACGCTCAGCGACTCGAGCGGCGCATATACATTCCGCAACCTGTTGCCGGGCGTGTATGACCTCAGTGCTTCTCTCAGCGGATTCCGTGAGTATCAGCAGAAGGGCATCAACGTATCGGCCGGCAACCCCGTGCGCGTCAACGTCGTGTTGGCGGTAGGCGCGCTGACTGAGGTTGTGCAGGTCATCAGCGAAGCGACGCCGCTGCAGACCGACAAATCCGACATCCACACGGAACTGACCTCGAAAGAGATCACGACGCTGCCGCTGAATCAGTACCGGAACTACCAGGCGCTGATGAACCTCGTGCCGGGCGCGACGCCGGCGCAGTTCCAGAACGCCGAAATCGACACGCCCGGACGCTCACTGCGCACCTGGGTGAACGGCACGCAACCGAACAGCAACGCGACCCGTATCGATGGGGCCGTGTCCGTCAACATCTGGCTGCCGCATCACGTTGGCTACATACAGCCGGCGGAAACCATCGAGACGGTGAACATCTCGACGAACAGCTTCGACGCCGAGTACGGGATGGCGGCTGGAGCGGCTTCGACCGTGGTGACCAAGTCGGGGACGAACCAATTGCGCGGCTCGGGCTTTTGGTTCAACAACCAGGACGAGTTGAACGCGAACAGTTTCTTCAATAACGCCTTCAGCCGTCCCAAGTCGCCGCTGTCCCGCAATACGTACGGCGCGACGCTCGGCGGCCCACTGATGCGCAATAAGCTCTTCTACTTCGGCTCGGTCGAGCGGTTCCAGGATCGCCGCGGTTCTCTCGCGAGCTACTCTGTCCCCTCGCTGCGCATGCGCAACGGCGATTTCGGAGAGGTGGCCGCGTCGCGCCCGGCCTTCCGCCTCTACAACCCGCTCACCGGCGGGGCGGGCGGCGTGAATCGCGAACAGTTCCCGAACTTCCAGGTCCCATCGAACTTGATCAATTCGACGGCGCGAGCCGTGATGGGCTACTACCCGGCGCCGAACACGACTCAGGACTTGAACTCGAATCAGCTGCCGGACGACTACGAGCAGTTCCGCGAAGTCCGTGTCGATCGCGACAACTACGACGTCAAGATGACGTGGCAGCGCACGGGCTCGCATTCGGTCTGGGGCAAGTTCGCGATGCTCGACGCGGAAGTGATCGACAACTTCATCCTGGGTTTCGACGATGGCAGCCTCGGCGACACGCGCGTCTACGTGGCCACCGCGGGCCATACGTGGACGCTCAGCCCGTCACTCGTGCTCGATGGCAATTTTGGCGCGAACATTCAGAACCAGCAGGTGACGGGACCCGACTTTGGCACGAACATCGGCCTGGATCTGGGGATTCCCGGCACGAATGGTCCGGACATCCGCCAGAGCGGCATGCCGTACTTCGACAACGGTTATGCGATCGGTACGACGCCGAATTGGATGCCGCTCTACCGCAGGGAACGGAGCTACACCTTCAGCACCGCGTTGACGAAGCTCCTCAACAGCCACAATCTGCGTTTCGGCGTTGACATCGTCAAGCACGAACTGAACCACATCCAGGCAGAGTTCGGTGATCGCGGCGGCGTGCGAGGCACGCTTCAGTCCGGCAACTTGATGACGTCGACGCCCGGTTACACGCCGCTGCAGTGGAACTCGTTCGCCAGCTTCCTTCTCGGCTACCAGACCTTCCAGGGCAAGGACGTGCAGACGGAGGAGATGACTGGCCGCGAGTGGCAGAACGCGTTCTACGTCCAGGACCGCTGGAACGTCAGCCAGAATCTGACCCTCAGTGCTGGACTGCGGCTCGAGAACTACCCGCTGATGTCGCGCGCTGACCGAGGGATCGAGCGTCTCGACTACGCCACGTATGACGCGTTGATCGGCGGCCTCGGCAGCACGCCGAAGGATGTCGGCATCGAGCTCAAGTCGTGGTATCTCGCTCCACGCGTTGGCGCGATGTACCGGTTTGGCGAAAAGGCTGTCGCACGCGCTGGCTACGGCCGCACGGTCAACCCGCTGCCCTGGTCGCGTCCGATGCGCGGCTCGTTCCCCCAGGACATCTTCTACAACCGCACGTCCGACCAGTACGCCGCGCTCGGATTCCTGCAGGATGGTATCCCGCCGGTGCCGGTTCCCGACATCAGCTCGGGCCGCGTGCGGCTGCCGCAGGGCATCTTCATGCGATCGCCGAATCCGACCGACGTGGATCGGGGAATCATCCAGCAGTGGAACATCGCCTACGAGTACCTGCTGCCGGGCCACATCTCCGCGGAGATCGCCTACGTCGGCACCCGCACCGACGGCGGATACGCTGACCTGAACATCAACTATGGCGAGCCCGGTGGCGGCAACGCGTCGCGGAAGTTCTTCGCGGTTGCCGGCACGACCGCCATCAACGACTGGGCGTCGCGGACGAAGAGCCGGTATCACGGGTTGCAGGTGGCCATCAACCGGCCTTTCCGCAACGGCCTGCTGTTGAAGGGGGCTTACACCCTGAGCGAAGCCAAAGACATGACGACCAACGGCGAGGACGGCTGGGTGGGCCTCACGTGGAACCACCCGCTGATGTACGACGAAAACTTCGCCGTCTCGGTTTTCGACCGTACCCACGTCTTCCAGATGGGGTGGGTGTATGAACTGCCATTCCTCCGGGAACGAACCGACGTGGTGGGTTCGATTCTTGGCGGCTGGCAGGTGAACGGGATCTTTTCGGCGTACTCGGGCACGCCGTATTCGATTGGCGGCACGAACACCCCGCTCAACTGCCAGGGCTGCGGC
>Ga0075428_100002884_pt1 | contig 18718 bp, 18 predicted proteins | sample RhiMetdeltSRZDD2_FD_75291 | JGI IMG/M metagenome (GOLD analysis project Ga0075428, IMG submission 75291) | Populus rhizosphere microbial communities from Tennessee, USA - Rhizosphere MetaG P. deltoides SRZDD2 | ecosystem: Host-associated > Plants > Roots > Rhizosphere > Soil | place: USA... | reverse complement strand
GTTGATCTCGCAACCAATTTGACCAACCGCCGAGTATCCGCCAACACGCATGCTATTTGCGGCAGCAGTCGATTAGCCGGGACCTAGCAGCTTTAGGGGGTCAAGTCCAGGGACGTGGTGTACGAGGTCGTTGTGTGATTCTTCGACTTCGTGGTTCAGGCGGTCAGTGCCGCGGGGCGGGCCTCCTGTTCTGTCGGGGTGTCGTTGGTGGCTCGGGATTTGCTGAGGACGTCGAGGCCGAGGTAGCGCCGTGATTCGGCCCATTCGTCGTGTTGTTCAGCCAGGACGGCCCCGACGAGGCGGATCAGCGCGTTGCGGTCGGGGAAGATGCCGACGACGTCGGTGCGGCGTCGGATCTCTTTGTTGAGTCGTTCCTGGGGGTTGTTGGACCAGATTTGGCGCCAGATCTGTTTGGGGAAGGCGGTAAACGCCAGCAGATCCGCACGTGCGTTCTCAAGATGATCGGCGACCTTGGGGAGCTTGTCGGCGAGAGCGTCGATAATTCGATCATACTGGGCTGCAACGGAATCAGCGTCCGGTTGGTCGAACACCGAATGCAGCAGCGTGCGTACCCACGGCCAGGATGACTTCGGGGTCACCGCCATCAAGTTGGTCGCGTAGTGGGTGCGGCAACGCTGCCAGGACGCGCCGGGCAAGGTGGCACCGATCGCGTTGATCAGCCCGGCGTGGGCGTCGCTGGTGACCAGCCGGACGCCGGACAGCCCGCGGGCGGTCAGCGACCGCAGGAACGTCAACCAGCCCGCCCCGTCCTCGGCCGTGGTCACGTCGATGCCCAGGATTTCGCGGTACCCCTCGGCGTTGACCCCGACGGCGATCAGCGCGTGCACGTTGACCACCCGCCCCTGCTCGCGGACCTTGAGGACCAAGGCGTCAGCGGCCACGAACGTGTACGGGCCGGCGTCCAGTGGCCGGGTCCGAAAGGCTTCCACGGCGGTGTCGAGTTCCTTGGCCATCACGCTGACTTGCGACTTCGACAGGCTGGTGATGCCCAGCGTCTCGACGAGCTTGTCCATCCGCCGCGTCGACACACCCAGCAGGTAGCAGGTCGCCACTACCGTCGTCAGCGCCCGCTCGGCCCGCTTACGCCGTTCCAGCAGCCAGTCCGGAAAGTACGAACCATGCCGCAGCTTCGGGATTGCCAGATCCAATGATCCTGTGCGGGTATCGAATTGGCGGTTTCGGTATCCGTTGCGTTGATTGGTGCGCTCAGTGCTGCGTTCACCGTAATTCGCGCCGCACAACGCATCGGCCTCGGCGCCCATCAAGGCGTGAATGAACGTCGACAACAGCTCCCGCAGCACGTCGGGGTGGGTGGTAGTGAGTCGTTCGGCCAACACCTGGGGCCAGTCGATATCGTGGGCAGTGGTCATCGCGTCGATTCCTTTGCTCGAGTGACTTTGGACGGTCTCTCGAAGAATCACGCGATGACCTTCATCTATCCGGCTACGACACGCCGGCCCTCACAACCAGGTCCGACTCGTACACCACTCTGCTGGACGCAACCCTTTAGGGACGGGATGCGGGGTCAGCACGTCCGTGAGCCCCCATGACGTGGTTGATCCAGCACCGACGCAACTACCATTCGAAACCGCCGACATTGCTCCCCCTCTAGCTCCATGAAATGCCTGTGGAGCTAAGGGGATTCGAACCCCTGACCCCCACACTGCCAGAGTGAAAACGACTGTGCTGGTCCGTGTTTGGGCGTCTACAGCGTGCCGGTTCGTCCACGTCGGCGGGCGGTTTCCGTGCCGATCTGTCTACAGCGTATTTGCCCGTGATCGAGAGTGTTAGGACACCGCTAGGACACCCCGAACGTTTCGTTCGGAAGGCGGGCCAGATTCCGCCTTACGCTCGCCGCACCCGTACGGCGAACAAGGCACCGCTGAAACGGTCCCGTACCGGGTGGAGCGTGGTCGCGGTCACGGAGTGTCCAACGGATTCGAGTAGCTACAGCGGTTTAGGAAATCGACTGCGGGTTGCTTGATGCCCTCCAGGTCGGCTCGAACCTGCGGGTTGGCGTCCAAATATGCCTGTACCTGAGGACGCATTTCGTCCCTGGATTGGCCTCGGAGGGTCGCGAAGAAGTCGTTCACGGGGGGATGGGTGAACAGATAGGTCGACGCGGCCGCGGCAACGCCCGCCCTGACGCCCGCCCAATCGGCGGGTGAGCAATTCGGCGGCGCAGGTGGCGGCGGCGTCGGCGGCTCGGCACTTGCAGCCGCGGCGCTCCCGACAAACATTGCACCAGCCAATGCGACAGCGCCGACGGCTCCCACGGCTGCCCGGCGCCAAGGACCTCGTGACGGCAACATCATTGCTGCTTCTCCTTCATCGAATGAATGGCGGATTCATGGGCTTTTTGGTCGAGTTTGCTGGACATAGGACGCCCGATTCTGGCCGTCCAGGCGAGGGAGGCGCATGCGATGGATACTGACGTTGGGATCGTTGTCGGCACGGTGGGGACGATCCACGGGTAGCCACCGTCAATGCCAATCCCGGCATCGCGTAGCGCTGAAGTCATCGTAGGGCTACTCCCGCGATCTAGGTTGTAGGGCTTCCTGCACCCCATGACGCCATACGATAAGTCCACTGGCCAGGGCGCGTAAGCATATTCGCCATTGAAGGGTCGGTCCGTACCTCTCACAGGTCACCACGGAGAAATCTCGATGCCTGGAATGCTGGTCAGGTCATTCAGATGCACTCAAAGCAGCGACGACGGCAGTGCTCGGCTTGGCGGAACCCATGCACACCGTCATTGCCATGGTGGCCACCGTCTGCGCTGAATTGAGCCCCCAGTCATTGCACGAATCGTAGGATTCCCACGCAGAAGGCAACCGAGAGAAGATGTGCAATGAAGGCTTGGCTACAACACAGTGCCTTATCTGCCGTCGTGTTGGCATTTCTGCCGCTGATCGAACTCGCCTCACCAGCGGTCAGCCGCGCTCAACCACCACCACCGCCTTGTCCCCCGGGCATGTACTGGAACTTCGCTACGGTTGTATGCGAATTCCCGCCACCTCCGGCCGTGTACATCGATCCGTGGTTGCCGGTTTACGTCCCCGATATCATCGATGCCGACCTCGACCTGGATGTCGATATCCCAATTCCTGGCCCTCCGGGGATCGGGGCTCCAGGGCCTCCAGGCGGGATTGGGCCAGGGGGACCGAATATCGGGCGTCCTGGACCACCACCCCTACCTCGCGGTGGGGGTGGTGGTCGGCGTGGCGGTGGGCGACGCTAGGTCACAGCACTGAACCAGGCCCTATCTGGGAATCGACCCATCCAACAGTTCCACACAGACGAGATACCACCACGATCACGGCTCGACCCCCTGGGTTGCCGTTGGTTCCGAATATGTATCACCGCCTAGTGCTGAGTCTGAAAGCGCCGACGGTGTCGCAAGGCCGCCGACAAGCTGGCGGAGAGCGGCAAGCTCAACCAGAGCGAGTGCGTGTTCGACCCGAAGCTGCGGGTACTGTCCAGATCATCGAAGGGGACAAATCCGACGATCTTTACGTGGTTTGTTCCTGACGTGGCTGCGCGTATCGATGCCATCGTTGCCGAGGTCGCGTTCACCGGCTCTCGCTGGTCCGTCCCTGGCGACCGCGCCGTGAAGAAGGAACTGTGCGGCGTCCTGAAGCAGTTCGGTCAGCCTGTCACGAATGAACTGTTCGGCCGGGCATATCTGTAGGTGCGTGAAAACTAATAGCGCGCTGAAGCCGCTCCATAGGATGCGCCTACGGGCGGTGACCGCGACCGCCTGACCGCCGCGTCGGCGGTTTTCTCGGCAGCGGTAGGACAGCCAGAGTCAAGACAATCGGCGGTGTCCGCACGACGCCCCGCAAACGAAAAACCACTCCGATCGAGGTCAGAGAGCGGGTTTTCCGGTGGAGCTAAGGGGACTCGAACCCTGTACAAAATGCTGCTGAGCAGCAGAAACGCTGATTTAGAGTCCGCGAAACGACGCGAAACGACGCGAAGTGACCTGCGGATACGCGGGAGGTGTTGACGGCGTCAACACGTCATGTGGATTTGTGGGTCGAGGCCGAAGACCTGCAACGAGACTTACCCTTTTGGGGCATGGCCTCCCCGGTTGATGAGGCGGGGCGGTCAGGAAGTCTGGTTCAGTGAGAGATCCGCAACCTCAGCGTTAATAGCCCAGCCACCAATATGGAAGACGGCAGGATGCATCACCGTGGCAGCCGGTGCCGCCGACGTGACACCACAATCAGGAGTGAAGGCAATGCTGTGGCTCAAGTGATACGAGGCACGAAGCGGTCCAGTTGCTGAAAGAAGCCAGTGGCCGATATGTCGTATTGCTGGAGGTAAGACAATTATCGAGACAGGTGTTTTGGTCGCAGGTCAGGGCGGCAAGACCGCAAAACTACCGTATGATCCGTCGGCTCAGCCCCGCCGAGCTGAACCAGCTGGCCGAGCTCTAAAGTCTCGGTCCCCGAGCGGTGGGACCCCGCTAGCGAACGGTCGAGCCAAGGCCGAAACTGGCAAGACCCAAACCGCCAGACACCAACATCGTTGTTGCAAAGCGCGCAATCCGGTCCATCGTCGGTTCCTAATCGTGTGACGGCGGCCCAGTTGGCATTCGCCAGTGCGGTTCACTAGAGACCGTGGGAGTGGCTACCGATGTCAATAACTATGCGATCAGCCCGGAAGCTTGTAACGAGTACGCGTCAGCTCCCCCCAACCCACTCGTCCGTCGCGACTTCAATGAGCAGCACGGCCATGGGATCAGCCGCCCCTTCAATCCGTTGGCGCGCTTTCGCTTTCGTCTGCGGCGTGCATCGGCCATACGCATACACACTGTCATACAGTGCGCCTTTGATCGCCCACTCTCGGCACTGTTCGCCGGTCCTTCTGGGCGCTGCAACGGCGAGCGGTTTTCCTCGGTCAAGCGATTCCATAGTGCGTACTTGAGGGAAGCCGGTCCTGGACGCTGAAATCTGACATTGCGATCGATCAATACGCGGCGGCAACGTATGGAAGCTGAGATTCGAGTATTGCACTACTCGGGCGGCCAACCAGTCCCCTGGAAAACTCATCGCTTGCCAACTATTCAAGCAGGCACGCTACATGCACGGCGCCTTCGATGTAAGGCGCCACGCGCTTGGAATCGTCAGCGCAACAACGTAACTCCCTGCCCCGTCTGGACTGACAACCCCGGCGTTTCCGATCAGGGCATAAGACGGTCAGCGCGGCAGGTCCGGACCTCACACAGGCACCACCATGTGCACACCACCAGCAATGGTGGTGTGCACATGCTGGCTACCGCCGCCACCGTCCCCGACCATAGATGAGCCGGGGAATCCCAAACTGCAACAACAGAACCGGCGCAGAAGATAGATGGAGGAGGTCTCCGAATGAGCAATTTCCGGTCAATGAACAGTGCCGCCGACAAGCAGCCCAGACCAGACGCCCGCTCGGAGGTAACCACTTCGACGCCACGGCTAGACACAAGGGCAGCCACCGTCGGCGGCTATCCCTGGTGCCACACCTCTGAACTGAGAGCGGCTCGATCATGACCGCGCTGATTCTGGTTACCACAGCCGCCATCACCGCGTGGACGGTGGAGTGGTGCCAACGGCATTGCGAGACCTGGTGCCAGGCCCGGGACAGGGATCTATGAAGGACGGCACTGCTGCACGCCAACCTCGGCAACCGAGTGCTGTTGATGTTGTCGTGACGGCGACGTGACCGACCGCCCCAGAGTGCTGCTCACCACAGGAACAAAGGAACCATAACAGCCATGCCTGACCTATCCGCAAGGGCGAACCGACGACGTTGGAACGGAACCGAATTATGAACTCAAATAATGAGATTCGCACCAGGATGGAATCGATCGGTACATATCTGCCGTCGACTGTCGTCACAACGCGCGAATTGGTCGCATCAATCAGCAGCCGCGCCGCACCGCCGGTTGAAGAACTAACCGGAGTGAAGGAACGGCGGGTCTACAACCGCACCGGGGCCGACTTTGAGGACTCCTACGTCCTTGCCCGAAACGCAATCAATGACTGTTTGTCGCGGTCGCGGTACACGCCCGACGACTTGGATGTCGTCATCTCGACATCGATCACCCGAACGAAGAACCGCTCGTTGTTCACCCTCGAGCCGTCCTTCGCATCGATGCTGGCTCGCGGCATAGGCGCCAAGAACGCCATCGCTTTTGACATCGGGAACGCCTGTGCAGGCATGGTCACCGGGGTAATGGTGCTCGACCGTTTGATCCGTCACGGGGTCGTGCGCAGCGGCATCGTGGTCAGCGGTGAGCACATCACGCCCATCGCCGAGACCGCGGTCAAAGAGATAGCCGAACCCTACGACCCGCAGTTCGCCTCTCTTTCTGTCGGCGATGCCGGCGCCGCAGTGGTGATTGACAGGGCAACCGATGACCGCGACTTCATCGACCATGTCGATCTGATGACCTCCGCCGGGTACGCCGAATTCTGCCTTGCCATGCCAAGCGATCGACACCAGGGCATCTCCATGTATACCGACAATCGGTCGATGCACAACGAGGGCCGGTATCTGCAGGGCATCCACTGGTATCTCGACTACCTGCATTCGCGGGGCACCAGTATCTCCGATCAGGACTTCGACTTCATCATCCACCACCAGTTCAGCAGCAGAGCAATTCAATACATCAACGCATTGCTCGAGCGGGAGTCGGGAGTCCCTGTACCGCATAGCCTTACAGCGCTCGAGCATTACGGAAACACCGCCTCCACTTCGCATTTCGTCACCCTCCGCCACCATTTGGCAGAGGGATCCATCGCACCTGGCTCGAAGATTCTGATTGTGCCGTCCGCATCGGGAATGGTCTACGGACACATGTCCGTCCGCATCACAACACTGAAGGGCTGATCATGGCTACGTCGATAATTTCCAACGCCACAACTACCGCTTCGCTCAACAGCAGCATCAAGCGGTCGGCGCTTGCGGTACAGGAATGCGTTGCAAGGGCTGGCGTGCAGGCGATCGACTTGTTGGTAAACACGGGAATATACCGTGACGACAACGTCGTTGAGCCGGCGGCAGCCGCCTTGATTCAAAAGCACGCGGGCATCGGGCTCGAATACATGCGGCACACGTCTCCGATGCTGTCGTTCGACCTCATGAACGGGCCCGCCGGCTTCCTGGATGCGGTAGAGATTGCGACTGCAGTATTCGGTACTACCGAATGTCGAAGCTGCGTCGTCGTATCCGGCGATGGACATCCCTCGCGTTCACCGCGCCCAGATCGGAGCTTTCCCTACCTGGGTAGCGCCGCTGCCACACTCCTGACGAACAGTGCCGACGGATCCGGCTTCGGCTTGGTGTATCGAGTTGGGTCGCCTCCGCAAGATCCCATCGGCTACGTCGATGTCGCCACGATGGGGCTGATTGGCCGAACGTTCGTCACCGTGGACGAGCCGGACGGAATCATCCGGGAGCGAGGGCAGCAGGTCGCGATCGATGTCGTCGGGCTATGCCTCGAAACGGAAGGCATCGATCCCGCGGACTGCGTACTGGTGGCAAGCGAACCGCGAACAGGATTCGCCAAGACCGTGGCTGCCGCCGTCCAGATCGACCAGGTCGTTACACCGTCCACGAACGGAAACCCGCACACCGCAGCCTTGCCGTTCGCCTATCAGGCTCTGCTGGAGGCAGAGCCGGCTCGCACTGAGGGACACGCTCTCTTCCTTGCAGCTGACGGCTACTTCAGCGCGGCATGCGCGGACTACCGGCTCTGATCAATCGACGTTCTGCCCGGCTTGGCCGGTAACGCAATCCAGGAGGAAACAGACATGTCCATTCATCGAGGACCCCGAACGCTGATGAAGTTGGCGCTCGCCATAATCGAGTCTGCGCGCTTACTGTTCTGGACGGGTATCTATGGCGCACGATACATCGCGAGCACGTCCGGTAGGCGCGGCATGGATCAGCGTGCCTCTGCCCGCTTGCTGCGAAACTACCTACTACGCATGGGGCCGCTGTACGTCAAGGCCGGCCAGATCCTCGGCACGCAGACGGGGGTGATGGCTCAGGATGCAACCGACGAGTTCCGATCGTTCTTCTCGGGACTTGCTCCGATGCGCGGCCGGGACTTGCGCGAGACACTTCGCAACAACTTGCCCCTCCCTGTCGATCAAATGTTCAACGAATTTGATTGGGAACCAGTCGCTGTCGGATCCGTTGCTCAAGTTCACCGGGGCGTGCTGAATACGGGGGAACCGGTGGCACTCAAGATCGTCAAACGAGGAGTGCCCGAGCGGCTTCGAGCGAGTGCCTCGGTATTGAGCGCGCTGCTGGCGACTGCTCATCGCCTCTTCCCCGCGATCCGGAAACTCGACGGTCCCGCGCATTTCGCCGAGCTGCGGCCGTTCCTTACCGGCCAGTGCGACATGCGAGCCGAGGCGGCACGCCAGAACGCAGTTGCGGAGAACTTCCGGACGCACCCCTTCGTTCGGGTCCCGCGAGTGTTCGAGGATTTGTCGAACGACCGAGTGCTAGTCATGGAGTTCGTCGACGGCATCCCGGGGGAAGACGTCGACGCGATTGCCGAAGCGAACCGGCCCGACCTCGCCCGCCGGCTACAGGACGTTTTCTACACGATGGCCTATTTTCACGGCCTGTTCCATGTCGACCCACACCCGGGCAACGTCATGTTCCGAGAGAGCGGCGAAGTTATCATTCTGGATTTTGGTCTCGTCGGCCAGCTTACGGAGGAGGACAAGTGGAATCTCGCCTCATTCTATTTCGCATGCGTGCGGGGCGAATGGGATTACGCCGTCACGCGGTGCACTCGGGCATTCATCGGTAACCGCGGCCGGATCGACGACAATTGGGAGGAATACTCGCGTGGCCTCGCCGAAATCTTGCAGCATCACTTCGAGGAGCAGAACGATCGATGGTCAACAATGTCGTTCTTCAACGACGCGTCTAAATTGCTCAATCTCTACGATGCCCGGCCGACGACTCGGTTCACCTTGCTTTCCCTTGCATTCCTCACCGGCGAGGGGTTCGTTTCCGTCCTAGATCCCAAGATCGAAATCTGGGCCAATGCGCGCCGTTTCAACGACAAGTATTCGCCGTACATGAGCGACGAACTAAAGGCTGAGTTCGAAGAGGAGATCAGCAGGACGAGCCCGCTGTCAACGGCGCTTAAGGACGACGCCGATCGGGCACTTATAGCGCCAACCCACCTGGATCGATACGTGCTGCCGAGCCAGTTTCCAATAATCGTCGATCAAGCTCACGGTTCACGGATCCGCGATATCGATGGCAACGAATACATCGACTTGTCCGGCGGTTACGGGCCGCACATCCTGGGCTACGCACCCGATGTGGCGGTGCAGGCCATCCGACAGGCCGCGCAGATTGGCGCGGTAAACGCGATGGGTAACCGAGCCGAACTCGAACTTGCCGAGGTCATCGCGGACGCTTTCCACCCGCTGAACCGTGTGATTCTGTGCAACTCCGGTACAGAAGCGTGTCAGGTTGCGCTACGGATCGCGAGGGCACACACGAAACGGGAGCGGGTCGCGAAATTCGAGGGCCACTACCACGGCTTCTCAGATCAGGGCACGGTGAGTTCCTGGTTCGTCTTCAGCGGTGAAAAATACCGACCGCGGGCGGTCAACTCTGCGGGGGCACAGCGCGCGGTCACCGAAGGCACAGTAGTGCTGCAGTACGGCCACCCCTCAGCGTTCGAGACCATCGCCAGGCATGCCGATGAACTTGCCGCCGTGATCGTAGAACCCATGCCTGGGGCAACGCTCGAATACGACCGTGCGTTCCTCCAGCAGCTCAGGGAGGTGTGCACGCAATTCGGCATCACACTGATTTTCGACGAGGTCGTCACGGGATTCCGCGTGCACTTCGGTGGTGCCCAACACCTCGCTGGTGTGCGTCCCGACCTGACGTGTCTCGGCAAGATCATCGGCGGCGGGCTGCCCTGCGGTGCGGTAGTCGGCTCGCCCGAGGTCATGGAGTACGGACGAACGAGCGGTGACCCGTTCCGGGACGTGGAAGAACGCGCCTTCGTCGGCGGCACGATGAGCGGTAACTCGCTCAGCACCGCCGCAGGCCGGGCCGTCTTGACACACCTGAGGGACCACCCCGCCATCTACGCAGAACTGGACGAGAAGACGAGGTGGCTTGTGGCCGCGATGACAGCCTCGACGAAGGAGCTCGGCATCGCGTCCAAGATCAAGGGGTCGCATTCGATGTTCAACATCTCGTTCGATTACGCGTCGCCAAAGCTAGTCCGGGACAAGGTCGCCGGCACGAATATCAAAGCAACCATCGCCCTCGGCTACTACTTGCGCCGGCACGGGATCTACTTCCCGGAGCTGCACGGCCTGTTCTTGAGCGATGCCCACTCCCATGACGACCTGGAACACATCGCCGAATCATTCGCCAAGTGCGTCGGCCAAATGGATGAACACGGTCTGTTTCTCGCATAGATCGCGTGTCAGCCGAAAGAGACATCCGCGGCCTCGCCGGGAAGCCTCTGGGCGACGAGTAGGAGGTATTTCATGCCCGCCTTTGGAGTTAAACGATTTTCGTCGAGGCAACGTTGGACATGTGTTGACGACTCCCGGGCGCGACGATGAGCGTGCACAGCGCGGCTGGGCCGGCCGGCGTCCGATGGATCGCGCAGCCACCGCACGAGAATCTGCGGCGCGGCCGGCCGTTGTTGCCGCCCGAAGATCCTTTCTACCAAGCACCTTCCGGTTATCACCACGCCGAGCCCGGTACGGTGCTGCGTTCCCGCGACGTCGAGCTGGCGTTGTTCGGGCTGATACCGCAGCGACTGAGGGCCACCCAGTTGCTTTACCGCACAACAGATATGGACGGGAAGCCGGAGGCGACGGTGACTACCGTGCTCCTTCCGTCCGGACGGAATCTGCAGAAACCATGCCCTCTGCTGTCCTATCAGTGCGCCATCGACGCTGTGGCCGCACGCTGCTTCCCCTCCTATGCCCTGCGTCGTGGCGCACTGGCGATCGGTGCGCTAGCGCAGTTGGAGTTGGTGCTGATCGCGACTGCCCTCGCGCAGGGCTGGGCAGTGTCGGTGCCGGATCATGAAGGCCTCAGCGGACGTTGGGGCGCGCCATGTGAACCGGGGTACAGGATTCTCGACGGCATCCGAGCCTCGCTGGCTTGCCGGCGGCTCGGTTTGTCTGCATCGAACCCAGTTGGGCTGTGGGGATACTCCGGTGGGGGTTTGGCGACGGCATGGGCAGCTGAAATGAGCGCCGAGTACGCACCAGAGCTGAACGTGGTTGGCGCCGTCCTCGGTTCACCCGTTGGCGATCCCGGTAACGCCTTCGTGCGGTTGAACGGTTCCTGGGCGTCCGGGCTTCCCACCTTGATGGTGTCCTCCCTGGTGGAAATCTACCCGGAACTGGGCCGGGTGCTGCACCAGCATCTCACCGACAAGGGAAGCGCCGCCCTAACCGCGGTCCGTCGGATGACGACGGCTTCAGGGGTACTTCAGTTGGCCAAGACGGATATGGCCGACTTCGTCGGCCGCCCACTCGATCAGATCCTCGACTTGCCTGAGGTCCAATACGTATTCAACGACATCCGGCTGGGCAGGTCGATCCCAGCGCCGCCGGTGTTGATGGTCCAGGCCGTTCACGATCCGATCATCGCCGTCGGCGACATCGACGCGCTCGCCGAGATCTACACGGCCGGTGGAGCTGCCGTCACATATCACCGGGACATGCTCAGCGGCCACGCGCTGCTTCATCCGACGTCGGCGCCGATGGCGCTGCGCTGGCTCACCGACCGGTTCGCGGGCCGTCCGCTGACCGGTCACGTCGTGAAAACCACTTGGCCAACGCTGTTGAACCCGACGACGTATCGGGACATGGCACGGCTGGCCGTCATCGCCGCAAAAGTCGTCGCTGGACGCAGCATTGGTCGGTCGCGATTAGTCTCACTCACGCGGGGGGACCTACTGCGTCCGGTGATGAGAGGCAGTCGCACGAAGCCTCGAGTTGACTCCCGGGCCGGCTCATCGATCTCGCAAAACGCCCTTTCGCTGTGCGCAGACGAGGCGCCAAATATCGTAGAAGATACGACTAGGTAAGCAGGATAGGTTTCCCGTTCGGGCGGTCGATGGCACGTGACCCGTCTTCGAGGACTCTTCCACGACTGCCGAATCACCGGCTTCGACGGGGTGCTGGCAGTCGCGGGCTGAGCCGGTCAAGCGCGGATCAGATCGGTGGCCTTATCGCCGATCAGCACGCTCGGTCCGTGCGTGTGTCCGCGAATGCTGCGGATCCACCACGCTGGCGTCGTCGCTGCCCATCCGGCAGGTGCCGACCGGGTGATACACGGTGTGCGACAGCTGTTGATCGCTTCTTCGAACGTCGCGTCGTCGAGCTTGTCTGCCCCGACAGGCCTGGCGATCGTGCCGATCACGTCACGCAACGCGGGTGACTCGGCGATCCTGGTCGACAATCGGTTTGTCCTAGGGGTCGCGGGACTGCAATGTGATGCTGCCTCGGCTGTGGAGCTTCAGCACGATCGACCAAATCAAGACGGGCGTGGCCCTCATACGGAATGCCCTCGTCGAAGAACGGCCCGGCCGCGGCGGCGAATTAGATAGTCGCCCAGCTGCAACGGTTTCTCGGCGCCGAAATAGGTGTCGTCGTTTGCTTCGAAGCCGACCGCCGCGCACAGGTGGACTTTCAGTACTTACCGACCTCCGGCGCATGCTGGACCACGTCGATGCCGTGTGCGGCGAGCTGTTGGCGATCCCGATGCCGGCGAGCGTAAGCAGCTGAGGGTGTCGATGGCACCGCCGCGGGCCAAAACGAGTTCGCGAAACACGCTGTCGCCCTGGGTAACTGACTCGAACGCCAGCACGCCGTAGGTCGTGCACAGCACAGCCCACACATGACTCATCCGCGACGACATAGCCGGTAACGGTCCCGATCAAGCGACCCTGCCAGCCAAGGGTCCAGTTCAGACTGCCCGGCAACGCGTGATCCGTGCCTCGACGACCACACGATCTGGACCGCGATCGCCCCCCACGCTGTCTGCACCGTGCGCACGTAGGCCGCCGCCGCAGCCTACGACCGAATTAGTGCGCAAATCGCGCCAAGCCTGATACCAAAGCACCAGATCAGTCAGCCGCCGCTATCCCCAAACCGCCGAAAGCGAGCCAAGTCGGGTCTGACACACGCCTTCTCCTCGACGCCCTGCACCGCTAGAACGGGTCAGCTGCGAAGGGGCAGTTCGCGCGCGAGGTGATCTGCGAGAGCATCGATTGTCGGGTGATCCAATAGGATGATCGGGGACAATCGACGCCCGACAATCTTTTCCAACGTGCCCGAAAGTTCGATGGACGACCGCGAGTCCAGGCCGTAGGCGTCGAACGGCTTGACCGAGTCGACCTCTGATTCGGCACACTTGACCCTGCGCGCCACCTCGGCGACCAACCAGGCTCGCAATGTCTCACGCGTCAGCGGTCCGTTAATGGCCGGAATTCCCTTGTTTCTAAACATTGTTCACCATTCCTGTCTATTTGTTCTGTAGTTACGCCATTGAAGAAGTACGGTTTCGGCGCAGCCGGTTGTTGATCGCGCGGCGAGTCGGCATCTTCAGATCCCACACAATCCCTACCTTGCCAAGGACGGCCAGCACCCAACCACTGAGATCGGGTTCCCACCAGCGAATTCCGTGGCGGTAGGCGCCCGGAAACGCGTGATGATTGTTCTGCAGGCCTTCACCGAAGGTAAAGAAAGCCACCGGCCAGTTGTTGGCACTGTTGTCGTGGGTGGCGAACGGACGCGAGCCGATCATGTGGCTGATCGACCCAACACACCACGCCGCCTGATTGGCCACGAACACCCGCGCCAATCCGGCGATGATGAAGCCCGACAACCCAGCCGCGACGGTGCCGCCGATCGCCAAGCCCAGAACTGCGGGAAGAAGCAAGCTTGCCAACGCCCAGATCGGATATGTCCGGCTGTAGTTGTACAGATGGCGATCACGCATCACATCGGGAGCGAACACGCTCACACGTGACTCCTTGTCGCTGAACATCCACGGAATGTGGGCATACCACAGACCTCTCAACTTCTCCCCGAGGCCCGCGCCGTGGAGATTCGGCGAATGCGGATCGCCCGCTTCGTCGGAGAAACGGTGGTGGCGGCGGTGGGTGCTCACCCAGAACAAGAGTGGACCTTCCAGGGCCATCGACCCAGTGACCATCAGCACACCCTCGAAGAATCGAGACGTCTTGAAGGACTTGTGCGCGACGTAGCGATGGAATCCAATGCTGATTCCGAACGTCTGAATGGCGTAGAACACGGCGAAGAGCGTGTAGTCGAGCGCAGTGGCCCTGCCGGTGCACATCAAGTAGACGGCGATGGCGAACCCGATCCCCGGCACCCCGATTGTCACGAGTGCCACGACGCGCTTGGCGCGTGCGCTGGTCGGGTTGAGTTGCAGGATCGCGCGCGCGAGCGATTCTTGTTGGGACTTGGAAATGGTTGTGGGATAGTTTGTTTCGACTGTCATGATCTCACCCCTGCGCGATCCGAAGATGAATTTCCGTGCCGAACGTTGCAAACCAGCCCGACCCAGGCCAGCAGTCGGATGAACTCTCCAGCGAGGTCGAGCTGCCACCAGTGTCGGCGAGTCCGCGCAAGAGCGGGCCTGGCATGATGATTGTTGTGCCACGACCCACCCATGGTGGGCGCCGCCAACGCTCCGATATTGCGACTCTCGTCACGAAGCCGGAACTCGCGGTTGCCGATCGTATGTCCGAGTGAGTTCACCGCCCACGTGGCATTGTCGGCCGCGAAGATACGCGCCAAACCGCCCCAGAGGACGCCTCCGACCAGGCCGTGAACGGATTGAGTCGCAACACCACCGATCACACCCGGGGCCACAATGCCTACCAAGGCAAGCGAGAAGTAATGGGCGTTGATCTTCATCACCAGCCGATCGGCGAGCCAATCACGAGTGTGCCGGCTCCAATCGATCTTTTTCACATTGAATAGCCAGCCAACGTGCCCGTGCCACAAGCCCTTAACGCGGCCGCAGACCCCGCTTCCCCGCGGTTGCGGCGAGTGTGGATCACGATCCGTGTCGGCGAATGCATGGTGTAGTCGGTGATTTGCGACCCAGAAGATCACCGGGCCCTGCGCTGCCATCGAACCGGCGACACCAAGGAATACCTTCACTGGTGCGGATGCCTCGAACGAGCGATGCGTGAAATAGCGATGCAGACCCGCCTCCACGCCCAGCGCGGTGAGCACGTACATGACAGCAAACAACACCACATCGGAGACCCAGAGGCCGTCGTAGACGGCGTACGCTATGGCACCGACGGTTCCCGCCGTTGGTAGCCCGACCGTCAAATACGCCAGGCGCGAGGCAACAACATCCTTCTCAGGCCGGGTCGCGCTGCTCTGCGCATTCTGATGTTCGGACATTGTGAGATCTGTAGTCATGCTGTTCGCCCTCGCATTGCCGATAGATCAGTTTCAATCGACGGAAACCCATTGGCCAGGAACATCTGCCTGGCCAGCTGTCGCCGGACCTTTCCGCTGGTCGTCGTTGGTATTGTTCGTCTGGGACAGAGATTGACCCGAGGTCGTACGCCGAATTCCGCAGTGACGCAACAAATAATTGACTCCACCATCCTCGAGTACGACTCCGCGGCGACTTCCCCGGTCCCGGCCTCGGCGACCACGCACAACTCCTCGGAGCCGCGGCCATCGATGGAGAAGGCAACGGCTCTCCGCAAGGCGGGATCCGCAGACACGACGGCGGCCTCGACGTCGTGCGGATAAATGTTTCGCCCATCGACGATGATCAGGTCCTTGATTCGACCCGTGACGAATAGTTCACCCGACTGAATGAAACCGAGGTCACCCGTGCGCAAGTACTCGCGATCCTCGCCTTGGATCCTCGCGTGGAACATCTCGCGGGTCAGCTCGGGCCGGTTGTGATAACCGGCGGCAACGCTTCGCCCAGACACCCAGATTTCGCCGACGAGGCCGTCTTCCAGGCTCGTGAGGGTCGTGGTGTCGACGATGCGCACCGTGTGTTCGTTGTCGACCGCGCCACAGCTGACCACGACCCCACCCGTTCCGGACAGCTCCGGCGCGCGGGCCGTGCGGCAACTGGAACCGCTCCGCTTCCCAGCGACGAAAAGCGTCGCCTCCGCCATCCCATAACAAGGGATCAGCGCTTTTCCGTCGAAACCGAGCGGCGCCATGGTCTGCTCGAACCGCGCGAGGGTGCCGGCGTGGATCGGCTCGGCGCCACAGAACAACTCCTTGACCGTGGAAAGGTCCAGATCCTCGCTGTCCTCGTGGGCCACCACATCCACACAGAGATCGAGCGCGAAGTTCGGTCCCACGGTGACCGACGCCCGGTAGTCAGTGATCGCCTTCAGCCAGCGCCGCGGGTCTTGAACGAAGTGGATCGGTGACATCAAGACCAGCGGCGAACCGTCATACATCGACATGATGATCGTTCCGATCAGCCCCATGTCGTGGTATGGCGGTAACCACGACATTCCGACCCGCTGGGGATCGTGACCCATGCTGCGGCTCAAAGCCTCGCAGTTGCTTACCAAATTGTCGTGGGTGAGGCACACCCCCTTCGGAGATCCCGTCGAACCTGACGTGTACTGAATCAGCGCCAAGTCATCGGGCGCAGGTGGGACGACATCTACGTCGGCGGTCCCCGCGGGGACATGCTCGGTGTAAACAACCACCGGTTCGAGGTTGGAGGACTTGAGGAAACCCCGCAGTGCACCAACCTGTTCCCGGTACATCTCGTCGATGACGATTGCGGCAGGCGAGCAATCCCGCGTGATCGCGTGGAATCGGCCCAGTTCTTTGGGTCGCACAGGAGGGAAGCATGGAACGGGGATCGCGCCGAGCTCCATTATCCCATAAAGTGCGGCAACGTATTCGAGGCTTGGATTCACCGCCAATACGACGCGATCGCCAACGCCGATCCCTCGATCGCCCAAGTGGGCGGCAAACCTGCGGGAATTCTTCGCGGTGTCGGCGAACGTCCAACGTATCTCGCTCTCCGAGGTGCCGTCGGCGAGAAATATGTAGGCGAGACCCTCTGACAACGATCTGTCGGATAAGACTTCGACAATGCTCTTCGGGTGGCTGTCCACAGTATCTAAGACCCCCTTCCTCGAAGATCCAGTGCTTTCCGATCAACGTGCCCAACGCCGCAGTCTGCAACAGACCCGTCGACTAGTACCCCGTCGCGCAACACAAACGCGAATTCGGTTCGCGCACAGCACGACAACATCGGCCGGGTGCGGAGAACCCCAACCACATCAACCGACGCCATCAAGCTTCCTTCCCTCGATATGTCCTAAAGCGGCTCCTGCTATGGAAGAGGCCGATTGGCGTCTTGCAGATACAGCACCGCTGCTTAGGTGTTTGGTGGTGTGATGCCGGCTTGTGACGGTTTGCGCGACAGGAAACCGATAAGGAGGTCGCCACCGAGCTGAATGCGTCACTAGCGGAAAAGATGTCGGCGCGAACGCTACGGCGTGTAGAGGCCGTCTTCGCCGAGCCGCGATGCCGGATCGAGCAACATCGCGACCTCCTGCCGCTTCTCCGGTGCCTCCTGACTGAACCGGCGGTCGGCCGGCTTCTCGTACAGCGCCGGCCCGCCGGCGATCGCCGACGTGAGCCTGCGCTGACCGGCCAGCACCCTAGCCGCCGCGCACGTCAAGTAGTCCCCCCGTTTATCGGGACTCAGCGTTGCGATGAACGCCTGCGGGTGCACGAGTGCGATCAGTGCCGAGACGTGTCCGAACCCGAGACTGGTGATCAGGCCCGCCTTCAACGGGAACTTGTCCCCCAGCCAGAGTGTTTCGCGCGGCCACACGAAGTGACCCGAACTGGCGAGCTCGTCGTCGACGCAGTCCAGGCTGCGGTTGGGCGGGATCACGCCGTCGCGCAGGATCTGGCACAGCCCCATCATCTGGAATGCCGCCGCACCACCCTTCGAGTGACCGGTCAGGCTCTTCTGCGACACCACGAACAGCGGTGCACCGGCGGAGCGGCCCAACGAGTCGGCCAGCCGTTCGTGCAGCTCCGTCTCGTTCGGATCGTTGGCCAGCGTCGAGGTGTCGTGCTTGGACACCACCGCGATGTCGTCGGGGCCGACACCCAACTTCGCGAGTGAACGCGCCAGCTGCGAATCCCTACCGCCACGGCCCGCCCCGAGGGCGCCGAGACCGGGAGCTGGGATCGACGTGTGCACACCGTCGCCGAAGGACTGCGCGTAGGCGACGACTGCTAGCACGGGAAGACCCATCCTGACTGCGAGGTCGCCGCGGGCGAGCAGGATGGTTCCCCCGCCCTGTCCCTCGACGAACCCGAGCCGGCGACGGTCGTTGGCGCGCGAGAACCTCGAGTCGCTGATGCCCTTGGCCCGCATCATCTCGGTGTCCGCGGTCGCGGCCATGTCACCGAAGCCGATGATGGCCTCCATCGTCAGGTCGTCGAAGCCGCCCGCGACCACAAGTTCCGCCTTGCCCAGCCGGATCTTGTCCACTCCCTCCTCCACCGACACCGCGGCGGTGGCGCAGGCGGCGACCGGGTGGATCATCGCGCCGTAGCTGCCGACGTACGACTGAACCACATGGGCGGCGACGATGTTTGGCAGAGCCTCTTGCAGGATGTCG
>Ga0075428_100002879_pt1 | contig 18757 bp, 2 predicted proteins | sample RhiMetdeltSRZDD2_FD_75291 | JGI IMG/M metagenome (GOLD analysis project Ga0075428, IMG submission 75291) | Populus rhizosphere microbial communities from Tennessee, USA - Rhizosphere MetaG P. deltoides SRZDD2 | ecosystem: Host-associated > Plants > Roots > Rhizosphere > Soil | place: USA... | reverse complement strand
CCGGCGTGGATCCAGGCGCGCCTTTCCTGCCCGCCAATCCTGCAGATGCGACGAGCCCTGCCGGCGCGGTGGTGCAGTACACGAATCCAACCGCCACGGATACCAACGGCGGCAACGTCGCGGTAGTGTGTGAATCGGCCGGCGGGCTGCATTCGGGCAGCACGTTCCCGATTGGCTCGACGCCGATCAACTGCGTCGCCACCGACATCTCGGGTGTGTCGACGCCGCCGACGAATCTGTTCAACATCAACGTGGCTGACATGACCGGACCGGTGGTGACCGTCAATGGTCCCGGAGCGCCGATCGAAGGCAACACGCTCGGCGGAGCCGTCGTGGCCTTCACCGCATCGAGCTCGGATCTGATCTCGGGCTCGGTGGCGCCGACGTGCGCGCCGGCATCCGGCAGCCTGTTCCCCGTCGGCACGACGTCGGTGACCTGCTCGGCGATCGACGGTGCCGGCAACAGCGGCGGCAAGTCGTTCTCGATCAAGGTCGTCGATACCACCGCGCCAATCGTCACGCTGAATGGCGCGGCGACGATCGCGGTTGAAGCCGGTTCACCATTCGTCGATCCGGGCGCAACGGCGGCCGACACCGTCTCCGGCGCGCTCAGCGTGACGGTCCTCGGCACAGTCACCACCAACGTGGTCGGCAGCTACACGCTGACGTATCGCGCGACGGATGCAGCCGGCAACGTCGGCGTCAAGACGCGCACCGTGACGGTCGTCGACACGCAGGCGCCGGTATGCACGAGCAGCGCGAATCCGTCGATCCTGTTATGGTCCCCGAACAAGACCATGACGCCGGTCACAGTCAGCGGCACGGTCATCGATGTGACGCTCGCCAGCGTCACCTACTCGGTGGTTGATGAATACGGCATGATTCAGCCGTCAGGAACGGTGACGGTTGGCGCCGGTGGCGTCTATTCGTTCGTGATCAAGCTCGAGGCGTATCGCAACGGCAACGACGATGACGGCCGCCTCTACACGGTGAAGGTGAAAGCGACCGACGCCGGCGGCCGGACGACGACCACCATCACCTACGTGAGGGTGCCGCACAATCAGTAGGGCGGGTTACTGGGAGATGCGTTTGCGCGCGTCCGCCGCCAGCGCATCTCCCGGCACTCCCGATCGCAGCGCCAGATAGGCCTGGTAGTTTTTCGCCGCGCTGTCTTTCTGTCCTGTTCCTTCCTGCGCGCGCGCCAGGTAGTACTTCAGCGGCACGGTATAGCGGAACGTCGGCCAGTCATCCAGAAACACATCTGAGGCTTCGCCGATCCGCTTCTGGCACTCTTCGAGCTCGGAGACCGCTTCAGGATAACTTCCCGCCTCGATATACGCGCGGCCGAGCATGTAATGGACCAGCCACACGTCGGCGAGACCATGCGCGGCGGTCAACTGATCGATCGCGTCAACGGGCTTGCGGGCGCCGAGCGCAATCTCAGCGCGCGCGACGGCCGCGAGCGCGCGGCTGCGCTTGCGAACTTGCTTCTCGAGCGCGGCAATGTGCGGTGCGGCGGCGTCGCCGCGACCCGTCGTGATCAGGATTCGCGCGGCCGGCAGGACCACCGCTTCGGCACTCGATAGTTTCAGCGCGTTCGCCACCAGCGTGGCGGCCTCGCCGCTGCGCCCCGTCGCCGCCGCTATTTCCGCCAGCGCGATCAGCTTCAAGGCCTGCGGCGCCACCAGCTTGCCCGCTTCGTCCGACGCAATGCCCGCCTTCAGCTCGATCTGCGCGTCATCGAAGCGGCCGAGATACATGTCAATGTCGGCGCGACCCATGCTCGCAATCGATGCGCCGCGGGCGCTGACCTTCGCCATCTCCGCATACGCCGTCCTCGCTTCGTCGGGCTTGCCGCCGGCCAGCGCCGCCATCGCGATTGGCAAGTACGACTTGTCGAAGGCGCCAAGGGCGATCGCCTGCTTCGCTTCGTTCACCGAGGTGGTGAAATCGCTCGCATACATCGCGTACAACGCCACGTTGGTTCGGTAGTTGAGGCTCTTCGGGTAGACCGCCGTGGCCTTCTGCCCCTGTTCGGCTGCGCGCTTGAAATCGAGCACGCGGAAATACGCCACCGCAAGGTTATTGAGGCCGGGGCCGTCAGACGGGTACTTCTCGACCAGGTGCTTGTAGTTCTCGACTGCCTGCTCGTCGTTGGCGCCGGGTCCGAGATAGTAGCTGCCGAGCGTGCGGTATTTTTCGCGCTCGGTCATCCGTTCCATCAACGGCAGTGCTTTCTTCCATTGCTGCTCCGCTTCATCAGCGCGACCGGCGCGAAACGCCGCGGTCGCCCATCCTGAATAGGCGCGGCCGAAATTAGGATCGCGCTGCACCGCTTCCTGGTATTGCGCGATCGCCTCGTTGAACTTGCCGGCGTTGGCGAGCTCGCCGGCCAGCACGTACGCGTGCGCCGCTTCGAGCGACGCGGTGGTGAAGGTCTCGCGCCCGCTCTGATCGCCGCCGGCAGCCGTGTCGCCGAGCTCGCGTCTGAGCCGCGTCGCCATCTCGCCGACCGCCTCGAGCACGGCGCCTTTTTCCGCGGCGGTGCCGTCCGCCGTGGCGACCTGCTTGCCGTCGGCGGCATCGATCGCGCGCACTGACAGCTTGAACCCGGGGCCCGACGTGGCGATGCTGCCGAGGACCACGAGCTTGACGCCGTCGCGGGTCGCGACCAGGCGCGCGGTCTGTTCGTCGAGGCGGCTGCCGGCCTTGATCGCCGCCGCCGATCGCAGCGCGTCGCGCTGTGGGTATGACGTGATGAACGAGGCGCCTTCAAGGCCGAGCGAGAACGCCTGCTCGAGCACTCCGCTGAAAACCTGATCGCCAGTGTCGTTCTGGAAGTCGGCGATCAGCACGGAGATCGGCTCGCGCTCCGCGACCGGAACCGGCGCGCCGCCGCCTTTCGACAGCAACCATCCGCCGATGCCCGCGGCGGCGATCAACAGCGCCACGACGGCCGGCTGCCACGCCGGCCTTGGCGCGCGAACGACGGCGGGTGGAGCAACCTCGAGCCTGACGTGGCCGTCGGCCGTCAACGCGTCAAGCGCCGCGACGAGCTCGTGTGTCGTCTTGAAACGCGCGTCCGGCAACGGCTCGAGGCACCTGCGGACGATCTGATCGATCGGTTCGGGAATGTTCCCGTCGAGCGTGCGCGGCGACGGCGGCGCCTCGTGCAGGCGCGCCAGCAGCTCCGACATCGAGTTGCCGCCCGCGGGCACGCGCTGACGTCCCAGGAGCATGTCGTACAGGATCAATCCGAACGAGTAAATGTCGCAGCGCTGATCGACCTGCTGGCCGTGCGCCTGCTCCGGCGACATGTATTCAAGCGTGCCGATCACGGCGCCGGCGGCGGTCTGCGTACCGCCGCGCTCGACCGATCGCGCGATGCCGAAATCCATGATCAGCGCATCGCCGCCCTCGGGCGGCTCGCCCTTTTCGATCATGATGTTTTCAGGTTTCAGGTCGCGATGGACGATGCCCTTGTCGTGGGCGGCGGCCAGGCCGAGCGCCACCTGCTTGGCGATCATCAGCGCGCGATTCACCGGCAGCTTGCCGTCGCGGCGCAATCGATCGGACAGCGTCTGCCCTTCGATGAAGGGCATCGTCAGGTACTTGATGCCGCTGACGTCGCCGATATCGTGAATGCGGACGACGTGCTTGTGAGTGATCTGCCGCGCCAGCACCAGCTCGCGCTTGAACCGCTGCTCCAGTTCGCGCGCCGCGCTTTCATCGAACTGCGCCGGCGGACGAATCACCTTGATGGCGACGCCGACGCCGAGCTCGTGATCGAACGCCTGGTAGACGGCGCCCATGCCGCCCTGGCCGAGCAACCTGATGATCGTGTAGCGCGGGCCGACCTGGTCGCCGGCGCGGAACGGACCGTCGGGACGACTCGACGTCGAATCAATCGAAGTCCCCAGAGCCGTTGAGCCGATGGTCGGCGCGTCCGCCGTGGGGGGCAAAACGGTAGCTGCGGCGCCCGGATCTAACGCTTTCAGGATCTGGGTGGCCGTCCCGCAGTTCGGACAGAACTGTGCCCCGGCGGGCATGGCTTGACCGCATCTGGCGCAAGGGGTTACGAGCGTGGACATGTCGGGAAAACCGTGAGGCATTATCCGCCTTGGGCTGTTTTTTTGTAACAGCCCGTGCTTGGAGGTTCGCGGCCGGCGGCGATCTTAGTTGCTGGTCAGGCGGCGCTGCGCGTCGACTGAAAGGGAATCGCCCATGCCGGCCGGACGCAGCTCGAGGAATTTCTTGTAGTTGCCGAGTGCGGCCGCCTTCTGCTGCACGCCTTCCTGTGCCCGGGCCAGCCAGTACGGCAGCGCCGTCACATAGCGATACGACGGCACGTCGTCCAGGAACACCGCGCTCGCTTCTCCCTGGCGCTTGACGCAGGCGTCGAATTCCGACAACGCCTCCGCATAATGTTCCGCTTTCACGTAGGCGACGCCGAGGTCGTAGCGTGACAGCCAGTAGCCTTTGTTGCCCTGGCGCGCGGTGTAATCAACGAATTGCTGTGACGCGAGAAACGCATCGACCGCGTCGGCAATTTGTCCGCGCTGCAACGCAATCTCGCCGACGATCAACTTCCCGTAGGCGCGGTTGAGCGGCTGGAGCTGGTTCTCGAGCTCGGTCGCCAGCGCGCGCGCCTCGGTTTCTCTGCCGGCAGCCATCAAGACGCGCGCTGCCGGCAGCAGGATGAAATACGATCGCGACAGCTTCATCGCGCGTTGCGCCTCAGTCACCGCGGCGGCAGTTTTCTTCTGCGCGAGGTAGAGTTCCGCAAGTGCCGCGTGCTTCACCGCCGCCCCCGATGTGTTCTTCGCGGCTTCGTCGGCCTTAATACCGGCGGTCAGCAGCGGCTCGGCGTCACGATAACGTCCTTGATACATCGCGACGTCGGCGAGCCCGATGCTGGCGAGCGAGGCGCCGCGGCCGCCGCCCTGTTCGCGGGCTTGCGCGTAGACATCCTGCGCGCCTTTCGCATCACCGCGCGCCAGCGCCGCCATCGCCATCGCGAGATAGGCCTTGTAGGTTTGCGGGTTGATCTCGACAGCCGCCTTGCCTTCGCGTTCGGCGGTCGCGAAATCTCCGACATACATTGCGTAGAGCGCGTAGTTATACCGGAACAACGCGCTCTTCGGGGTCAGCTCGACGGCCTTCTGGCCTTCTTCGCGCGACTTCTGGAAGTTCAACAAGTTGAAATGCGCGACGGCGAGATTGTTGTGGGCCATCGCGTCGGCGGGGTATTTCGTGATCAGCTGGGTGTTGGTTTCGACCGCCTTCTCGTAGTTCCGCATCACGTTCGAGAAATACGAGGCCTGCGTGCGGTAGCGCTCGCGCTCGCTCATGCGATCGAGCAGCTCCAGCGCCTTCTTCCATTGTTCGAGCGATTCCTCCCGGCGACCCAGCCGGTTGGCGCTCAGTGCCCATCCGGAGTAGGCGCGACCGAACTTGGCGTCGCGTTGGATGGCGCTCTTGTAGAGAGCGATGGCTTCCTCATCCTTGCCGATGCTGGCAAGGTTCTGCGCCATCGAATAATCACGAGAGGCTTCGAGTGACGCCGCCGTGAAGCTCTCGTCAGCGGTCAGCTTTTCCGTTTCGCTCCTGGCGTCGCCAAGGGCCACGCGGATCTTCGCCGCCGCCGATCCCATGGCTTGCAGGACATCTTGCTTCGACGCCGCTTTCGCGGTCGCCTCCGAAAGTATGGTCCCGGGAATCGGATCGATCGCGCGCAAGGAAACGCGGTAGCCGCTGCCGTCCGCGGCGATGCCGCCGGCAAGGACAATCTTGACCTGCTCGCGCTGCGACACCAGGCGCGCGGTGTTTTCATCGAGGCGCGCGATACCGGGCTTGACCTGCGCCGCCACCGTCATTGCGTTCGCGCGGGGATACGAAGTGATGAACGACGCACCTTCCATCGCGACGTTCAAGGCCTGTTCGAGAGAACCTTCGAACACAGGATCGCCGGTGGTGTTGTCGAAGTCCGCAATCAGCACCGATGTCATCGGCGGCGCTTCAACCGGAACCGGATTGAGCCAGCGCGTGATGCCGACCGCCGTGCCAATCATCATGACGACGACGGCGGCGGCGGCCGCTAATTGCCACCGCGTGACGCGCTGCGCGAGCGGCAGGCGCTCGCCGTTGTCGTCCAGGCCGGCGAAGTCCGCCACGAGCTCCGCGGTGGTTTGATAACGCGCCGCCGGATCGGGTTGCGTGCATTTCGTGATGATCGCGTCGAGCGGCTCGGGAATCTTCGCATCGAGCGAGCGCACAGATGCCGGCGCCGCCTCGAAGCGTTTGTGCAGTTCGGCGATCGGATCGGCCGATGAGCGGCGCTTGCCGAGCAACACGTCGTACAGAATCAATCCAAAGGAATAGATATCGGCACGCTGATCGACCGGCTCGCCGCGCGCTTGCTCGGGCGCCATGTATTCGAGCGTGCCAACGATGCTGCCGGCCATGGTTTCGCCCGCTGCCAGCTGCGCGCGCGCCCGCCGGACGCCCGAGTTTTCGCGCCGCTCGGATCCCGACGGCGTCGTCGAGCGCGCGATCCCGAAGTCCATGATCAGCGCCTCGCCGTCCGTTTCGATCATGATGTTCTCGGGCTTCAGATCGCGATGCACGACTCCCGCTTCATGCGCCGCCTGGAGGCCCGACACGACCTCGCGGGCGATCTGCAGCGCGCGCGGCACCTCGAGCGGGCCCTCGCGTACGGAGAGCGTCGCCAGGTCCCAGCCCTCGACGTACGACATCGTGATGTACTTGATGCCGTCGATCTCGCCCAGGTCGTGAATGCGGACGACATTCTTGTGCGTGACTTGCCGCGCGAGCAGCAGCTCGCGCTTGAATCGCTGCGCGACGTCGTGCGCAACGCTCGGATCGGCCATCACGCTCGGCTTGATGACCTTGACCGCCACGGCCACGCCAAGCTCCGCATCCCACGCGTGATAGACGGCGCCCATGCCGCCGGCGCCGAGCAGTCGAATGATGTGATAGCGCGGACCGAATGCCTGGCCTGGCATCAGCGGTCCCGCGGCGGCGCCGCTCGGCGCGCGCGACGGCGCTGCGGGCGTTAACGATGTCTCGTTACTGGGTGAGGACTCGGCGGGCGCCCATAGCGTCGGAGCGAGCGGTTCCGGCGATTCTCCTGGAAGCGGCGTCCAGATGGTCGCGGCTGATTCAACGCCAGGGGGCGGCGTCAGCACACCGGCAGCAACCTGCGCGGTCGAGAGCGCCTTACCGCAATTCGCGCAAGCGCGTAGCGACGCCGAAGTCTGCGCACCACACCCCGAGCAGATCATGTGACCCTTCTGGACTCTCTAGACCTTTAGACGGCGGTAAGGGCGAATTATCACTCCGATGAGCTTGAAAACCAACCTCATTTCGGGGAAAACGGGAAAACTCTTAACGATTTGAATGGATCCGGCCTCCTTCCGCCTCGACGTTCCCAAGATCCTTCGGACCGCGAGGTGCAATCATGTAAACGCTCAAAAGCAAATTTTTCTACCTCAACCACCCGTTTGAGGGCATACTCCCTGTCTCGCTTCCTGCAATAACTGAAATACCCCTGGAATTCGCCGCACTGGATCTCTACCCCCGGAGGTTCCTGATGGCTACGGCCATGGCTCGTGTTGTTCGTTCGTTCGCGCGCATCGCGTTGGTGGCTGCCCTGGTGACTGGAGTAACGGTCACGATTCGCGCCCAGCAGCAGCCGATCGCGGGTCCCAACATCAACATGGTGCGCGGCACGAAGGAGTTCGTCGGCGATCCCTATCTGCAGCGCCAGAACGAGCCGACGATCGCGGTTTCCTCGCGCAATCCCTGTCACCTCTTCGCCGGCGCCAATGACTACCGAACGGTTGATATTCCGGACAAGGAGTTGTTGCCAAACGACACGACGCCGATCACCGCCGCCCCAGCCGGGCCGGCACCGAAAGATGCGTGGCTTGGCTGGTTCAAGTCCTTCGATTGCGGCGCGTCATGGCGGAGCGGTCTCGTCCCCGGTTATCCGCAGGACGACTCGTCGCTCGGTATGTCGTCGCCGCTCAAGGGCCTGGCGGCGGGTGCCGATTCCACCGTGCGCTCGGGGACCAACGGCCTGTTCTTCTACAGCGGCATGGTGTTCAACCGCGGCGAGAACGGACAGAGCAAGATCTTCATCACGCGCTACATCGACGACAACAACAACGAACGCGGCGACACCATCCGCTACCTCGGCGCGACCGTCATTGACACGGGGACGAAGGGACAATTCTCCGACAAGCCGTGGCTGGCGGTCGACATCCCGCGTAACGGCTTCGGTCCCGAGGCGCAGCCCTGGACGGCGTCCGACACGGGCGAGCATCAAAGTACGAACGCGACGGTGCAGGACAGCGCCAGCTACTGCGACATTCCCGCCAATCCGGCTGACGGCATTCCGGCGCAACACTTCCCGGCCGGCAACGCCTACATGGCGTGGACGCGGTTCGAAGGCAACGGCACGCCGAATCCCTCGAAGATCATGTTTGCGCGGTCGACCGATTGCGGCGTCACCTGGAGCGCAAAACCGATCAGCAATAACCAGAAAACCAGCCAGGGTGCCGCGCTGGCGATCGCGCCAAGCGACGGAACCATCTACATCGCGTGGCGTGAATTTGGAAAACTGAGCCGCGATCATGCGATCTGGATCACCAGGTCGACCGACGGCGGCAAGACGTTCGAAAAGCCGCGGCCGGTGGCCCCGACGATCAATCCGTACGATCAGGCGAAATCAGAAACGCGCTTCCGTACCAACACGCTGCCGACGATTGCGGTCGATCATCTCGGCCGCGTCTACGTGGCGTGGGCCGAGCGCGGTTATGCGACGGCGAGCGGACGCCTCGATCCGATCACGGGCGATGCGCGCATCGTCATGGCGGTGTCGACCGACGGAGCAAAGACCTTCAACCCGCGCTACCCGATCGCCGACCGCAAACCCACCGGCAGTCACCAGATCATGCCCGCGCTCCGGTTCACCGCCGGCCAGCTGCAGGTTCTTTTTTATGACTTCGCCGACGATGTGTCGCGCGGCCCCACGCAGTATGTTGACGACGCCGGAAACACAGTCAGGCACACCGTGGACGTCGCGGCCGCGACGGCGAGCCCTTCCGATCACCCTGTATTCCAGGATGTGCTGGTCACGCCTGAGGGCACCAATCCGAAGATCAGCGAATACCGGACGCTCAAGGACAACGTCACGGGACAGCTAAAACAGGTCCAGTGGAATCCGCCGAACCTGCCGTTATATGTCGATGGTTCAACGCCATTCCTCGGCGATTACATCGACATCGCCGGCCTGGACTTCGTGCCGCAGCGCCAGGGCACGACTGATGTGTGGCAGCCCAATCTCGGCGCGATCAATTTCTCGGGCGGATCGCTCCTGAGCTCGAGCGCGACGGGATTTCCGCTGCTGCCGGTGTTTCACGCGACCTGGACCGATCACCGCGACGTCAAGCCTCCCCTCGACGGCAATTGGAAAAACTATGTCCCGCCGGGTGTCGGTGGCGCGATGTGCGTGCCGGAGAAAGCCGGCATGCGCAACGCGAACATCTATACGTCGCGGCTGACGACCGGGCTGTATGTCGGCTCGCCCGGAAATACCAAGCCGCTCGGTTTCACGACGGTCAAAGGACAGCTCCAACATATTCAGCGCGGCTTTGTCGTCTTTCTGCAGAACACCACGAAGGACAAGACGCCCAAACGATTCCTCGTACACATCGCCAATCAACCGGGAGCCGTATTCGGCGATCGCGCGTCGTTCCTGCAGAACCCGCGGCCGCCGTATCTGCCGGGCACCGACTTGCCTTCGCCACAGACGTGGCGTGTCGTCGCGGTGCCGCCGCTGTCGACGGTGGCGCGAACCGTGTACGTGACGGCAACGAACCCGAACGCGCAAGTGCGCGTGGAAGTGGCCGAGATCGCCGAGTCGACGCCGAAGTCGACGCCGCTCGAAGGCTCGGAGTCCGAACTGGCGACGCTCGGTCCGGCACTCAAAGTCAACGGTCTACGCACGTCCGTGCTGCTGAATCCGGATGCCACGAACCCGCCGATCACCGATCCCGACTTCGTCAGCGACACACTGCCGTCGGTCACCGGCCAGGAAGAACATGACCCGGCGATCTTCGACTCGCTGGTCACCTCGATCAGCAACGTCAAGACGTCGCTGCTCGAAATCCGGACACCGGATGAAGGCAATCCTGACGAGGGCAACCAGGTCGAGACGCCCGATGAGGGCAATCCGGACGAAGGGAACCCGGACGAGGGCAATCCGGACGAGGGTAATCCGGACGAAGGCAACGCGGGACTCCTGAACACCGCGCTCGGCGACGGCGATCTGGCAACGACATCGATCACCGACGTCCAGTGGAAGGTCAAGAGCAAGGGCAACACGACCTCGGCGTTCAAGTTCCGGCCCACGTACAAGGGCAGCCGGACCGGCAAGCAGTTCCAGTTGTTCGTGACGCGGCGGTATTACGTGCCGACGATCGATCCGGCGACCTGCAAGCTGATCGTGCACCGCTCCAACCAGGTCCTGGTCAACGTGGCGAACTATCAGCCCCGCAATCCCGACGAGGGCAACCCGGATGAAGGCAATCCGGACGAAGGCAATCCGGATGAGGGCAATCCGGATGAAGGCAATCCGGATGAAGGCAACGCGACCTTCATGCTGGCACCCGGCGAAACCGCGACGGTGACGTTGCGCGTCTACGACACGACCACGCCGGATCCGGCGCCGACGGTCGTCGAGGAAACGAAGAAGCAATCCGCGGCGCTGATGACCGCGCTGGCGACGGACACGACGGAAGCAGCGCCGTCCAGCGCCGCCTCGGGCTCGGATCTCGTCATCCTCGACACGCGCGCGACCGAGAACCCCGGCACGCCACGACTGTCGCAAACGGGTATCGCCCCCGGCGGCACGCTGACGTTGTCCTGGACCTTGAAGAACCGCGGCACCGCCGCCACGCTCGCGGGCGAGTCGCCCTTTTTCAACCGTTTCGTGTTGCGCGACACCACCGGCGCGCTACCCGATCGTCAATTGGCGGTCACGGAATTCGCCGGCATCGTGCCGTTCGATAATCCAGCGACGGAGGCCATTGAAGGTGAAGTCGCGTTAACGCAATCGCTGACGATTCCGCGCGACATTCCGCCAGGCAGCTACATCGTCGTCATCGTCGCCGACTACGGCAACACCGTCCTCGAGGCGGACGACTTCAACAACATCGAATCGGTTGCGTTGAGCGTGGCGTTCAACCTGACGATCGGAACGCAGCCGAGTCAAACGACGCAGGACTTTACGATGACTCCTGCTCCGAGCGTCCTGGTGCTCGACGGTGTCGGCGCGCCTGTGGGCGGCGCCGAAGTGCCGCAAGTGACGCTGGCGTTGAGCGGCGGTGCGGCGATGCTGAGCGGAACGTTGACGCGCGCAAATGTCGGCGGCGTCGCCACGTTCGACGATTTGCATGTCGACAATGTCGGCAACAACTATCGACTGAACGCGGCGGCGGTGGGCGCGTTCTCAACGACGAGCAGTCTATTCACGATCAAGGTCGATTCGCCGCCGGTTGCGCAGAGCGATTCGTACGACACGAATGAAGAACAGCCGCTGTCGACGAACAGCGCAAACGAGGGCCTGCCGCCAGGCACGCTCGACAACGACAGCGATGAAATCAAGAGCGGTCCGGGCATACCGCCGGCCGGGCGGCAGCTGACCGCAGTGCTGGTGAGCGGGCCGGCTCACGCCGCGTCGTTTGCCTTGCAGCCCACCGGCGATTTCCAGTACACGCCTGCGCCCAATTACAACGGGCCCGATTCGTTCACCTACAAACCGAATGACGGACGATCTGACGGCAACACGGTGACGGTGTCGATCACGGTCAGGCCGGTGAACGATCCGCCGTCGGCGAGCCCGTTGGCCGTCACGACGACCGAAGACACCGCGCGCGCGGTGACGCTCGCCGGCACCGACGCCGAGACGGCGAGCCTGAGTTTCACGATCACCTCGCCGCCGTCACACGGCGTGCTGTCCGGCAACGCGCCGAACCTGACCTATACGCCAACTCCGAACGACAACGGTCCGGACAGTTTCGCGTTTACCGTCACCGATGGCGGCGATCCGAATAGCTGCGGCGCGGCGGGCTCGTCCTGTGCCGCTGCGATTACCAGCTTTCCCGCCACCGTCAGCATCTCGATTACCGAGGTGAACGATCCGCCGACCGGCACGAACGATAGTTTGAGTAGCGCTGCGGAAGACAGCGGACCACGCACCATCAGTTTTGCGAGCCTGCTCGGCAACGATTCCGCGGGCCCGAATGAAGGCGGCCAGGTCCTGACGATCACCGCGGTCGGCAGCGCCGTCGGCGGCGCGGTCAGCCTGATCGGCACGGACGTCGTGTTCACGCCCGCGGCGAATTACAGCGGGCCGGCAAGTTTTGTCTACACGGTGCAGGACAACGGGACCACCGCGGGTGTCGGCGATTTCAAGACCGCAACGGCGACCGCGAGTTACACGATCACCGAGGTGAACGATCCGCCGACCGCAACGAACGATGCCTTGAGCAGCGTCGCGGAGGACAGCGGACCACGCACGATCGCGTTCGCCAGTGTGTTGGCCAACGATTCGGCAGGGCCCAGTGAAGGCGGCCAGGTATTGACGATCACCGCTGTGGGCAGCGCAGTGGGCGGCACCGTCAGCATCAACGGCACTGACGTAGTGTTCACGCCGGCGGCGAATTACAACGGCCCGGCCAGCTTCGGGTACACCGTGCAGGACAACGGCACGACGGCCGGAGCCAATGCGTTCTTGACGGCTTCTGCGACGGTGAGCTTCACGATCACCGAGGTGAACGACCCGCCGGTGGCCACGCCCGACATCTTGAGTGACGTGATCCACGATAGCGGTCCGCGCACGATCAGTTTTGCAAGTCTGCTGGCCAATGACTCAGCGGGCCCGGCCAATGAGAGTGGGCAACAACTCACCATCACTGCGGTCGCCAACGCGGTCGGCGGCACCGTCAGCATCAGCGGCACTGATGTGATCTTCACGCCGGCAGCCAGTTACACCGGGCCGGCGAGCTTCATCTACACGCTGCGAGATAACGGCACGACGAACGGCGTCGCCGCATTCCTGACGGCGACCGCGACGGTGAGTTTCACGATCACCAGCAACAACCCGCCGGTATTGACGATTCCCGTGCCGCCGCTGAGATTCGCGCCGCAAGTCCAGTACAGCGTGAAGCCCGCGCCAGGCGCGGCCGAGCGGTTGCCGCTCGGCATCGCGGTCGCCGACTTCAACCAGGACTTGAAGCTGGACATCGCGACGGTGAATCAGAGCAGCAGCGACGTGAGTGTGCTGCTCGGTAATGGCGACGGCACGTTCCAAAGCGTCGTCCCGACGGCGACCGGTCTCGCCGCGTTGGCAATAGCTGTCGGCAACTTCAACGCTGATACGAATCCCGACCTCGCCGTCACGACCAATGCGGGAACGAAGATCCTGCTCGGCACCGGCACCGGCACATTCAACGTCACCCCGGGTCCTGCATTCGGCGGGTTATCGATTGCGACAGCCGATCTCAATGGCGACGGCAAAGCCGACCTCGTCATCTCGGGTGCCAGCGGCGGATTTGCGGTCATGCTCGGCAACGGCAATGGCGGTTTCCAGAATCCCGTCATATACGCCCAGCCGCTGGACACGATTGGAATGACGCTGGCCGATCTGACCGGCGACGGCGTCCTCGACGTCATCACGGCCAGCAGAAGCGCGAATGTGATCAACGTGTTCCGCGGCAACGCCAACGGCACGTTCCAGAACGCATCGACGGTTCCGTTCCCGGCAGGGTCGGGACCCCTGGCCGTGATCGCCGGTTATTTCAACAACGACGCCAAGGCCGATCTCGTGGTCGGCAGCCAGTTCGCGAACAATCTGTCGCTGCTGCTTGGCAACGGCGACGGCACGTTCCAGCCTGCTGTCGTCTACACCGCTGGTATCGACCCGTTGAATCTGGCGGTTGGGGACGTCAACGGCGACGGCAAGGCCGATCTCGTCGTTGGCAACGTCAACAGTCACAACGTCAGCGTGCTTGCCGGCAATGGCGACGGCACGCTGCGCGCGGCGGTTCACTTCGACGTTGGTACTGGTGCGGTGCCGCGCGGTCTCGCCCTCGCCGACTTGAACGGCGACGGTGCGCTGGACGTGTCGGTGCCCGTTCAGAGCCAGGACGGCGTCAATGCCGACGCGGTCAGCATCCTGCTGAACAAGCCGGGCTACACCGAGAACGATCCCCCGATCGCCGTAACCGCCGACGGCACGATCACCGATGTGGACAGCGCGAATTTCGACACCGGGACATTGACGGTTGATTTCGCCGCAAATGGCACCAGCGATGACCGGCTCTCGATTCGCAACCAGGGCGCGAGCGCCGGACAGATCGGGTTCAGCAGCAACAGCGTCACCTACGGCGGCACGTTGATCGGAACGGCAGCAGGCGGATCAGGTACCGACCCGTTGGTCATAACGTTCAACGCGGCTGCGACGCCGGCGTCCGCTCAGGCGCTGCTGCGGAACATCACCTTCGCAAACGTCTCCGATACCCCATCGACGGCGACGCGTAGCATTCGCGCGTTCGTCACCGACGGCGACGGCGGCTCATCAACCGCGGCGACGTCGCCGATGCCGGTGGTCGCGGTCAACGACCCGCCGACGGCGACGAGCGATCAGGTCCTCACGGTCAACGACTTCGCGATGACGACCAATCCGGCGACCAACGACACCGATCCGGATGTCGCCTCGCCGCAAGTGCGCACGACCTACGCGGCATTTGCCGGCGCGATCGCGACGGTGACGATACCAGGTGAAGTCGCGATCGTCTCGAGCACGGGCCGTGGATATTTCACGGGCTCGAGTCAGTCAAGCGCGACCACCGGCCGCCTTGGCGTGCTGAATCTCGGCACCAACACGCTCGCCAGCGCGACGCAGATGACCGGCAATTTCCCGGCGACGCTGACGCGCGTGAACCAGTCGACGCAGCTCGTCTACATGCGCGGCGGCAGCAGCCTGCTCGCCGTCGACGGGCGTCCCGCGAGCCCGACGCTGAATCAAGTGATCCTCAACATCAACATCGGCAGCATCCAGTCGATGGCGCTTGACGCGACACAGAAGCGGCTCTACCTGTCGGTGATCAACAGCAACATCAACGTGCCGGCGAGCGGCCGCGTCGCCGTTCTGGATATCGATCCGGGCAGCCCGACGTTCCACACGATCATCAACGCGATCCAGCTGCCGTCAACGGTGAGCGCGATCGGCGTCAATCCGGCCAGCAACAAGGTGTATGTGTCGGTCAACGGTTCGGGGACGGTACCGGGCGTCTATGTGATCGATGGCTCGACGTTCGCGACGTCGCAGGTCTTCAACACCACCACCGGCATCATCACGTCGATCGCGGTGAACGATCTCGACAACGTCATCTACGCGGTCGGCTCCAGCACGCTCCACGCGATCGATGGCGCCACCGACACGCGGGTGAAACAGATCACGCTGCCGGCGAGCGGGAGCGGCGGCAACATCGACTCCCGGCTCGCGATTCATCGCGCCACCGGCCGTGTCTTCGTGCGGGTGGGTCAGTTCCCGAACGCGCTCGACCTCGCCGTCGTCGACGGCAAAGTCCCGGCGAATGCTGCACTCCTCCCGCCCGTGACCGGTCTCGGTAGAGACTTCAACAACTCCACGCTTGCGATCGACGAAGCGGCCAACCGGTTGGTGCTGACGTCGTCGATTGATTACAAGACCATCGTTCTCGACACCACCGACAACTCCGTCGTCGGCACCGTCGTGGCGAATCAACCGATCAACCGCGTGACGATCGATCCGGGCACGCATCGCGCGTATGTGACGGGAGGCATTGGCTACGTCCAGGTAGTCGATCTCAGCAACGGCACGTTGATGACGAACGTGCCGGTTGGCGTCGAGGTCTTCACAATTGCGGCAAATCCGATCACCCATACTGCGTATGTCGCGCAAACAGCGAATACGGCCGAAGTCAAGATCATCAACGAGACCGGCGCGATCGGATCGGTGTCCGCGCCGCATTCGGCGGGCCGCCAGATTTTCACCGCGCGCAACGCGACAACGAACACGTTCTATGCCTTGAATGCGGCCGCGAATAGCGCCGGCACCGGCGATGCGTTCCCGGGCTTCGTCAACGTGATCGACGGCACGAACAACGCGGTGACCGCCAGCCTCCCGGTCGGGAATCTCCCGTTTACGCTCGGCATCGACGAGTGGAACAACAAGATTTACGTCGGGCTCAACGCCAGTGCGCTCGGATCAGGTGGACTGACCATCATCGACGGCGCGACGAACGCCAGCAGCACGGCCGACGTCAGTGCGCTGATGCAAGGGAACACCGTGATTTCCGTTGGCCGCTATATCGTGCCTGCAGCCAGCGGCAAGGTGTACTTCAGTTACCTGGGCAACACAACGCAGCCTCTTGCGGTGCTCAACGGCGCTGTCGCGACCGGCATTCCGGCGCTCAGCAACAGCAATGTCAACATCGTCAAGTACAACCCGGCGGCCAATCGCATTTATGCCGGCGCGACGCCGGCCAACGGCGGCCAGAACCAGGTCCACGTCATCAATCCTGTCACCGATCAGATCGAGGCCTCGCTGACGGTCGGTGCACCAAGCACGTTTAGCGCTACACAGACTTACATCGCAGTCAACGCAGCGACGAACCGGGTCTACGTCTCGAACTTTGATGACAGCAAACTGACAGTCATCGATGGCAATGCGAATGGCGTCCTTCAGACCATCGACGTTCCATTCGGTCCCAGTTCTGTGGCCGTGGACGACGTCAAGAATCGCATTTACGTTGCCAGCGCCGAGGCGCGGTCGCTCACCATCGTCGACGGCGCGACATTCCGTATTGTCCGCACGCTGGCGCTGCCAATCGCGCCGGTGCGTCTCGAGGTTGATTCGAACCTGTCACCGGCGCGCATTTATGCGATGTCGGCGTTCAACGAAGCGAAGGTGTCGGTGATCGACGATCCCGGCACGTCGGCCCCGCAAATCACCAGCATCACGCAGGCCGCCCACGGCACCGTGGTGTTGAACGCGGACGGCAGCGTCACCTATACGCCGGCCGGGGGATACAGCGGCTCCGACAGCTACACCTACACGACGAGCGATGGCAACGGCGGCACCACCACGAGCACGGTGAACGTGACCGTGTATGCGCAATTCGGGATCTCGACAACGTCGCTGCCGACCGGCCGCATCGGCCAGTCCTACAACGCCACTGCGACGACCGTCGGCGGCACAGGTTCTCCCGTCAACTGGGCGGTGACCAGCGGGAATGTGCCTGGCGGATTGCAGTTCTCGTCGAGCGGCGTGTTTTCAGGAGTCCCCGCACAGAACGGCACCTTCACCTTCACGGTGCAGGCTCGCGATTCAGGACAGCCGCTGTTGGACGATTCGCAGAGCCTGACGATCAACATCGGGCCGTCCTTCATCATGCCGACGTCGCTGGCCGGCGCGATTGTGAACACGCCCTACAGCCAGCAGCTGATCGCGAGCGGCGCGCAAGGTCCGGTGACCTGGTCGCTCAACACCAACGGCCATCCGGCATTGAACTGGTTGTCGATCTCGAGCTCGGGCCTGTTCAGTGGCACGCCGACGACGTATGGCACGACGCCGTCCTTCACGGTGACGCTGGACGATCCGGCATCGATACCGCCGATCTCCACGCGCAGCTACACGATCTTCGTTGGCGGCCCGCTGAACATGACCGAGCTGCGTCCCGGCGTCGTGCTCGAGAATCCGTCGTCGATCAACTTCGTCGGCGGCACCACCAACAGCACGCGAACCGCGACGCTGATCAGCGGCACATTGCCGCCTGGGCTGACGTTGAATTCGAGCGGGACGTGGACAGGCCAGCCGCTCCGTCACGGCACCTATAACTTCACGGTCGAATTGCGCGATTGCCAGAACAGCACCTGCGCGCCCGGCATTCAGCCGCAAGTCGTGCAAAAGAACATGACGTGGTTGATCTCCGCGAAGGATCAGCAGGGCAGCTCGACGACGAGCGGCAACGTCGTTTCGTTCGGCGGTCCGAGTGGCAACAAGGTCGCGCAGGTGTTCACGGTCGGCGCGCAGGGATCGCTGACCGGCATCAGCCTCAACAACCTGTCATGCCCGACGCAGACACCGCTGACGATCGAAGTGCAGCGGCTGACGACAGATGGCCAACCGGATGGCACGGCGATCGCCTCGGGCACTTCGATCTTCAACCTGAGCGTGATCCAGTTAGCCGCACCGGTGCAAGTCGCGATCGGCGAGCGCCTCGCGCTTGTTGCCAGCTCGCCGGTGGCATGCTCGCTCACGAATCCGACGGCAAACCTCGATCAATACACCGCCGGCGACGCCTATGCATTCAGCGGCGGGTCCTGGTCGCCGATGCGCGATAACAACAACGCGCTGGTGCTCGACATCCCGTCGTTCCGCACGCTGATTGAGCCGGCGCTGCCCGTCGCGTATCTCAACATCTCGCGCTCGAACCCGGGAGCGATTCTCTTTACCGCGGGTCCGCTGGCAGGCAAGGTGCTCCTGGCTGGAGGCGCGAGCTTCAACGGCGCCGCGGAAATCTACGATCCGGTGTCGAACACCTCGACGTTAACGGGCGCAATGATCACGCCGCGGACCGCGGCGACGGCGACGTTGTTGCAGGACGGCCGCGTGCTCCTCACC
>Ga0075428_100002874_pt1 | contig 18784 bp, 14 predicted proteins | sample RhiMetdeltSRZDD2_FD_75291 | JGI IMG/M metagenome (GOLD analysis project Ga0075428, IMG submission 75291) | Populus rhizosphere microbial communities from Tennessee, USA - Rhizosphere MetaG P. deltoides SRZDD2 | ecosystem: Host-associated > Plants > Roots > Rhizosphere > Soil | place: USA... | reverse complement strand
AAGGAGTTCCTGCTGCACTTCGGCCTCAAGGACGTGGGAGACCTGCCGCGCATCGAGGAGTTCGCGGCCGTCCTGGGCGAGGACGTGGACGTGGACGGCCTGCGCCGAGCGATCGACGCTCCCCGGCCGGCCGAGGTACCGCTGGGGGAGGCGGAGCCGGCTGTGGATAAAGAGGGTGAGGACCTAAAGTAAAACTTGACATAGACGTTCTAAGTGGCCACCATTGAAGAGTTTTATGGAGATGCCATGGTGAGTCACTGTTCGCCGCGTAAAGCCGCCATCCTGATGCTGGTCCTCGTCGCCGCGCTCGCCGCGTGCCGCTTCATCGATCCCTCGGAAACGGACAAGCCTCTCGCCATACAGCGCTTCGTGGCCATCCCCACCGAGATCGAGGCCGGCGCGGCCACGACGCTGTCGTGGGCGGTCGAGGGGGCCGAGTCGGTGGAGGTGGATAACGGCATCGGCCTCGTGGACGCGAGCGGATCGAAGACCGTGAAGCCGGCGGTCACCACGACCTACCTCCTCGTGGCGGTCGCCGGCACGTCGCTGGCCACGGCGTCGATCCGCGTGGAGGTGGGCGGGGCCGGCGCCGCGCCCTCTCCGGCGCCTTCCGCGTCGCCTACGCCGAAGCCGTCACCGACGCCGAAGCCGTCGCCGTCGCCGACACCGAAACCCTCTCCGACGCCGTCCCCCAGCCCGAAGCCGCCAGGGGACACGCCGCCGCCGCCGCCGCCGCCGTCGCCCAGCCCGTCGCCCTCGTAGCGCTCGCGCGCGGCGGAAGCACCGCGCGGCCCGGGTTATGATCGCGGCGTGCAGGAGCGTCTACAGAAGATCCTCTCGCGCGCGGGGATCGCTTCGCGCCGCGGCGCCGAGAAGGTGATCGCGGAAGGACGCGTCACCAAGAACGGCGAGACCGTGACGGAGCCCGGCACCAAGGCCGATCCCGCCGTGGACGACGTCCGCGTGGACGGCGTCCGGGTGCGCGCCCCGCAGACGCCCGTCTACCTGGCCCTCAACAAGCCCAAGGGTGTGGTCACCACGCGGCACGACCCCGAGGGGCGGACGACGGTGATGGAGCTGGTCCCGCCGGTGGCCGGCCTGTTTCCCGTGGGCCGGCTCGACGTGACGACGGAGGGGTTGATCCTGCTCACGAACGACGGGGCCTTCGCCGAGCGCGTCGCCCATCCCCGCTACGAGGTGCCCCGCGTCTACCAGGCCAAGGTCCGCCGCGTGCCCGGCGCGGAGACCCTTGCCCTCCTCCGGCGCGGCGTGCGCGTGGACGGGGAACGGCTCGCCGTGGACGAGGTCCGGGTGATGGAGGCGGCCAACAACTCCTGGCTGGAGCTGGTCCTGCACGAGGGAAAGCACCACGAGGTGCGGCGGCTGCTGGAGGCGGTCGGCCATCCGGTGTCCAAGCTGCGGCGGGTGGCCCTCGGCCCGGTGACCACGCGAGGGCTGGAGCCGGGCGAGTTCCGGCACCTCACGGAGCGGGAGGTGCGGGCCCTGCGGACGGGCCGCGAGCCGCGCCGGCGGGCGCGGCCCAGGCCCGCGCACCACCCGCGCGGCGCGCAGCGATGACGAGCCCGCGACGGTCGAGCCCGCGCCCCGCCCACCTCGAGGGCCTGGACCGATACGAGCCGGGCCTCTCACTCGAGCAGGCCGCGAGGGAGTCGGGGCTGCGCGAAGTGGTCAAGCTCGCCTCCAACGAAAACCCGCTGGGCCCCTCGCCGCGGGCACTGGAGGCAGCGCGTGCGGCGCTCGCGCGCGTCCACCGGTATCCCGACGGCCCCGCCACCGCGCTGCGCGAGGCGCTGGCCCGCCGCCTGGGCGTCTCGGCCGCGCAGGTCGTGATCGGCAACGGGTCCACGGAGCTCATCGACCTCTTCGCCCGCGCGTTCCTGGGTCCAGAGGACAACGCGGTCATCTCGGAGGGCGCCTTCGCGCGGTTCGGACAGGTCGTCCGGGCGCGCAACGGGCGGGCGCGGCTCGTCCCCATGCGCGACCTCACGCACGACCTCGCGGCCATGCGGGCCGCCGTGGATGAGCGCACGCGGCTCGTCTACGTGGCCAACCCGAACAACCCCACGGGCACCTGGAACCGGACGCGCGAGGTCGAGGCGCTGCTCGACGGGCTGCCTCAGGACGTCCTCGTCGTGCTCGACGAGGCCTACTTCGAGTACGCGGACGAGGCGGAGTACCCGGACGGCGTGCGCTGGGTCCGCCAGGGCCGCCCGGTGGCGGTCCTGCGGACGTTCTCCAAGGTCTACGGTCTCGCGGGCCTGCGCGTGGGCTACGGCGTGGCCGCGCCGGACGTGGTGGAGGCCGTGGACATCGTCCGCGAGCCCTTCAACAGCAACGTGCCGGGCCAGGCCGCGGCGCTGGCCGCGCTCGAGGACGAGGCCCACGTGCGGCGCACCCTCGAGCTGACCCGCGCGGAGCGGGAGCGCCTGGGCAGCGCGCTGCGCGAGCGGGGTCACCGCGTGGCGCCCAGCCTGGCCAACTTCCTCTTCGTCGACGTGGGTCGGGATGCGGCCGCGGTCTACCGGGACCTCGTGGCCCAGGGCGTCGTCGTGCGGCCGCTGCGCGCGTACGGCTTCGACACGGCGCTGCGCATCTCCATCGGCGCACCCGAGGAGAACGCGCGGCTGCTCACGGCGCTGGACGCGGTCCTGTCGGCGCCGCGGCGTTGAGCAGCCCGCCGCCATCGCCGCGCGGCCTCGTCATCGCCATCGACGGGCCCTCCGGGGCGGGGAAGTCCACCGCCGGCCGCATCCTCGCCGACCGCCTCGGGTACGTCTTCCTGGACACGGGCGCGATGTACCGGGCGCTCGCCCTGCAGGCCTTGCGCCGCGGGGTCGCGCTCGACGACGGCCCCGTGCTGGCCGAGCTGGCCCGGGCCTCGCCCATCGACCTCGCGCCCGGCGGCGGCGTGCGCCTGGACGGGGAGGACGTCACCGCGGCCATCCGGACGCGCGAGGTGAGCGCGGCCGCCTCGCGCGTATCCGTCCATCCAGCGGTGCGGCGGGAGATGGTGGCCCGCCAGCGCGAGATGGGAAGCGGCGGCGGGGTGGTCATGGACGGCCGCGACATCGGCACCGCGGTCTTCCCCGACGCGGACGTGAAGTTCTATGTGGATGCCGATCCCGCCCAGCGCGCGAGGCGCCGGCACGAGGAGCTGGCCGCGGCCGGCGTGCCCTCGGACCTGCGGGCCATCGAGGAGGAGACCCGCCAGCGCGACCGCGCCGACTCCACCCGCACCGATTCCCCGCTCACCCGCGCGCCCGACGCGGTGCATGTGGACACCACCGGTCTCGCCCCCGAGGCCGTGGTGGACCGGATGCTCGCGGTGGTCGAGGGCCGGCGGCGCGGCCACGCGTAGGATCGGGTCCGCTCGCTCAGCTCACGGCAGCGCGCAGATCACCCGTCCCGTCGCGCCGATCAAGCCGCCATAGTGGCTGACGCACACCTCGCCCGCCTCGGTCTCGCCGAACGAGCTGATCGAGAGAGCGGTGTCCTGGATCTGCTGGACGACCCAGCTGCCGCTCACCTGCCTGGCGACCCAGATCCGGCCGCTGCAGTTGTCGCCGAAGAGGTAAGCGCCCTGGGCGACCGGCGGCAAGGCCGAGCCGCGATAGACGTAGCCGCCGACCACCGCGCAGCCGAGGGAGTGGGAGTACTCGAATATGGGGAAGTCGTAGTTGCCCGCGGGGGCGCAGCCCGCGGTGTTGAACGGGTGGTTCCCCTCGTAGCAGCGCCAGCCCCAGTTCTCTCCGCCTGTGCTTCCGGCCGGCGCGTAGTTGATCTCCTCCCAGGCGTCCTGTCCCACGTCGGCGATGAACAGGTCGCCGGTCAGCCGGTCGAAGCTGAAGCGCCAGGGATTGCGCAGGCCCCGCTGCCATACCTCGTCGCAGCTTCCCCCGGGCCCGTCCACGAAGGGGTTGTCGGGGGGGATCGAGTAGTTGACGCCGCCGCCACAGTCCGGTGGGAGGCCCCCGCCGTTCACGTCGATGCGCAGGATCTTGCCCAGCGGCTTGGTCAGGTCCTGGGCCCGGTTGCCGGGGTCGCCGGCGCTGCCCCCGTCGCCCATGCCGATGTAGAGGTAGCCGTCCGGCCCGAACTGGAGCTGGCCGCCGTTGTGGTTCGCGAACGGCTGGTCGAGCTCCATCAGGATCAGGGCCGAGGCGGGGTTGGCCACGTTGGGGTTGACGGCCGAGACGCTGTAGCGGGCGATGACGGTGTCGCCGCCGGTGTTGTCCGTGTAGTTCACGTAGAAGAACCCGTTGCTCGCGTAGTCCGGATGGAAGGCCAGGCCGAGCAGCCCCCGCTCCGTGCCGTTGGAGTTGACGATGGGGTCGATGTCCAGGAAGGGGATGGGCAGGACCTGTGTCCCGTTCCAGATCAGGATCTTGCCGTCCTGCAGCGTGATGAACACCCGGCCGGATCCGTCGCCCGCGTGGGTGATGCCCACGGGGTGGTCCAGGTTGGCCGCGATGGTCACGAGTTGCGTGCCCAGGAGGGTGTCCGTGGCCGGATGCGCCCGCTCGGAGGCCTGCGCCAGGGCGGCGACCAGCGGCAGCGCGAGGGACAGTCCCCATCGAATCGGTGGCGTCATGCTCTCTCCTTCTGGCGGCGAAGCCCTTGGGTGGTTCCGGGAGCCGGGGGGATGGTCGGGGCCCGATCGAGCGCGTAACTTCCCATGACGCGCGGGCCGGCGTCAACAACGATCTGGAATCGAGGGCGGCCGGTGCTACGATCGCGCCGAGCATGACCCGGGTATCCCCGTACCTGGTGCTGCTGGCGGCCACCGCGTCCGCCTCCAGCGCGGCGGCGGCCACGAGCGTCGAGCGCGTGGCCTGGCTGCAGGGCTGCTGGGAGGCCGCCTCTCCGGAGCGCACGATCGAGGAGCGCTGGATGGCCCCTCGGGGCGGCAGCATGCTGGGCGTCAGCCGCACGGTGCGCGGGGCCGAGCTGGCCGAGTACGAGCTGGTCGTGATCCGCGAGCAGGGCGACCGGCTCGCCTACGAGGCTCATCCCTCGGGACAGCCGGCGGCCACGTTCCTCTCCGAGACGCTGGCCGACGCCGCCGTCGTGTTCCAGAACCTCCAGCACGATTTTCCCAAGCGCGTGGGCTACGAGCGCCAGGGGCGGGACGAGCTGGTGGCCTGGATCGACGCCGGGCCCGACAGCGAGCGGCCGCGGCTGGAGTTCCCCTACCGCCGCGTGCCGTGCGAGGCGGAGGCGCCGGCGAAGTCGCCCGCTGGCCCCGCCATCCCCGCCGCGGTGCTGGGCGATGCGGGGCAGCGGACGGCCGAGGTCTCTACGGAAGAGCTGCGCCTTATCCTCGACGAGCGCAGCGCCAACGTCTTCGACGCGAGGCCCTTCCTGGAGTACGCGGTGAGCCACATCCCCGGCGCGCTGAACGTCTCGGCCAAGCCCGGCGTGCCCATCTCCCAGTACGTCTCCGACGTGGCCGAGATCGAACGCGTCCTGGTCGGCGCGAAGGGCGCACCCATCGTGCTGTATTGCAACGGGCCGTTCTGCGGGAAGAGCAAGCGCCTGGCGGATGAGTTGCTGGCGGCCGGCTTCACGAACGTCCGGCGCTATCAGCTCGGCATCCCGGTCTGGCGCGCGCTGGGCGGGGTCACGGAGATCGAGCCCGCGGGCCTGCGCCACGTCCTGGCCGAGGACCGCACGGCGGTGGTGATCGACGCGCGCGAGAAGCCCGAGGCCGCCCGCTTCCCGCTCGCGGGGTCGCGCGGCATCCCGAGGAGCCTCGTCCTGGAGGGGAAGGACGTGGGCGAGGTGAAGCGGGCCAAGGACGACGGAAGGCTGCCCATGGAGGACCACAACACGCGTCTCATCGTCCTGGGCCAGAAGGCGGGCGACGCGCGATACGTGGCGGAGGCCCTGGCCCGGGAGGCGTTCCACAACGTCTCGTACTTCCCGGGGACCTTCGAGCAGGCGCGCGCCGCGCTCTCGCCCTAGAGCCGGAGGCGGGTGAACTCGTCGAAGGTCGTGACCCCCTCGGTCACGAGCTCGAGACAGCGGTCGCGCAGGGTGCGCATCCCGCTTCCAACGGCCAGGGTCTCGATCTCGTCGGGGCCCAGGTCGGCGGCCACCGCGGAGCGGACCTCGTCCGTCGCGCCCAGGACCTCGAAGATCGCGCGCCGCCCCCGGTAGCCGATCTTGTTGCAGGCCGGGCAACCCTTCCCGCGGAAGAAGCGCAGCGCCGCCGTCTCCTCGGCGCTGATCCCGTGGTGGGCCAGGGTCTGGGGCGCGGGCGCATCTGAGGGCTGCCGGCACCCCTCGCAGATCCGGCGCACCAGGCGCTGACAGGTCACGGCCGCCAGGGCGGCGGAGAGGGCCTGCGGGGTTACTGCCAGGTCGAGGAAGGCGCGCACGCCCCGCGCAGCGGTCTGGGCGGGCAGCGCGGCCACCACCAGGACGCTCGAGGCGAGCTGCGCCAGGGGCTGGGCCACCGCCGGCCCGGGAACGCTGGACAACATCAGCACCTCGGGCCGGATGGCGGCCACGGACCGGAGCGCCTCTTCCATCCGCGCCTCCGGGTCGCCGTCCACCGGCACCTCCACCTGGCGCGCCCCCTCCAGCGGCCAGTAGACGGGCGCCTCCAGGGACACGAGCTCGCGCTGGCTGCGCGCGAGGAAGCTCATGATCGAGTAGGTGGTGGTGTTGGCCCCGTTGAAGGGCGGGGCCGTGACCAGCACCAGGCCGAACGGGTTGCGGAGCTGCTCCATCAGCCGGACGCGGTCCTCGAGCTCCAGGCCCAGGGTGGTGAAGTCCTTGAGGAACGTGGTGCGGTTCACCAGCTTGATCGCGGCGCTCGTGCCGTGGGCCGTGGGCAGGGCCTGGGCCACCAGCTCGTATTCCGCATCGCCCAGCTGCCGGAACGTGCGGCGCATCTGCGGGGCCTGCTCCCGTGCGGGGTCCAGACCGAAGACCTCGAAGATCTTGCGCGTGAGGACGGGCTGGAAGGCCTTGGGGATGGGGTCCACGCGGAAGAAGGACCCGTCGATCCGGTATTTCACGGAGATGGCGTCCTCGCGGGGCTCGATGTGCACGTCGGAGGCCCCCTTGCGCGCGGCCAGGCTGAGGATGTACTGGATCGATTCGTTGGGGTCGCTCCTCTCCCAGACCGCGGTGGAGGCATAGGCGGCCCCCTGCATGTCCACGAGCTCGCGCACGCCCTGCGTCTGCAGGGCGGCCCGGATCTCGTCGGTCTGTACCAGGCCCCGGCCGGTGAGGATCTCGCCCAGCCGCCGGCCCGTGTTCTTCTGCTCGATGAGCGCGTCGAGCAGCTGCGGTGTCGTCAGCTTGCCCATCCGGATGAGGATGTCGCCCAGCCGCTCCTTGCTGCGGCTGAGGGTCTGGAGGTCGTCGTGCAGGCGCCGCGGCGCGCGCCGCCAGAACTCCTGCTTGTACTTCTCGCTGGCCTCGCAGAAGCAGTGCAGGCAGAACGGGCAGAGCTTGGTCGGGTTCTTCGGATCGTGCGAGCACCAGACCGCGTTCAGGGCGTCGAACTCGCCCAGGCAGTTCCAGCAGAACGTGAAGTACGTCTCGTGCGGTGCCGGCCGCGGCATCGGGCGATCGTAGATGACCCGAACGCGCGGTTCAACGGCGGCCCATTCGTTGACCCTCGCGCGCGCCGTGTGGTAGCGTCAACCTTCGTCCCCGACGCCACCAGGAGCCATTTGGAATCCTCGACGACCACCCTCAGGAAGACGCCGCTCCACGCGGTCCACCGGGAGATGGGGGCGAAGATGGTCCCTTTCGGCGGCTGGGAGATGCCCGTCGAGTACGCGGGCCTCATCAACGAGCACATGGCCGTGCGCCGGGCCGCCGGCCTGTTCGACGTCTCGCACATGGGCGAGCTCGAGGTCCGCGGCCCCGGGGCCCTGGCCTTCCTCCAGCGCGTCACCTCCAACGACGTGGCGAAGCTCAAGGACGGTCAGGCGCAGTACTCCGCGCTGCCCAACGACTCGGGCGCGCCGCTGGACGACGTCATCGTCTATCGCCGCGGGCCCGAGCGCTTCATGCTGGTGGTCAACGCCGGCAACGTCGAGAAGGACTTCGGCTGGCTCCGCTCCCGCGGGCCGGAGGGCTGCGAGGTCAGCGACCAGAGCGACGCCTGGGCGCTCATCGCGCTGCAGGGCCCGCTGGCGCAGGCGATCCTCCAGCCCGTGACGGGGATCGACCTTCCGTCCATCGCCTACTACCACTTCGCGGAAGGCGATGTGGACGGCCATCCCGCCATCGTCGCGCGCACGGGATACACGGGGGAGGATGGCTTCGAGATCTTCGTCGCCCCCGACCACGCCGAGGCGCTGTGGAGGCGCCTCATCGAGGCCGGCCGCGAGAAGGGCGTGCAGCCGGCGGGGCTGGGCGCGCGCGACACCCTCCGCCTCGAGGCCAGGATGTGCCTTTACGGGAACGACATGGACGAGACGACCAGCCTCGTCGAGGCGGGCCTGGGCTGGATCGTGTCGCTCGACGAGGCCAAGGGCGACTTCCCGGGCCGGGCCGTTCTCGAGGCGCAGAAGAAGGATGGCCCGCCGCGCAAGCTGGTGGGCTTCGAGGTGACCGGCCGTGGGATCGCGCGCCACGGGTACACCGTCTTCCTCGACGGCGAGCCGGCGGGGCCCGTGACGTCGGGCTCCTACGCGCCGTACCTGCAGAAGAACATCGGGCTGTGCTATCTGCCGGCGGCGCGCGCCGCGGCCGGCACCGCGGTGGAGATCGACGTGCGAGGACGGAACGTCCCCGCGCGGGTGGTGCCCACGCCGTTCTACAAGCGAAGCAAGCAGTAGGAGCCGCCCATGTATCCTGCCGACCGGCGCTACACGAAAGAGCACGAGTGGGTCCGGGTGGAGGGCGACCGCGGGACCATCGGCATCACCGACCACGCGCAGAAGCAGCTGGGTGACGTGGTGTACCTGGAGCTGCCCGAAGTGGGGCGGAAGCTCGAGGCGCACGGCAGCTTCGGCACCGTGGAGTCCGTGAAGGCCGTCTCCGAGCTGTTCTCCCCCGTGGCGGGCGAGGTGGTGGAGGTCAACACCGCGCTGGTCGCGAAGCCGGAGACCATCAACGCCGATCCCCACGGCCAGGCCTGGATGATCGCCGTGCGGATCGCGGACCCCAAGGCCGTCGCCCTGCTCATGGACGCCGCCGCCTACCAGGCGTACGTGGGGAGCGAGGCGAAGTAGTGGCCGTCCCCTCGCCGCCGGCGGCGGAGCGTCCCGCGGCCCGGCGCGGCTTCGAGCCCACCGACCGTTTCGAGGAACGGCACGTCGGCCCGAGCGAGGCCGAGGTCCGCGAGATGCTGGACCTCCTGGGCTACGCCTCGCTGGAGGCGCTGGTGGAGGCCACCGTCCCGGAGTCCATCCGCCTGCGCCGGCCGCTGCAGCTGCCGCCCGCCCGCGGCGAGCACGAGCTCATCGACGAGCTGCGGGCGCTGGCCCACCGGAACCAGGTCTTCCGCTCCTTCATCGGCATGGGGTACCACGACTGCGTGACCCCGCCGGTCATCCAACGCAACGTGCTGGAGAACCCCGGCTGGTATACCGCGTACACGCCCTACCAGGCCGAGATCGCGCAGGGACGGCTGGAGGCCCTGCTCAACTTCCAGACCATGGTGGCGGACCTGACGGCCCTGCCCCTGGCCAACGCGTCGCTGCTGGACGAGGGCACCGCCGCCGCCGAGGCCATGGCCATGTGCCATGCGCTCGACCGCGGGCAGCGCAAGGTCTTCTTCGTCTCCGACGGCTGCCACCCGCAGACGATCGCGGTCGTGCAGACGCGGGCCGACTCCCTCGGCCTGGAGGTGCGGGTGGGCCGGGCCGAGGAGGCCGACCTTGCCGCGGAGGGCGCCTTCGGCCTCCTGTTGCAGTACCCGACCACCGACGGGCGCGTCCGCGACTACGCGCAGCTGGCGGCGCGGGCCCACGCCGCGCAGGCCATGGTGGTGGTGGCCACCGACCTCCTGGCCCTGACCCTGCTACGGCCGCCGGGCGAGTTCGGGGCGGACATCGCGGTGGGATCCAGCCAGCGCTTCGGCGTGCCCCTGGGCTTCGGCGGTCCCCACGCGGCCTTCCTGTCGACGAAGGACGAGTACAAGCGGCAGATCCCGGGCCGCCTCATCGGCGTGTCCCGCGACGCGGAGGGACGCCCCGCGTATCGCATGGCCCTGCAGACGCGCGAGCAGCACATCCGGCGGGAGAGGGCGACCAGCAACATCTGCACCGCGCAGGTCCTGCTCGCGGTCATGGCGGGCATGTACGCGGTGTACCACGGGCCGGAGGGCCTGAAGCGCATCGCGCTCCGCGTGCACGCCCTGACGGCGGCCCTTGCGGAGGCGCTGCGGGCGGCCGGGCTCGACCTCGGCCGCGAGCCTTTCTTCGACACCCTGCGCGTCCGCCTGGCGCCGGGCCGCGCGGGAGCGGTGCTGGAGGCGGCGCGCCAGCGGCGCATCAACCTGCGGGACTTCGGCGACGGCTCGCTGGGCGTGGCGCTGGACGAGACCACCACCGAGCAGGAGGTCTCGCTGCTGCGCGAGGCCTTCGGCGCCGGCTCCGGCGCCAGCCTCGAGCCGGACGCCGGCGGGATCGAGGCCCCCTTCGCGCGGACCTCGCCCTTCCTCACCCACGACGTCTTCAACACCCACCACTCCGAGCACGAGATGCTCCGCTACATGCGGATGCTGGAGTCCCGGGACCTGTCGCTCACCACCTCCATGATCCCGCTCGGCTCCTGCACCATGAAGCTCAACGCCACCTCGGAGATGGTGCCGGTCTCGTGGCCGGAGTTCGGCGAGCTCCACCCGTTCGCGCCGGCGGACCAGACGAAGGGCTATGCCGAGCTTTTCGCGCAGCTCGAGGCGTGGCTGGCGGAGATCACCGGCTTCGCCGCCGTCTCGCTCCAACCCAACGCGGGCTCGCAGGGCGAGTACGCGGGCCTGCTCGCCATCGGCGCGTACCATCGCAGCCGGGGCGAGGAGCACCGGCGGGTCTGCCTGATCCCCGTCTCCGCCCACGGCACCAACCCCGCGAGCGCCGTCACCGCCGGCTTCAAGGTCGTGGTCGTGGCCAGCGACGCGCAGGGCAACATCGACGTGGCGGACCTGCGGGCCAAGGCCGAGGCCCACCGCGCGGACCTGGGCGCGCTGATGGTGACCTACCCCTCCACCCACGGGATCTTCGAGGAGTCGATCCGCGAGGTGTGCGAGGTCGTGCACGCCAACGGCGGCCAGGTCTACATGGACGGCGCGAACATGAACGCGCAGGTCGGGCTCACGCGCCCGGGGGACATGGGCGCCGACGTCTGCCACCTGAACCTGCACAAGACGTTCTGCATCCCGCACGGCGGGGGCGGCCCCGGCATGGGGCCCATCGGCGTGGCCGCGCACCTGGCGCCGTTCCTGCCCGGCCATCCCGTCGTCCACCTCCCCGGGCGCGACACCACGGGCGCCGTCTCCGCCGCGCCCTGGGGCAGCGCGAGCATCCTGACCATCCCCTGGGTGTACATCGCGCTCATGGGCCCCGACGGCCTGAAGAAGGCCACCGAGGTGGCGATCCTGAACGCGAACTACATGGCGAAGCGGCTGGAGGGGCACTACGACGTCCTCTTTGCCGGCCGGAACGGGCGGGTGGCCCACGAGTTCATCGTGGACGCGCGGCCCTTCCAGAAGAGCGCGGGCATCGAGGTGGACGACATCGCCAAGCGCCTCATGGACTACGGGTTCCACGCGCCCACCATGTCCTTTCCGGTGGCGGGCACGCTCATGATCGAGCCGACCGAGAGCGAGCCCAAGGCGGAGCTGGACCGCTTCTGCGAGGCCATGATCGCCATCCGCGAGGAGATCCGGGCCGTCGAGGAGGGCCGCGCCCCCCGCGAGGACAACGTCTTGAAGCGCGCGCCCCACACCGTGCGCGCGGTGACCGCCGACGAATGGGGCCGGCCCTACACCCGCCAGCAGGCCGCCTTCCCGGCGCCCTGGGTGGCGGCGCGAAAGTTCTGGCCGGCGGTGGCCCGCATCGACAACCCCTACGGCGACCGCAACCTCATGTGCACCTGCCCGCCCGTGTCGTCGTTCGAGTAGAGCCGGCCCGGCCGCATCCGCCAAACCCGCTACACTCGAAATAGGCGAGTTCGCTCGCGAAAATCGCGAGCGGCGTTGGAGGCGGATGCCCGAGCCCGTCCTGACGTTCCGGGAGTTCCGTGAGCTGCCGTGGTGGGTCATCGTCCCCTGGCTGCTGGGTATCCTCACGGCCTCGGGCGTCATCTTCACGCTGTTCTCTTCCGTAGGCCGCCGTCCGCGGAGGATGTCGGCCACGCAGTGCCCGCCGGTGCAGTCGGAGGAGTTCGTGCGCGCGGTCGGCAACACCGTCAACAGCCTGTTCGTCGCCGGGGGCACGGCGGAGCTGCTCAACAACGGCGTCCGCTTCTTCCCCGCGATGTTCGAGGCCATCGCGGGGGCGAAGCAGAGCATCAACTTCCTGGCCTACATCTGGAAGCCGGGGAAGGTGAGCGACGAGATGTTCGCCGCGCTCACGGAGCGGGCCCGCGCGGGCGTGGAGGTGCGCGTCCTCCTCGACGGCATGGGCGGGATCCGCGCCCCGACGGACGGGATCGCTGCGTTGCGCGCGGCGGGCGGGAAGGTCGAGCGCTTCCGTGCCCTGCGCTTCGGCAAGATCACGCGCTTCTACAAGCGCATGCACCGCCGCGCCATCGTCATCGACGGCGTGGTGGGCTTCACGGGAGGGGCCGCGGTCGGCGACCAATGGCTGGGTGACGCGGAAAAGCCCGAGCACTGGCGGGACTGCATGGTCCGGGTGACGGGCCCACTCGCGACCAGCCTGCAGTCGGCCTTCGCGGCGCCCTGGGCCAACTCCTGCGGGGAGATCCTGGTGGGCCCCCGGTTCTATCCCGACCATGGGGCGAACGTGGGGAAGGGCGACGAGCCCGTGATGCGCCACGTCTCGCTCGTGAGCTCCCCCTCGGGCGACGAGCACCCGTTGCGCGTCTTCTTCCTGCTCTCCTTCCTGGCCGCCCGTGAGCGGCTGTACATCGCCAGCTCGTACTTCGTCCCCGACGAGCAGATGCGCGAGGCCGCCATGGACCGGGCGAAGGAAGGCGTTGACGTGCGGATCCTCATTCCGAACGAGCACACCGACGCCAAGCCGATCCGCCAGGCGAGCCGCAGCTACTACGACGCCCTTCTCTCCGCCGGGGTGCGCGTCTTCGAGTACCAGCCGACCATGTTCCACATGAAGACCCTGGTGGTGGACGGCCAGTGGTCGGTGGTGGGCTCCGCGAACATGGACATCCGCTCCAAGGAGCTGAACCAGGAGAACGTCCTGGGCATCCTGGATGGGGGCTTCGCCCGCCAGATCGAGGAGAGCTTCCTGGCCGACCTCAAGAGGGCCACGGAGATCCGCCTCGCGGACTGGCGGCGCCGGAGCGTCGGCGCGCGTCTCAAGGAGAGGGCGGCGGCCCTGTTCGCGGAGCAGTACTGAGGATCGTGGCCGAGCCCGCCCACGACCGCTTCCCGCCCGCCGCGTTGCGCGACAAGCGGGTCCTGCTCCCGCTGGCCGCCCTGGGCCTGGCCGCCCTGGTGCTGGTCGCGGTGCGAGCGCCGCGCGCCGTCATGCCCGGTGGCTCGGCGCCGGAGGACGAGGCCCCGAGGCCGCTGGCCGACGAACCGGTCGAGACCTGGACGGACCGGTTCACCCGGCTCGAGGGATCCGGCGGGTGGGCCGCGCTCATGCGGGAGCTGGTGGCGATACGCGAGAGACATCCGGAGCTCTACGCACGGTATCGGCTGGGATATCTGCACGCGCGGGCCGCCCTCGAGGCAGGCGACAACGACCAGGCGGCCGAGTCGCTGGCCCCCTTCCTGGCCGCCGGCCACCCCTTCCGCGACCTCGCGCTCCATCATGCGGCGCGGCTGGCGGAGCGCCAGGGCCAGGCCGAGGAGGCCTCGCGCCTGCGGCGGGAGCTGATCGGGGGATATCCGCAGGCCCCGCACCGCCTGCAGGCCGTCGAAGACGAGACGGCCCATCTCGCGGCCAAGGGAGACGCGGCCGGTCTCTCCGCGCTCGCCGCGCAGGTGACGGGCACGGTCGACGCCATGACCCTGCGCGACATCGAGGCGCGCGTGGTGGAGGCGCAGGCCTCGTCCGACCCGCAGGCCGCGCTCGGGCGGGGCGTGCGCCTCCTCAAGGCGGGGACCGCCGACGACGCCGCCGAACGGGCCTCGCTGGTCCTCGACACGCCCGAGTTGCTGGCCCGGCTGGCGCCGGCCGACCGCGTACTGGTGGGCGAGGCCGCGCGCAGCCATCGGCGGTTCGACCGCGCCGTGGCGATCCTCGAGGCCGCGCGGCCGCTCCTGCCCGCGCGCCGCGACGAGCTCACGTTCTCCATCGGCCGCGCGCGCTTCGGCGAGGAGCGTTACGCGGAGGCGGAGAAGATCTACCTGGAGGGGGCGGCGGGCACCGCCGACGCGGAGCAGAAGGCCGTCTTCTTCTTCCACGCCTCGCGCTGCGCCCAGCTCCTGGGCGACGACGCCCGCGCCGAGCGCCACATGACCGCCGCCATCACCGCGGGCGGGAAGTTGCCCAAGACCTCGCCCGCGATCACCCAGCGGCTCCGCACGCGGCTGGCCCAGGGCCGGCTGGCGGAGGCCGCCGCCGATCTCCGGCTCCTGCGGCAACGCTTCCCGAAGGACCGTGCCCTGCTGGAGGGGACGCTGGCCTATGTGACGGGCATGGTCGCGAAGGGGCGGCCCACGGAGGCCCTCCGCCAGTTGGACGCGCTGCCACGGCGGCTGGTACAGAAGCAGGACACCCCCGAGATCGAGTACTGGCGGGGCCGCGCGAAGGAAGAGAGCGACCCGCGCGGCGCCGGCCACCACTACCTGGCCGTGCTTCGTTCAGAGGCGTCGCCGCACTACGCCTCGTTCGCGCGCCAGCGCCTGGCCGAGGCGAAGGTGGCGGCCGCGGTCGGCAAGGAGCAGGCCGCGCGCAAGGCCCAGGTGGAGCAGCTGCTCGCGGCCGGAGACGTCGAGGCAGCTCGCGGGTTCCAGACGGACGTCGTCCTGCTCGCGCCGCCCGCGGAGCGGGAGAAAGAGGCCGAGCGCCTGGCGGAGATCTACCGGCGCGTGCCGCGATACGCGGAGATACTCGCGATACCGGCTCCCGTCTTCCCGCGTCTGCCGCTGCCCGACGCTGCGCCCGCGCCGTCGCCCTCCGCGTCACCCGGGGCCACGGCGTCGCCGGCCACGGCGCCTGCGAGCGCGCCGGGGCCCGACCGCCTCGACAACCTCCTGGCCCTCGGCCTCTTCGACGACGCGGTGGACCTCATCCGGGAGCGATACCCTCTGCAGCCGGTCGCTTCCGCGGTCGCGCGGGCGGCGGCCCTGAGCCGAGCCGGGGCCACCCGCGCCTCCATAGGATCGGTGGAGATCGCCGCTCGGGCCTTTCCTCCCGACCTCCTCCCGCGCCTGCTGCCCAGGGAGGTGCAGGAGCTGCTCTACCCGCGCTACTTCCGGGAGGAGATCGCCGCGCGGTCGGCGGCCCACGGCGCCGACCCGCGGCTGGTCCTCTCGATCATGCGCGAGGAGTCGCGCTTCGAGCCCCGGGCGCGCTCGGCCGCCTCGGCCCGCGGGCTGCTGCAGCTGATCATCACCACCGCCCGCGACGTGGGGAAGGCGCTGGGCCTCCTGGACGTGGCCAGCGAGGACCTCTACGACCCCGCGGTGGCCATCCGCATCGGGTCACGTTACGTGGCGGACCTCCAGCGGGAGTTCGCGGGCGATCCCTACAAGACCGCGGCTGCGTACAACGCGGGGCCCAACCAGTCGAAGCTGTGGTCGCGGCTGGCGCCCGGTCCCGGGCACGACTTCTTCCTCTCGGCGGTGAACTTCGACGAGACGAAGGACTACGTGCGGAAGGTCATGAACAGCTACGTGCGGTACGCAGAGATCTACGGGGACGAGGCGGAGAAGGCGAGGCCGGACGGCGCAGGACGCTAGGCAAGCCCGGCTATACTCTGCGGCCACGCGTGCCTTGCCTCGACGGCCGCTGGGCAGGACGGGGGTCGCGCTGCCCGTCCTCGGCCTCGGCACCGCGCCGGCCGGCCATCGGCCGGAGCGGGACGCGGTGGCGTTCTTCCGGCGGTGCCTCGATTCCGGGATCACCCACTTCGACACCGGCCCTCTCCAGGGGGGTTACGGCAACGCCCAGGTCTACCTGGGCCAGCTGCTGCGCGCGCGGCGGGATGAGGTGTTCCTGGCCACCCGTTGTACCGAGCCCAACGGCGCCGCCGCGTTGCGGCAGCTGCAGCAGAGCCTGGCCGACCTGCGCACCGACCACGCCGACGTGGTCTACGTCCAGAGCCTGGGCACGGACCGGATGGACCCGGCGGCGGTCTACGCGGCGGACGGTGCCTGCGCCGCGCTGGAGAAGGCCCGGCGGGAGGGGCTCACGCGCTTCCTCGGCGTCAGCGGTCACAACCGGCCGGACCGGTTCCGTCACGCCCTGGAGGCCTGGGACTTCGACGTCATGATGACGCCGGCCAGCCTGGTGTCCCGCCACGTCTACGGCTTCGAAGAGGAAGTCTGGCCGCGGGCGCGGGAGAAGGGCGTTGGCCTCCTGGCCATGAAGGTTTTCGGCGGGGTGGCCGACAGCAAGAGGACGGCCAAGGGCGCGCACCTGCCCGACCGGCTCAAGCAGGCCGGCCTGCGCTACGCCCTGGGACTGCCGGGGGCGTGCGCGGCAATGGTCGGCCTGTACGACGAGCAGGAGCTGGAGCAGGTGCTGGCCTGGGTGCGCGCGTACGCTCCACTCGAAGAGGCGGAGCTGCGCGAGCTGGAGCAGCCGACCCGCGCCCTGGCCGCGAGCTGGGGCGAGCTCTACGGCCCGCGCCACTGAAGCCGCGCCCCGTCATTAGCCGGGGAGGGGAGGGATCTCCAGGGCGGACGCGAAGCGGTCGCGGGCGGCCGCCTCGGCCACCACGCGCAGCGATTCCTGGAAGGCGCGCACGGTGAGCGTCAGGGCCTCCTCGTCGTGCGCCGCGCTGGGCAGGAACAGGTTCTGCTTGGTGAGCACCCGCCGGCGCAGCAGCTCCTGCTGCAGCAGCGTCCGCATCAGCAAGCGGCGCCGCGGGTCCACACCGTCGAACACCATCATCATCCGATACGGCGGCCCGATCATGCGGGCGGGGACGCCGGCGGCGTGGCAGGCGGCATCGACGGATTCCCTGAGCCGGCGGCCATGGGCCGCCACCTGGCCCGGGACGTCCTGCTCCCCATAGATCCGGAGCGCTTCACGAGCGGCGGCCAGCGCGTACGTCTCGCCCTTGAACGTCGGCTCGTAGTGGATGCGCCCGATGGCCGAGGCGAAGACGTCGCGGCGTCCGACCACCGCCGCCAGGGGCAGCCCGTTGCTCAAGCCCTTGCCCACACAGGTCAGGTCCGCCGTGATGCCGGTGGCCCGCTGGACGCTGCCGCGGCGATGGCGGAAGCCGGTCAGGATCTCGTCGAAGATGACGAGTGCCCCTTCTCGGCGGGCCAGCGCAGCGGCTGCGGCCAGGAACGCGGGATCAGCCTCGCGCACAGGCCCGTCGGTCCCTTCCAGGACGCCCGCCGGCTCGAGGAGGATCGCGGCCACCCGCCCGCGGTGCTTCTCGAACAGGCGGGCGAGCGCTTCGAGGTCGCCGGGCGCGAACTGCAGGAGAACCGACTCGTCCCGGGGGGGTACCCCCGTCGCCGGGAAGCCCAGCCCCTCGATGAACCAGTCCTGCCAGCCGTGGTAGCCGCAGGACAACACCAGCGGACGCCCGGTATGCGCCCGGGCCAGGCGCACGGCCGCGGTACAGGCGTCCGATCCGTTCTTGCCGAAAGTGGCCGCCTCGGCCCCGGGGAAGACCGCGCATAACGCATCCGCCACCTCGGGCATCAGCTCCGGGGTCAGCGTGGGAGTGGCGGCCGAGTGGAGCACCGATTCCACCGCTCGCCGTATCCGCTCGTGGGCGTACCCGAGCAGCGCCGAGCCCCAGCCCATCAGGTAGTCGACGTAGGTCCGTCCCTCGAGGTCCGTGCTGCGGCACCCGCGCGCGTCGCGACCGAACTGCGGGTAGCCGTCGCCGCTGGAGCTCCAGCTCACGCCGTCGCAGGGGAGCCAGCAGCGCGCATGGGTCTCGAGGACGCGGTCGCGCAGACGGCCGGTTCGGCCGGTGATGGAACGGCCTACCAGGAAGGCGAGGCGCAGCGGAGCCGCCCTGTCCGCACCGGGAAGCGCTCCGGCTTCGGCCACCTCGATCTGCAGCTCATGCCGCCCCGCGCCGCTCGGCGTACGAAACACCCATGACGCGGTGACGGCCTGGCCGGAAGGCACCGCATGCGGCAGCGGCACCTCGCCCACGCGCGCCCCGTCGAGCCCGATGACCAGGCGGGCCGTCGCCGCCCACGGGCGAAGCCCGCGGTTCTCCAGCGTGAACCAGAGCGCGCGCACCTCGGCGGCGGGGAGGGTGGGCGGCAGGTTGTGGTCGGTGCAGGCTGCTTCGGGCTCGGCGGTGACGGGCAAGTCCCCTACCGCGCCCTCTGCCACGCGCCGTAGGTTATGCCGCAGTTCACCTCGATGGTCGTGCCGTCGATGGCGTCGTTCTCGATCACGTGCACTATGGTCGAGATCAGCTCCTCCAGCCGGACCAGGCGGCCCAGGTGGACGTTCTTCACGATGCCAGCCACGATGTCGGGGTTGAGGTCTTTCAA
>Ga0075428_100002869_pt1 | contig 18796 bp, 19 predicted proteins | sample RhiMetdeltSRZDD2_FD_75291 | JGI IMG/M metagenome (GOLD analysis project Ga0075428, IMG submission 75291) | Populus rhizosphere microbial communities from Tennessee, USA - Rhizosphere MetaG P. deltoides SRZDD2 | ecosystem: Host-associated > Plants > Roots > Rhizosphere > Soil | place: USA... | reverse complement strand
CGAACGTAAACCTTGTTCTCCGCAGTGGAAACGAGGATGGTCTGATCCGTATCCTCGAAATCGCGCAGCGTGGTTTGCACATCCGAAAGACTAGAGATCACCGAATCGATGCCTGCCTGACGCTCCGTTTCCTCCGCACGAAGAAGATCGAGCGTTGCCCGTCTATTTTTTTCGATCGACTCATCGACGCTTTCGAAGCGGCGGAAGCGGCGGCTTTCGCGCAAGTTCATTGCCTCCGCGACGACGGCGATCGCGCAGACCGCGAAGGCGACAATCAGGAGCGCCCATGATGCAAGGAATCCCAGTGATCTTCTCATGGCCTGTTCTCAATAGATGTAGACGCTTGTCGCAGTCGAGATCCGCGGCCAGATCGCGCGCATCTGGTCCTCGGCGATCATGAAGGAGCCGGGCTTCGCGCCCTCCAATGGGCTTGCGAGAGAAGGCGGCGAATGAATCACATACCCGTTCGGCAGCAGGATCACGTACTTCCCGAGACCGCCGATCACGTTCGACGAAGACCGTGGAATGGGAGCATTTCGCATCGCATAGGCCCAGGCCGGAACGGCCCACGGCTGATCGACGAGCTTTCCGACTACCGTGAGCGCGCCCTTCAAAGGAACGAACCGCCAAGTCTTTCCCTCGGCGGTAACGACTCTCGGCTCTCCGATGATGACGGTGGCCTCGCGCACCGTCTCTGGTCCGAATTGAAGGCGCAGCGTCCGATTCGTCGTGTCGATTGCGAGATAGAACTCCGCGGCTTCGAAACTTCGCGCCATCGCCAGACGATCTTCCAGCTCCCGATCCAGAGACTCCCGCGTCAATTCCATTGAAGCGAGCTCGCTTCGCATCTTCGCGAGCTGATACGGCGACGTGACCTGGGTCCTGACGATCCGCTCGAACCTCTTGTCCAGCCGGCGGCGATGCTGGCCGGCCCCGATCAGAGTGGCGATCCCCAGAAAAAGGACGGCGAGGTTGAGCCAGAGCGCGGGACGGCCGACACTTCGGCGCGATGGCGACTGCGGTCGCGCCTTGCTCCTTCGATCGGACGTGACCATGGCTCCTCGATGATTCAAAACCGGACTTCCTGACTGGCCGCTCTCGCGTTGCACGGCTCGCAGCGCCATCCGTGCGCCGTTAGGCGGAAAGGACCGTCGCTCTCGTCACGGAAGAGCATTCGGGTCTCGTGGCACCAGTCGCAGCGGACGACATGCGGGTTCCCGAACGCAGGGTTCGCGCGGAGGATGCGGACGGCCGCCTCTTTCTCGTCCGCGACCAGATCTTCGCTGCGAAGAATCTTCCCTGCCGTCGCTCGAACAACCTGCCTCACGACGGTTCCTCGGATTTGAGGTCCGCGGCGCGCCGCCTACGGCGTACTTGCCTGGAGGAGCTCTCGGCGTCCGCCGGTGCAGGAGACAGAGGCAGCGTGACGATGAAGGTCGATCCATGACCGACACCGGCGCTTTCCACGCGGACCGTCCCGCCGTGAAGCTTGACGATCTGCGCGACGATCGAGAGACCGATCCCGAGCCCCGGTGCATGACCAGGTGTCTGGTCCGCCTGCCGGTACAACTCGAAGATGTGCGGCGCGAAGTCGGCGCTGATGCCCGCGCCGGTGTCGCTGACCAACAGCCGCGCCTCGTCGCCATAACGCTCGAGCCGGACGTCGATGACGCCTCCCGGCGGCGTGAACTTGATGGCGTTGCTCAGAAGGTTCCACACCACCTGCAGCAACCGCACGCCGTCACCCTGCAGCGGGGCGGGGGCGAGCCTCAGATCCAGATGGATCTCGACCTCGCTGGCATTCGCACTCAGTGTGGTCATCTCGAGTGCCGAGCGGACCACGACCGCCAAATCGATTTCGGCCATCTCGATGCGCAGCTTCTGCTCGCGAATGCGAGTGACATCGAGCAGGTCTTCGATGAAGAGTCGCAGGAGGCTGGCACCCTCATCGACGCGCGCCAGAGCTTCCCCATACAACTCGGGACTGCTTTTGGCCAGTTGCACCCAACCGATGATCGAGGTCAGGGGCGTGCGCAACTCGTGAGCGACGGTACCGAGGAACGCGTCCTTGTACCGATTCGCGCTCTCGGCCTCGCGGAAGAGCATGGCCGTGTCGATGGCCACGGCCGCGCGTTGCGACAACTCCTCGGCGAGCTGGAGGTCGACGTCGTCGTACACGCGCCGCGACGAGGAGAACGTCGTCGTTCCGAGCACTTTGTCGCGCACCATCAGCGGCACGCTGATCAGCGACCGCACGCCCAGCGCGCCGATGAGCTGCATGATCTTTCCCTCCGGCTGGATGCCGGTCAGGTTCGACTCGGCGAGGTCGGTGAGCAGCACCGACTTGCGCAGCAGCAGCGCCTGCGGTGCGCCCGGGGCATGTTCCGGCTCGCTGAAGGCGACCTCTTGGAACTGCAGCGCGAGGTCGCGCAGTACCGGATTGGCGTGCGAGACGGTGAGGTGGCGGATCGAGCCGTCCTCATTGAGCAGGTCCACGGCGCACCAGTCGGCGAAGGCCGCCGTCGAGAGACGCGTGAGCGACTCGAGCGTCGTCTCGTAATCGAGCGACGACGCCAAGAGGGCGCTGGCCTGGGAGAGCATGTCCGCCGCCCGGGTCGCCTCCTCGGCGACGAGAAGGCTGCGCTTCAGGACGTCGATGTCGAGAACGGCCACGATTGCGCCGTCGATCTTTCCCTCCGAGGTGCGATACGCACGAATGCGCAGCAGCCACCAGTCGCCGTCTGCGTCCTGCACTTCCGCATCCGCCGCGGTCGCCGTCTCGATGACCGCACCGACGAGTTTCACGAGATGCGAGACGTCGAGGGTCGACTTTGCCTCGCTGAAAGGCCGCCCAATCGCACCCGCATGGAAGTTGAACAGCGACCCGGCGGTGACGTTGAATCGGCGCACGGTCAGGTCGATGCCGACGAAAAGGATGGGGATCTCCACCGCACCGAGGAGATTCTCGATATCGTCATTGAACTTCACCAGCGCGGTGTTGCGAAGCCGGAGCTCGTCATTGAGTGTGCTCAATTCCTCGTTCGCGGACTGGAGCTCCTCCTTGGCGGTCTCCAACTCTTCGTTCGTGCTGCGAAGCTCCTCGTCGCTGGACTGAGCTTCCTCCGCTGCGGCGGAGGCCTCCTCGGCGAGGAGCTCGCGATCGTCGATGGCTACGGCCAGAGCGCGCCGCAAGCCGTCGATCTCCGTTCGCGCGCCGACGGAATCCGGCCTGCGCTTCACCGGTGCAACGCCGCCGTGGAACAAGATCCAGCAACGGTCGTGGCCGGGGGAAGGGATGCCGCACGGAATGACCTCGAATGCAACGCTGCGGCGAACGTCGTCCGCGATCACGAGAATGCCGTCCTTCGATACGGTGATCTGTTCCCGGAACGCGCGGCGGACCGCGGGGCGCAGAACGGCCAGGACCTCGTGATGCCGGACCAATGCGAAGAGATCGAGAGAGGCCTCTCCCGGTTCGAGCGCGATGAAGGGTGCCACGTCGCCGCGAATGCGCGTGATCTCCATCTGCGCGTTGACGAGGACACCGCACGGAGCGAGATGTGCGCCGAGGAAGGCGTCGTCATCGTCGTGAGTGCTCCCGGCGATGCGGCTCGCGGCGGGTGCGACCGCGACGGCGCCGAACGACGTTGAGCGCCGCGCAACGTCCAGCGACGCGAGGGCCCCAGGAACATGGAGCTTGCGGTAGATCAGCGGTTTCGCCGAAATGGTGGTGAGCTGATTGGTCGCCCCGCGGAGATTTTCCGAGCTTCCGAGCATCAGGAAGCCGCCCGGCGCGAGCGCGTATTGCAGGAGTGCGACGGCCTTTTTCTGCAGCTCCGGCTCGAAGTAGATCAGGACGTTACAGCAGGTCACGAGATCGATTCTCGAGTAAGGCGGGTCGCGCGTGACGTCGTGCGCCGCGAAGATGCAAAGCTCGCGGAGCGCTTTCCCGATCTTGTAGCCGCCCGGCGCCGCCGTGAAGAATTGCGCGCAGCGCTGCGGCGACACGCCGCTCAACGCACGCGGCGAGTAGACCGCCGCCCGCGCCTTCTTCAGCGATTTCTCATTGATGTCGGTGCCGTAGATGGCGATGGCCGGCGCATCGGCACGTCCAACGAGGAACTCGAGCAGAGTGATCCCGAGCGAGTACACCTCCTCGCCCGTCGAGCAGCCTGCCACCCACACGCGCACGGTTTCTCCGGCGCCGCGGTTCTCGAAGATGGCGGGAAAGACGTCGGATTTCAGCGCCTCGAATCGCGCCGGCTCGCGGAAGAACGAAGTCACTCCGATCAGAAGATCCTGATACAGCGTCTCGACCGCGGTGCTGTCCTTCTCGAGCGCGTCGGCGTAGCTGGCCAGGCCGTCGTGGTTTCCGAGGAGAACGCGTCTCAGGATGCGCCGCTCGACACTCGATCGTTTGAAATGGCTGAAGTCGACCGAATGGTGGGCGCGCAACAATCGATGCACACGCTCGAACTCCGCCGCCTCCGCCGGAGGATGCACTTCGTCGTTCTGCGACCGGTCGCGGCGAGCGATGCTCGCCAGACGGTCGGCGATTCCGGCGGGCGGCAATATGAAGTCCGCCGCCGCGGCGCCTGCACGCGGCATCACGTCGAACTTCGCGCTCTCCGGACTCTGCGCGAACGTGATCCCTCCGGCGTCGTGAACTGCCTGCAGTCCGAGCGCGCCGTCGGCGTCATTGCCGGAAAGCACCACGCCGATCGCGTCGCTCTTCCGATCCGCGGCGAGCGAAGAAAAGAACGTGTCGAGCGGACGATGCGGAACCTTCGGCGTGCGCGGCGTCAGATGGAGCACGTAGTCCTGAATGGTCATCTGCGTATCGGGTGGGATCACATAGATGTGGTCGCGCTCGATCCGCAAGCCATCCACGACTTCCTGGACGGGGATCGTCGTGGCACCGGCGAGAATGTCGACGAGCATGCTGTGGTGACGTGGGTCGAGGTGCTGGATCAGCACGAAGGCCAGTCCCGTCCGGACCGGAAGAGCCGAGAGGAGCTCGATGAATGCGTCGAGTCCACCGGCCGACGCGCCGATCCCGACGACCCGGATCGTGGCCACGTTGAGATCGTGTTGGGGCGCGGAAGAGGAGACATCCTCTGGCTCCGGGCGCGTCACGGAGCGGCTGCGAATTCGCTTTGCCATCATTTCCATCCTTTCGAGAACGCGTCTGAGGATGGAGGCGGTCGCGGAACGCGCACGGGGTATGCCGAAGTGGCAGCCGACTCGTGCGCGCCTGTCGCAACCGACTGGAATCAGGCGTGTGCGGAAGTAACGAATGCAGCATACGCGGTTGTTACCGATTTGGCAATCAATTCATAAGATATTGCCTAATCGGCAAAGCTCTTGCAGACGGCGTCTCATGGTCTCAAATCATTTGGCATTTCGATTCTTTGCATGAGCCGGCTCTCTTCGCAGCCTGCCGTGCTGACTCTCCCGTCCGCCGCACACTCCCCTCGCGCCGGGGTTACTCATTTCACCGTCAGGACCAAGTTCGCGCTGGCAATGCTCCTGAGTATGGCTTGGCTCGCGCTTACTACCTGGCTTGCGCTGCCCTGGATGCGAGACCTCGCCGAGCTGACGAACTGGCCCGTCGCAATCTTCGTCGTGGCCGGGATTGCGCTCGTGCCCGGCCTCATGAATGCCTTCGTCGCGGCGAGCCTTCTGCTGGATCGGCGGCCGCCGCGGCGTTCCTTCGAGAGCTATCCCGCCATCAGCATTCTGATCGCTGCTTACAACGAAGAACCATTGATCCTCGATACGCTCGAGTCGCTCGCGCGGCAGAACTATCCAGGCGTGTTCGAAGTGATCGTCATCGACGACGGATCGGCTGACGACACGGCCGGCATCGTGGAAAGGCTGAGCTATCCGTGGCTGCGGCTGCTGCAACAGACGGCGAACCTCGCCAAACCTGCGGCGCTGAACCGAGGTCTTGCCGCAGCCCGGTTCGATCTCATCATTACGCTCGATGCAGATTCCAGTCTGCACACCGACGCGCTGCGCAATCTCGTGGAGCGCTATTTGAGCGACCCTCCCGGCACGAAGGCCGTGGCCGGTACGATGCTGGTACGCAATTCCCGCGCGAACTGGGTCACCAAAGCACAGGAGTGGGACTACTTCCATGGGATCGCCGCAATCAAACGTATGCAGTCGTTCTTTCATGGGACGCTGGTGGCGCAGGGCGCATTCTCGCTTTACGAGCGCAGCGCGCTGAAGCAAGTGGGGGGCTGGGACGATTGCGTCGGCGAGGATATCGTTCTGACCTGGGCGATGCTGGCGCGCGGCTGGCGGATCGGTCACGCCGAGGATGCCTGCTGCTTCACTCAGGCGCCGAGCCGCCTCGGGACCTTCGTCAGTCAGCGGCGGCGCTGGGCGCGTGGAATGATGGAAGCGTTCCGCCGCCACCCCCGCATTCTGCTGGTTCCCCGGATGTCGACGTTCTTCGTCTGCTGGAACCTGCTATTCCCGTGGCTCGACTTCGTTTACACCGTCGCCTTCATCCCCGGTTTGTTCCTTGCGCTGTTCGGCATCTACTGGATCGCCGGAGCAATGACGCTGGCGCTATTGCCAATGGCGTTGCTGATGAACCTTCTCATGTACCGCATCGCCGTGAAGATGTTCGATGCACAAGGATTGCGCGTGCGGCAGAACATCATGGGATTTCTGATGTATGCCTTCGCTTACAGCCTGGTGCTGCAACCCGTCAGCGCTTTTGGCTACGTATCCGAATTGCTCGGGCTGCGCAAGACCTGGGGTACGAAATGAGGCTGCGTGCACGGATCCTCGCAGCAACGTTGTTCGCAATTTTCACTGCGGCCGGCGCGCAGACGCAGATCGCCGGAATCGGCGAGATCAGCGCCGGCAGCGATGCCGAACACTTCGACGCGCTGAAACTGCGCACGGGTGCCCTTCTGGATTACACCTCGCCGTTCGATTACGCGGGGCTCGCGATTCAGACCACGCGTTACAGCCAGTCCGGATGGCGCCGCGATGCGCCGGCGGTCCTCGTTCTCTGGCGAAAACAAGATCGAAATACGCTGGCCGGTACGATCGCTGAAGCGGGCGTCGTGCGCATCGGTGATCGCACACGGCTGATTGGCGACGCCACATGGAGTCTGCGTCCCTCGCCGCGTACCGGCATCGAGCTGCTCGCCGCCGCCGATCTGATCGAAACCCAGCGCTCTCTCGAGCGCGCGACCACATATACGTTCGCAGGCATCAGCGGCGAGCGACTGTTGACGCCGCGTTTCACCGCGATCGGTCTCGCCGGATACCAGCGATTCTCCGACGGAAATGAGCGCGTCCATCTGCGAGGCCGGCTGATCTGGATGCTGATCCCCGAGCACGGCCTGAGCGCTCAGTTGCGTTTGCGGCAATATGACTCGAAGCAATTGGAGGTGGGCGAGGCGTACTTCAACCCCGGCCGTTATCGCGAGTGGCAGGCCGGATTGGCCATGCGAAAGCGGTCCGCCGGCTGGCTCTGGTCGGGAATGCTCGCGGCGGGGAGAGAGCAAGTTGACGGCCATGCGTGGCAAACAACTCGGCTCGTCGAGGTGCGGGCGGAAGGAACGCTCGGCAAGCAGACGCGTCTGGTGCTGCACGCGTCGTATAACCGCTCGGCGGGTTTTGCCGTCGCGGACGACGGCTACTGGCACAGGGTCGTGGGAGTGATGGTCATTATGCCGTTGCGGCGGCCGGGATCCGAATGAGGTCCATCGGCGGTGGCTCCCATTGCCGGGTTCGCATTCCTCTCGCGCTCTGATCTTGCATTTCCATTTTGGCAATTTACAAATCAATCATTGCCTATCCGGCAAGGCTTGTGCAACACTGCTCGACATGTACGGACGAATTCTCAGGCAGCTCCGCGAGTCGAAGGCGCGCAGCCAGGCCGACGTCGCCAGGAGCGTAGGGATCTCGCCGGCGCAACTGGCCCGCCTGGAAAGGAGTCAGCGCGGGCTGTATCTCGCGGATTTCATCCGCATCGCGGAGGCGCTCGGCGAAAAGCCCGGCAATCTCCTGCCCAACGACCTTGGCGAAATCGGTCACCTGAAGCCGCTCATCGATCGGCTGACGACGGTCCGACTCGAGTTTCTCCCGCGCATCGCGGCGATCCTCGGGAAGATCGTGACGCTCACGGAAGACGTCGCCGCAACTTCGGATCAGCAGCCGCCGGCGCAGGATCGGAAGTCTCGCAAAACACGACCGGCGCAGACGCAAAAAGGCCGCCGGTGATTTTTCGAATTCGGACAGGCATTGACGGATGTGCGGGCCATCATGCGTCATGACCCGGAGCGCCGCACGGTCGATGACGCTCGCGAGTCGTGGGGCTACATCACCAATTATCGCGACAAGGTGATGACCTGGATCGCCTTCACGGACCGGAAAGTCACGTCGGTCACACAGCATCCGTGGACACGTGACTAACCAGCCGTTGTTAGGCGTCGCGAAAGGAGGGCTTCATGGGATTTCTAATGTTCATCATCGCCGGCGCAATCGCCGGCTGGCTGGCCGGACAATTCATGCGAGGCAATGGCTTCGGGCTCCTGGGTGACATCGTCGTGGGCGTGATCGGAGCATTCGCCGGGGCTTATCTCTTCCGAGCTGTCGGCCGGGATTTCGGCGGCGGGCCAGTGGGCAGCGTGATCGTCGCTTTCGCTGGCGCACTGCTCCTGCTCTTCGTGGTCCGTCTCTTCACCGGCCGCCGGGCCGGGCGGAGAGTGTGGTCATGAGCGCGCTCAAGATCGTCGCCATCGTCCTGATCGTGGCAGGCATCGCCGGGCTCGCGTACGGGAAGTTCTCGTACACCAAAGCGACTCACGAAGTGAATCTCGGGCCGCTCGACCTGTCGATCAAGGAAAAACGGACGGTCAACATCCCGCTCTGGGCAGGGATCGCGTCGATTGTCGCCGGCACGGTGCTACTCGTGATTCCGAGACGCAAATGAGCGACGGCTTGGGCTTGTCTCAGCAAAAGGAGTCTCAATGCAGGTCTATGTAGGGAATCTCTCCAGACACATCAGCGACGTGAAATTCCACGAACTGGTTTTGCCATTCGGGAAGCCGGATTCTCTGAGCGTCCCGAGAGAGCCGAGCGGAAGAGGGAAGGGATATGGACTCCTCGATTACGCGAATCTGGATCACGCCCGCGCGGCGATCGCCGGCCTCCACGGGAAGGATATCGATGGACAGATCCTCAATGCCAGTGCGGCCGACGCCGCGAATGCGCGGCGTTGATCACGCGCTCCCGTGCCCATCGAGCCAGTGCAGGATCTCCTGGATGCTCCCCGTGGCCACGGCGATACAGGTATCCGCCGCACCGTAATAGAGGTTCAGCGTATCGCCGTCGCGACCGACGGTCGTGCCGCAGGGAAAGGTGACGTAGCCGACGTCTCCATGCCTCTCGTAAGGGGCTTCCGGTCCAAAGATCCATTCGTCACCGCGCAGGAGCAAACGCTCGGGATCTTCGAGATCGAACAAGGCCACGCCGAGGCGATAGAGGCAGCCCGCAGCGGTGTGGCGCACGCCGTGATAGATCATCAGCCAGCCGCGTGCGGTCTCGATGAGCGGAGGCGAAAGACCGATCTTGCTCGCGTCCCACCACGAGCCGCGTCGTGCCGGCAGCATCATCCGGTGACCGCCCCAGCTCCGCAGATCGGGCGAATACGAGATCCACACATGCGCGCCGCTGTCGGCAACGGGACGGTGCACGAGTGCGAACATGCCGCCGACACGCCGCGGCAGCAGTGCAGCATCCTTGTCATCCGGCTGCATCACCAGACCGCATCGATCGAAGTGAACGAAGTCTTCGGTGAGCGCCAGGGAGACACCCGGGCCGCCCTTTCCGAATGCGGTATACGCGATCGCATATTTGCCGAGCTCCGGGACGAACGTAATGCGCGCATCCTCGATGCCCCACAATTCCTCGGGATGATTGTCCGGATCGGCGCGAAGCGTCGGCTCCGCATCGATGACCCAGCCTCCGACTCCATCCGCAGATCGTGCGGCGCAAAGATGCGAATGTCCGCGGCGATCCTCGACCCTGCACAGCAGAAGCGTCGTTCCGTCCTCGAGCAGAGTGGCGCCGGCGTTGAACACGGTGTTCGCCGGATAAGGCCACTGCGCCGCAGTGAGAATCGGATTGCTCTCGCTGCGCCGAAACAACACGTCATACGCGGAACGAGCGGTCATCGCGTTGGGGACACCACGCTGAGTGCCTCGGTCGCCTCGGCCACCGGGATCTGCATCGTGTTCCAGCGTGCCTCGTCAGCGCGCATGTCCATCAGCGCGAGCAGAAAAGAAAGCGTCGACTCCGCTCCTTCGTTTTCGTTCACTCGGTCGGAATGGAGCGCGTCGCGGCAACCGCCCGTTCGCGGATCGTAGAGCGACTGCTGCAATTGATTCTGACCGAGAAACCACATGAACGCCTGGCGCGCGTGCTCGCTCCAACGATGATCGCCCGTCGCGCGAAACGCGTGCATGCACGCCGAAACCGTCGCGCACGCATCGACCGGCTGCTGGTCGAATGTCGCAGCCTTCATCCCGCGCTCGAAAAAGCCTCTCGTTCCGATCGGAGCGAAATAGCCGTCCTCGGTCCGCTGGATCGTCATCAGCCATTCGAGAGAACGAATGCCCGTGGCCGTCATCGATGCATCGCCGATCCACGAACCGCTGGCGATCAACGCCTGTGGCAGTCGCGCGTTGCAGTAGGTAACGCGATCCTCGCACCATGGCCACTCCGGTTGATTGGTACGGCGGAACAGACCTAACAGGCGTTCCGCGATCGCTCGTCCTGACTCCTGCACATTTCGATCGCCTTCGAATGCGTGCAGATATTGCTCGATGCCCAGCAGCGCGAACGCCCACGCGCGCGGACTGCGGAAGCTCGAAACCGCGGGAAGCGCCGCGTGGAACAGCGCGCCGGCGAGACTCTGTCTGCCCGGATCGGCGGAGCATCCCACTACAGTGCCGAGCGCCCACAGAGCACGGCCGTGGCTGTCCTCGGATCCCAGACTCTCACGCCAGAAGCGCGAATGGGACATGAAGTTCCGGAACTGACCGAGCGGACGATTGAAGGCATGACTGACGAACGCCAGATAGCGCGACGTCAGCGTGCGCACCATTCTCGGATCGTCGGTTCCCGCGTCCTCGAGAAGCGTCATCAGCATCAGGGCCCGGGCATTGTCATCGAGACAGTAGCCTTCGTCGTAGCGCGGGACATTGAAGGTGGCGTGCTGCAGGATGCCGGTGTCGTCGCTCATGATGGCGACGTGATCGAGGTTGACCTGCGGCAATTCCGCGGGACGGTTCGCAAGCGTGCTGGCGCGAAAGGCGGTGCGCAATCGTTGCGAGTTTTCCATGCGCGCACGCTCGAACGTGTCGAGATACGAGCGAGCCACGGCTGGCCAAAGCATCGCTCTGCCGTGAGCCGCGGCGCGGCGGCGCATGAGCAAACGCTTCTCGGGATCATCGAGGAGTCCCACGATCTCCGAAGCAATGGCCGACGCATCCTTGAACGGCACGAGAATGCCGCGCTCTTCGGCGAGAAGCTCCTGCGCGTAAGCATAGGGCGTCGAGATGACGGCCTTCCCGGCGCCGAGCGCGTAAGCGAGAGTCCCCGACGTGATTTGCTCGGGATTGAGATACGGGGTGATGTAGATATCCGCTGCGGCGAGAAACTCGGAGAGTTCCGAGGGGCTGACGAAGCGGTTGTGAAAGATCACGCTGCCGTCCACACCGAGTCGCTTCGCTCGATCTTCGAGCATGAGGCGGTACGTCTCCCCGTGATGTTCGATGATGTGCGGGTGCGTTGCACCGAGAACGATGTAGACCGCGTCGGGATAGTAGGAAAGGATCGTCGGCAGCGCATCGATGACGTATTCGATGCCTTTGTCGGGCGACAGCAAGCCGAAGGTGAGGATCAGCGGCCGTCCTTCCACGCCGAGGCGATTCTTGCTGCCGGCGAACGGCACGTTCGGGATCCCGTGCGGGATCACATCGATCATCTCCTCGTCCACGCCGTGCACGTCGCGCAAAAGCTGCGCACCGCCGGGGGTCATGACCACCAGGCGATCCGAGAGCGCGATGATCTCGTCGAGAACTCGCCGCTGTTGCAGATTCGGTGTCGCGAGAATCGTGTGAAGCGTGGTGATGATCGGCATGCGTAGCTGGCGCAGGAGCGTGAGGAGATGCCCGCCGGCCTTTCCACCGAAAATTCCGTACTCGTGCTGAACGCAAAGGACGTCGATCGCGTTCACGTTCAGGAAATCGGCTGCACGCGTGTATGCACTGAGGTCGTTGTCGGTCAGTTCGAAGCGCACGCGTCCGGGATAGGCGTGCCGATGGATGCCGTCGTTCAGCGCCAATACGAGACAGTCCAATTCCGGTTCGACCGCGGCGATTGCTTCGCTCAGGTCGGTCGTGAACGTGGCGATGCCACACTGCCGCGGCAGATGATTGCCGAGAACCGCAATGCGACGGATGCTGCCTTCCTCAGGCATGACTCCTCTTTCTTGGATCAACACCGAGTCTTCACGATGGCCATCGCCTGTCGCTCGAGATCGGCGCAGCAGGTGGTCCACGTCGCGTCGAACCAGCCGTTTTCGCGCGCATGGATGGTCACGGCGACGACGGATTGGCCGTGCTCCGGGCAGCGCAGTTGCGCCGCCCGTTCGAGCCGGCCGCGCAGCCGCTCACGCAGCTCCGTTCCTCGGTCTTTGACGGCGATGCGCATCACGTCCGCCGACACGCTCATGTCGCACTCGCGACGCGCATGGCGAGCTCGCTTCCCGCCGCCGGCTCGTTCTGCTGTCGCGGCGGCAACATCATGTGCCAGCGCGCAACGACGTCATTGGGAACGACGAATTCGAAGACCTGACTGAAGCAACGCATCCGCAGAACCTTGCTGCCGACGACCTCATGTCCCGTGGCCAGTCTGGTGTCATATTCGATCTCGCGAACCCATCGCAGATCGAGGGACGCCTGCATGTCTGCGTTCTCGTAGAAGAGATCCGAATTGGTCAGTGCGAGTGCCACCTTCAAGTGCCGGCTCCCATCGACGAACTCGCCGCCGCTGACCATGCGCGAGGTCGGGCGACGTTTGTCCATGAGCGCCTCGATACGAGAGGCTGCGAAGCGGTAATAGAGATTCCAGCCGAGTAATGCGGCCACACCTACGCCTGCGATCGACATCCAGACCAACATGTGGTTCTCCTTGGGTCAGCGGAGCACGCCGCATCGCGGCGTACTCCGCGGTTGAGCGCCTAACGGTCAGAAGCGGGCGGCGTCTTTGCGCGGTTTGGCCTCATTGACCTTGAGGGCCTGTCCGTTCACATCACGGCCATCGAGACCGGTGATCGCGGCTTTCGCCTCATCGTCCGTACCGAACTCGATGAAGCCGAAGCCCTTCGACTCGCCGCTGCTCCGCTCGGTGGCGACGTTCGCCGAAATGGGCTTGCCAAAGGGCGTGGCGAGCTCATTGAGCTGCGTATCGGTGACCTGTTTCGAGAGATTTCCCACGTAGAGTTTCATTGATTCTCCTGGCCGGTACTGCCGGCGTTCTCAGAGTGCCGACGCGAAGACACACGTCGCCCGAGAAAAGAAAAGCTAAGAGGAGTGAGTCCAGAGGATCTGACTTAGTTCAGATGGACTGAAGGGGCGAGGAAGGTTCCTCGACGTGCACTCACCATACACGTACCGCTGCGAAATGTATATGTAATTTGTGGGCACGCTCTTTGGTTGTACCAGAACACAAGAGCAATTCGAATTCAGCGCTCGGGATCGATTCCGTGCGTCGCGTCCGGTTGTTTCGACCTCGGAGCAACTGCGAATGAAGACTACGAATACGACACCCTCCTCTCTCACTCAAAAACCCGGCATCGACGTCGCTCTCATGAGTTTCCTGATGCTGACGCCGCTTATCGGGATCGCGGGCACAGCAATCTATACATACCTGCACGGCTTCGCGCTCTGGATGCCTCTGTTGGCGCTCGGTATGTACGCCGCGGTCGGAATTTCGATCTGCGCCGGCTATCACCGCTTCTTTTCTCACAAGAGCTATGAAGCCTCGCGTCCTGTACAGATCTTCTATGCGATCTTCGGCGCGATGGCGGCACAGAACTCGATTCTCTTGTGGTCGTCGAGCCATCGCACGCATCATCAATACGTCGATCGTGACTGGGATCCGTACAGCATCAAACGCGGCTTCTGGTGGGCGCACATTCTGTGGATCTTCCACAAGCACGATGCTCCCGACATCGAGGGGAATGCTTCCGATCTTTTGGCGAACCCGATCGTGCAATGGCAGGCCCGCTGGTACAAAGTGCTGGTCATCGTCGTTGGATTCGGTTTGCCGACGCTCATCGGGGCGCTGTTCGGCGACGCGTTAGCCGGATTGCTGTGGGGCGGATTCCTCCGGCTGGTGGTGATTCATCACACGACGTTTTTCGTGAATTCGCTTGCTCATTACATCGGCTCGCCGCGGTACAACGCGGAGGTGTCGGCCCGGGACAACTGGGCGGTCGCTCTGCTCACTCTCGGAGAGGGCTATCACAGCTTTCACCACCGCTTCCCGTCCGATTTTCGCAATGGCATCCGCTGGTTTCATTGGGATCCGGCGAAATGGTTCATCGGCGTCTTGCGCGCATTGCGGCTGGCCAGCGATCTGCGGTCGACGCCGACGCCGCAGGTGGAGCAGGCGCGCATGCAGGCCGCACTTCGCGTCGTCGAGCCGCGTCTCACGAGCGTTCCCGACTCTGTTGCCGGAGAGATTCACCGTCTTCTCGACAACGCGCGAGATCATCTCACCACGGCGTTCGCGCTTTGGCGCCGATACGTCGCCGAGCGTTCGTCCGATGCGTCGAGTGGATGGAGGCGCACGCGCCAGAATGCGCGCCAGCATCTCCGAATGTGCCGCCGGCACTGGAAACAGGCCTGCAAGACGGCTGCGTCATTCGCGTAACGCATATTGGCGGTCGTTAGGTTCCGCGCTGGTGCGAGGCGTTGCGGTTCCGCTCGAGAGCAGGTTGGCGATCCCGGAGTGCCACGGCGCGCAGCGCGGAGTGATCAGACGTACTGGCCCGCGTCGACGCGAATGATCTGTCCCGTGATGTGCGGCGCGTTGCAGAGAAACGCTGCCGTCTCGGCGACGTCGTCCGGCTCGACGAGCTCGCCGAGGAGCGTTTCGCCGAGTGCCGCGGCGCGAACGTCGTTCGGCAACGCGCCGGTCATCGGCGTTTGCACCCATCCCGGCTCGATGACGTTCACGGTGATGCGGAAGCGTCCCACTTCGCGCGCCGCGCTCTTCGCGAGTCCGATCAGTCCTGCTTTGCTCGCGGAGTACGCGGCCGTGCCGAACTTGCCGCGCGAGCCGTTGATCGAGCCGATGAGGATGATGCGGCCGCCACCGCCGCGGCGCATGATCGGGATCGCGTCCTTCAGCACGAGAAATGCGCCGCGAAGATTCACGTCGTGAATCGCGTCCCAATCATCGACGCCGAGCTTCCAGAGAACCGACTCGCGCGTGATGCCCGCCGCGTACACGAGAGCGTCGAGCCGTTCGATGCGCGCGAATGCGGCGGCGACGGAGAACGGATCGCGCACGTCGCAGTTGTGGACGTCGAGCGAGACCACGCGCATGCCCGACTCGCAGAGCCTGCGCACGATCGCGCCGCCGATGGCACCGGCCGAGCCGACGACGGCGGCGACGGATTCAGGCAAGTTTCCTCCCGCGAATCACTTCATGCCGGTACGCGCCCCACAACGCCGCGCCGATCGCGCCGGCGTACATCGAGCTCGGATGCGTGAGCACTTCGCCGCCGAGCGCTTCGGAGATTGCGGCGATCAGTCCCACATCCGCCGCGAGGCCGCCGGTGATCGCCACCGGCCCGTCGATCTCGATCGCGCGAAGCAGTTTCGCGTAGCGCCCGGCCATCGAGACATGAATGCCTTTGACGATATCGGCGGCCGTGATGCCGCGGCTGACCATGTTGATCACGTCGGTCTCGGCGAGCACCGCGCAGATGCTGCTGACGGTCTCGGGCGCCGACGCCTGCAGCGACAGCGGACCGACGTCTTCGAGCGCGATGCCGAGGTAGCGCGCGACGTTCTCCAGAAACTGTCCCGATCCCGACGCGCACTGCGAGGTCATGCGATATCCGAGCACGCGGCTGCGCTCGTCCATCTTCATGGCTCGCGCATGCAGCGCACCGATGTCCAGCACCGCCCGCGCCTCGGGCATGAGGTGGATCGCGCCGCGCGCATGCGTGGTCATGCCGTAGAAATGACCGCGCCGGAACTCGACCAGCTCTCCCTCCCCTGTCGTGGCGACGTAGGCGACGTCGTCCTGCCGCGCGTTCGCTTTCTCCAGCGCCGCGCCGAAGGCGACGTCGATGACCTTGCGCAGATCGCGGCGGCGGATGCGCTCGACGTGCAACGCGACGATGCAGTCGTCCTCGACGATCGCCACCTTCACCGCACTGGAGCCGACGTCGATGCCGCTGGTGATCATGCTGCGACCCTCGATGACGCACGGCTGGCGAAGAGCGCCGCGCCGAGCGCGCCTGTGTAGATCGAGTCGTGCGAGATGTTCAACGTTCGCTCGCCGTAGTTCTCGCGCACGAGATCGTCGAGCGCCGCCACCGCCGCAGCGTTGCGGGCCACGCCTCCGGTGAAGGTGAATTCGTCGTTCACTCCGCCGGATCGAGCCAGCAGAGACATCGCGCGAAGAATGATCGCGCGATGCAATCCCGCGAGGATGTCTTCGCGCTTCTGTCCGAGCGCGAGCCGATCGCGCAGCTCCGCGCCCGCGAACACGGTGCACGTGCTGTTGATCTTCACGCGGCTGCGGCTCTGCTGGGCCAGCGGCCCGAGCTCGTGCAGGCCGAGGTTCATCTCGTCGGCGATGTATCCGAGGTAGCGGCCGCAGCCCGCGGCGCAGCGATCGTTCATCTGGAAGCTCGTGACGATGCCGTTCGCATCGACCTGAATGGCCTTCGTGTCCTGCCCGCCGATGTCCAGCACCGTGCGCGTGTTTGGAAAGAGCGCATGCGCGCCGAGGCCGTGGCAGAGGATCTCGCTGCGAATCTGTTCCTTCGGAAACGGCAGCCGCTGCCGGCCGTAGCCGGTGCCGACGGTCGATTCCTCGACGATGTCGACGGCGCAGACGCGCTGGACGACGTCGCGCACGGACTGCGGCGCATTCGCGGAGGCGAGCGCCGCGGAGATGTGCTGCTCGAACGAACGCTCGTCGATGCTGTTCTCGACGACGAGGATCGCGGCGTCGAACATGGAGCAGAGGATCTCGAACGAGATGCCTTTGGGATCGGCGAGCTCAGAGGCCAGCTGCATGTAGTCGCTGGCGGCGAGATCGCGGAAGAAATCGCTCTTGCGCACCGCGCCGGGAGCGAAGTGCTCAAGCGCGCGCTCGCGCATCCGCTCGACGATGTGATCGAGCAGCTCTCCGAGCTCGCGCGCGTACGCGCGATGCCGCGGCGTTTCGGACGCCGTGTGCATCGACCGGCTCAGCCGCTCGAGATGGTCGAGATGCTGATGAAGCCGGAACGGGCGCTCGAGATCGGCCGTGGCCGGGCCGATCATGCTGAAGCGGACGCGCACGAAGGCCTCGTCGCGCACGACCGCGCAGGCCACGTCGTAGTTGCTCCGGCTGTTGGTGATGCCGCGCCCGACCACGGTGCCGGCTTCGTCGAGGATGACGGCTTTGGTCGTCGTCGAGCCGAGGTCGATGCCGGTGAACACTCTCATGCGATGGCCCGCTTCTGATCGAGCATCTGCAGATAGCTCTCGATGCGGTTCTTGATGTTCGCGGCGGAGAAATAGCGCGGATCGACGAGATCGCTCTCGATGAATGCGCCGGGAACGCCGGTGCGATTCTCGACTTCGCGCAGCATGAGGAGCTGTCCCACGCTGAAGGAGTTGCAGCTCTTCACGCTGTTGATGAGCAGACCGTCGGCGCGGTACTCGCGCACGTAACGCGTGAGGAGATCGACGCGCGCGGGCAGGCTGAGATTCGTGTAACAGCCGAGGCAGTAATCGGCGAGCGTCTCGAGCGGAGAGTCGGGATCGTGGCGGAAGCCGGTGTCGTACAAGCCGCCGACTTTCGTGTAGGTGCTGGCCACGACGACGGCCTGTTCTTCGTAGAACATCCGCCAGAATTCGCGGAAGCTCGTCCAGTTCGGCGGTCCTTCGACGACGAGGCGATAGCGCTCGCCGTTCATCGGGCCGTCAGGTGTGATCGGTCCCGCGCCCGCGGCAATGCGCGCTTCGACCTCCTCGCGCAATGTGGCGTAGTAGCGCACCGCTTCGTCCGTGCCGCGGAACGCGCTGAAGATCGGACCGATGTAGTAGACGCCGCCGAAGTACGCGTCGATGGGTGACGGGACGTTCTTCGCGCTCTGCAGCACCCACGAGAGGTCATCCTCGGCGCGCGCGGACCGCCGCAGCATTTCGCGCAATCGGTCTTCGTCGTACGCGCGCCCGCTGATCTGCTCGAGCTTCGGAATCACTTCCGTGCGCAACTGCTGGACGATGTAGTCGCGCTGATGCGGATCGATGCGGCCGTCGGCCTGATACGGCACATGCAGCATGGCCACCGGACAGTCGTACTGCTCGCGCAACAGCTCGAACCATTTCATGAAGGTGAAACAGCCCGTGTACGAGAGCAGCAGAAGATCGGGCTTCGGCAGCGGCTTGCCGGTGGGTCCGATGTTGCCGCGCAGCGACATGCCGATGTCGCACTTCACGTACGTGCAGACGTCTTCGCTGTG
>Ga0075428_100002866_pt1 | contig 18804 bp, 9 predicted proteins | sample RhiMetdeltSRZDD2_FD_75291 | JGI IMG/M metagenome (GOLD analysis project Ga0075428, IMG submission 75291) | Populus rhizosphere microbial communities from Tennessee, USA - Rhizosphere MetaG P. deltoides SRZDD2 | ecosystem: Host-associated > Plants > Roots > Rhizosphere > Soil | place: USA... | reverse complement strand
TTCAGCGCTTCGATCCAGAGCGCGAGCGCCGCCGTTCCGGCGCGTTCCGCGTCGGCCGCGCGCGCCAGCTGGGCGTAGAGGTCGGGGACGTGATCGAGCTGCACCCGCGGCGCTTCCGCGTTCCCCAGCGGCAGTGGATCGAAGAGCGGATCCTCCTTGAGGCGCAGTCGGGTGAGCAGGTGCAGCGCTCCCAGCCGGTGGGCATCGTCCAGGCGCGGCTCGCCGAGAAGATGCTCGACGGCGCGGCGCGCCCGTGGCAGGTCGTTCTTCTCGAGCGAGAGTCGGACCAGGCGTTCGAGCAGCGCTTCGCGATGGCCGTCTCCCGCCCGGGGCGCGACGGCCTCGAGCAAGCTGCGCGCGTCCTCGTCACGGCCGACCCGGCCATAGAAGGCGAGACGATCCTCGAGGATCCCGAGGCTCCACGGATGCCGCTCGCTGAGCGCGCGCCACTCGGCCGACGCCGCGTCCGCGCCGCGCGTCCTCTCCAGGTAGCCCGCGAAGTCGACCTCGGCCTGCAGCTTCGCAGCGCTCTCGGGCAGCGCGCGCACGCGCGTTGCCAGCTCCGCCCACAGCGCGTCCGACTCGGCGCGCCGGCCTCGTTCGACGAGGAAGCGCGCCCGTTCCGTCTCGCGCGTGATGCGCTCCTCCTCGCTCGGCGCCAGGGCCGCTCGGCGCGCCAGCACCGAGTCCTGAAAGATCACGCTCCGCTCGACGCTCCTCGCCTCGAGGAGCGGGACGGCCCAGCGTTCCAGGGCCTCGATGAACTCGGCCGCGGTGCCGCGAGGCGTCATCTCCTCGGCCTTGGCGAGCAGCGTCTCGGCGATGCGGGCCACAGCGTCGTGCTCCAGCGGCCGGGATGCGGCGCGCGCCTCGTCGCGCCGGGCTCGGCCGACGCGATCGTGGGGAAGGTCCATGGCGTCGATCCAATCGTCGGCATCGAAGGCGAGCCCCGGAGTGGGAGGCGTGATGGTGGCGAGGGGCAGGAACGCGGTCAGCGTCGCCTCGTCATCTGCGTTGCCGGGCCGGAGCGCCTCGAGCCGAGCGCTGACGATGGCGAACACGCGTTCGCGGGCCAGGAGCTGCGCGAGGCGGCGCAGTGAGCGCTGGTCGTCCTCGAAGGCCGAGCAGAAACAGCGCCCGAACTCGGGCTGGAGCGCGGCGAGGTACTCGCGGACCGCGCCCTCGATGTCGTGGGTCTCCTCGCGCAGGACGCCGGCCTCGAAGGCCATGAAGCGCGGGCGTCCCAGGCGTTCGCGCCCGCGCGTCAGCACCGCGAGGGCCTCGGGCATGTGGTTGTAGTCCCAGAGCAGCGACGCCAGCTCCGAGATGCGCCCGGGGTTTCGAGGATCGCGGTCCAGGATCGGCAGCCAGACGGCGACCGCGCCCGTGGGATCGCCCCGGTCCTCCAGCAGCTCGCCGAGCTCGGTCCAGAGCGGCGTCGGATCGACGACGCCCGGCGCGCTCCTCTCGATGAGCGCTCGCGCCGGAGCGGCGTGCGCCGGGTCCAGGCCGGCGAGAGAGCGATACAGGGAAAGGGCGCTGCGCGCGATGCCCGCATCGCCCGGATACGCGGCCGCCAGGCGACTGGCCGGGGCCAGGGCTGCCTCGAAACGGGAAAGGCGGCTCCAGCCCTCGAAGAGCAGCTGGTCCTCGACCGGCGTTCGCTGCGGGCGCGCCTCGAGCTCGCCCAAGGCGTTTTCGAGAGCGCCCGCGCGCATCTTGGCCGCGAAGTACTCTTCGCGGCGCTGCGGATGGACGAAGAGCACGGCCCAGCGCCGGCGTTCGAGGAGGTTGTCGTCGACGACGACGCTGTCGTCGCCAGGCTTCATGCGCGCGGGGCCGTATTGCTTGAGGCGCTCCTCGAATCGGCTGCGGCGCTCCAGGTGGCCCAGGGCCTCGTCCACGACGCGAGCGCTGTGGGGAAATCGCTCCAGCGCCTGAAGCCGCACGAGGTCGGCGAAAGGAGCGAGTCGTATGCGAGCGCCGATCGGCGGCTGCTCGGGCATCTCCAGGCGCACGCCCGTCGCGGCCGCGCGCTCGAAGAGCGCGGAGCCGCGAAAGCGCGACGCCAGGTCCCGAGCGAGCCGCCTCAGGTCGGCATGCCGCTGCCGCCGCGCGTAGTAGCGCGTGACGCGAGCCCACCACTCGGGGCCGGCGAAGCGCTGCACCGCGTGCTCGTAGCGTGGGCCGAGGTCGTCGTCCAGGTTCCAGGCCTCGAGGCGTCGAGCGAGGTCGAGCCACAGCTCCTCAGCATCGGGCAGCCGGTCCATCTCGGCGAGGAACAGCGACACGGACGTTCGATGCGAGCCGTCGCGGCGGTCCATTCGGCCCGCGGCCTCGTTGAGCACGTCGCGGTACGAAGGGGGCTCGGCCTTCCAGGTGCGGTGTCGCCACGGTCGATCGCCGGTTGCGGATGCGGACCAGTCGGGCTGCCACTCCGGGGCGGGCTGCAGGTTGGGCCGAGAGCCGTCCGGTGCGAGGAAGCGCAGCCGCGCGCGGAAGAGCCGCAGCTCGTCCTCGAGCGGGACGTCGGCCTGACGCATCGCGAGCAGTGCGACGCGACGGCCCTCGTCGGCCACCGCCGGCGGCGCCGACTCGACGCGCGCCAGCAGCTCGAGCGCCTCACCGCCCTCGCCTCGCCCCACGTAGCGCTCCATCAGGGCGACGCGGAGCGATGCCAGGTCCGCGTGCTTCGGCGCCCGCCGCTCCAGCTCGGCAACGAGCAGGCGCGCGGCCTCGAACGTCCGGTCCGGGAGCGACGTCGCCTCGAGGCGGGCCAGGGCCTGGTTCCAATCCTGGCCCGTCATCAGGAAGGACAGCCCGCCCGTCCAGAAGCCGGGCGTCCGGTCGATGCGCGCCAGCCAGCGGTATGCCTCCTCGTTGTACCGGCCCCACGCGAGCGGCCGCGAGCCGGCTCGCAGCGCCAGGCGGGTGAGATGCGGGAGGTCGCCCACGCGTTCCTCCGGCGTTCCGAGCTGCGCCGCGCCGAGGATCGCGCGAAAGGCCTGGGGTACCGCGTCGATCTCGCCGTGCAAGCGCGCCAGTAGCAGGAAGGCCTCACGGTCGAAGCGGTCCTCGTAGCGCCGCTCGATCTGGTTCAGCAGCAGGGCGGCCTTGTCGCCGCGCCCCTGGCCCTGAAAGTAGCTGGCGAGGCGCAGGAGCGCGCTTCCGTCGAAGCGGCCCTCGAGCGACGCTCGCCACTGGTCTGGTAGCTCGCGGTTCCACGCGTCCGTGCGGCGCGCATAGGCCTGTCGGAGCTCGGGCGCCACCCGGCCGGCGAGCGCGATATCCAGAACCTCGAACGCGCGCCTCGGGTCCTTGCGATCGTCGAAGAGGTCGGAGCGGAGCAGCACACGCCGCGCCGGGTCGAGCGCTGGCGAGGCATCGAGCGCCCGTTCGGCCTCCTCGATCCGGCCCGCCTTCTCGAGCGCGTCGATCCAGTCCTCGAGGGCCTCGGCGTCCTCCGGCAATGCCCGGGCCCGCGCAGCGCGAAGCGCCAGCGCGTCCGCCAGTTCGGGATGTCGGTCCGCCCAGCGGATTCGCTCCGCCAGCAGCGCTGCGCGGGGCTCGCCGGAAAGGCCTGCGCCGAGCGCGGCCTCGGCGGCACGGAACGCGAACGACATCTCGAGACGTTCCCCCGCCCAGCGGGCCGCTTCGTCCCACGCCACGGCGCCGGTCGCGGCAGCCCAGCGCTCGATCGTGGCGAGCGCCGCTTCGCGCTCCCCCAGAGCGAAGCGCGTCTCCGCGAGCTGGCGCCAGGCCTCGGGCTCAGGGCGACCCTCGAGCTGTCTCGCAAGCTCCTCGGTCGGCGTGGGGTAGTGGACCTCGTGCCCCTCGATCGTGGCGGTCCGCGTGGTCGCTTCGTAGAGGAGATCTGCGGGGGTGTGATCCTCCCAGGGCAGCGTGCTTGCTCCCACGGCCGCCGCGGCGAGCGGAAGCATCGCCAGCGCGTGCCAGCGGCTCACGGGCGGACCTCGAGTTGGGTCGCCGCGAAGCCTCGATTCCGGGCGCCGTCGATGGCCTCGAAGACGAGCTCCTGGCGGCCCCGCAGGTTCACGGGCACACGCACGAAGCCCACCGACCGCAGCGCTGTGGGGTCCCAGCGGAGTGGGACGGGTGCCTGCGAGCCGAGGCGGGCCTGCAGTCGAACCACGTCCGCGTCGGTGCGGACGGCCACCTTCACCACATCGCCCGCCCGCGCCGGTTGAATGCGATCTGGCCTCACGACCGGCGGGCGGCCGTCGACAATGAACGACTTCCTCTCGGTGAGCTGTGCGCCGCCCCGGTCACGAAGCAGGATGCGCGCGTCGTAGCGTCCGTCGCGAAGGCCCTCGGGCACCAGGAAGCGGCCCTCCCAGGTGTTGGTGCCCGGCCGACGCACGAGAGGAAGACGCAGCCCGAACGGGAACAGCGCCGTGGCGTAGACGATCCCGGCGTCGCACTCGACACGCAGCACCGGATCGCCGGGCTGAATACGGCGTGGGCGCAGCAGCGCGCGAGGCGCGGCCAGGAACGCGGTGTAGGGCGTCACGAACTTGTAGCGCTTCGACAGCGCGATGATCTCCTCGATCCACTCGCGGCGCTCGCCCTCGCGCTCGATCAGGGCGAGGAGATGGTCGACGCGGGCGCGGGCCCAGCGGCGCGGCAGGTCGCGCGCCTCGGTCGCTCGCTCCGGGAGCCCGGCGTCGAGGCTGCGCTGTGGCTCGGGCAGAAGGGACGTCGCCATCGTGAATCGCACACGCGGCTGCGGGACGCCGTAGCGCCCCACCCAGCCGGAGAGCGAGCCGGAAGCGGGTGGCTGGAGCAGGACGGGATACACGTCGTGGAGCCGCGCGTCGCCACCCGAGGTCGTGAAGGGCTGCTCATCCGCATCGCGCGTGCCCTTCTCCTCGAGAGGGGCAGTCAGCCGGTCGAAGAAGAGGTCCGCATCGAGGGAGGTGGCGGTCGGCTGGAGCAGCTGCGTCGACGCAGCCCGCAACGACTCCCCGGCCTCGCCGGTCGCGATCGTAAAGAGCGGCAGGCCGTCGCGGGCCGCCTCCAACGCCTTCGAGGACGGCGCGGCGTAGCCGTCGGTGAGCAGCAGGATGCGGCCGCCGTCGCCCGCCGCACGCCGAGCCGCCTGCAGCGCCGCGACGAAGTCGGTGCCGGGAGCGAGCGGGCGTTCGCGCAGCGACAGGAGCGACGCATCGACCGCTTCCGGCGTCGCCGCCGTGACGCGAGCCGCCCCCGGTACGCGGTCGAACGGGATGAGTGCGAAGCGATCGTCGGTACGCAGCACCTGCAGCGCGCGCACGAGGCTCGCGTAGGACGACTCGAGGCCGGACCAGCGATGGCTCAGGGACGTGTCGAACAGGAGGGCCATGGTCACTGCTGGGCGCTCGCTCGGCATGCTGCTGGGCACCCCGAGCGGCAGCGCCTCGAGCAGGAAGAAGCCATCCTTCTCGGGTGGGATCTCCGAGGGCCGTTCCCATGGAGCGAGGGCCACGCCGTCCGGCAGCCTGCCCTCCGGGTTGCGGAACGCGGCGAGGCGAAGGGACGGCGCGGCCTCCGCCGGCCGCAGCCGCACGACGAGATCGCGATCAAGTCGCACGTTCCGCCCCGAGAAGCTCATTCCACCGGCGCTCGCCACGAGCGGCAGTGTTCCATCGACGGCGCTCGGATGGGCGTCGTCGATGCGAACACGGATTTCGAGCTGGTGGGCGACGGGAGGCTCACCCTCCGGCGGCGACAGCGCGAGCCTGAATTCGGCGAGGCGAGAGATGAACGGAACGTCCTGTTGGAACTGCAGCTCCAGCCGCTTCGTGCTCCAGGCGGGTATCGGAGCGACGGTGACGGAGAAGAGGGCTCCGCCGGAGGGCTCCACGCCTTCCTCCTCCTCGCCCTGCTGCAGCAGACCCGGATCGATGCGCTGAGCCGTCAGCTCGCGATAGATCTCGCGGGCCCGCTGTTTCTCCAGGATCACTCCGGGGATCCTCACGAGCCCGTCCCAAACCGCGAAGTCCCCGACCGCCGCGCTGGGCGGGAGCGCAAACCGATAGGTGCCTTCCTGGACGCGATCCGTGTGGTTCTCGAAAACCTGGCGAACGTTGACGCGGGCGTAGCCGCGCGCGATGCCGACGTCGACGTGCATCTCGCGCAGTGACAGGACCTTCGCGTCCGCGACACCGCTGCTGGTGGGTATCAGCTGACCCGCCTGCGCACGGACGAAGCGAGTCGGCGCCGCGAGCGAGGATAGCCAAAGAAGGAACGCGAGCCACGAAACCGCGGAGGACTCGGAGAACACGGGGGACAGGGACAGCGGGACGCGCCAGTTCGCGGCGCTCATCTCGACTCCACCGCTATCCGCACCAGCCCCTCGTCGGTTCCGACGAGGAGCCCGCCGACCTGGGGGAGGATCGCAGTGACCCGTGGCGATGGCAGCCAAACCGGAACAGGCTCGAAGCGCGATCCGTCCTCGGTGAGCCGCAGCAGCCCGTGTCCCTCCGTGCCGAGCCACAGCGTGCCGCCCACTTCGATCATCGCTCCGGCGCTGACCTTGAAGCCCTCCGTCTCCACGAAAGGCTCGAAACGCGCATCGTCGGAGCGCCGCACCACACCGCCGCCGTACGTGCCGATGTAGATGGAGCCCTTTCGTGCCACCAGGGCCGTGACCCACGGGTGGGGCAGATGGCCTTCGGCCGAAGTCGCGCGCCACGCGACGCGTCGCGCCTCGATCGCACCGAGGCCGGAGGGCGTCCCGACGACCAGCGACGCGGTGGACAGGAGCGCCGTGGCCTGGTTGCCGGGCAGGCCATGAAAGGAGGAGAGCAGTCGGCCATCGGGAAGGAGAACGCCCTCGCCGTAGCCGATGGCCACGCCTTCCGCGGTCGATGCGAGCGAGAACGCGGCACCGGGACCCTCGAGCTCCCGGAGGCGCTGTCCGTCGAAGCGCGCGGCCCCGCGCAGGCTGGCGACCCACACCTCGCCGCCGGCCGGCAGCAGCGCGTTGACACCCCACGCGGCGGCGTCGTCCACGGTGCGCCAGGCGATACCATCGCCCTGCACTGCGCCGACCAGCAGGCCACCGTCGAACAGACCGGCGACGATCCGCTCGCCGAGGTGCGCCAGCGACGTGACGTGAGCGGGACCGGGGGGGAGCCCGCGCGGCTTCGCGAGGGCATCGCTCCAGCCCGTGGGCGCGCGTCGGAGCAGCCCACGCGACGTGTCGGCGTACAGCTCTCCGGCCACGTTGAAGACCCGCCGCGCCGGTGACGGCAGGGTGTCCTCGCTGGCGCGTCCGCCGCCGTCGAAGAGCAGCAGCGACTCGCCGTTCGCGGTGACAGCCGCAAAGCGGCCTTCGTGGACAACGCCGCACGTCACCTCTTCGCCGCCGCGAACCCCCGTGAGGTCGCCGGGGTCCTGCCCATGAGCCAGGCCCATCGCCGTGACGACCCAGATGTCGCGGCCGGTCCTGGCGACCGTCTCGATCCACGGATCAGGTGTCGCGATCGCGCTCGCCGTCCTGCCTTCGATGCGGACGAGGCCTTCCTCGCCGCCCGCGAGGAGCGAACCGTCGGCCTCGAGCAGCGAGCGCACCGGGCGCGTGTCGAGCCGCTCGAGCGTCACGTCGGCCCAGGCGGCGCGGAACAGCCCCTCACGGGCACCGATGAGAAGCTCGCCCGCGGCGTTCTCGGCGAGGACACGGGCATGAAGCCGGCCCCAGCCGGAACGCAGCTCCTGCCAGCGGCCGTCGTGGCTGAGGAAGATGCCGCCTTGAGCAAGCGCCACGACCAGGCGGCCTCGCCACAGGCTCGAGGCGCTCGCCTTGAGCGTGGGCAAGCCCGCGCCGAGATCGCCGTCCGCCCCGAACACGCCGCTTCCGCCGACCGCCACGACTCCGGCTTCCGTCAATACCACGCCATCCACCTCGGACCCGCCCCAACGTTCGGGCGGTGAGGAGGCGACGGGGAGCGTCACGAGCTGGAGTGGTCGTCGCGCCGGGTCCGACGCCTCGAAGGCGTCGCGAACGCGATCGTGGACGCGTCGCCAGCCGAGCAGTCCGCCACCGATCCCGATGAACAGCACAGCGAGGGGGATCCACCGAAGAGCCGTGCGCACGGGGATCAGCCCTGTGCAGGAAGCGTGCCCCGCGATCGGCCGCGTCTCGCGGCACCGATCGTGTCGGCGCGCCCGCGATGCGTCACCGCGCGCCCACGACCGATTCGTCGCGCTCGAGGGCCTTGCCCAGCACGCTGCCCTGGGACTGCGCGGGCGGAGCGATGCCCAAGAGGGCCGACAGCGTCGGGGCGATGTCGATCTGGCGGATCGGGCCGAGCTCGACTCCCCTCGCCACCCCCTCGCCCGCAAGCGCAAAGGCGCCGCGCAGCTCGGCGCGCTGGGGACCGAAGAGGTGCTCACCCGAGGGATGGCGCACGCTCACGATTTCGCCGCGCAGCGCCGACGAGGAGTAATAGCCCGGTGCCAGGTCCACGTAGAGATCGCCGCCGATCGGCCCGCCGATCGCGGGCTCGTTCGCCGGGTCCCGCGGGTCGAGGATCGCGGTCACGACCGGCTCTCCGGTCTCCGGGTCGCGGATCGCGCGCAGGGCCGCCTTGAGCCTGTCCAGGACCTGGGACTCCTCCGTGGGACGGACGATCCCTTCCTTGCGGCCGACGCGGTTGATCAGGAAATAGCTGGAGTTGCCGGGGAAGTACACCGCCTGCGTGCGGGAAAGGTCGATCTCGCCATCCGCCGCCAGCGCCAAGAGGCCGGCCCGCTGCAAGGCGATGTTGAAGTTCACCGTTCGGTTGGCCGCGCCCATGCCGTGATCGGTGCCGACGGCCAGGATCGTGTCGGCGGGCAGGCGGTCGAGGAGATGACCCACGTACGCATCCGCGAGGGCTAGCGCCCTGTCGAGAAAGGGCGCCAGCCTGCGGGCGATCTCGGGATCGTGCCCGCGCAGGCTCGGGTCGAGGTAGCCGTACCAGAGGTGCAGCTGCTCGTCGGGGAACGGCAGGTAGCCGACCAGGACGTCCCACTTGGTGGCGTCCAGCCCGAAGTCCATGATGCGCCGGAACTGGCGCTCGACGAGGTGGGCGGTTTCGAGGTAGCGCGCCTCCGCGGTTCCGTCGCCCCCCAGCCAGATCGGGGGCCCGAGGCCCCCATCCTTATATAGGTCGTCCGCGCCGTTGCCGACAAAGCCCCCGGTGGCTCGAAGGGCTGCAGCCTCGAGAACCGTCCGATTGCTGTGGATGATGGAGCCCTCGGCCAAGACGAGCAGCAGGTCCGAGCCGTCCGGGGCCAGCGAGTAGAGGCGCAGGTGCAGGCCGAAGCTGCCGGCCTCAGTCCGCACGGTCAACCCCTGGAATGCCTCGGCCGACGCCTTGGGAGGGGACGGCTTGAGGACGACGCCCGCTCCGGCCTGCTTGCCGGTCGTGACGTAGAGCGAGTCGAAACCGTCGATCGGATCGGCCGGATCGTCGTAGACCAGGGCCGCGAGCTGCGTCCCCGCCGCCGCGATGTCGAATTCCTTGAGCGCTCCCTGGTGGGGAGGAAGGATGCCGCGCCAGCCGGCCGCAGGGCCGAGTCTCAGGTCCTTGCCCGTGAACGCCGCCGGCGACATCCTGCGGTCCTGGTAGCCGTCGAAGAGCGTGAGCCTCCATGCGTAGTTGCCGCCGAAGCGCTTCTCCTCCTGGAAGGGGGCAAAGGGCCACGTCTGCGTCGCGCTCAGCACGGCAGCGTCGAGGCCCTGGCGCGCCGCGGTCACCCACAAGGGCTCCGCCCGCAGCATCTCGGTGGTGTACCCGGAGACTGCCGTCAGCACGTTCTCCCCCGGCACGGTGACCTCGATGCCGGCGATCCCATTGCGGTCGCTCCAGGCGCCCGTGTAGAGCGCCGCGTGGCCGGAAGGGGTTTTGACAGGGAGCGCGGTCAGGGAGCCGGCCACCGAAGCGGCGCCCGACGCGCGCAGCCTGGCGAGATTGGGCATGACGCCGCGTCGAACCGCGTCGTCGATGATGGGTGCCGCGGCGCCGTCGATGGTGACGAGCACGAGGCGGGCGCGGCCGCGAACGTAGGGGAAGCGGAAGCGGGGCAGCTCGGGGCGGCCGGCTTCCTCCCACGCCCCCAGCCAGAGAGCGCCGATGCGCTCGGATGCCTTCTGCAGTCGCGCGACCAGCCGCCGCTCCTCGCCCTCGAACAGCGCCGTGTAGTAGGCGTTGCCGTAGCGATCGTCGTAAGGCGTGTCCGCGTAGTCGCGAGACCCCGCGTCGGCCTTGTCCGCAGCGAGCAGTGGCGCCGCCTCCCGGAAGGACTCCAGGAGCGCCTCGAAGCCGAGCTCCACGGGATCGCGGCGCGCCACGGCCGGGGCCGGGGACAGCTGTGGCACGAGCTGGCGCTCGAAACGCTCGAACAGATCCGATTCCCAACGCCCGTGCACGCCCTTCTGGCTCGTGAGCTGGCCGTCGTAGTTGAGGACCGCGTGGAGCGGAACGTGGACGTCGCCGACGTAGTGGCCCAGCGTCGCGGCCAGCTCCAGGACGCGGCCCGGATCGCGCGCTCCGAAGGCCCGCACGAGGTCGCGGTAGACCTCGGCGATTCGCCACGGCGCGCGTCCCTTGGCGACCGCCTCGGCGCCGTGCCGGCGCAAGTGCTCGGCCTCGTCGTGAGGGATCGTGCCGAAGGGATAGCTGCCGAAGGCGTCCAGGTCGAGAAAGTGGTTCGGATCCTCGCCGGCGACACCCGCGCCGCGCCAGAGGTCGGGGTCGATCGAGTGCTCGGCGAGGAAGTCGGCGTTCTGCTCGAACAACGATCGGAGCGGCGGAGGCAGCGTCGCGATGGCCTGGCGGTTGACGACGCGGTGTGCGGAGAAGCCCCAGGCATGCGTCCGAGCGCAGAGAGGCAGCAGCGCGAGGACCAGCAACAGGCGCTTCACGCGGAGTCGACTACCGAAGCGTGACCGAGAGCTGGAGCGGACGCCCGCCCCGCAGGACCGTGGCGCGGATCGCGGACTCGTTCTGGAGCCGTGTCCAGAGTCCGATCAGCGCCGGCAGGCTGTCCGTAGGCGTGCCATTGACCTCGGTCAACACATCGCCCGCCTGGATGCCGAGTTCCGTGAGCAGGGTTCCGGATGCGACTCGGACGAGGCGCAGCCCGACGATGCGGCCATCCTCGGTCGCCGGCTGGAGGGCCGTCTCTCCGAGTATGCGGGGAATCTCGCTGGCGAGGCGCCTTTGGACGTGCTCGCGCGAGAGAGCCTGCTCCACGACCACCGGCTCACCGGGCGTGGGTTGCATCGCGGGCTCGGGAGGCGGGGGGATCGAGGGCGCCGGCGCGGGAGAGGGCGCTCCGGCCAGCCGGAGCTCGACGCTCTGACCACCGACGTCGAGCACGACCCGGTCGGGTGCCACCTGAGTGAGGCGCGCGCCGAAGGCCTGCTCGCCAACGGTCACGACGCGAACCCGATCGCCCGAACGCAGGATCGCGACCCCGCCCCCGGGGTGCACGCTCGTGATCACGCCGACAGCGGTCAACTCGGCCACGGCGACGGCGGCGATCGCCAGAGACATGGGCGGCTCAAGCTAGCTGATGGAGCGCGGGAGTGTCAACGAGGAGGTCGACCGACTGCTGACCGCTGCCATCCTCCGTCTATACTCCGGCTCTCGCATGGCCGCGTATCAACTCCCCGCGCCGCCGATGCCGGCGGCGGAGCGAGCGCTCGTCCGCGTCCGGCGCTTCTTCACCGCGACGTGGCGCGGCCGCGTCCTGCTTGGCGTCCTGGCCGTGGTGCTCGTGGACGGCTTCGTTTTCGATCTCGGTGCGCTGGGCGGCCTGGCGAGGGGCCTGCTCTGGCTCTACTGCCTGGTCGGCGCGGTCCTGTTCACGACATGGGCTTTCCGCCGTCTGCTCTGGCGCATCCGGACCAAGCTGCTGGTGTCGTACCTGTTCATCGCCGTCGTCCCGATCGTCCTGCTCGGCCTGCTCTTCTCGATCGCCTGGTTGCTGTTCTCGGGGCTCGTCGGCTCGCACCTGGTCCTGACGGAGCTGGATCGGGCGGGCCAGGTGATGCAGACCACGGCGCGAGCGTCGTTGCGCGGGCTGCCGGCGGAGCCCGCTGCGCTCGAGAAGGCGCTGACGGCCCGCCTCGCGCCGGCGCGGGAGCTGCATCCGTCGCTGCGCTTCGTCTTCGTGCGCGGGGGCCGGCGCGTCGCGGGGGATCCCGGTCTGCCCACGGCGCTTCCCGCATGGCTCGAGTCGCAGGGTTTCGCCGGCCTCGTGAAGGCCGGCGAAGGGGAGGTGCTGCGAGGGCTTTGGCGCGAGGGCGACGAGTTCCTTCTCCTCGAGTCGCCTCTCGACAAGAAGATCTTCGAGAGGCTGTCCGCGCGCACTGGCATCCAGATGTACACGGCCGGCGGTACGCTGCACTCACAATCCGACCAGAGTGGAGTGAGTTTCGACCTCGACGACTCCAGCGCACGACGGCTCGGCGACGCGCCCGCCGGTGGCATGGCTTTCTTCGCCACGCCCGAGCGCACCGACTGGGAGACCGGCAAACGCGAGTCGGATCCGATGACGTTCGGGTTCCAGCCGATCGAGCTGATCCGGCACCTGTCCCCGGGCTCTTTGAACATGGCGGACCTGCTCGTGAAGGCCCTTGCGATCGTGGCGGGCGTCTTTCTTTTCGTCTACGTCATCGCCCTGGGACTCGGCCTGCTGTTGGCGCGCTCCATCACCGGCAGCATCCATGCGCTCTCGATCGGGACCGACCGGCTTCGGCAGGGAGACTTCAGCCACGTGATCAAGGTCACGAGCCGCGACCAGCTCGGCGAGCTGGCCGAGTCCTTCAACTCGATGGGCCGCGGCATCGAAGATCTGCTCCGTCACCGCGCCGAGAAGCAGCGTCTCGAGGAGGAGCTGCGCATCGCCCGGCAGATCCAGATGAGCCTGCTCCCTCCCCAAGGAGCGATCACCCTGCCCGGCCTGCGCATCGCGGCGCTGTGCCTTCCGGCGGCCGAGGTGGGCGGAGATTACTACGACCTCATCCCGCTCTCCCCGACGCGGATGGGCGTGCTGATCGCCGACGTCTCCGGCAAGGGGACCTCGGCGGCTCTCTACATGGCCGAGCTCAAGGGCCTGGTGCTGTCGCTGTCGCGCATCTACGACTCGCCGGCGAAGCTGCTGTGCGAGGCGAATCGCATCCTCTCGGCAAACATGGACGCGCGCTCGTTCATCACGATGACCTACGCCGTGGTCGACACGGCGGCTGCGAGCATGCGTTACGCGCGCGCGGGGCACAGCCCGATCCTGCACCTAGAGAAGTCGACCGGCCGGACGCGGGTCCTCACCCCGCCGGGCCTCGGCCTTGGCATCGATCGCGGTGACCGCTTCGAGAGGATCCTGGAGGAGGCTCAGGTGCCGCTCGCTCCCGGCGATTCTTTCCTCTTCTTCACCGACGGGCTGTCGGAGGCGATGAACTCACGAGCCGAGTTGTTCGGCGAGGCGCGGCTCCGCGAGATCCTCGAGCAGAGCGAGTCCCTCGGCAGCGACGAATTGAAGGAGCGCATCCTCGAGGAGATCCGCCGCTTCGTGGGCGAGGCGGCGCAGCACGACGACATGACGCTGGTTATCCTGAAGGTGGCATGAGGTGCAGATCCTCATCCTGGCCGTGCTCATGAACGCACAGGCGGACCTCGTGCTGCGGGGCGGGCGGGTCTGGGCCGGGAAAGGGCTGCCCGAAGCCAGAGCGCTCGCCGTCCGCGGCGAGCGCGTCATCGCCGTGGGCAGCGAAGCCGACATGGCGTCGCTCACGGGTCCCGGCACCCGGGTCGTCGAGCTGCGTGGCCGGCTGGTCGTGCCCGGTTTCAACGACGCCCACGTCCATTTCCTCGACGGCGGCTTCGGCCTGCTGTCGGTCGACCTGCGCCCGGCGAAGGACGAAGCGGATTTCGCGCGCCGCCTGGGCGAGCACGCGAAGACGCTTCCCAAGGGGACGTGGATTCTGCAGGGCAACTGGGACCATCAGGCCTGGCCATCGAGGGCCGAGCCGACGCGGCAGCTCATCGACGCGGTCACGCCGGAGCACCCGGTGTTCGTCAGCCGTCTCGACGGGCACATGGCCCTGGCCAACTCGCTGGCGCTGCAGATCGCTGGCGTCACCCGCGATACGACGGCGCCCGAGGGTGGCGAGATCGTGCGGGACGCCGCGGGCGAGCCCACTGGCCTGTTGAAGGACAACGCCCAGGAGCTGGTGTTCAAGGTCGTGCCCGAGCCGACTCGGGAGATGAACCTGCGCGCCGCGCGCGCGGCGCTGCGGGAGGCCGCGACGCATGGCGTGACCACGATCCAGGACAATTCCAGCGTCGATGCCTTGCCGACCTACCAGGAGCTGCGGGCTCGGGGCGAGCTGACCGCGCGCTTCTACGTGTGGCGGTACGCGTCGCCGTCCCTGGATGCATTGAAGCGCACCGGCGTGCGCACCGGCCTCGGCGACGATTGGATCCGGCTGGGGGCGCTCAAGATCCTCTCCGACGGCTCGATCGGGTCCGCGACCGCCGCGCTGTTCGATCCCTTCACGGACAACCCCAAGTCCACTGGCCTGCTCCTCTATACGAATCGGGAGCTCGAGCGCCTCATCCTCGACGCCGACGCCGCCGGCTTCCAGATCGCCGTCCATGCGATCGGGGACCGCGCCAACGCCCTGGTCCTCGATGCGTTCGCGAAGGCCGTGAAGGAGCACGGCCCGCGTGACCGCCGCTTCCGCATCGAGCACGCCCAGCACGTTCGCGAGGGAGATCTGCAGCGCTTTCGCGAGCTGAACGTCGTCGCCTCGGTTCAGCCTTCCCACTGCATCGACGACATGCGCTTCGTCGAGAAGCACATCGGACCGCAGCGCCTGCCCGATGCGTACCGCTGGGCATCGTTCCTGAAGGCCGGGGTGACGCTCGCTTTCGGAACCGACTGGTTCGTCGAGCCCCTCGACCCCCGTCTCGGGCTCTACGCGGCAGTGACACGCGAGTTCCGGGAGGGCGGTCCGCCCGGAGGCTTCCAGGCTCAGGAGCGAGTGTCGTTGGAGGATGCGATCGACGCCTACACGCGTGGCTCGGCTTTCGCGGAGTTCGCCGAGAAGGACAAGGGCACGCTCGCTCCCGGCAAGCTCGCGGACCTCGTCGTCTTCGAGCGCGACCTGTTCGCGATCCCGCCCCGGGAGATCCTGACGACGCCGGTGGACTTGACCGTCGTGGGCGGACGCGTCGTCTTCGAACGTGGGAGAGACGCACCGCGTTGAAGGCGGAGCGCTCGGCTGAGCTCGAGTCGCTGGCCCGCCGGCTGGGCCACGACTTCGCGGACCTGGGCCGGCTCGACCGCGCCCTCACCCACACCAGCCACGCCAACGAGGCCGGGCCCGAGGTCCGGCACAACGAACCCTTCGAGTTTCTGGGCGACGCGGTGCTTGGCTTCCTGGTCGCGGACCAGCTGCACCGGCGCGATCCGGAGGGCGACGAGGGCACCAAGACCCGCATGCGCGCGCACCTGGTTGGGGAGCCCGGCCTCGCACGGCGGGCGCAGGCTCTCGGGCTGCCCGAGCTTCTGCTCCTCGGGCGCGGCGAGGAGAAGACCGGAGGGCGGCGGAAGGTGACGCTCTGGGCCGACGCCTACGAGGCGGTCGTGGCTGCCGTGTACCTGGACGGCGGGGTCGAAGCCGCGCGGCGCTTCATCGAGCGGGACTTCGGCGCCGAGATCGCGGCCGGACCGCAGGATGCGATCGTGGACCACAAGAGCGCGCTCCAGGAGCTGCTCCAGTCGCGGGGTCAGGCCGTCCCCGAGTACGCGGTCGTGGAGGAGAGCGGCCCGAGCCATCGGCGCCGCTTCCGCGTCGAGTGCCGCATCGCGGGACGCGGGGTCGCGGTCGGCGAGGGCTCGTCGAAGAAGGAGGCCCAACAGGAATCAGCGCGCCGCGCGCTGGAGTTGCAGCGGTAGCCTCGACGCAGCGCGTGAGGCGAGTTCGGGCGATGGAGGCGGAGCGTTACCAAGTCGCGCGAAGCGGGACTCACTCCCGCGAGTGCGCTTGATGAAGTCTAGCGCGGAGCCGCAGTCGCCCGCATGCCCCTAGACGATCCAGCCACCACCCAGGCACACCTCGCCGTCGTAGAAGACCGCGGCCTGTCCGGGAGTGACGGCGCGTTGCGCTGCGTCGAAGCGGACTCGGACCCGGCCGTCGCCGACGGGCGTCAGCATCGCAGGCGCTTCGGCGTGCCGGTAGCGGATGCGCACGTCGGCGCGAAGCTCTCCTCCGGGCGGCGGAATCGAGAGCCAGTTCACATCACGCGCCACCAGGCTGTCGGCGAGCAGCGCCTGCTCGTCCCCGACGACGACCGTCGCCGACTCCGGCAGCACGCGCAGCACGTAACGCGCGCGCTGAGCGGTCACGCCGAGACCCTTGCGCTGGCCCACCGTGAAGCGATGGACGCCGCGATGCTCGCCGAGCGGGCGGCCCGCCTCGTCCACGATCGGCCCCGGCCGGACCGCGTTGGGCGCCTGGCGCTCCACGAAGCCGGCGTAGTCCCCGTCGGGCACGAAGCAGATCTCCATGCTCTCGGGCTTGTCCGCCACAGGCAGCCCTCGCTCCGCCGCGAGCCGCCGTACCGCGCCCTTCTCGAGCCCGCCGACAGGAAAAAGCGCCGTGTGCAACTGCTCCTGCGTCAAGCCGAACAGGAAGTAGGACTGGTCCTTCCGCCGGTCGTGGCCGCGGAGGAGGCGCACGCGCCCGGTGGCCGGGTCCTCGTCCTTCTGGGCGTAGTGGCCCGTTGCCACGTGCTCGACGTCGAGTGCGCGCGTCTTCTCGACCAGGCTGGCGAACTTGACATCCGTGTTGCAGTGGGCGCAGGGCAGGGGAGTGCGTCCCTCCAGGTAGTCGCGAACGAAAGGGGACACGACCCCGTCGGCGAACGACCGCTCCAGGTTCAGGACGTAGTGGGGGATGCCCAGCCGCGCCGCCACCGCCTTCGCGTCGTGGAGGTCGTCGAGCGCGCAGCAGCGGCCGAACGAGGCGCCGCCACCGTCGGTCTGATCGTGGAGCTGCATGGAGATCCCGACGACCTCGTGGCCCTGCTCTTTGAGCAGGGCGGCGGCCACGGAGGAATCCACGCCCCCGGACATCGCGGCGACCACGCGCACGACTCAGTATAGGCCGGCCTACGCGGCGCAGGCGCCGAGCCGTAGCCCGGCTTCGCGGAGCAGCTCATAGGCGCGCCGCACGTGGTGCTCCTCCGTACGCACGTTGCCGACGGCGAGGCGGAGGGTGGTGCGGCGATCGAGCTTGGTCGCCGAGAGGTAGGCCTCGCCGGTCGCGTTCACCGCGTCGGCGGTGGCCTCGTTGCGACGGTCGGCTTCCTCGGCCGTCACGCCGGCAAAGCGCAACCGGAAGCACACCACGGACAGCGGCGAGGGCGCCGCGACCTCGAAGAGCGCGTCCGTCTCGAGCCAGGACCGGAACAGCTGGGCGAGCCGGACGTGCTCCCGGATGCGGTCCGCGATACCCTCCACCCCGAAAGCGCGGATCACGAACCAGAGCTTGAGCGCGCGGAAGCGGCGGCCCAGGCTCACGCCGTAATCCATCAGGTTGGGGGCGATGTCTTCCTCGGGCGTGCGCAGATAGTCGGGGACCAGGCTGAAGGCGGCCTTCACGACCTCGGGCCGGCGCGTGTACAGCACCGACAGGTCGATCGGCACGAACATCCACTTATGGGGGTTCATGACGATCGAATCCGCGCGCTCGGCCCCGTCCAGCACGAAGCGCAGCTCGGGCGCCACCGCGGCCGCACCGCCATAGGCCGCGTCGACGTGAAGCCAAAGGCCCTCGCGGGCGCAGACGTCCGCGATCGCAGGCACGGGGTCGATCGCAGTCGTCGAGGTCGTGCCCGTCGTGGCGGTGACGGCGAAGGGCAGCAAGCCCGCGGCTCGATCCTCCGCGATCGCCTGGGCCAGCGCGCCGACGTCCATGCGGAACTCCGCATCGCAGCGGATCGCCCGAAAGCCCTCTCGGCCGATGCCGAGGACGATGCCGGCCTTCTCGACCGACGAGTGGGCCTGCTCCGACGCGTACATCCTCAGACGGGGCGCCCCGGACAGGCCGCGCTGGCGGGCGTTGAGCCCAGGCACGGCTTCGCGTGCCGCGGCCAGTGCGACCAGGGTGGAGGCCGAGGCCGTGTCCTGGATGACGCCAAAGAGCTTCTCGGGCAAGCCGAGCATCTGGCGCAACCAGTCGAGAACCACCAGCTCGAGCTCGGTGGCGGCCGGCGCGGTGCGCCACAGCATCGCGTTGGGGTTGAACGCGGCCGACAGCAGCTCGCCGAGGATCGCAGGAGCGGTCGATGAGTTCGCGAAATAGGCGAAGAACCCCGGGTGGTTCCAGTGGGTCAGGCCGGGGACGATCAGCCGCTCGACATCCGGGAGCAGCAGCTCGATGGGCTCCGGGCCGACCGGCGGGCGCTTGGGCAGCGCCGCCGTGACATCCCCCGGCCGTAGCCGGGACAGCACCGGATAGCGCTCGGGCTCGCCCAGGTATCGAACCACCCAGTCGACGAAACGCAGTCCCTCCCTGCGGAAGGCCTCGAGGTCGATGTCGCCTCCTGCAGCGCCCGGCCGCATCGGCGGCGGCTATTCGAGCTCGGTGACGATGAGCATCAGCACGTGGCTGCCGATGCGGAACTCGTTCTGGTTGTAGAGCACGTGCTGCTCGACCCGATCGAGGTCCACGAACGTGCCGTTGGTCGAGCCGAGGTCGCGGATGATCGCGTGCTCGCCGAGGATCTCGATCGCAGCGTGCAC
>Ga0075428_100002863_pt1 | contig 18816 bp, 17 predicted proteins | sample RhiMetdeltSRZDD2_FD_75291 | JGI IMG/M metagenome (GOLD analysis project Ga0075428, IMG submission 75291) | Populus rhizosphere microbial communities from Tennessee, USA - Rhizosphere MetaG P. deltoides SRZDD2 | ecosystem: Host-associated > Plants > Roots > Rhizosphere > Soil | place: USA... | reverse complement strand
AGTTCATGGGACACCGCGATGACGTGCCGGCGATTCTGACGGCGTCAGATCTTTTCGTACTCCCGTCGGCGTCGGAAGCGTCACCCAATGTCGTGCTTGAAGCGATGGCTGCGGGCCTACCCGTGGTGGCGTCGAAAGTTGGTGGCATTCCAGAGCTCGTCGCTGACGGCGTCACCGGCCGTCTCGTGCCACCGTCGGATCCCGACGCACTCGCCGCCGCCATCCTTGAGGTGCTCGATCACCCGAACCGAGGAGCGGCATTTGGGCAGGCTGGACGAATGCGCATTGCGCGCGAGTATTCGTTTGATCGCATGGTGGCGCAATTTGAAGCGTTGTACATGACCGGATCAGCGAACGCGGTAAGCGCCGTGCACAAGTCTTCAGGACCGAATCAATGTCCGGCATGAAGACAATCGTCAAGAACGCACTCATGAAGTCGTTTCTCGCCTCCGGCGTACCGGCTGCCCGAGACCGAGTCGCGACGCACCTGGGTCGCGGGAGGCTCACGGTTCTCGCATATCACCAGGTGAAGGAACCGGCTAACGACGGTTCTTCCGTCACGACGGCGGCATTCCGCGAGCAGATGCGCTATTTGCGGCAGCGTTACGAAGTGGTGCGTCTCGAAGATGGCGTGAAGCGGCTGGCACAGGCGCGCACCGCCGAACGTTTGGTCTCGATCACATTCGACGACGGATATCTCGACAATGCGACGGCGGCCGCACCGATCATGCACACCGTCGGATTGACCGCGACGTTTTTCGTCTCTACGGACATGATCGGATCGACACAACCTTTTCCTCACGATCTGGAGCGCAGACGCGCGCCCCAGCCGCATATGACGTGGGATGATCTACGGCACCTCGTCACACTCGGGTTCGACATTGGCTCTCACACCTGCAGCCATGCCGATATGGGCACCATTCCGTCCGAGCAGGCGCAACGGGAGCTGCGGCTCTCCAAGGAACGTCTTGAAGCGGAATTGCACCAGCCGGTCCGATTGTTCGCGTTTCCTTACGGTGGTCGTCGCAACATGCGTCCGGAGACAATCGACGCCGCCCGGCGCGAATACGACGTATGCTGCTCGGCCTATGGCGGACACAACACGACGCCCGTCGATCCGGCCAACATCCGGCGTATTGTGATTTCTTCCGGCGTGAGTTTTCTGGCTTTTCGCGCGCTCCTCGAAGGCTGGCCGATGCTCCGTCTCACCAATCCCCGGCCCGCCGCTCCGTCGATGATCACCACTGTTCCCGCTCGTTGATGCTCGAGTGATTCACCGCTGGCGCTCCCAACTCTCACGCGGTACCACAGCGAACTGCCGGGGCCTCGGCGTTGACTGTGCCATTCCTCGGTACAGAGCCACCCAGCGATCGCGGACACGTGTCCATCGATAGTCTTCACACGTCTGCCGGGCGTTCGCGGCCAGTTGCCGCGCCTGCTCCGGATCGTCGAGAAGTCGGATGACTCGATCCGCCGCAGCGGCCGCGTCACCGCACGGCACCAGGTAGCCGTGCAGTCCATCGGTGAGGATCGTTGGTACGCCTCCTGCGGCGGTCGAAACAACGACGCAGCCGCTGGCGAACGCCTCGAGAACGGAGGTCGGCATGTTGTCGATCTCGGGGGTCTGCAGGTAAATGTCGGCCTCGGCGTAATACCGCCACATCTCGGATGGTGAAACAGCACCTGCGAAGTGCACGTGTCGCAGCCCTCGCGTCTCCACTTCGCGACGAAGCAATTCCATCTGCGACCCCGCGCCGACGAGAGTTAAGGTTGCCTGTGGAAATCGCGCCTGGACAATTTCAAACGCTCGCACCACGCAGGCGACGTTGTAGATCGGCTCAAAGTTGCGCGTGCACAGCAACCGCGGCCCGAAATCTGTGCGAATGCGGAACTTGAACAGGTCGAGATCCACGATATTGGGAATGATTTCAGCGGCAATGCGAAACCGTGCGAACACGTCCTGAAGAAATGCCGACGGAACGACGTTCGCGTCGACGCGGCGCAGAACCAGACGTGCGATTCGCGATCGCTTCAGGTGATCCGGTGCCTCGCCGCTTCGATAATTGAGGACAACCGGTTTTCGCAAAAGCCGCGCGACTAAGACGGCCGGCGTCGGCGCCAACAGAAACGACAGGTATGACGCCGAGAACACGTGAACGACATCGACATGGCGCAACCTGGTAAGAAGAGTCGGCCAGTAGGTGATCTGCGTCACGAGCGTGCGTATGAACTTGACGTCCGCCAACCGTGGGAAAACCGGCGGCAGCGGATTGATCGGAAGCAGCTCCGCTTCGATGTCCGGATCGGACTCCCAGGCCTTCAACAACCGATGCGCCTGGACGGCTTGCCCTCCGAGTATGCGTAGGGTTGGTGCGACTAGCGCGACTCTCAATCGGGCCGGCATGTGCCGCTGGGCTGTGCAAGTGTCGCACCAGCCGCTGAGCAGCGCCGACTCGGCGCGAGAACGAAATTAGTTGAACCGTCCCGCGGATACACGACTTCCTCAAAGGTGGTAACAACCGCACCAAGATCAGAACGCCCACAACCTCAGCCGCCCTAACGAAGGGGCTCGAACGGAACACTTGAGGGAGTACCAGTGGAAAACTCGCCACAACGGAATGGCACCTCCCTTGCTGAGATTCGATTCGTGAGTCGTCGCGTCATCGCCTTACATCCCGGGCGGCCATCCCACTCGGAGTTCGCCGTATTCCCGCACAACCGTGAACGGCTGGTCGCACACCATCACAACGAAGACCGCCGTCAGTTCGCGTCCGGTGTCTCGCAAGGGTCAGTCCCGAACCTCCGGCGTGACCGCATCGAGTGCTCCGAACGGCGCCTCCGCAAGACCTAGCCAGCCATGTGCGGTATTGCGGGCATCGTTTCCTCCGAACGCCTCAATCCCGACGATCGCGAACGCGTCGTCCGGATGCGGGACGTCATCGCGCACCGAGGGCCAGACGATGCAGGTTTGTTTGTCGATGAACAGGCGGCGCTGGGCCATCGCCGTCTCAGCATCGTGGATCTCGCCGCGGGGCACCAGCCAATTTCGAATGAGAGCGACACGACGTGGATTGTTTTCAACGGTGAGATCTACAACCACGTGTCGGTACGCGAGCGCCTCGAGTCGGCCGGTCATCGCTACAGGACCCGATCCGACACGGAGACGATTGTTCACGCCTACGAGCAGTGGGGTGACGAGGCAGTTGACCATTTGCGAGGAATGTTCGCCTTCGCAATCTGGGACAGCTCGCGCCATCGGCTGTTGCTGGCGCGCGATCGCCTCGGCGTAAAGCCGCTGTATTGGGCGCTCGCCGGCGACCGACTGCTCTTCGGGTCGGAAATCAAGGCCATTCTCGAAAGCGGTTTGATTCGTGCCGAAGCGAACGAGGAGGCGCTCCCTGAACTCCTCGGCACACGCTATCTGTCAGGCACGGAGACATTGTTCAGAGGTATTCATCGTCTTCAGCCAGGACACACGCTGACCTTCGAGCACGGCCGCGTCTCGATTCGTCGCTATTGGGACATTCCGGCCGGGCGGCGAGTCGACGAAACAGCCCGTCTCTCGGACACCGCGCTCGTGCAACGATTTCGCGACTTGCTCGAGGAAGCGGTTCGAATCCGGCTGATGGCGGACGTCCCGCTGGGAATGTTTTTGTCGGGCGGCCTCGACAGCAGCGCGATCGCCGCGTTGATGTCAAAGATGATCGATCGGCCGCTGCAGACCTTTTCGGTCGCGTTCAAGCAGCGCGCGTTCAGCGAGCTCGACTACGCCCGCCAGGTCGCCCGCGCCATCAAGGCCGACGCGCATGAAATCGTGATCGATGATCAGGACTTCTTCGGCGCGCTGCCGCAATTGATTTGGCACGAAGATGAACCAATCGCTCACCCGTCGAGCATTCCGCTGTATTTCGTCAGCGCGCTGGCGCGCGAGCACGTGAAGGTCGTACTGACCGGCGAAGGCAGCGACGAACTCCTGGCAGGGTACGGAAAATATCCGCGAGCACTTGCAAACTGGCGCGCGGGCGCGGCGTACGCGCTGGTTCCCGGGCCCTTGAGAAGATGGATGGCGAAGAGCGTTGTGCCGAGCATGCCAGGCACCCTCGGCCGCTATGCGGCCCGATCATTTCTGGTCATGCCGCGAACACCCGAAGCCATGTTCTTCGACAACTTCGCCGCAATAGGATTGCGCCGGCAAGCCACGCTGCTCTCACCGCGGTTTGCCAACCTTGCGACCGCGGAGCGCGCCTACGGACCATCACGCGCTTTCTTCGATGCGGCGAGTCGGCGCAGCACCACACTCGACCGCCTGTTATACGCCGACATGAAGACCTATCTGGTGGAACTCCTGATGAAGCAGGACCAGATGAGCATGGCGGCCTCGATCGAAAGTCGCGTTCCATTTCTCGATCACCGGCTCGTCGAATTCGCTGCGGGACTGCCGCCACGAATGAAACTTCGCGGGTTTACGACCAAGTGGATCCTGCGTGAGGCGGTGCGTGAAATCCTCCCGCCAGAGATTCTGACGCGGAAGAAGATGGGCTTTCCCGTTCCGTTCGGTATCTGGATGCGCGGGCCGTGGAAGGACCTGGCGCGCGATGTGTTGCTCGATGTTCGCAGCCGGCAGCGCGGGATTATCGAACCCGCCGCAGTCGAACGGCTGATTTCCGGCCACGCGGCGGGAACCATGGATGGCGCCGACGCAATCTGGAGCCTCCTCAACCTCGAGCTGTGGTACCGCACCCACATCGATGGCGAGGGCGTGCAAGCGATTAGCCGCAAGCCGTTGACTCTTCCTTCCGCTACAGCCCTGAGGGCAACCGCATGAACCTTCTGTGGGTGAATGCGGGACTGCTGCTGCCGCTCGACAAGGGAGGCAAGCTGCGGACGTGGCACTTGATGCGACAGCTCGCTCGAAGTCACGACATTTCCTATGTGTCCTTTGCCGATGCGTCCACGACCGCGGTAGACATTGCGGGCATGCGCGAAGTCGCCTCGCACGTGGTGACAATCCCAAGGACAGAGGCTGCAAAGGGGACGGCGAGGTTCTATCTCGACGCGATGCAGTATCTCGTCGACCGCGTTCCCTATGCCGTGGCGAAATATCGCTCCGCCGCCTATCGACGCGCGGTCGAGCAGTTGTTGGCCACGCAGCGGTTCGACGCGATCGTCTGCGATTTCCTCGTGCCTGTCGTGAACCTGCCGGACACACTGCCGTGTCCGGCGATTCTGTTCACCCACAACGTTGAATCGGAGATCTGGCGCCGCCACGTCGAGACGGCGCGCAATTCCGTTTCACGTCGTCTGCTCGAGGCGCAGTGGGGACGCATGCGGCGTTTTGAACGTGCGGCGCTCGGCCGATTCGATCTCGTCCTTGCCGTCTCTGATGCGGATCGACAGACGTTCGGACGCTTGTTTCCGGATGCGCTCACCGCGCCGGTCCACGTCGTCTCGACCGGTGTCGACACGGCGTATTTCGCGCCAATGAGCGACCACCAGCCAGCAAAACGCTCCCACCTGGTGTTCACCGGCTCGATGGACTGGCTGCCGAACGAGGACGGCATGCAGTACTTCGTGCGCGAGATTCTGCCCCTCATCCGGCAGCTGGAACCCGACGCGACACTGAGCATCATCGGACGATCGCCGACGCCGGCGGTCAGGCGCCTTGCCAACGATCATGGCGTCCGCGTGACCGGCAGCGTCGACGATGTGCGGCCCCATGTGTCCGAGGGTTCCGTGTATGTGGTTCCGCTCCGCATCGGCGGCGGCACCAGGCTCAAGATCTTCGAAGCAATGGCAATGGGCAAAGCCGTCGTGTCGACGACAATCGGCGCCGAGGGCCTGCCCGTCACCCCAGGACAACACATCGTTATCGCCGACGAGCCGCAGCAGTTCGCGGAAGCGGTCGTGCGCCTCGTTCGTGACGACGAGATGAGACGACGCCTCGAGGTGGAGGCGCGAAAACTGGTGGTGGAGCGGTATGACTGGTCCGCGGTCGCGCGCGACTTCGAGGACGCGCTGGAACGCGTCTGTCGTGCGCGCGTCGCGGCATAGAACCGGCAAATGTAGGGCGCGGTCCCGCGCCAGTTGGAGGACGAGAGGGCGATGAGGGTTTCTGTTTTTGGTCTTGGCTATGTCGGCAGCGTGTCAGCCGCATCGTTTGCCGCAGACGGACATACGGTCGTCGGCGTCGACGTGAATCCAGATAAAGTCGCGAGCCTCAACGAAGGACGCAGTCCGATCGTCGAAAAAGGTCTCGACGAATTGATTAAGACGGCGACGGCAAATGGGTCGCTTCGCGCGACGACAAGCACCGACGAGGCGATCCAAGCGACCGATCTCTCGCTTCTGTGCGTTGGCACTCCCAGCCGCAAGAACGGGAGCCTTGATTTGTCGTACTTGACCCGCGTCTGCGAACAGATCGGAACCGCCTTGAAGTCAAAACCCGATTACCATGTCGTCGTGGTGCGCAGCACGGTGCTGCCGGGAACGACGCATCAGATCGTCATTCCGGCACTCGAGCAGGCATCGGGCAAGAAATACGGAACCGGCTTCGGCGTGACGGTGAATCCCGAATTCCTTCGCGAAGGCACGGCAATTCACGATTTTCGTCATCCGCCCCTGACCCTCGTTGGCCACAATTACGCGTCCGACGCCGCTCCGGCACAAGCACTGTATGCCAACGTGCAGGCGCCGCTCGTGAACACCAGCATCCGAACAGCGGAGATGATGAAGTACGCGAGCAACACGTGGCACGCGTTGAAAGTCTGCTTTGCGAATGAAATAGGAAACCTGTGCAAGCGGCTGGAGATCGACAGTCATGAAGTGATGGACATCTTTTGCCGCGACGAGAAACTGAATTTGTCGTCCTACTACATGAAGCCGGGCTTCGCGTTCGGCGGTTCCTGCCTGCCGAAAGACGTTCGTGCGCTGCAGTATCGCGCGAAGGAAGTCGACCTCGAGCTGCCAGTGATTCAGTCCATTCTTGGGAGCAACCAGCTCCAGGTCCAGCACGCGCTCGATCAGGTAATGGAGAGCGGCAAGAAGCGGATCGGTCTGCTCGGGTTCAGCTTCAAGGCCGGCACCGACGACCTGCGCGAGAGCCCGATGGTCATTCTCGCCGAGGCTCTTCTCGGCAAAGGATACGACCTGCGCATCTACGACAAGAACGTCTCGATCGCCCGGCTGGTTGGGGCAAACAAGGAATACATCAATAAACAGATCCCTCACCTGTCGTCGCTGCTGTGCGAAACGATCGATGAAGTGATCGACAAATCAGACGTGATAGTGGTCGGCAACGCGGCGCCCGAGTTCTCAGACGCGCTGAAGAAGACGCGCCCCGAGCAGCGTATTGTCGATCTTGTGCGGGTGAAGACGGATCGGGCGCAGATTCCCGCGAGATACGAAGGAATCTGCTGGTGAATAGTGAAATTTCAGCTCACAAAGACAAGAACCTCTCCATCTTCTGCCAGATTCCCTCGAGGCTCTTCAGCAACTGATGGTCGTCGTCGAGCATGTGAAGCTCGACGTTCGGCCGGCGATCCGCCCACCGCTGAACCGTGTCTGGGTTGACGGCCGTGTCGAACCGTCCTTGAAACACCTGCACAGGCTGTGAAAGTTGTGCCTCGAGTGCGGTGTATCGCCCTGCGTCTGCGTACAATTCATAATGCACCGGCATCATCCGACCGTAGCCGTAGTGGAACACGCCAAGCGCGTTGGACGACTTCCACGCGTCGAGGCCACGATCCCCAAGTTCGCTCAACCGGTTTCCGTCAAAGTCGAGGGCCGGTGCCAGCAACACGACTCGCGTGATTCGATCCGGATGTCGTAGCGCCGCCTGGACTGCGACAAATCCACCGAGACTCGAACCAACGACCACGAATGGCCCTTCCGCACTCGCCAGCGCTTTCTCGACCTGCTGCAGCATCCGTGTGACCGTCAGCGTCGAAAAATCCGGCTCGTTCAGATCGGGGACGATGACGCGAATGCCGCGTTCGGTGAATTTCCGCGACAGGAAGGTCGCCTTCGACGACTGAGGAGAGGAAGCAAATCCGTGCAGGTAGAGGACCTGCATCAGATCATGACCTTACAGCCGGGACGACACCGGCACTCGATCGAGCCTTCGCCGTCGGTCGAATAGTCGTAGGTCAGCTCCTCCCCTTTCCGGATATTGCGTGCCGCAATGATCCAGATCGTGTCGCCAATCACACGCGTGTAGCAATTGGGTTCGCAGGCGTGGTTGATGTACCGTGCGACATTGCCGCCGACCGCGGCGTCGCGAACGTACAGACGATTCAGCTTGAAACACCAGATGTGACCGTTCTTCAGGTACCGCTGCTCGCGTTTCAAGCTTTCGCGATTGGTGATCTTTTCACCATCGTAGGTGACGATGCGTTTGTTTTTGGGGATCGGCTGGGTTGCGAATACTCCCCAGCCCTGAATTTTGGAACGACGTTTCTCGATCAAGCGGATACGTAGTTTACCAGTACCGCACCCGCCCAACGTCAACGTGCACGAAGTTCAGATCGGGATAAAAGCCGACGCCGCCGATCTTCAGCGCCCTGGCGGCATCCCGCAGGTGATTCAGCTTGACGCCGGGAACTCGAATATCGATTGCCTGGCCATCCATGTGAAGGCTGTGCGAGGCGACACCGGTGGCCGCGCCGCCCCGTTCGCGAAGTATCGCGTTGGTATGCGGCGACCGGTAACCCGAGATGATGTGAAACGGCTGATCGGTCTCGAGTGTGCCACCGAGCTCGTGCAACAGATCGAACACACGCGGATCGATCGGCTTGATCTCATTGGCTCTGAAGTCGCGAAGAATGTAGTTCAGGTCCTTCAGCGAATCCGGGAGATACGATCCGCCGGTGCAATAGGTCGTCTTCAGTCGCTCGCCGGTGTGCGTATTGAAAAAAGAGAGCGCGCGCTCAGGTACCTTCGCAACGGGCGATGAAGCGGAAGTCGCAGCGTGAACTTTCGACGGCACCAACGCGGACGCCGCCGCAACGGCTCCAAGTCCGAGGAATGCCCGGCGATGAAGGACCTTCTGTTCGTGCATGCACCTCTCCTCACGCGGCACAGAGCTGCCGCCGCTTCCGATGTTCTTGAAGTGAATGGCGGACTTATATTTCACCACGGAACATCTCCGACTTTCAAGCACAGCAAAACGCTAAGTCCGGCAATGTCATGACATTAAGGCTGTGCTTGCGGCGGTAGCTCGTCCATCGGAGCTCGTGCGCGGGATTGTTCACCGCCCTCGCAATTCCACAACTCGTCGCATCCTTTGTTATAGTGCGACAGATGGAAGGCATTATCCCCGCATGGGGGAGAATCCTTCGCGGCTATCGCCCTGCCCTTTCGGTCGAGATTACCCGCGAATGTCCCCTCCGATGTCCAGGCTGCTACGCCTACGGCGACGACCACCTCGGTGGCGACGTGACACTTCGACAGGTCAGCGATTTCAAGGGACAGGAACTTGTCGATCGTTTTTTTGCGCTGATCGAAGCGCATCGACCGCTGCACGTCTCGATTGTCGGCGGTGAACCACTCGTCAGGTACCGCGAGCTCGGCCAGATTCTGCCGAGGTTGTCGCGAATGGGGCTGTATACGCAGGTCGTCACCAGCGCCGTTCGCCCAATCCCAGCAGAATGGATCGGCATACCCCGTCTGAAGCTGGTCGTGTCAATCGATGGGCTGCAACCTGAGCACGACGAGCGGCGCAAACCCGCGACCTATGACCGCATCCTGAAGCACATCAAGGGGCATCAGGTAACGGTCCATTGCACTGTCACGCGGCAGCAGTCTCGTCGCGAGGGTTACCTCGAGGAGTTCGTGCGGTTCTGGTCCGAGAATCCCGATACCAATCAGATTTGGATCAGCTTGTACACGCCGCAGGTGGGCGAGCAGTCGCCGGAACGGCTGGCGCCGGCCGATCGGGAGCGGATTGTCGCGGCACTCATGCATATGCGCAAGGGGTTTCCCAAACTGCGTATGCCGGCGGGTTTGATCGAGGCGTACGCACGACCGCCGCAGAATCCCGAGGACTGCATCTTTGCGCAAACAACGACATGCGTCTCGGCGGACTTCCAGCGTCAGATCGCGCCGTGCCAGTTTGGGGGTAACCCTGACTGCTCGAACTGCGGCTGCATCGCTTCGGCGGCGCTGAAGGCGGTTGGCCGGCACCGGTTGCCCGGCGGTCTGCGCGTCGGCGCCATATTCGAGCATTCCCTCACGGTTGGACGGGGGGTCCGACGGGTCCGCGGTTACGTGAGCTCCTGAGATACTGAATCGGTATGGCGAATGTCGCATCCTTCGACATCACGTCCGGTGTCGACCTCCAGGAAGTGGATAACGCAGTCAATCAGGCGCGCAAGGAAGTCGCGCAGCGTTACGACTTCAAAGGGTCTCGCGCGGCGATCGAGTTCAACCGCACTGAAAATACGCTCACGCTGGTCGCCGACGACGAGTTCAAGATGAACGCACTATGGGAGATCCTGCAGGGACGGATGGTCCGCCGTGGCGTGCCGACAAAGAATCTCACACCGGGCACGATCGAACGCGCGGCAAATGATACGGTGCGGCGCGTGATCACCCTGCAGCAGGGCATCCCAACGGAGGCCGCCCGGGATATCGTCAAGTTCATCAAGGACAACAAACTCAAGAAGGTGCAGGCGGCGATTCAGGCCGACCAGGTCCGCGTGTCTTCCAATTCCAAGGATGAGCTACAGGAGGCGATGCGGCTGCTGCGTGAGCACGACTTTGGCATAGCACTACAGTTCGGCAACTACCGCGGCTAGCAAGGAGGAGCGATGGCAAGCCGATGCCGACTGATTGTGATGGCGATGGGAGTGTCCCTCTCGTTGATGCCGTGTGCATGCTCGCGTTCGTCATCGCCGCCTGTCGATCAGACCAAGGCGGCCGTACCCGGCACAGGCACATCCACGCCGCCAGCTCAACCAGTCAATGAAGATGCCAAAGCCCTCGCGGCCTTTCTCGACCGCGTCAATCAATACGTCCTGGTGCATCAGAAGCTCGAGAACACATTGCCAAAGCTGTCAAAGGAGTCAACGCCGCAACAGGTTGATGCGCATCAGCGGGCACTGTCCAAACTGCTTCAGGATGCGCGCAAAGATGCGAAGCAAGCGGACATCTTCACACCCGAGTCGCAGGTGGTGATCAAGAAGCTGATTTCCAAGATCTTCAGTGGCCCGGATGGCCCGGGGCTGAGAGCCTCGGTGATGGACGAGAATCCAGGCGTCCCTAACCTGAAAGTGAACGATCGATATCCCGACGAAATCCCGGTGTCCACGATTCCGCCGCAGCTGCTGGAAGGACTACCGAAGCTGCCCGAGGAAATGGAATATCGCTTCGTCGGCAACGATCTCATCCTGATGGATACACACGCCCACATCATCGCCGACTTCATTCCGAATACCTTTACCAGGTGAGCGCGCTGTGACTGTGCTGAAGCGAGTTTCGGTTGCGTGCCTCATCATCGGCTTCTTCGTTCCGCTCGACGCTGCGCGCGTCCGCAGCGACGTCGCCGCCGCCCAGGCGCAACAGGCCGCCGCCCCCCTGCCGCTCACGATGCCGAACAAGGCGGACTCGCTCAAGTTCGCAATCCTCGGCGATTTCGGTACCGGCAGCAGGGAGCAGTATCAGTTAGCGGCGATAATGAAACGTGTGCACGACCAGTATCCGTTCAACCTGGTCACGCTGGTCGGCGACAATTTATACGGATCGGAGCGGCCGCAGGATTTCAAGAAGAAATTCGAAGACCCGTATAAGCCGCTTCTCGACGCCGGTGTGAAATTCTACGCGTCGCTCGGCAATCATGACGACCCGCAGGAGCAGCGCAACTACAAGCTGTTCAACATGGACGGCAAGCGCTACTACTCATTCAAGCCGGACGGCAATCAGAGCGTCCGGTTCTTCGCGCTCGAGAGTTCGTATCTGCAACCCGAGCAGGTCGCCTGGTTTGAACAGGAGCTCAAGGCGTCCAACTCAGACTGGAAGATTCCGTACTTTCATCACCCGCCATACTCGTCGGGGGAACGCCATGGATCCGATCCACAAATCCGCACTGCGCTCGAGCCATTGTTTCTGAAATACAACGTCAGTGTCGTGCTGACCGGGCACGACCATTTCTACGAACGCACCAAGCCGCAGAAAGGGATCGTGTATTTCGTCGTCGGAGCAGGCGGACAGCTGCGCAAGGGGAACATTGACACCAGGACCGGGTTGACCGCGGCCGGCAACGATCGCGATCAGAGCTTCATGATCGCCGAGATCAACGGTGATGAGATGTGGTTCAACGCGATTTCGCGTCAGGGACAGGTGTTCGACAGCGGCAGCTTTACGCGCCGGAAGTAGCTTTCTCGGTTTCTTTTTCCTTCTCCTTCTCTTTGTCCTTCTCCTTGTCCTTTTCCTTCCCCTTTTCGGCGGCCGCCTGCTTCGCCTCCGGCGTCAACGCCCAATCGGCCTCGAACACCGCGCGCATCTTCTTGGCGATCGCTTCGTCGGAAGTGATGACGCCGATCTCGCGCCGGCCATCGAGTTCGAGCTTGCGCAAGCTTTGACTGCCGACGAATGCGGCGCTGCCGTCGCGGATCATCGCTCTGACGTGCAGCCGCAGGTCCGGTAACTTTCGCGCATCGACACCGGTCGCACCCTTTGCCAGTTTGCCGAACATCCGAATCTCGACGCCGCCTTTCACGAGCTCCGCAAGTTGACGCAGCATCAACCGATCGCTGACCTTGGCGTCGTAGATCAACAGTTCCTTCTTCGTTTTCTTGATGAACTCGGTCAGCAGCTCGCGCGAGTTCTCGGGACTGACGACCAGCTGGTCGCGGCTGGGCTTGTAAGGCTGACGCGTGCAGTCGGCCTCGAACAGCTCTTTCGCGTCCTTCACCAGCTTGGCGTCCTCAGTGACGATGCCAAAGCTGCGGCTCTTCTCGATATCGAGCTTGGTGTAGTTGAAACCGAAGACGTGCAGCGTGTCGTCGACCAGCATCATCTTGCCGTGATAGCGCGGCAGGTCGTCGGCCGTCCGCGCCACCGTCACACCGGCATCGAGAAGGCGAAGCTCGAGTTTTCGCAGCCACTTTTCCCCGCCGCGATTCGTGTGCGCGATCAGCGCGCGAACCACCACCCCGCGAGCAACCGCCGCCTCGAGCGCTTTCTCGAGTTCGAGACGATCGAAGCGAAAGATGACGATATCGATCGTCTTCTTTGCGTTCTTCACCGCCTGTACCAGCGGCGTCACACCGTCGTCTGGTTCGATGATGAGTTTCACTTCTTGCTGGTCTTTTTCTCAGACCACTCGACGGCGGCATGTCCGTCGCGGTCGAGCCGGAGGATGGTGTTGGAAATGCGATCGGTCTGGATTTCGAACGGCACCTGCACATCGTAGCAGACCTCCTCATCCGAAGAGGTGCGCAGTTCGAACTTGAGCTGATAGCGCCGCAGGATGTCCTCGATCTTCGGTCGCAATGAATCGGTGTCGTCCCCTGCCTTGATCTTGAGTTCGAAGTGACGCAATGGCGCCTCGAACGATTCAATCACCCACAATGCGCCAGCGATGAAGGCAGTTGAGACGACCGCCAGCGCGTAGAGACCGACGCCCGACGCGAGCCCGACGGCGAGCGTGCAGAGCATCACGACCGCGTCCTTCGGGTCATCGATCTTCGATCGGTAGCGAATGAGATTGGCGGCGCCGACAATGCCGAACGCGCGGGCAAGGCTGGCGCCGACGACCAGCATGATGACGGCGCCGACGACCGACAAGATGATCTGGGTCTGCAGGACCGCCGGCGTGCGGGGCGGCGTGCCACGGCGCCGCGGACGAAGCGCCAGGGCACTGCCGAGGGCGGCCGCGAGCGGCAGCCGAACCAGAGCGACCTGGATGTCGTGGATCGGATTGGGCTCGTGCAGCGGGGTCTGATCGTCAAGCGTCTGCGCTGGTTGCTGTCGATCCGCAGCCGCCACGGCGATCGGCCAACCGACATCGGCGATGAGGAGCAGCGCGAGAAAACTGAGCGTCGAAACTCGCAAGGCGGTCATGAATCCTTCAGCGCAAGCCCTTCATCGATCTTTTCTTTCATGCGGCGAATGAAGCGTTCGGCGATCGAATCGGGGAAGCCGCCGGCACGGAACGCGTCGCGCCACTGGCGATCGGTCAAGGCGCGAAGCCGCTCACACGCCCAGCGCACATCGGCCGGGGAAATGTTCTCGAAGAGAACGCGGTGGCGTCCGCGGTAATCGAATCGCACCTTTCCATTGGCGACGCCGGTGATGAACGGCGTTTGCTCGAAGACAGAAGGATCACCTCTCGGCGCGTCGATGACGCCGGTACGGCCGAACGACTGGCCGAGATCGCGCGCGACGTACCACCGCCTGGCGCCATCGAACGCTTCCTTCAATTCGTAGACGACATTCTGCGCGTCTTTGAGATCGGAATTCCCCAGCATCGCGTGCACGACGAGCAGACCGTTCATCTCGCGCGTGCCGACGAATGGGTTGTGATAGTACGACCACGACTCACTGCCGTCGAGGCCGTGCAGGTCCGGCGATTTTTCGCGGAATCTGGCGGGCAGCTGCGGATTCGGCGAAGGCGCCTCGGCAGCTTTCCACTGGGCGAGATAGTAAATCGGCGGCTGGTGGTAACCGATTCCCCACAGAATCCGTGACGCCGTCACTTCCGGTCCTGCTTCCGGCGGGAACTTCGCGCTCCACTCGGTGCCGTCGGGTCCTTTGACTGTGTAACCGCGACTGAAGCCGGTTCGTTTCATATCGATGACCGAGTAGACCGCAGCAGGATCCGGCGCCAGTTGCGGTCCGCCCACGCCATTGAACAGATCCCGCGCGCGGTCCGGCTGGATCCAAAGCTCGGCCAATTGCGCGGTGGTCGGGGGGCCGGGCAGTGTCGATTTGACCGGTGTGGCTGTACACGCGACAAGCCCAACAACGGCAATCAAGAACGATACAGTTGGACGCCCCACGGAGAAGACCTGTGCAATTGCCGCGCCACGCAGCTCAGCCGAGCGTTAGCGAAAATCGTGCGACTGAGGTTGAGGGCCGCTGTTCGAAAGACCGATGACACGCTCGGCTTTGATCGACGTGACGCCTTCCTGAATCTGCAGCGTGCCTTCAACGAGCAGATATGGTTCTGCGACGATGGCTCGCTTCTGTTCGCTGAAGAGATCCGGACGGACGATGACGTTTGCGATTCCCGTTTCGTCTTCCAGCGTGAGGAACACAAACCCTTTCGCCGTGCCCGGGCGTTGACGCGTGATCACGGCACCGGCAACACGCACGCGGCGGCCGTGACGGCCGTGAGGCAGATCGCTGGCGCGCAGCACGCCACGGAGTGCGAGCTCCGCGCGTCGCAAGGCGAGCGGATGCGGACCGATCGTCAGACTCATCCCGGCATAGTCCGCCATCAATCGCTCTGGTGGAGTCATTGCGTGGAGGGGTGACGCTCTACCGGGATCCGTTGTCCGGGATCCGGGATCCGGCCCGCGACGGGACGTACCCTCGTCGTCGGTTTGGTCGAACAGTTCACCTTTCGGCCGAACGGCTTTTTCGATCTGCCACAACGCGGTTCGCCGATCGTAGCCAAAGCCGTTGAGCGCGCCGATCTCGGCGAGCGTCGCCAGCTCGTCACGGCGTACACCCGTCCGGGTGATGAGATCGTCGATCGATTCATAACGCCGGGATCCGGGATCCGGGATCCGGGATCCGGATCGTGGCTCACTCGCTGCGGCTGACTTCTCGCCGTTTACGCCTGTCGTGTGTTTCCCCCAGTCGTATGCACAGATGTTGCAGAAATATGCACCCGTGGGTGTTTCTTCCAGCATCGACTGATCATCGCAGCCGCACTTTGGACAATGGGATGAATCGACCGTGTCGGTTTGACCGGATCCCGGATCCCGGACAACGGATCGCGGTAGTTCGGCCGCAGCGATCGCGCGGCCGATGTGTTCGCGCAGCCCATTCACATACATCAACCCGAGCCGCACGCGGCCGTCCGGATCGACGCGGCACGTCCAGTCGGATTCCTGCACATCAATCGGCGCAAAGCGCACGCCGTGACGCTGTGCGTCTTTGACCAGTGTCGCGGGATGATAAAACCCCATTGGTTGATTGTTCAGGAGCGCGGTATAGAACGCCGCCGGATAGTGGACCTTCAAATACCCACTTGCATACACGAGCAGCGCGAAGCTGGCGGCGTGCGATTCAGGAAACCCATATAGCGCGAACGACGTGATCGATCGAATAATTTCTTCCGCCGCATCGCCACTAATTCCCTGCCTCGCCATTCCGGCGCGCAGCTTGGCTTCAATCTGCTGCATGCGATGTTCGGCACGTTTGAATCCGAAGGCGCGGCGCAGCTCCTCCGCTTCCCCGCCGGAAAATCCCGCCGCCACCATCGCCATCCGGAGCAGCTGTTCCTGGAACAGCGGCACGCCAAGCGTGCGCGCGAGAATCGGCTCGAGCGACGGATGCGGATACGTGACCGGCTCTTGTCCCTGACGGCGCTTCAAATATGGATGCACCATCTGACCGACAATCGGTCCGGGACGGATGATCGCAACTTCCACGACGATGTCGTAGAAGCACTGCGGCCGAAGCCGCGGCAAGGTCGCCATCTGCGCGCGCGATTCCACCTGAAAGATTCCAATCGTGTCCGCCTCCTGCAGCATGCGATACACGCCGGGATCGTTGGGGGGAAGGTGGGCGAGATCAAGATCGTTCCGGGATCCGTGGTCCGGGATCCGTGTATTCACCAGCTCCAATGCATCTTGCAGCACCGACATCATTCCGAGGCCTAGCAAGTCCACTTTCACGATCTTCATGTCGGCGCAATCGTCCTTGTCCCACTGCACGACCACGCGGTCCGGCATGCTGGCGTTCTCGAGCGGCACCACGTCGTCGAGTCGGCCGTGACACATGACCATGCCGCCTGAATGCTGCCCGAGATGACGCGGCAGATCCTGGATTTCTTCCCACAATCGCCCAAAGGTCTGAATGACGGGATGGTGAATGTCGAGACCAACCTCACGCAGATTCCGATCGAGCGTCTCCTTTGGATCGACCCATTCGAAATGATTGATGACCTTTGCCAGCCGATCGATCTGCGCCGGCTCGAGCGACAGCACCTTGCCGACTTCGCGCGCCGCGCTGCGGCCTCGATAGGTGATGACGTTGGCGGTCATCGCAATCCGAGGTCCGACTCGCGTACCATCGCCAGTGGAATCAGCCACACGGTTGCCGTACTTCGCATAGAGATGCTGAATCGCGCGCTCGCGGCGGTCGCCGCTGGGAAGATCGAGATCGATGTCCGGCCATTCGCCGCGCTCTTCCGACAGGAACCGTTCGAATAGCAGATCCATTCCGACTGGATCGACCGCCGTGATCCCGAGGCTGTAGCACACAGCGCTGTTGGCCGCCGAACCGCGCCCCTGAACCAGGATGTCTTCCTGACGGCAGTAATTGACGATGTCCCAGACGATGAGGAAGTAGCCGGCGAGATCGAGCTTGTCGATGAGATCGAGCTCGCGCTCGACCTGGCGCCGCGCGCGATCGTCGTACGGACGATATCGTTCACGCGCGCCGGCCTGGGTGATTTTTCGGAGAAACGACGCCATCGTTTCTCCCGGTGGCACCGGGTAATCGGGAAACCGGTACCCGAGATCGGCCATCGTGTATTGGAGTCGATCGGCGAGATCGCGGGTGGCAGCAATCGCGCCGGGCATATCGGAAAAGAGGCGGGCCATCGCCTCGGGGGATTTCAGATAGCGCTCGGCATTCCACGTCAGACGCCGGCCGGCGCGCTCGAGCGTGGTCTTGTGCCGGATACAGGTGAGCACGTCGTACAACGGTCGATTCGCCGGCGCCGCGAATCGAACACCATTACTGGCGATGACCGGCAGGTGAAACGCGGACGCGAGATCGACAAGCGCCTGATTGTCCGCTTCCTCGTCGCGCAGGAGATGACGCTGTAATTCGATACACACGTTCTTTGCGCCAAACGTGTGCACGATGCGATCGACGAGACCGCCGACGCCAAAACGCGGACCGCTCAGCGCGGAACGGCCGACGAGCGCCACCAGCCCGGCGACGTGCCCGTCGAGTTCGTCGATCGTCAATGCGCCTTCACCTTTGGGCGCGCGAAGTTTCATGCGCGTCACCAGGCGGCACAGGTTTCGATACCCTTCACGTGATTCGATGAGGACCGGCAGATGAAACACGGCGGTCGCCGTCCCAATCGTCATCGTCAGTTCGGCACCGATGATCGCTTTGATGCCGGCGCGTCGGGCAGCGAGATGAAATCGCGGCGCGCCGTAGACGCCGTCGCGGTCGAGCAGCGCGAGCGCCGGATATCCAAGCGCCGCCGCGCGTTCGATCAACGCTTCCGGAAGCGAGGCGCCATCAAGAAAGGAAAAGGCGGAGGCCGCGTGCAGCTCGACGTACATGACGGCCTCAATCGAGGATGGCTTCGAGGAACCAGCACTCGGTGATGCGATCGTAAAAAAGGCGGCAGATCGAGCCGTCGCTCAGCGCCACGTCCCACTCGTCGCGATCCCATGCCGCCGACTTCGGATCCCACCACGCGCCCGACGTTCGCCACGGGCCAGCCGCGCGTTCGACGCCGCCTCCCGGCATACCACGACGATCGATCGCCACGTGTCCCGGACGGCCGCGATCGGACGTGACACGGATCGCGATGGGGGGGCGGAAGCGGCGCAGGATCAGGGTGCCGGGGGTGCCAAGGGTGCCAGGGGTGCCAGGAGTGCCAGGGGTGCCAGGAGTGCCTGG